>Ga0209330_1000273_pt1 | contig 24653 bp, 20 predicted proteins | sample JacPinW_OM2H0_O3_FD_187969 | JGI IMG/M metagenome (GOLD analysis project Ga0209330, IMG submission 187969) | Forest soil microbial communities from Algoma, Ontario, Canada - Jack Pine, Ontario site 1_JW_OM2H0_O3 (SPAdes) (version 2) | ecosystem: Environmental > Terrestrial > Soil > Boreal...
TCTGTATCGACGAGCCCAACGTGCAGGCCATTCTGCCGCAGGTAAAGCGCCCGGTAATCACCTACGGCACGTCGAGCCAGGCGGACTTGGTCATCAGCGAAGTGCGGCTGACCGGACTCGCGAGTGAATTTCGGCTGAAATATCACGACGACGATCTGGGAATATTCCGGCTACCCTCGCCCCCGGGAATCCACAACGTGCGTAACGCGGCTGCTGCCGCTGCCGTGGGGCTTTCACTCAACGTCCCGGCAGATTTGATCCGCACGGGCCTCGCAAAGTTTTCCGGAGTGGGCCGGCGCTTCGAAATCAAAGGTGAGTTTGGCGGCGTAACTTTGATCGACGATTACGGCCATCACCCCGCCGAAATTCGCGCCACACTCGAAGCCGCGCGCGGATGCGGCTATAAACGCCTCCTCGTTCTCTTCCAGCCGCACCGTTATTCGCGCACCCAGTTTCTCTGGGAAGATTTTCGCAGTTCGTTCAATCAAGCGGATATTTTGGTGATGACCGAAATTTATGCCGCGGGTGAAGCGCCGATCGAAGGAATCACGGGCGAAATTCTGTCCGAAGCCATCAGCACGGCAGGCCATAAGAATGTAGTGTTCACCAGCACCATGCAGGCCGGCATGGAATTTCTGTACAGGGAAGCGCGTCCCGGTGACGCGATTCTTACCATCGGCGCCGGCAGCGTTGGGCGCGTGCTCGACCAGCTCGCCATGCTGCTTGCTTCCAAGGCGCCGAGCGCTTATGCGGATTAGCGAGAAACCGCTTGCGGCACGATTGAAAGAGCTTGGAGTGGAATTGCACGCTGGCGTTTCGTTGAGCGAAAAGACTTCGCTGGGAATCGGAGGCTCGACCGATGAACTCGTGCTTCGGCGCTTCGACACGATTCCCGAGGTGATGCGTTTGCTGGCTGACGAAAAAATCCCTCACCGTTTCTTGGGTGGAGGAACGAATGTGCTGATCGACGACGGCGAGCTGCCGTGGGTGGTTTTGCATCTGCCTACTTCGCAACCGGGCATGCGAGTGGAAGGTAACGCGGCGTACGTCGATGCTGCCGCTGATCTCGGCGGTATGGTCACGTTCTGTGCGAAGCGCGATCTGGGCGGTATGGAGGGTTTGATCGGCGTGCCGGGCAGCGTGGGCGGCGCGTTGCGCATGAACGCAGGCGCCTACGGCACCCAGATCGGCTCGTACGTCCGCGAAGTGGAACTTTACCGCGCGGCCACAGGAGCGATTGAAACCGTTCGCGGCAACGACATTCGTTTCGATTATCGCCACACTTCGTTTGCGCCCGATGACGTAATGTTGCGCGTAAAGCTTGAATTGCCGTCCAAGCCATTTAAAGAAATTCTTGCTGGCATTAAGGTATGCAACGAAAAGCGCCGCGCCAGTCAGCCGCTGAATCAGAAAAGCGCGGGATGCATTTTCAAGAATCCTCCGGGCGGTTCCGCCGGGCGCATGATTGATGAACTCGGCCTGAAAGGCCACCGGGCGGGCGACGCAATGGTCAGCGATCGCCATGCGAATTTTTTTATTAACGCAGGAAAGGCGAGCTGCGCCGACATGCTCAGGTTGATTGACGATGTCCGCGAGCGCGTGCGCATCAGGTTCGGTGTCGAGCTCGAGAACGAGGTCATTCTCTGGAAAAACTAAAGACCATGGACGCGGACGCTTATCCCCAGGAAGTCCTGGCCGACGAAGAGCCGAAGTATCTTCGCAGGCAAAAGCCTCTGGAGATTAAGCGCCGAAAATTCGGCCGGAAGGCTTGGAAGACGTACCTTCGCGTCACCTTTGGAGTGGGTGTAGGAATAGCCGCCGTGTGCGTAGCCTACGCTTGCGGACATTTCCTGCTCGCTTCGCCGCGGATGGCGCTGTTGCATTCGAGCCAAGTGGAACTCGCGGGAAATAATTACGTCTCACGCGGAAGCGTGCTCGCAATTTTTAAACAGGATCAGGGCCATAGCGTTTTGCGCATCCCGCTTACCGAGCGCCGGCGCCAGCTCGAAGCCATTCCATGGGTCGAACAAGCCATCGTTCGGCGAGCATTGCCAAATAGTATCGAAGTGGAAATCACCGAACGGGTTCCTATCGCGTTTCTTCGTCAGGGAAGCGATATGTCGCTGGTGGATATCCATGGCGTGATACTCGAGCGGCCTTTGAAGGCCAATTTTCATTTTCCCGTAGTTACCGGCATTCGAGAAGATATGACGCCGGATGAACGCGAAAGGCGCATGCAGCTATTTGCGGGATTTACCCAGCAGGTGGAATCCACGCGCGCACGGGCGATGGAACAGGTGAGCGAAGTGGACCTGTCGGACGCCAGCGACTTACGCGCATCCATGTCCGGACTAAACGGCGGCAATGGTTCCAACGGAAGCGCTTCAAATCCGGCGTGGGACAACGCGGCGGGGCATTCGTCGGAGACGCAAACGGATTCGCTGGTTCTGGTGCATTTTGGAGACAACGATTTTGCCACCAAATATCGGACACTGCTTGACGACTTCGGGCAGTGGCACGCAAAAACGGGGCGCGTGGAATCCGTGGATTTGCGCTTCAACGGCGAGGCAGTCGTAAATCCGGACACGACGCTGGCACAGGAAATTGCGACTCAGCCGGTTGCGCCGTCGCGACCCGCGCCGAAAGCGGTTCACGCCGGGCATAAGAGTTCGGGCAAGAAGTCACACTAATAGACGTAGACAGCGGAAATTATAAGGAGCGGATTTGACGAAGAAGGAACGGCATATCGTAGCGCTCGACATTGGCAGCACGAAAACCTGTGCGCTGATTGGCGAGCTTGGTGATGACGGCAGCGTGAAATTTGCCGCTCTGGGTGCGGCGGAATCGAAAGGTTGGCGCAAAGGCCAGATTGTGAACCTCGATCTCGCGGTGAGTTCCATTCGCCGAGCGGTCGAAGAAGCGGAAAGCATTGTCGGGGTGCCGGTGGAATCGGCGTTGATAGGCGTCGCGGGAACGCATGTGCGCGGCGTGAATAGCCGCGGAGGAATCACTGTGGGAACCCGTCCGCGCGACATCCAACGCGAAGACGTCCGCCGCGCGGTGGAAGCCGCGCGCGGCATTCAACTGCCGGAAGATCGCGAAGTGTTGCACGTGCTCCCGCAGGAGTTCTTCCTCGATGCGCAGGATAACATCCGCGATGCAATTGGAATGGTCGGCCAGCGTCTCGAAGCCAACGTACATATCGTGACGGCGAGCGGCTCCGCCACCCAAAACATCGTCACTGCCGTAAATCGCGCGGGCGTGCGAGTTGACGACACGGTTCTCGAGCCGCTTGCTTCCGCGGAGGCTTGTCTGACGCAGGACGAGCGCGAGCTGGGCTGTTGCCTGCTCGACATCGGCGGCGGGACTACTGAACTGCTGGCCTATTCAGGCGGTGTCGTACGGCATACCGCCGCGATTCCCGTCGGCGGCGACCATTTTACAAACGATCTTGCTGTTGGCTTGCGAACTCCCATCGATGAAGCGGAGAAGATCAAGAGAGAGCAGGCCTGTGCGTATCGCGAGCTTCTGAAAGAAGATGTCGCTATCGAAATCGCCAGCGTGGGCGATCGTCCGCCGCGGACTGTTTTTGCCCGCATGTTGTCCGACATTGTGGAGCCTCGCGCGCAGGAGTTGTTGATGCTCGTCCGCGACGAACTCCGGCGTGGCGGCGTTGAGTCGTCCATTCCCGCGGGGATTATTCTCACCGGCGGCGGAGCGCGCCTCCGGGGATTTTGCGAACTCGCAGAGAAAATTTTCAATCTGCCCGCGCGTGTCGCAGTGCCGCGCGGACTCTCAGGTATGAGCGAAGAAGATTCCCGGCCCGAATATGCAACAGCCGTGGGACTTGTGCTTTACGGTGCGCGCACTCGGCGCAACGCCAGCGCGCGTCCTACCGGTTGGGTGGGCAAGTTTAAAAGTATGTTTGCAGGAGCGTCATAAGAAGTTAGTCAAAAATTTCATGAGGGCGAAAGACTGGGGAGGAAGCATGTCACCAAAAGAATCGAGCCTTAAAGTTTCTTTCAGCGAAGAACCGCAGAATGGCGCCAAGATCAAAGTGATTGGTGTGGGAGGCGGCGGTTCGAACGCCGTCAACCGCATGATTCGGGCCAAAGTGGAGGGCGTCGAGTTTATTGCCGCGAACACCGATTTACAGGCGCTGAAACTTTCGCAAGCGCCGGTGAAGCTGCAACTCGGAGCCAAGTTGACGAAAGGCCTGGGGGCTGGCGCCAACCCCGAGGTCGGCCGCAAGGCAGCGCTCGAGGACACCGAAAAAATCCTGGAAGCGCTCGATGGCGCGGACATGGTTTTCGTCACCGCAGGATTGGGCGGCGGCACGGGCAGCGGAGCCGCGCCTGTCGTCGCGAATCTCGCCAGCGAATTGGGCGCGCTCACTGTCGCCGTCGTCACCAAGCCGTTCGCGTTTGAAGGAAAACGCCGGATGGAGCAGGCCGAGCAAGCTCTCGCCGAACTTATCGGGAGCGTGGACACGGTAATCGTGATCCCGAACGAACGGCTGATGGAATGCGTCGAACACGGAACCAGCTTCTTTGAAGCGTTCCGAATCGCCGACGACATTCTGCGTCAAGCCGTTCAGGGCATTTCCGACATCATCACGATTCCGGGCATCATCAATCGCGATTTTGCGGACGTGAAAACGATCATGTCGGGCCAGGGTTACGCAGTGATGGGCACGGCCGTTGCTTCCGGATCCAATCGCGCCATTGACGCCGCGAATCGCGCCATCAACAGCCCGCTGCTTGAAGACAATTGCATTCAAGGTGCGCAGGGAATTTTGATTAACGTGACGGGTTCGTCCAGCCTCAGCTTGCAGGAAGTTCATGAGGCCTCGTCGATCATCCAGAAAGCGGCGCACGAAAACGCGAACATCATTTTCGGCGCGGTGATGGATGATGCGATGAAAGAGTCGGTAAAGATCACGGTGATTGCCGCCGGTTTCCGCGAAGTGGCTGGCAGAAAGACCCAGTCACGGCCTTCGTATTTGCCGAAGACGTGGAAAGCTACGCGTGAGCCGGCCCCGGCGCAACCCACTATGCCGCAGCCCACGAATGTGGTGCAGCAGGTATCGAGGAACGTCAGCGAGGTCGTGCACCAAGTGGCGAGAAATGTCAGCGACGTGCGTGAAGTACCTACGGACGATCTCGACGTTCCAACATTCCTTCGCCGCCAAGCCCAAAAAGCTTAGCGCCGGATTGATTCTTAGGCAGGTTGCAGGATCAGCTCCCTGCAGCCTGGCTTCTTTCATCCGCAGAAGCGCTCAACAAGACGTGGAATTCTGCGTCTGCAAGTGCACAAACACTCCAAAGCCAAGGCCCCTCGCAGTAAAATTCGAAAGATGGCGGGAGCGATTCGAGTCAACGAAGACGTTTTGGCGCGGATGATGGACGTCGTCCTGCAACAGCCTCGCTTGGAATGTTGCGGATTGCTGGCAGGAAAAGACGGTGCAATAACGCGCATTTTTCCAGCGGCGAATACGGCTGCCAGTGCCACTGAGTACTCGATCGCTCCGAACGAATTATTTCAGTCCATGCGTGAAATTCGCGAAGCGGGGCTCGAGTTCACGGGAATTTACCACTCGCATCCCACTGGTGATAACAAACCGTCCGCGCGCGACATCGAGCAGGCTTACTACCCGGACGTTGCATACTTCATTCTGTTGCCACGAAAAGATGCGGCCAAACCCGTTCGCGCTTTCTCGATTCGTGATGGAAAAACGGAAGAATTAGATATTCAAATCGTGTAAAGCAGCGAATTTAAACTGTCACCGAAGCGGGATTTTGAGTGCAATCGCCGTGATGTCATCATGCTGAATCCCGCCGATGGCAAATTGTTTGGCCCCATCAAGAAGAAGTTCCAGCGACTCGTCAGCGGATCTCTCGCGGCTTTCCCACCAAATCTCAGCCATCCTTGCCCAGCCAAAATCGTCGTTGCGAATACCTCGCAATTCATGCAAGCCGTCGGTAGCGAATAGCACTGAGTCGCCCGGTGACAGACACACTCGGTGAACATCGTACGAAGAACCTGGAAACATTCCCGACGGCAAGCCCCCCTCTTGTAATTGACGGCACCCGGAGTCGGACGCCAGCACGGGGTACGGCATGCCCGCATTCGAAAACGTCAACTCGCGGGTCGCGGGATCGTACGCAGCATAGAGCGTGGTCGCGAAACGTCCCTGCACCGGCCGTACCAGCAACCGCCTATTCAGGGTTGCGAGAACGGTTGATGCTTGTTCGCCAGTCTTGTTGATTCCGCGCAGCGTTCCCATCACCAGTGCCGCATACATCGCGGCCGCTAACCCTTTGCCCACGACGTCTCCAATGTAAAGACCCGCTATCCCGTTCGGCAGAATGTAAAAATCTGCGAAGTCTCCGCCTACCTCCGCGAACGGCGAAAACCTGTATGCAATTTCTACGGTCGCACTTCGGAGCGTTCCAGAAGGCAGCAGCGAGTTCTGAATTTCTCGCGCCTCTTCCTTTTCAGTCCCGCAGCTATGGCTGCAGACGGATTCTTCCACTCCGATTGTCAAACTCATCGTTAGCCTTCACAGGATTGGTGCCACTACCCAACGGAAGGCTGGCAACTCGACTACCAAAGTAGGGATTTTGTCGTTTGCAACACAGCGTGGGAAAGGATTTACGCGGACAACGAGGCATGAACTTGGCAAAAGCCGTTTGAAGTGACCCAGAGCGACATAGATGTGCCTGATTGAAACAACGGAACTGCACTCGCAGTGCGTGGGAGACTAACTATTTGCGCGCTGGCTATGCAGCTTTTCGGCTTTGTTGGCGGCTTCAAGGCGCCGCGCATATAGTGGAAACTTCTCAGCGAGAGTCGCAACTTCACTTCGAACTCGCTGCTCGACCGATGCGTCGCCCAGATGCGTGAGCACCTCCGCAATCCATGCGGCAATCTTTTCCATTTCCGGCTCGCGCATTCCGCGCGTTGTCACCGCCGGGCTTCCGACGCGAATTCCGCCGGCCTTCATGGGCGGCAGCGGATCGAACGGGATGGCGTTTTTATTCACCGTCATTCCGGAGCGTTCCAATGCTAATTCCGCGTCGCGTCCCGTAATTCCTCGCGAATGCATATCGACGAGAAATAAATGATTATCCGTGCCGCCCGTCACGATCCGGAAGCCGAGCTTTGCAAGGCCCGCAGCCAGCGCGCGCGCGTTCGCCACTACCTGCTTCTGATATTCGCGGAATTCCGGCGCCGACGCTTCTTTCAGGCAAACAGCCTTGGCGGCAATCACGTGTTCCAGTGGCCCGCCCTGCACCCCTGGAAACGTGATGCGGTCCAAATCCTTCGCGTATTTTTCACGGCAAAGAACCAGACCGCCGCGCGGCCCTCGAAGTGTTTTGTGCGTAGTGGTTGAAACGAAATCAGCGTGCGGCACCGGACTCGGGTGCAAGCCCGCAGCCACCAGACCGGCGATGTGCGCCATATCTACGAAGAACAGCGCGCCAGTGGATTGCGCGATCTTGGAGATTCGCGCGAAGTCGATGATGCGCGCGTAAGCGCTCGCGCCCGCCACAATCATTTTGGGCTGATGTTCGCGCGCTAGTCGCTCGATTTCGTCGTAATCGATAGTCTCGGTTTCCTTCGTCACACCGTAAGCGACGAACTTATACGTCTTGCCGGAGAAATTCAGCGGATGCCCGTGAGTCAAATGGCCGCCGTGCGCGAGATTCATTCCCAGCACGGTAGCGCCGGGCTCGAGCGAAGTCATGTAAACGGAAATGTTCGCTTGCGTTCCGGAATGCGCTTGTACGTTCGCATGTTCTGCGCCAAAAAGTTGCTTCGCGCGCTCGATGGCGAGCCGCTCCACGCGATCCACATTTTCGCAGCCGCCGTAATACCGTTTGCCCGGGTAGCCCTCCGCATATTTATTCGTGAAGACCGAGCCCGCGGCTTCCAGCACCGCTTCCGAAACGAAATTTTCGGACGCAATCAGCTCGAGTCCGGTCGCTTGCCGGCGCACCTCGTCGCGCAACGCTTCTGCCACCTCGGGATCCACTTCGTCCAGCGAACGGCTCATTCGTATCAGTTCGGGACTTTCTTGTGTCATTTCATCGCACCAGAAGGTTTCGTCGTGTCAATTTTGAGGACGCCAGTAAACTCGAACGTGATTCTATCGGAGCGAGCGGGTTGTTTGCAATGAATGACGGGCATCTCGCTGCTCGTCACTCTTTCGTTTCCTGGTAACGTAAGTCTGAGTGAACTGATGTCGCCTGTTGTACCATTCTTGTGCATTCGGTTGGCAACGAAAGAGACCCGTCTATACATCTAAAATAATCACCAAGCAGCACTGCGGGGTTGTGTGCTACAAGCACGAATAGTTCTGTTCAAAAGAAAGTACGCGCTGATTCTCGCCGCGAAACATAAGGAACTTTAAACTGCAAACGGCGGAATACCCCAGGGAGGGTTCATCTTGAAGTATTCGTTTGCGGTGATCGCGAGAAGCACAGCTCTTCTTTTTGTTCTAGCGTGCGCGGCAGCCGTCTATGCGCAGGACAACGGGCAGTCTGCCAATCCACCCGCGAGCCAGCCGGATCAGTCTTCGCCGTCCACCACGCCGGCTCCACAGCAGCAACAAACACCTCCTGCGGCCGCTCCTTCCCAGCCGCAAACGCAACCCGGGCAAACCAACCAGAACAATAAAGACCAAAAGAACCAAGGCACCTCCAATGACCGTCTGTTCTTCGCCTTGCCGAATTTTCTGACGCTCGAAAATTCCGCACACGTTCCTCCTCTCACCACTGGACAAAAATTCAAGGTCGCGTTCAGGTCCTCGTTCGACTACATTCAATATCCCTGGTACGCCGTGCTGGCGGGAATAAGCCAGGCTCAGAACAGCGAGCCCGGTTACGGCCAGGGCGCGGAAGGTTATGCCAAGCGCTATGGCGCGGCCTTCGCCGACGGCACCATCGAGAATTTCATGGTCAACGCTGTTGTGCCCTCGGTCATACACACGGATCCTCGCTATTATCAACTGGGGAAAGGAACCGTTATTCACCGCACCGGTTACGCGTTGAGCCGTCTCTTCATCACGCGTACGGACTCCGGACACAATACCTTCAATTTTGCAGAAATTGGCGGAAGCGGGATGGCCGCCGCTATCTCAACTTATAGCTATCATCCCGAAGCCGATAAGACTTTCTCTAACACCGCCGAAGTATGGGGCACCCAAGTGGGATACGATGCTATCAGGATCGTGTTAAACGAGTTCTGGCCGGACATTCGCCGCAAGTTTCACAAGGACAAGGCCGAGCCCCAGCCCCAGCCCCAGCCTTAGGTTCATCGCCTCGCCGCTTCAATGGTTTTATACTAGAAGAAGGATAATACCGGAAGAAAACTCGTTTTGCGTTCGGTGGTTAGGTCAGATACTGTGCGGAGATTTGTCTCGAGAAGAAAAGAGGAGCGCTAAACGAAGTAAAAGCCTTCGTCGCGGCGCTCCTCGAATCGTTCTTCAGCGCTTTTACTGGTTCGGATGTGACCCTGTCGCATTCGAGAGAACCGGAACGTGATGACGGCTCAGCAGTGTGTGCGGTCCGCCGTAGATAAATTCGAGCGCGAGGTTCAACCCGCCCTGTATCAGCAGGTTGTAATTGCCCATTCGGAATCCATCCATGGCATCGTATCTGTTCGGAAACCACAATAACGCAGCCGCTTCCGTGCCGGCATAGGGAGCCGCGATTTGCGAAAAAGAAATCACGCGATGCCCGTCGTCGCCTCTGCGCGCCGTAACGGTCGAGATCAACGCGTGTTCAATTCTCGGAATGAAGCGGGTGCATTCGCAGCGATAGTAAATCGTATCTTCATGCAGGATTTCAGCCATTGTATAACGAGCGGTCTGGGTCACCAGGTTGATTCCAAAGTCGCTTCCAAATCGAGCGCCGTACGAATCCCAGCCCTGTCCCCAATCCGGCGGTATGCCCGACGGATTGTGCGAGTTACCAGCGGTGTCCCATTGCTGAATTCCGGCGGTCGCGGCTGACCCGATGAACGCGTACGGCCCGAAAGCGTCGAATGCGAAGTTCTTCAGCTTCTCGCCGTTCGTCGGGCGGCGGTACGTCAATCCGGGCTGCACGCTTACGGAACTCGACGAAGCGGAAGAGGGTGGTGCAGTTTGCGTCGGCGTTTGCGTCTGGCTCTGAGCCGGCGTGCCAGAACCGCTTGCAGACTGGGCCTTCGCCAATGGCTGGGAAATCATGAACAAAGTAATTGCAACAACGAAAAACCCGGCTCGGCACATCTTCATCTGGTTAAACTCCTTTAGTTTAGGGCAACTCTGGCGGGGAACCAGGCGCGCCGAACAGCCTACACCGAAATGCCTCTTCGTTCACGCAAAAAATGTCGTAAACCGTAGTCTGGTTGACTTCGGATGCCGTCTCCCCTAACCTAACTCGACCGCGTAAACATGTGATGCGCGCTCATGTGTATGCGGTGCTTTATTTCAGAACAGAAAAGAGCTTACGAGCATATGTCAGATCAGAAACTTCCCACCCGTGCGGAAGATTATTCGGAGTGGTATAACCAAGTTGTCCTGCGTGCTGAACTGGCTGACTATGCGCCGGTGCGCGGCTGCATGATCGTGCGCCCTTACGGCTGGGCCTTGTGGGAAAATATCACTGCGGCGCTGGACAGCCGATTCAAAGCCACGGGGCACGTAAATGCGGCCTTCCCGCTGCTGATTCCGCGCAGTTTCATCGAGAAAGAAAAATCGCACGTGGCCGGATTTTCTCCCGAACTCGCCGTCGTAACGCACGGCGGCGGCGAAGAGCTCGAAGAGCCTCTCGTGATACGTCCTACTTCGGAAACAATCATCGGCCATGCATACGCGAAATGGATTCAGTCCTACCGCGACTTGCCCGTGTTAATCAACCAGTGGAACAGCGTGGTGCGCTGGGAGCTGCGAACTAAGCTGTTCCTCCGCACGCTCGAATTCTTCTGGCAGGAAGGCCATACTGCGCACGCTACTTTCGAAGAGGCTGATTTCGAAACGCGCCAGATGCTTGACACCTACACCGATTTCGCTGTGCGCGAAGCCGCCGTCCCAGTGATTCCAGGCCGCAAATCGGATTCTGAACGCTTCGCGGGCGCAGACCAGACTTTCTCGATCGAAGCCATGATGGGCGACGGCAAAGCTTTGCAAGCGGGAACTTCCCACAACCTCGGCCAGAATTTTGCGAAAGCGTTTGAGATTCGCTATCTCGACAAAAACGGCGTGCATCAGCATTGCTGGACCACATCGTGGGGGCTCTCAACGCGGTTCATCGGCGCGATTATCATGGTACATGGAGACGACCAGGGCTTGATTTTCCCGCCGCGTCTCGCTCCATTCCAGTTGGTCATCGTGCCCATTTATAAGACCGACGACGAAAAGTCGAGCGTTCTTGAATGCGCGCAAAAGTTGCGCAAAGATCTCGTGGCAGCCGGCATCCGCGTCAAAATGGACGAACGCGAGGGCGTCAGCCCGGGCTTCAAATTTAACGATTGGGAAATGCGAGGTGTCCCCCTGCGGCTGGAAATTGGCCCGAAAGACGTGGCTAAAGGCTCGGTGGTCCTCGCTCGCCGCGACCGCCCAGGGAAAGAAGGGAAGTCCTTCGTCTCGCAGCAGGATCTGGCCGCAAGCGTCGCTCAGTTGCTTGAAGAAATTCAGAAGTCGCTCTATGATCGCGCGCTCGCTTTTCGCAAAGCCAACACTGCCGAGCCCGCCAGCTACGAAGAGTTCAAGACAGCGGTCGAAAAGGGTTTCGCGTTCTCCTGGTGGTGCGGCCGCAGCGAATGCGAGGCGAACATCAAAGAGGAAACCAAAGCCACCATGCGCTGTATCCCCCTCGAGCAGCCCGGCGGTACCGGCAAGTGCATCCACTGCGGCGAGATCGCGAAAGAGAAAGCCATCTTCGCCCGCGCGTATTGAAGCCCCCACAGTTATCGTTGCGGCGTTTACTCATTCCGAACACCCTCTATTCGCCGCACTTTCCACAGGAAATCCCGGTGTTAGCATAAGGTACCGACCGGGACAAGTCCCTACGGAGGTAATTAAGCTGTGATGGCTCCAACAATGCGATCTAAAGAACACGGTGGAACGAAGATCAATTTGCTTTTTACCTTGATCATCCTGGGATCGATGATTTTCGCGGGCGTCATGCTCGTCCCGCCATACTTCACTAATTACCAGCTTCAAGACGCTATGAACACCGAAGCTCGTTTCGCTGGGTACAATAGGAAATCGGACGAGGAAATCCGCGACGATGTTTGGAAGAAAGTTCAGGAGCTCGGAGTCCCGGCCAAGCGCGGGGACATCCACATCACGAACGAAAGCGGCACCACTCAAATTACCGTGAATTACACCGTTCCAATAAATATGATTTTCAAGCAATACGACTGGGAATTCCATGCTCACGGGGACAACCACTCGCTTTAAACCTACAATCTAATATAGTGGCAGCAGGGGACTGTCGCGCTCGTCACCACGGCGCTGAGCTGCGGACTCTAGATTGGCTTCAGCCGACCCTTTCAAGCTATAGCGGAGAAACCGATTGCGGATTCGAATCGCCCCTGGATTTTGGACTTCCCGGACCGGCATCGCGCTGCTGGGTGGGGCCTTGGCTGTATTCATCGCCGCCACGTCGGTTTTCGCGTACTACTACATTCAGTTTGGCCGCCTGATTAACCAGCGGCTTACTGGACAGATCTTTCAGAATACTTCCCGCGTTTACTCCGCCCCAGGACACATTTACACCGGCGAAAACCTCCGACCTGGCGATCTCACCGAATATCTGCTGCGGGCCGGTTATCAGGATGGCGAAGTGCCCGGAGCCCCTGGTCAGGTTCACGTGAAGGGCAACACAATCGAGATCAGGCCATCCGACCAGTCCTTCTTCCACGGAGGAAATGCGCTGCGTGTCGCTTTCACCGGTCCGGCCATTTCGCGCATATCGGAGATTTCCGGTGGCGCTCTCCGTGATTCTGCCGAACTCGAACCGGAGGTCATTACCAATCTATTTGACAGCTCGCGCGAGAAACGCCGGATCGTCCGCTTCGACGATTTGCCCAAAGACATGGTGAATGCCGTTCTGGCCGCGGAAGACAAACGATTCTTTGAACACGGTGGGTTCGACGTCGTACGCGTCATCGGCGCCGCACTTGCCGATTTGAAGATCGGCCATCGCGCGCAGGGTGCCAGCACCATAGACATGCAAGTGGCGCGAAGCTTCTTCTTTTCCACCAAGCGCGAGTGGCGCCGCAAAGTAAAAGAAACACTGATGGCCTTTGAAATCGACCAGCGCTTTTCGAAGCAGCAGATTTTCGAGTTGTACGCCAACGAAATCTATTTGGGTAACCGCGGCAGCTTTTCTATTCGCGGATTCGGCGAGGGTGCCCAAGCCTACTTTGGCAAGGACGTTCGCGAACTGAATCTCGCGGAAACGGCGTTCCTGGCCGGAATTATTCGTGCACCGAATCGATATTCGTCCGCAGAGAATCACCTGGATCGCGCCATCGAATCGCGCGACCGGGTTCTCGCGCAGATGGTCGAGAATGGCTACGTCACGCCAGAGCAGGGCGATGCCGCCAAGAAATACAAGTTTCATTTTGTCAGTGGCGGCGTGGGTACCAGCTCCGCACCGTATTTTGTGGACATGGTGAAAGACCATCTCCTCGAGCAATTTTCCGAAACTGACCTCCAAACCCAAAGCTATCGGATTTACACGACGCTCGATCCCGACCTTCAGCGCGCGGCAACCGCAGCAGTTGACGCAGGAATGGTGGGCGTGGACAAACTTCTCGCCAAGCGCTATGCAGCCTGGAAGAAAAAGGGGCAAGCCGTTCCGCAAGTGCAAGTCGCGCTCGTGGCACTCGATCCTCACACCGGAGAGATTCGAGCCTTGATTGGGGGCCGCAGCTATGGAGAAAGCCAGCTCAATCATGCCCTAGCTCATCGTCAACCGGGTTCTGTTTTCAAGCCTTTCGTATACGCCGCTGCATTCTCCAACGCAGCTCAGGGCCTGCAGCCAGTTGTCACCCCAGTGACCACAGTGGAAGACATTCCTACCACTTTCACTTTCGACGGAAAAGAATATACCCCCGATAACTACGGTGAAACTTTCTACGGCACCGTCACGGTGCGAGACGCACTAATCCATTCGCTCAACGTGGCCACTGTTCAGGTGGCTCAACTCATTGGCTACCCGCGGGTCGTGGAGGTTGCGCGGCAGATGGGACTCGGTTCCAACATCCTCGCTACTCCCGCCGTCGCCCTAGGCGCGTACGAGATGACTCCGGTTGATGTGGCAGCGGGCTATACGCCTTTCGCTACTAACGGCCTTCGTTCTGAGCCCATCTTTCTGCGCAGTGTGCTGGCTGCCGACGGTAGTGTTGAGGAATCCGCCGCCCCGCGCACGCGCGCAGTTCTTGACCCGCGCGTCTCCTATCTTGTGACCAGCCTCATGGAGGACGTTATCAATCGCGGCACGGGCGAAACTGTGCGTTCATTGGGCTTCACTGCGCCGGCGGCCGGGAAAACTGGAACTTCGCGCGATGGATGGTTTGCGGGTTTCACTTCGAATCTTCTGTGCGTCGTCTGGATTGGATTTGACGACAACCGGGATCTGGGCTTGTCCGGCAGCCAGGCCGCCGCGCCTCTCTGGGCGGATTTCATGAAGCGCGCAGTTACATTGCCTCGCTATCAAAACACGCAGCCTTTCGCCGCTCCCCCGGGTGTGATGGCCGAATCGATCGACCCGCAGAGTGGACAGCTCGCCACCGCCGCTTGTCCGCAAACCGTCACTGAATATTTTGTGTCCGGCAGCGAACCCACCCAATTGTGCGAACTGCACGGCGGCCATCTTGCGCAGGCTCCCGGCTCGTGGTTGTCGCATTTATTCGGCAAGAACGGAGACCAAGCTCCGCCTGCGGCGAACTCCGCTGGTCAGCCGTCGACCGGGGCCAACCCGGCTGCCAATCCTGATCAGAATCCGCCAGCCGACGCCGAAAAGAAAAAGGGGTTTCTTGGCAAGGTTTTTGGTATATTTGGGTCAAGCAAGAAGCCTGCGGATAACCCGAAACCACAACCGTAGGTCGCGGCGCGGAAAAGGAGTTGGGCAATGAGTCGATTGACTCTGTTTGCCATTCCGCTAGCTCTCCTCACCGTGGGAGCCAGCCGAGCGCAGGTCCCTGTCAGTTACACCAAGCCCGCACAAGCGTCTGAGAATTCGTCCGCCGGCTCTTCTGCGATGACGCCGCGTCAGTTGGCTGAAATGCAGGGGGACATCATGATCGCGCGCAAAGAATACGCGTCGGCTATCGGTGCTTATGCCAAAGTTCTCGAAGTGGATCCCAAAAGCGCTCAGGTGTTGAACAAAGTGGGAGTCGCTTTTCAGCAATTAGGTGATCTGAACAGAGCCGAACGCTTCTACAAGAAAGCCGTTCACGCTGACAAGAATTTTTCGAGTGCGATCAATAACTACGGCACCGTTGAGTACGAGAAGAAACATTTCGGCAAAGCGATCACACTGTATAAGAAAGCGCTGGAATATCACTCGGAAATGGCCACGCTGTACAGCAACCTGGGCTACGCTTACTTCGGCAACAAGGAGTATCCCCAGGCTATGAACACTTTCGCTCAGGCCCTCGCTATCGACCCGGGAATTTTTGAACGAAAAGGAACCGGCGGTTCCGTGATACAGCAGAGAACGGCCAGCGATCCCGGCCTGTTTTATTTCTTCGTTGCCAAGACCTACGCCCAGCATGGGGACGCCGAGCGCGCCGCGCACTACCTGAAAATGGCGCGCGACGACGGCTACAATAATTTTCTCTCGGCGCAAACCGACGTGGCATTCGCGCGCGTGATTAAAGATCCTCGCGTTCAGGAAGTCTTGCAGACGCCCCCGTCCTATGCTGCCCCGGTTAAGAAGCAAGATCCAAACTAACCGCGTCAGCCGTCGCCACTTCTAGCCCCGTCGCTTGGTGCTTTTCAGCGCGCAGTGGCAAAAGCCTATTTGTCCTTTTCAGACCCTTTCGCCTCGATGAAAACCAAATCGTAAACGCTCCCGCTCCCGTTTGTCTTGATGCTGGCAATGTGTTGCATCTCCTTCGTGCCGGACTTTAAAACGGTCTCTCCTGCCTCCGCGTGGTCCGAATCGCAGTCCAATCCGTTCGACGGTTTGTCTTTCTGTGCTGCCGCCGCGGCCGGATCCGAACAATTCAACACCTTGCCGTATTTTGACAACGCCTTCCGGTAGAACGCCGCGACTTTATCGGGCGCGTCGTCCGACTCCATTTTCAGTACTGCAATCTTGAATCCATACGAGCCACCCCACGCTCCAAGTTGCACGGAGGAACTATCGTCGGAATCGTCTTTGTGCCGCCGCGATCCTGGGTACAGTGGCAGGCCGATCTCTTTCGCGCTTGCATTCTTGCTGGCGACAAACCCGATACTGTCGCTATCTGATTTGTTCCCGTCCGAATCCTTCTTGTCCTGCGCAGCCACCGGAATCGCCACCGCCGAAAGCATCAGCCCCATCACGATCGCCGCAACCCCCCGGCCCATCCACACGGAACCATTTGCCCTTCCGCCCCAAATAAATCGCCACGCTCTCATGGAGTCCTCCTCCTTCCGTCAGCAGAAGATACGCCGTGCCGCACGTCAATGTTCCATGATTCCGGTGGATGCAGTCTATTTCATGAATGTTTTGCGGAACTCTCGAAGCCGGACGAGTTCTGCTGCTATAATAGCGGCCGGAATGGCTCTCCGCTCATTTCGCTGCTTGATTCTGTTTGTGTGCGTGGTTGCAGGCTCGTTCGTCGTCTTCAACCGCAGCGCCGTCGCGCAATCGTCTTCCGCCGTCCCGTCGCCTTCGGCCGCTGCTTCCGATGTAGTTGAGCTTCACATTGACGGCGAGATCGAACCCATCCTCGCCGAATACATCGTCCGTGGAATTGGCCAAGCCAATGACCATCACGCCAGTCTGGTTCTGATTACGATAAACACTCCGGGCGGCCTCGACACTTCCATGCGCTCGATTATCCAGGCCATTCTGCGCTCGTCCGTTCCTGTTGCCACCTACGTGTATCCCACGGGTTCGCGCGCTGCTTCCGCCGGATTCTTCATTCTGCTTTCAGCCGACGTAGCCGCCATGTCTCCCGGCACGGAAACAGGCGCCGCTTCGCCCGTCTTTGAGGCCTTCGGCCAGACTGTGCAGATCGACGAAACGATGCACAAGAAAATCGTCAATGACGCGACAGCCTACCTCCGCGCCTACACCAGCAAGCGCGGCCGCAACTCCGACTTGGCAGCCACGGCAGTCACCGACGCGAAAGCCTTCAGCGACAAAGACGCCCTCGACGGTAAGCTCATAGATATAGTTTCGGCCTCGCGCGAAGATTTGCTCGCAAAGCTCGATGGCCGCACAGTCACGCGCTTTGATGGAACTACTGTGCAACTCGCGCTGCCGCACCCGGTCATCACTGCCACAGATATGACCTCGCGCGAGAAATTCCTTTCGCGCATCGTTCAGCCCGACGCTTTCTTTATTTTATTAATCATCGGAATCCTCGGCCTCTATGCGGAATTCACGCATCCCGGCGTTTTCGCTCCGGGTGTGATGGGCGTGATCGCGCTGGTGCTGGCTCTCTATGCCATGCACATGCTGCCGATTAACTTTGCCGGCTTGTTGCTCATTGTCGTGGCGCTCGTGCTTTTTGTTTTGGAAGCCAAATATCCAACGCACGGCGTTTTGGGCGTGGGAGGAGTAGTAGCTATGGTGTTGGGCGCGCTTTTTCTAATTAACTCGCCGCTCACGGGAATGGGCGTGAGCCTCGGCGCCGCTCTCGGCGTGGCTATTCCTTGCGCGCTCATTATCATTTTTCTGATGCGGCTCGTCCTTCGCTCGCGCACCTGGAAACAGTCCACCGGTAAAGAAGAGTTGATTGGAGAAGTGGGCGAAATGACGGAAGCAGTGGAAGCTCCCGGCGGCGTAGGCATGGTGTTTGTTCATGGAGAGCTATGGCGCGCCGCGGCGCGGGGCAGCGAAGAAATTCCCAAAGGCGCGCATGTTCGAGTAAAAAAAGTTGCCGGGCTGACGCTCGAAGTCGAGCCCGTGAAGACGCCTCAATCGGCTTCTTCTTAAAAGGTTTTTCCGAGGAGAAAGCGAATGGATTTTGCGACGATTCTCTTGGGCTTCGCCATACTGATTTTTCTGTTCTGGCTGGTGAATTCCATTTACGTCATCAAGGAATGGGAGCGCGGCGTCGTGCTGCGCCTCGGCCGCATGCTGCCAGAGGCGAAAGGCGCGGGCTTGCAGTTGGTTTTCTTTCCCATCGATAAGCTCACGCGCATCTCGCTGCGGATCGAAACGCTCGACGTTCCCCCGCAAGACGTGATCACCCGCGACAACGTCTCGGTGAAAGTAAATGCGGTCTGTTATTTCCGCGTGGTGGATGCCAATCTCGCGCTCTCGCAGGTCCAAAATTACCTGTACGCGACCTCCCAGTTGGCTCAGACCACTCTGCGCAGCCTCGTCGGCCAGTTCGAACTCGACTCCATCCTTTCCGAGCGCGAAAAGGTAAACGCCAAGCTCCAACAAATCCTTGACCAGGATACCGAGCCTTGGGGTATCAAGGTAACCAAGGTTGAGGTCAAACAAGTCGATATCCCGGAGAATATGCAGCGCGCCATTGCTAAACAGGCCGAAGCCGAGCGCGAACGCCGCGCCAAGATCATTCATGCGGAAGGCGAGTTTGAAGCCTCCCAAAAGCTGGCCGACGCAGCCGAAGTCCTCGAGAAGCAGCCCGCTGCGATTCAGCTTCGGTATTTGCAGACTTTGACCGAAATCGGCGTGGAAAAGAATACGACCATAGTCTTCCCGCTGCCGGTAGACATTATTTCGCAGTGGATGAAGCTGGCCGGCAAGTAGCCAAGGACGAGTAGAAACGATGGCACGAAACGGAAGCCGCGGCGGTGGCGAACGGGTGCTGGAAAGCCGGCATCTGGTAGGATTATTTCTGGGCGTCGTGCTCTTGTGCGGCGTGTTTTTCACGCTCGGTTACGTGATGGGCCGCAATCAGTTCGGTGGCTCGGTTCATGCCGCGGAATCTCTTTCGAGAAAGCCGTCTTCCGCGAAAGCCAGGGAAACGGAGGAGCCTAGCGCCACTCCTGACGACTTTTTCCCGGACAAGAAGGACACCGATCATCTCGTGCCGGCCTCGCCTGCGAGATCTACAGCTAGTTCGAACGCGCCGTCTAGGTCCAATGCCGCCCCTCCCGCATCGACGTCCAAACCAGCCGTCCCCGACGCAAAATCCGCTCAGCATTACCAAGCACCCGTGATTCCGAAAGCCGCCATTCTTCTTCAAGTAGCTGCGCTGCGCCGTCAAAGTGACGCCTTGGAGATGGCTGACGCCATTCAACAAAAGAAATTCCCCGCGTTTGTGGTCACTCCCGGGCCGGACAATTTTTATCGCGTGCAGGTAGGCCCGTATCCCGACGTCGCCACAGCCGAAGCCGCAAAACGTGCCCTCGAACAATTCGGTTTCAAGCCTATAATTAAACACTGAATGAACTTGCCCCGTTACGCGCGAGTCCTGCTCGCCATCGGCAGTGGAGTCGCCCTCGGTCTCTCATTTCCCAACTACAATTTGTATCTCCTCGCCTGGATCGCCATGGGAATGCTCGTCCTCGCATCGGCCGGAGCGCCTCTTAAAGAGGCGCCGCTTTATGGATTTCTTCACGGCCAGGTTTTCTATCCCGTGTGCCTCCCTTGGGTGGATACGGTGATGAAGCAGTACGGCAACATCGATCCGTGGATTGCCGCCGGCTTCGTAGGCCTGATCGGTTTCATCGGCGGCTTGATTTGCACGATTTTTTCCACCGGTGTTGCGTTGGCATCGAAGAAAAGCAAGTTGCTGGCGTGTCTTCTCGCGCCGTTTCTGTGGACTACCTTGGAGTATTTCCGCACGAATATCCCTATCATCGGCTCCTCGTGGGATTTGTCCGGATATCCCGCGGCTCGCAGCATGGCTTTACTGCAAATCACGTCGGTCACCGGCATTTACGGCTTGTGCTTTCTGATTGCTGCCTACGGTTCGCTGGTTGCGTATGCCATCCTCGCGAATACTAGGCGCGTGTGGAGCGTCGCGGGAATTTGCACGCTCGTGCTGCTTGCCGTATCGATCGGAGGCGCGTATCTAATTCCGCAGGCCACGCCGCATTACGTCGCTCACCTGGTCCAGACCAACTTCCCGCAGTCGGAAAGCTATCCGTCCGATTGGCTGCAAGTTCATGCCGGAGAGCTCGACCAGCTCGAACACATCAGCGTTGATGCTGCGCACAGCATTCCTGGAATCGTCATCTGGCCGGAAGTCCCCGCGCCTTTCAGTTTTACGGAAGCAGCCTTTGCCGAGCGCGCCGAACGAATCGCGCGCGAAGCCCAGAATTACTTTCTGATCGGCGTGGTGGACTGGAAAAAAGACCCCAGCGGAAAGTGGCTCGCCTCCAATAGCGCTGTCCTCCTGAACCCTCAGGGCCAGCGCGTGTATTCGTACGACAAAATTCACCTGCTGCCTTTCGGCGAGTACGTGCCGCTGCGTGGATGGCTGACGTTCGCAAAACGCCTGACTGCTGACATCTCTGATTTCACTCCCGGCTCGCAATATACCGTCGCGCAGGTTCCCGACGGGAAATTCGGGACCTTCATCTGTTACGAGGCCATTTTCCCCAGTGAAGTCCGCCGCTTCACCGCAGCCGGCGCCCAATTGCTGATTACGATTTCGAATGATGGCTGGTTCGGACGTTCCTCCGCTGCGGAACAGCACATGGCCATGGCGCGCGTCCGCGCCGTGGAAAATCGCCGCTGGCTTTTGCGCGACACCAACAACGGTTACACTGAATCCATCGATCCATACGGTCGGACCGCCGCTCAGTATCCGCTGGATATCCGCGGCCAGCTCGACGCGCCTTACGATTTCCGCAGCGACATGACGCCCTACGCCCGCTTCGGCGATTGGTTCTCCTGGCTCTGCGTGATCGTAGCCATCGCGATTTTGGGTCTGGCGCTAAAGCCACGCGCTTTCCAGCCAGCGCCGCGAGCCGCAAGGCCCGTGCGATGATAAAATCAGCCGATACTTCGTTTGCTGTTGAATTTGAGGGTGCCGCATCCTTCGTTTTTTGAAGGGTGCGGGTTTTGACTTTTTATTGTTTCAGAAGCACAAAGGCGAAAAACGGTATGGCCGAACACATCGAAGACCTGCAGCAACGCTACGCCGAGCTCAAGAAACGTATTGAACTCGTGCGGAGCTTTCTTTGACGCCGACTCCGCTCGAAAACAGCTCGCAGCCCTGGAAGAAAAAGTAAGCGGCCCGAATTTCTGGCAGGACCAGGAAAAGGCGCAGGGCCTCTTGCAGCAGCGCAAGCAGGTCGAAGACCGCGTCAACGCGGAGAAGTTTCTTGAAACCAAATCCAGCGACATCGAAACCTACTTCAATCTCGCGCGCGAAGAAGCCGACGACGCGCAGCGCGACTCTCTTCTCGAAGACGTCAGCAAAGAGCTTGCCTCTGCCGATACTTATTTATCCGACCTGGAAACCAAAACACTCCTCGCCGGTGAAAACGATCGTCTGAACGCAATCGTCACCATCAAACCCGGCGCCGGCGGCACTGAATCGCAGGATTGGGCCGAAATGCTCTTGCGAATGTACCTCCGCTGGGCGGAACAAAAAGGTCTCGGCGCCACTGTGATCGACTCAACTCCCGGCGAAGAAGCGGGCATAAAGACAGCCACCGTGCAGATCGCGGGTGAAAACGCGTACGGAATGTTGGCCGGTGAAAGCGGTGTGCATCGCCTGGTGCGCATCTCGCCCTTCGATCAAGCTGCACGCCGCCACACATCTTTCGCCTCCGTCTTCGTAATCCCGGAAATCGACGACAAAATCGACATCGTGGTCAAGCCCGACGATCTTCGCATCGATACCTTCCGCGCCGGCGGCCACGGGGGGCAAAACGTCAACAAAGTCGAATCCGCCGTCCGCATCACCCATCTTCCGTCCGGCATCGTCGTTCAGTGCCAGAATGAACGCAGCCAACACAAGAATCGCGAATGGGCTATGAAAGTTCTCCGCTCGCAGCTTTACGAACTCGAACTCGAAAAGCGCAGCGAAGCCCTCCATAAGCTCGACGCCTCGAAACCCGAAATCAGCTTCGGCAGCCAGATTCGCTCCTACACCATGCAGCCTTATCAGCTCATCAAGGACCACCGCACAAAACTTGAGCGCGGTGATGTGGACAAGGTTATGAACGGCGATTTGGATCCCTTCATCCGCGCCTACCTCCTCTTTCGCCGTGACAATGGGGCCGGTGCCGCGGGCGCCCACTAACAGGGAATCGAGTGGAAATTTGTTGCCTATAGCGCTCATCGTCTCAAAACGAGCAATCTCCTCCGTGGGCATTTCAACCCACATAATCGCCGTTCGATCTGCATTTAAGGCCTTTCGGTGCATAAGATTGACAGCCCTATACCCCTATGCTAGCGTCCCTATTCGGCTAAAACTGCCCGAAACGCAATTTGGCCCCGCACTTGCCTTTCAATCTGCTGGAGGATACTTTTTTGGCGCACTCTGACGAAAAATTCTTGTTTACCTCGGAATCTGTAACCGAGGGCCATCCCGATAAAATAGCTGACCAGATTTCCGATGCTGTTCTGGACGCCGTCCTAAAGGACGATCCCATGGGCCGCGTTGCTTGCGAGACCCTTGTCACCACCGGACTCGTCGTCGTAGCTGGTGAAATCACCACCACTACTTATGTCGATTTTTCCGACCTCGCTCGCGAAGTGATTCGCGACGTCGGTTACACCCGGGCCAAATTCGGCTTCGACGCGGAGACCTGCGGCGTAATTTGCGCTATCAAAAAGCAGTCTCCCGACATCGCCATGGGCGTGGACACCGGCGGCGCCGGCGACCAAGGCTTGATGTTCGGTTTCGCTTGTGATGAGACGCCCGAGTTGATGCCCATGCCTATCCAACTCGCTCACAGCCTCACGCATAAGCTCGCTGAAGTGCGCAAGAAGGGAACTGTCGATTTCCTCCGACCTGATGGAAAATCCCAAGTCACAATCGAATACATTGACGGCCGCCCCGCCCGTGTTGACGCCGTGGTCATTTCCACCCAGCACAGCGACAAAGTTTCACACAGCAAGCTCGAAGAAGCAGTCATGTCCGAAGTCATCAAGCCCGTTCTTCCCGAAGCCATGGTCGACAAGAAGACCAAGTACTACATCAATCCGACCGGTCGCTTCGTAACTGGCGGACCCATGGGTGACGCAGGTCTAACGGGCCGCAAGATTATCGTCGACACCTACGGCGGCTACAGCCGTCACGGCGGCGGCGCTCTCTCCGGAAAAGACGCTACCAAAGTTGACCGCTCCGCTTGCTACATGGCGCGCTACGTCGCGAAAAATATCGTCGCCGCCGGCCTCGCCACCAAAGTGGAAGTTCAACTCGCGTACGCCATCGGCGTCGCCGAGCCGGTTTCCGTAATGGCCGACACATTCGGCACCGGAACGATTCCGAATTCGCAGATCACCGAGCTGATTCGCGCTTTCTTCAAGCTTAATCCCAAGGGAATTATCGAAACGCTTGATCTCCGCCGCCCGATCTACCGTCCAACGGCTTCGTACGGCCATTTCGGCCGCACCGGCCCGGGCTTCACTTGGGAAAAAACAGACAAGGCCCAAGCCATCAAGAAAGAAGCAGGTTCGCGCGGAGTCGTAGCATCGTCACGCGCATAATCTGCGCGGGCTCTTACGGGTTTGTTCTCATGTTTCAGGTTTTGTAGCGGCGGGCTTTAGCCCGGCATCTTTTTTTTAACTTTCCGCAAAATAAAAAAATTTAAGGGAGTTCTCGTGGAAACGACTGCACCGAAGCTGACCGGCGATGTGAAAGACATTGCTCTAGCCGAAAAGGGCAAACGCAAAATCGAGTGGGCCAATCAGCACATGCCCGTTCTGCAACTCATCCGCAAGCAATTCATAAAAGACCAGCCGCTCAAGGGCGTGCGCATGTCCGCCTGTCTGCACGTCACCAGTGAGACTGCGAATCTGGCTATCACGCTGCGTGACGGCGGCGCTGACGTTGTCCTGTGCGCCTCTAATCCTCTTTCCACCCAGGACGAAGTCGCTGCCTCTCTCGTCAAGGATTACAACATCCCGACTTTCGCGATTAAAGGCGAAGACAACGCCACCTATTACGCGCACATCAACGCCGCCCTCGATCACAAACCGCAAATCACCATGGACGATGGCGCCGACCTCGTCACCATCCTGCTCACTAAGCGCCCCGACCTCGTGAAGAACATCATCGGCGGCACGGAAGAAACCACCACCGGCGTAATTCGCCTTCGCGCCATGGCCAAGGACGGTACGCTGAAGTATCCCATCGTCGCTGTGAACGACGCGCTCACCAAGCATCTCTTCGACAATCGCTACGGCACCGGCCAGTCTTCGATAGATGGCGTCCTTCGCGCCACGAACCTTCTAATCGCGGGTCTTCGCGTCGTTGTTTCGGGCTACGGCTGGTGCGGCAAAGGCGTCGCCATGCGCGCCAAAGGCCACGGCGCGGACGTCATCATCACCGAA
>Ga0209330_1000274_pt1 | contig 24614 bp, 21 predicted proteins | sample JacPinW_OM2H0_O3_FD_187969 | JGI IMG/M metagenome (GOLD analysis project Ga0209330, IMG submission 187969) | Forest soil microbial communities from Algoma, Ontario, Canada - Jack Pine, Ontario site 1_JW_OM2H0_O3 (SPAdes) (version 2) | ecosystem: Environmental > Terrestrial > Soil > Boreal...
ATTGTCTGCATCCCATAACACAATACCACTTTCACTGAACAGCATAATTGTTGAGTGGCGGCAAGGGCAACTGACTAACAAAAGTTACATGGGTTCTCCCGTGGCCCTACTGCCTGGCTCCTAAGCAGGACTCGAAATCCGTGCGGGGTGGTGCGACTGATCCCGCTATGCGTCGCAATTCGTAACTTTGTGTTGCGATCTTCATCGTATGAGAACGCCAGAGGCATTCAGGCTGGCGCAAGACAAAGGACGTAGAGGAGTCGTCATGAGTAAACAGTGTTGCATTTGTTTATGTTGTTGATGCTGACCGGTCCAGCGATTTTTGCAATCGACAACCTGAAACTTAACTCAAAACTCGACTATACGAGTGACAGCCTCGACGGCCGCCTGATCACCGGAGACGATGCGGAATCAGGTTTCGTTCCGGGCAAGCCCAACTACGTCATTATTTATGGCGAAGGATGCTTCAATTCAAAGCGACAGGCGCGGCGAACGGTTGAGCTCTACAACAAATACCGCTCCCATGTGCACTTTGTGGTTGTCGATCTCGATATTCAGCGCTCACCCGAGCAGCAAACACTGGTCAAGCAGTACTACAAGGGCTACATCCCTCATGTCCTCGTATTGGACTCAACTAGATATGGTCGGGGAGAGAGGATTTGAACCTCCGACCCCCTGGTCCCGAACCAGGTGCTCTACCAGGCTGAGCCACTCCCCGACTAGGCGGCGGACGGCAACAAGGAAGTCAATCCGCCCGCGCACTCTTACTTTCCGATAGGCACCTAGATTATAACATCGCAGCAATGGCGTTGCGCTCTGGCCCCACGTGCCGGTACATTTTTCGCGTTACACTGGAGGCGCACCGGGGCCGGGGATCCAGTGGGACAAAGGTTATCGCGGACCTGTGACTAATCGCACCTTCTGACTAAGAATCTTGTTACTAAGAATGATCGTTCTCTGCGCTCATCGTCTTTTCACGCCGCGGGAAGAGATATTAAACCCGCTGCTGTTTATTGAGGATGGCCGCATCTCCGCTGTGTCTTCGCGGGCGCGGCAGGAAATTCCCAAGAACGCAACCGTGATTGATTTCACCCGCGATCTCCCAGATGCCATCCTGGCGCCGGGTTTCGTCGATATCCACATGCACGGCGGCGCCGGAATTGATGTCATGCTGGCATCGCTTGCCGAACTGCCGCGGCTAAACAATTTTCTGACGACACACGGTGTGACCGGATATTTCCCCACGACCGTAGCCGCACCGCTCGATCAGACCTGTGCTGCTTTGCAACGACTAGCCGACGCGATCGAAGTGGCTCAGAGTGAACTCGCCAGCAGTGGCGACGACGTTCAGGCTCTTCCACTCGGCATTCATCTCGAAGGACCTTTTCTCAGTCATAAACGGCGCGGTGTCCATCCTCCGGAAAATCTTCTTGCGCCCACGCTGCAAGTCTTTGAACGCCTTTGGCAAGCCGCGCGCGGTCATGTGCGCATGATGACCATCGCGCCCGAGCTTCCTGGAGCGATCGAGGTAATCGCGGAAGCGGCGCGCCGCAATGTCTGTGTGAGCATCGGCCATTCCGACGCGACCATGGAACCGGTCAAGGCCGCGATAAAAGCCAGCGCCCGCCACGCCACGCATACCTTTAATGCGATGCGTCCGCTGGATCATCGCGAACCGGGCATCCTCGGCGAGGTGCTCACCAGCGAGCAACTCACGGCTGACATTATTGCGGATGGGATTCATGTCGCGCCCGAAGTGGTGAAACTTTTCCTGCGGGCCAAGGGGGTTGAACGCGCCGTTCTCATTACCGACGCAACCGCCGCCGCCGGCATGCCCGACGGCACCTACCAGCTGGGGCCCATACAAGTCGAAGTCAAAGATGGCCGCTGCACAATCCGTGGCGAAACCGATGGCAAACTCGCCGGCAGCGTCCTTACCATGGATCGCGCCGTGCGTAACCTGAAACAATTCGCGGGTTGGAGTTTGCAGAATTCGATACGTGCCGCAACGCTGAACCCCGCAGCAGCCGCAGGCCTCGCGCAGCATGGACAACTTATTCCCGGCGCGGAGGCCAACCTGGTGGTGCTCAGTCCTGATGGAGAAGTAAGAAGGACTATCGTCCGAGGAACTGCGTCTTAATTGGGTTTCCGCTCTTTCGCTTCGGCCATATAACGCAACAGCATCGCCTCGTCAGCCCGGGTGAGCTGATCGAGGAAAGAAGTATCCACCTTGCCATCTTCCACCGTCTTTGACACATTCGCCTGGCGAAGTTTGTCACCCAGTTCCGGATCGTTGCTCATCACCTGGCTGTAAAACCAGAGGAAGTGGCGCATCTGATCCAGAGACTTGCACAGAACCTGGATGGCTTCGGTCTGCGGCAAAGCGCTTAATGCCTCCATCAGTTCCGGATCGCTGGGCGCCTGCATGGCAGCGCAATTCAGCTCACGCTGAATCACGCGCAGATCTTCTGTAACTCGTAGCATGCGGGTATGAAGGTCGTCCATCTCCGGATCAATTCCCATGGCCATGGTGTGATAGAACATCTCATCGCCAGGGTTAAGCGGATAGATGTCCCACGATCATGCGCTTTCGTAATTCATGCAATTACTTTGGTCTGGCGACTGATGCCCGCCAGGGGATGACGCTGGAATCCGCTACTGGCAAGGTTTTTCACGACCCGGTTGTGTAGGTCTGGGCACGCCACAACCCCTGTGGAGACAGGCGCCTCGGCTGTCCAAGCCTGGGCGAAGTCCGCCGCCAAGTCGCGACTCTCCCTCCAAGCTGCGCCCGTTTGTGGTACAAACTCCCGGTGACAGAATCGGCTATGGTCAGCACACCGCGCCACGAACTCATCCGCGCCATAGGCCGCTGGAGCCTGGTTGCGCTGGTTGTGAACTCCATCATCGGCAGTGGCGTCTTTGGACTTCCTTCCACCGTCGCTGGCCTCATCGGTAATTACAGTCCGTACGCTGTAGTCGGGGCCGGTGCGGGAATGAGCGTGATCATAGCGTGCTTCGCCGAGGTAGCCTCGCGCTTTCAGCAAGCCGGCGGTCCTTATCTTTACGCCCGTGTTGCCTTCGGACGCCTGATGGGCATTCAAACCGCATGGATGCTCTGGCTTGCACAAGTCACTGCGCCCGCAGCCAATGCCAACCTGTTCGTGATTTACCTTGGCGAGTTCTTCCCGCACGCAAAAGATCCGATTCCCCGCGCTGTTAGTCTCACCGTGCTAGTGGGTTTTTTGACCTTCATTAATATCCGCGGCGTGCGCGCCGGAACCTGGGTAAGCAACCTGTTCACGGTTGCGAAACTGGTGCCGCTACTCGCCGTGGTCGTTCTAGGTCTGCTCGTGCTTCATAGGCACCACTGGAATATTGCGGCGGTGCATGGGGCATCCCCCGGCATGAGCCAGTGGTTGAGAGCCATGCTGCTTTTGGTCTTCGCCTACGGCGGATTCGAAACCGCGCTGGCGCCCATGGGCGAGGCTAAAAATCCTCGACGCGACGCTCCTTTTGCGCTCCTTACGGCCCTGCTGGTCTGCACCGCGATCTACGCGCTCATCCAGTGGGTAGTCATAGGAGTGCTGCCCCAGGCCGCGCTCAGCCAGCGTCCTCTGGCCGATGTGGCCCGGCTCGCAGTCGGCCCGGCAGGAGCTGCGCTGGTTGCTATCGGCGCCCTGATCTCTTTCTACGGATACCTCAGCGCCAAGATTCTCGGTGTGCCTCGGGTCCCCTTCGCCCTCGCCGAACAAGGAGACTTTCCCAAAGCCTTCGCCGCTATCCATCGCCGCTTTCATACCCCCTACGTTTCGATTCTCGCGTTTGCGGTTTTAGTCTGGGGATTCGCCCTCATTGGCGAATTCAAATGGAATGTAACGCTTTCCGCAGTAGCCCGCCTTCTTTACCAAGGCGTCGGCTGCGCCGCCTTGCCGATCCTGCGCCGCAAGCAGCCCGAAGGGGCAATCGCAATGTTCCACCTGCCGGCGGGAGATTTCTTCGCTGGATTGGGCGTGGTTCTGTGCCTGATCCTGGTAACGCGCGTGGACTTCGGCCAGTCGTTGATCCTGTTCGCTACGATCGCATTGGCATTCATAAACTGGGCGATAGTGTCCCGCTGAAGCACCGCTGCCATTGACGAGGAGACGTAACCTCTATCGCGGCGACTACCGTCGGGACAAGCAAAAGGCGGGGGCCGGTCCCAGGGAATGACGCTCGACTCATCGGCCTTCCACGCGGGACTTATCGCAGTTCCCGCTGCTCCATCTCCAGCAGCGTCTTCTTCCGCTCCGCGCCCCAGCGATAGCCGCTGATGTTTCCATCTTCTCGGACGATGCGATGGCACGGAATCGCAACCGCGACGGGATTCGTGGCGCAGGCCCGCGCCACAGCCCGGCTGGCGCTGGGCTGGCCGATCGCCTTCGCCACTTCACCGTAGGAGCGCGTTGCGCCGAAGGGGATCGACTGCAGATAAGTCCATACCCGCCGCTGGAAAGCGGTGGCACGAATGTCCAAGGGCAGAGCGGCATTCAATTCCCCGCCGGTCATCTTGGTTAACAGGGCCTCGACCCACTCCTGTAATCCACCTTCGTCAGGTTTGCGCACCGCAAATGGGAATTCGCGCTTCAGACCTTCGAGCAACTCACCGTCAGAACGCGCGAACTGGATGGCGCAAATTCCGCGGTCGGTAGCCGCGATCAACATCCGCCCTAACGGCGAATCGGTCAACGAGTAGCGAATGATGGCAGCGATTGCGCCGCGGCGATATTTGTGGGGAGTCATCCCAAGCTGCGACGCGGTCTTCTCATAGAGGCGGCTGCTGGAACCATATCCAGCGTCATACATGGCGCGCGTTACATTGTCGCCGGATTGCAGATTACGTTTGAGCTGACGCATTCGGCAGGAATCCGCGTATTCCCGTGGCGTGATTCCGAGCGCTGCCTTGAACCGGCGCTGCAGATGGAAAGAGCTCTGTCGAAAAGCTCTGCCCAGCCGTTCAAGGGTGATCGGCTCATCAAGGTGTTGCTCGATGTAGCGGCAGATCTCTTTGATCACATCGGATTGTGGATTCCCGCTCAGCAACCGCGGCCGGCAGCGCAGGCACGCTCGAAAGCCGGCTTTTTCAGCATTCTCTGGATGCGCGAAAAACGTAACATTCTCGCGCCGCGGACGCCGCGCCGGACACGATGGCCGGCAATAAATGCCAGTGGTAGAAACTGCAAAAACGAACTTCCCATCGTGGCCCCGGTCGCGGCCGACGACAGCCTTCCAGGCCTGATCCTCACCTAACTCGGGGCTGATGAACTGGTTCGATTTGGCGCCTGCGAGAGCCATTGAGAAGTCTTCTTCCTGTCCGAGTATGGCATCGGCAGTCATGTCTGGGAAAGCATGGTTAGCGAGAGTCATAATAGTGACAGCGTATGGCGAAGGCAGCGTAGAGGACTATCCGAATCTTGCGGCCAAAATGAATTCGTTGAGACCAATTCTTGGTGCTTGTTCCGCGCAGGTCGGCAGATTGCGCCGACCACTTGAAAGGGTTAGAGTTCCGTGAGCTTTCTTAACTCACTTTTTGTCGAGGGCAAAGTCATGAAGAATGTCAGAGTCGCAGCAGCTGGATCTCTGGTGACGCTCCTCCTGAGCCTGGGAGTGGCGCAAAATGCGGCGCAGCATCTGTTGAGCGCCGACGAACTGAAAAATGTCGTACCCGCCGAATTCTTCTTCCGTGGAAAGAAAGCGCCAACTCAACTGCGCAACGCTACTGGATTTCAAACCGCCGATGGCAAGGTTACGTTCGCCGCGCTGGTCGATTCGTCGGGATACTCCACGGCGATTCAGCAAAAATATCAGGGCACGCTTATCACCGAATCCAAGCTGAATATTGGAGGCACCGACCTTGCGCCGGGGGCTTATGGCTTTGGCTTCGCGGCGGATAAGTTCGTGGTCATGAATGTGGCGAACGAAGATGCGCTCAGCGGCTCCTACCAGACGGACGCGTCGTTGAAACGAGCAGTGCCCCTGAAACTGGTGGAGGATGGATCGGGCTACAAGCTGTATGCCGGAAAGAAGTGGGTCTCGGTCAAGCCGGAATGAGACCGCAATCCTAGGTTAAGACCGGCCGGCGAGCAGGTTTGGATTCTTAATTACCCAGTGGCTGGAAAGGGCCAATCATGCTGGAGACTCCGGCGCGCTTGCGCAATTCGGTGAGCAAGGCACTGGCCGCATTGGTGTAGGTTTTGCTGGGATCGGAAGGATCGGCCCAGACGGCGTCGTAGACAAGTTGTGCCGCATCTTTCACATCCATATGCAGCGCGGCCTCGCATATGTCCACGCGCTCCTGCAGTCGGTCATAGCAGGGCCTGCAGATGCAAGCCGCCTCGGCACTTTGAACGTGATTTTCTTCTAAGGTGCAGATGATTGGCGAGTTCGCTACTTCGGCATGGGCGGCGAACAATTGCGATTTGAACTCTTTCAGGAAAGCTTCTCTCTCCTGCTCCACCAACGCGCTATCGGGAACAATCTCGGCCGCGGCCTGCGATTTCGGAAGGGCCGGAACGAGGTCTGGAGAAACCCGCTCTCTGTGATTGCAAGTCGGACAGACGTCCAGGTTTGCCGAATAGTAGAGACGGCATTTGGAGCACGGCAGGCCGTAGCCTGCCGACCGGTGAACGGCTTCGCCAGGAGCGGCCGCGGCAATCCGATCCAGCGCCGCGGAATTCAGGTGCCGCAGATCGTTTCGCATATCGTTTTCCTGCTGTGGAACGGACTGCGCCCGTTGCACGGATCGCGTCAAATCCATGATGAGATTTTCCCCAAATCTAATCTAACCAGTTCTCCAGATCCCTTAAAATGCCGGGAGTCCACCCTCTGGCACTGTCCTTCCGGTCAGCGGGAGTTCGATTCTTTTATCAGCTTCATCAGCTCTTCGCGGCGCGCGCGATAAAGCCTACGTCCGGGATCGAGCCGTGCGGCGGTATCCAGTTCAGACAAGGCTTCGTCATAACGGTCCATCGTCATCAGACAGGCTGCCAGAGCGAAGTGGTTGTCGGGCGAAGCCTTCAGCCGTAGCGCTTCGCGGAACTCTGTTTCCGCCGCCGCCAGTTTCTGCTGTCGAAACAACGCAGTACCTAAGCCTTGATGGGCCGCATCGGAATCGGGGTTGAGCGCTACCGCAAGACGCAACTCACGGACGCCAGCCTCCAACTGGTCGTCCAGCGCGTAGGCTTCCCCCAGCAATCGATGTTCAGTGGAACTCGTGGGATTTTGGCGAACCGCCAACTGCAATTCCAGAATGGTGTTGCTGTAGTCTTTCTTCGACATGTAGGCCCGCGCCAGGCAGCCATGTCCCTGTCCCCATTCAGGATGCTGGCGGTAGAGTTCTCGCATTTCTAGCAGCGCGGCCTCGAAGTCGCCCTGGTCACAATAGGTGTTGCCCAGGTTGTTGCGCACGGAAGCTTCTTCCGGGGCAAGCCGCTTGGCTTCGCGGTACTCGGCGACAGCCTCGTCGAGTTTCTTTTGTTCGTGCAAGGTCAATGCCAGGTTGGAATGTGCCTCCCAGAAGCCCGGGCTTAAGCGAATGGCCTGACGATAGGCTGTGATGGCGGCGAATTGATTTCCTGCGGCGTGCAGCGTGATGCCTAAGTCGTAGTAAGTATCAGGATTGCCGGCATCGCGGGCGAGGGACTCGTCGAAAGCGTGAACCGCGGCGGCATATTGTCCGTTAGAGTAAAGTGCAAGCCCCAGGAACTGGTATGCCTCGGCGTTCTGCGGATCCATGCTGAGCGCAGTGCGGGCTTCCGCGATAGCGTTTGGACCATCGTCCAGACGATAAAAGATGTAAGCCAGGCTGTTGTGATTCTCCGGGAAATCGGGCATCAGCTCAGCGGCCAGGCTGATCTCGTCGAAGGCCTCGTCCCAGCGTTCTTGTCGGATGAGCATTCCGCCGAGGGCGAAGTGCAGCGCCGCATTGCCCGGATTGGAGGTCAGAGCCGGACGAAGGGCCAGTTCGGCCTCGTGAAAGCGCTGGGCTTTGGCGTCCGCCGCGGCCTTCAACAGTGGTGGGGGAATCTCTCCGGTTGCGGAACTAGATGGCGACGGCTTCCAATCGCTCAGGGTGCGGATAAGGTTCCGGTCGGCACCGACCGCTTCGAATTGATGAATCTGTTCCTTGCTGAGAACGTTCGCCATGCCACGCTCTTGAACGATCCGAACCAGGCGGCCGCTGGGTACGCCGGCTGTGAGCCATGCCATTAATTGAGCCGGGCTGACGCGCTGACTTTCGCTCGATTGGGCGGCAAGCGCCACCCCAAGAAGAAAGAAACAAACTGACAGGCCCTTGCGCTTCACTCGACTCTCCGGCGACGGTTTGCTTGCTGGGTAGCGCTGCCCGCCCTGCTGATTGCAGTGGGCAACAGCGCCGATCTTGAACCGTTAAGTTCAGATTAGCCCGCGAGCCCAGGGAGGGGTAAGGTCACGGAAGTAATGGGTTTGGATGAACGGGACAGGGCGTTAACCGGGGCTGTGATTGCGATCGCAAGCCCGCTGGCACCGCCGGCGGTGATGTTTGACTTCCCTATGGCCGTCCGGTAGCGTATAAGCATGTAGAAGTGTGGTTCTTGGAGGTTCCGATGTTTGAGGGTCTATTTCAGCCGACGCACCTGATCATCATTTTTGCGATTGCCCTGCTGGTTTTCGGTCCTAAGAAGTTGCCCGAGCTCGGCAAAGGGCTGGGCGAGGGTATTCGTGCCTTGAAAGAAGGTATGAAGGACACTCCGGCGCAAGCCCCGACGGAGCAGAGCAAGGCCGCGGAAAACAAAGAAACCAAGGCTTGATCGGAAATTCCCTTCGCAGAGGCCACCATTTTTTTATTCAATTGCCGCTTTGTGGCCGTTTCCTGTTCTGGTCATGCGGCCTCCGATATAGCATCTGAGCTGTGAAACTCACTCTGAAAGTTGGAGGTAGGTTGTGTTGCGTACGCTCGAACTGTTTGCCCTCCTTGCCTGCTTAGGACTAACGTCTGCAGTTTTCGCCGACCAGATCAGCTTAAAAAATGGTGACCACCTGAGCGGTACCATTGTGAAGTCTGACGGCAAGACTCTCGTCTTACACACCGAGTTTGCGGGAGACGTTACCGTACAGTTCTCGGCGATCACTCAGATCTCCACCGAGAAAGAATTGCATGTCACTACATCGGACAAAAAGACTCTCGTCGGTCCGGTAACCACGAGCGATGGAAAGATAGAAGTCGCTACCAAGACCGGCGGCACAGTGGAAGTTCCACCCGGAAACGTAGTGCTGATCCGCGATGACGACGAGCAGGCCGCTTACGATAAGTTGCTGCATCCGGGATTGCTGCACGGCTGGAACGGCGGAGCGAATGTGGGTTTCTCGCTGGCCCGCGGCAACAGCGAGACCAGCAATCTGGCGTTGGCGATCAACGCTGCGCATCCTACGTTAAATGACAAGACCACTATCTATTTAAGTTCGATCGACACCAAGAATGAGTTAGCCACTCCTACCACTGTGGCTAATCTGATCACGGCAGGAATCCGCTACGATCACAATGTCAACCTGCGGCTGTTCGGCTTTGTGGGTGCTGACTTCATGAGCAACGCGCTGCAGAATCTCGATCTGCGCGGCGTGTACGGCGGCGGACTGGGCTTCCATGCGATCAAGTCGGACAGCACCGTATTAGACTTCCTGGCTGGACTCAACTACACGCACGAAACTTATTCGAACGGTCCGGTAGTTACCCCCGTCACGGTTCCTCCCACTTTCACTTCTTACGGCGTGACCAACAAATTTGCGGCCCTCACGTTGGGCCAAGAAATGATGCACAAGGTGGGGAAAACTACCGTGCTCACGGAAAAGCTCTATTTCTTTCCTGACTTGTCGAACACCGGCGAATATCGGGCGACGTTTGACTTCGGCACCGTCACGAAGATCAGTAAATGGCTGGGTTGGCAGAATCAATTCAGTGACATCTATGTCTCTAACCCGCCCCCGACCTCAAAGAAGAATGATCTTATCCTGACGACCGGGCTGAACTTTTCATTCACTCACTGAAGGTGATTTCCAGTGAAGAATGCGAACGCCGCTCGAGCAGAGCGGCTTTCTTGCTGATGACGCGATCCTCACCCCGGCGCTATCCCGCATTTTTTGCTCACCCAGGCTTGAACAACACGTCTACTAACGGGTAGAGTACTGTTTCTCGTTTTCCGGGTTTCTGCAAGTTCCTCTACCAACAGGAGTCTGCTCGATGCGTCACGCCGTGCTAGTGCTGATTGCTGTCTGCTGCCTTGCTACGATTTCCTTCTCGCAAACCGCGGACGAATTGATCGCCAAGAACATCCAGGCCAGGGGCGGCATGGAGAAGATCAAAGGCATCAAGACCCTCCGCATGAGAGGCAAGTTCGAGGGGGGAGGCGGCTTCACCGCGGCCGTGACCCAGGAGAATCAGAGGCCGGACCTGATCCGGGAGACGTTCACGCTGCAGGGTATGACCGCGGTGCAGGCTTATGACGGCTCCACGGGCTGGCAGATCCAGCCATTTGGCGGGAAAAAGGATCCGGAGTTAATGGGCGAGGACGACTTGCGCGACCTGCTGCTGGACGCCGATTTTGACGGGCCACTCGTCGATTACAAGGAAAAAGGCAGCACGGTGGAGTTTCTGGGCCACGACGTGGTGGATGGAGACGACGCGCTGCGGTTAAAGGTCACACTAAAAAACGGCGACATCATTTATGAGTACCTCGATCCCGATACCTTTATCGAGATTCGCAAGGAGATCCAGCAGTTCATTCGCGGCTCAGTGAGGGATCGGGTGGTGGGATACGGTTCCTATAAGCCGGTGGATGGAGTCATGTATCCGTTCTCGATTTCGCAGGGACCGAAGAATCATCCTGACGCCCAGACCACTACGGTGCGAAAGATGGAAGCGAATGTGACGATCGATCCCGCGGACTTCGCGCTTCCGGCATCGCTGAAGACTGAGGAGAAGAAATCCGGAATGGTCGGGGTTCACTGATCCGCTTCCAATGAAGATCGCAACGAAAAATCACGTGTGGGGAAAAGGATTCGTAAATATGAAAGCATCCGCTCGTAAATCGCGATTCCTAAGGCTGTTGAGTGCGGGGGTAACCGGAGCCGCGTTGATCTTAGCCACGGTTCTGGCTGGGGCGCAGGCACCCTACCGCTTTGACTCTGCCACGGTATCGGGATTGCCCGCTCGCAACATTGGCTCAGCCACCATGAGCGGACGCATCGCCGCGCTGGATGCGGTGGAAGAGAACGGCCGCCTTACCGTTTTCGTAGGCGCGGCCAGCGGCGGAGTATGGAAGTCGGTGAACGGCGGCACCACCTACAAGCCGGTGTTTGATCGCGAAGATGTGCAATCGATCGGCGCGGTGACGATTGATCCATCGAATTCGAAAATCGTCTGGGTGGGCAGCGGCGAGTCCTGGGTACGAAACAGCGTGTCGGTCGGCGATGGCGTGTACAAGTCAACCGATGGCGGGGAAAACTGGAACAACGTGGGCTTGAAGGACAGTGAGCACATCGCCAAAATTCTGGTGAATCCCGCCGATGGTAATGACGTCCTGGCGTGCGCGACCGGGCACCTGTGGGATGACAACGACGAGCGCGGAGTCTACCAGACCAACGACGGCGGCAAGACGTGGAAGAAAGTTTTGGCCGGCGCGAATGGTTCGAGTGGCTGCGCCATGATCGCGCGCAGCGGGCAGGAACCGAAGACCATTTACGCGGCGATGTGGGATTTCCGGCGCCAGGGTTGGACTTTTCGCTCCGGTGGTCCAGGCAGCGGATTGTTTAAGTCGACAGACGGCGGCGCGACTTGGAATGAAATCAAGGACAGCAATGCCAAGGGATTGCCAGCCAAGCCCTGGGGCCGCGTAGCGGTGCAGGTCGCGGAGTCCAAGCCGAATGTGGTGTATGCCAACATCGAGGCCGAAAAGGGAAGAGGGCTTTACCGCTCCGGCGATGCCGGAGCAAACTGGACGAAGCTGGACGCGAGCAACTACATGGTGTGGCGTCCATTTTATTTCGGAAACTTGATTGTCGATCCCAAGGATGAGAACAAGCTTTTCAAACCCGATCTCATCCTGCTGCTGAGCAACGATGGGGGCAAGACCTTCAATGTGGTTTCCAGCGCGGCGCATGGAGACTTCCATGATGTGTGGATTAATCCAAAAAATCCCAACACCGTGATCGCCGGAGACGACGGAGGCTTGTGGCGCAGCGAGGATGGGGGCAATCGCTGGAAGCACCAGATGAACCTGCCGGTTTCGCAGTTCTATCACGTGAGCACGGACAACGCCGATCCTTATCACGTCTATGGCGGCTTGCAGGACAACAGTTCGTGGGTGGGCGATTCTTCTTATCCCGGCGGCGTCACCAATTCGCGATGGGAAAACATGTACGGCGGCGATGGCTTCTGGATGTTCGAAGATACCTCCGATCCCGACTACCTCTACGCGGAGGCGCAAGGTGGTGAAATCGGCCGGGTAAACCGCTATACCCATGAGACTCGCGGCCTTAAGCCATGGCCGAACTATGGCGAGAAGAAGCTGCGCTTCAACTGGAACACACCGATTCACATGAGCCCGAACGAAAAGGGAACGCTTTACATTGGCGCCCAGTTCTTATTTCGCTCTCGCGATCACGGTCAGTCCTGGGATCGGATTTCTCCGGACTTGACGACTAACGATCCTGAGAAGCAGAAACAGGAAGAGTCCGGCGGCGTGACCATCGATAACTCCTCGGCGGAAATGCACACAACGATTTATTCGATCTCGGAATCGCCAAAAAATGGACAGATCATTTGGGTCGGCACCGACGACGGCAACGTTCAGATTACGCGCGATGGGGCGAAGACCTGGACGAACGTGGTTGCGAACGTCAGCGGGTTAGCAAAGAATTCGTGGGTCTCGACGATCGAAGCCAGCCGCTTTGAGGAAGCGACGGCGTATGCCACCTTTGACCGCCACACCTTCGGCGATATGAGGCCCTATGTGTACAAGACCACCGACTATGGGCAGACCTGGAGCGCCCTTGCTGCGCAGGATAGCGGTGTACGCGGTTATGCACACGTGATTAAGGAAGATACAGTCAACCGCAACGTGCTTTTTTTGGGCACGGAATTCGGGCTCTGGATTTCGGTGGACGGCGGACTGCGCTGGGCACAATACAAAGGCACGGATTTCCCATCCGTACCGGTTGACGACATCGCGGTGCAAGCCCGTGAATCCGATCTGGTGTTGGCTACGCACGGGCGTGGAATGTGGGTAGTAGATGATATTTCCCCGCTGCGCGCACTCAGCCCGGAGGTGATGACCAAAGATGCGACTCTGCTGCCTGGCCGGCCATCGATCCAATACTTTGACGTGGAGGGTGGTTGGCCAGAAGGCGACGAAACTTTTCGCGGCCGGAGTCGACCCCCGGATGCGCAGATTACTTATTACCAGAAAGGCCGCCATATCTTTGGCGATTTGAAGATCGAGATCTTTGATCAGGATGGCAAACTGGTGGATACCGTTGCCGGCAGCAAACATCGAGGATTGAACCGTGCGGGTTGGGGAATGCGTGTGAAGCCGCCGGCGGTCGCTCCCGCAGCGTCGGCACTGTTTGAAGCGGCGCAGGGGCCGCGAGTTTTGCCCGGCAAGTACACGGTGAAACTCACCAAAGGTGATCAGACTTACACCGAATCACTGGACGTTGCAATGGATCCGCGGGCGAAGTATCCGGCGGAGGAACGCAAGGCGCAATTCGATCTGTCCATGAAGGTTTACAGAGAACTGGAGCACATGACCTACGGTGTGGCGGCGATCGAAGGCGTGCGCGATGCGGCCAATGCGCGAGCCGCCAAGCTAGCGGAGAAAGATCCCCTGCGCAAACAACTGCAACAGCTTGCCGCCGATTGCGACGCGCTGCGCTCGAAGATCGTGGCAACGAAAGAAGGCGGAATGATTACCGGCGAAGAACGGATCCGCGAACATCTGGGACAACTCTACGGCGCCGTGACCGGATACGACGGTAAGCCCACGGATTACCAGGTGGCGCGCACCGAATCCCTGGGCCACGAACTGCAAGACGTGATCGACGACTTCCAGAAACTGACGCAGAAAAGCCTGACCGGGATTAATGCCGGTCTGAAAAAGAAGAAACTGGAAGCGGTAACAGTGATGGCCGAAGCCGACTGGCAGAAGAAGAAGGAAGAAGAATCTTCCATGACGGAGGGTGCGGGAATGCGCGCGGCAGAGGGGCGGATGCGAGAGAGGGACTAGGACTGACCACGCTGCCTTCCGGATTCTTCTATTCGGGACTGTGCCAGTTCCAATTCAATCTTTTTCGCAGCGGGATCCAGCTTCTTGATTCGGAAGTTGCGGATTTGACCGGTGCGCACGGGTTCAGGCTTTGCCCCGCCGCCGGACGTTGCGCCCTTCCAGCGCGCCTGCAGCATGGAACTTAGCGAAGACAGATCAGGTTTCAAATCCGCCGCGCTGCGCTGATCTTTTTGTTCCGAAACGCCTTGTTCCGAAACGCCGGACGCATCCATTCGACACTCAGCTTGAATTCCCTCGCCCAGTTCCACGCGCGCTTGCTCCCCTGAAATCTGCATCATGCGGCCCGTGACCAGGTCGCCTTCCTTATGCTCGGCGATGTATTCATCCAGACCGCTGGGAACCAGTTGCTTCATACCCAGCCGCAGCTGCCGTTTGTCCGTATCGACCGCCAGCACTTGCGCTTTGACAAGTTGTCCAACCTTGAGCAGTTCCTGCGGATGATTGATGTGTTTTTCCGCGCTCATGTCGCTGATATGAATCATGCCCTCGACGCCCTCGGAAAGTTGAACGAAGGCTCCGAACTTGGTGATGCTCACCACTGGACCTTCGATCACCGAGCCCGTGGCAAACTTCTGGGCTGCCTCCGCCCATGGATCTCCGAGCGCTTGTTTCAGTCCCAGTGACATTCGCCGCTCGCCGGAGTTTACTGCGAGAATTACAACCTCCACGATTTCGCCGGGCTTCACCAGCGTGCTGGCGCTCCTTAACTTCTTGCCCCATGACATTTCTGAAACGTGGATCAGCCCTTCAATTCCCGGCTCAAGCTCGACGAACGCCCCGAACTCGGCGACCCGCGTCACGGTGCCGCGAACCCGCTCACCCACGTTGTATTTTCCGGCCACGGCATCCCAGGGATGCGGCAGTAACTGTTTCATGCCTACGGAAATGCGCCGCTTGTCCGCATCCGTAGAAATCTTCAGCACTTTCGCTTCGATTTGCTGGCCTACGGAAAGCACGTCGGCCGCCTTGTTCACGCGGCTCCAGGCAATGTCACTCACGTGCAGCAATGCATCCACTCCCCCCAGATCGACGAAAGCGCCGTAATCGGTGAGACTGCGGACCGCGCCACTCACGGTATCGCCTTGCTTCATCTCCGAATAGCGGCGTTGCTTGGTCGAACGCTCTTCCTCTTCGAGGACGGCGCGGCGGTCCACTACAACGTCTTCGTCGGCCACGTCGAGCTGGATGATGCGGCAAAGAATCTCCTGCTCCACCAATTTTTCCATGTCGGCAGTGTCGCGCACTCCACTGCGCGAGGCTGGCATGAAAGCGCGCACTCCAATGTCCACGCTGAAGCCGCCCTTGATGATTCCTGTCACCGTGCCCACAATCGTCGCCTTGTCGGCGAATGCCTTCTCCAGTGCTGCCCAGTCTTTGGGGCGCTCGACTTTGGCGCGGGTGAGCTCGTAATATCCTTCGGGATTTCGCCCCTTCACCGAGACCAGAAACTTGTTGCCGGGCTTCACGATTTCACCGGCATTTTCAAAATCTGCGAGCGGCAGGATGCCCTCGCTCTTGAATCCGATATCAAAAATTACGGAACCGGCGGAGATCGCGATTACCGTTCCTTCGAGCTGTTTGCCGCCGTTGTCACGCGCGTGCGTGTGGCTCTTTTCGTATTCCGAGAACAGCTCGCTGAATGACTCAGTACTATCAGTCGTGGATTGGGATTCAGGAATAGCCTGATTCGAACCTGTTGAATTGGACATGAAAGGGACAGCCTCATCCAAGATGAATCCCAACTAGGATAACATCCTGCGCAGCCTTGATTCAGGGAGTGGATGGTTCAGTGAGCGCTACGGCCTGGGTATCGCCAACTGAGACTGGGGCTGGGCGCTTCGGTGAAGACTGGCCGACCTTCGTCGATGCACAGCCTGTCGATAGCAATCAGGTGGGATGCCCCGAACCGGTCGCCTAAGCGCGTCATCAATATACGGGAAGAACGAGACGTCAGTCGGCCACCTCAAGATCCGCACTAGGAACCTGTCTGCGTCAGGCAGGCTCCTAGAAATCGCGGGAGAATCCAGGCACCCTTCATCGCTCACGCCGCATTCCGTGGAAAAGCTTTTTTGCATTAACCGTCAGTACCGCCGGCACGGCTGTGCCATTAGCAAGAACCAGCGATGTGACGATCGCACGACCCTCTCGCGCATTGTCGACATACACAAGATCGAAATCCACTGTGCGAACCAGGGTTCCTGAGGCGTAGACGCCGACCGTGAGTGTGCCGGTGCAGTCAGAATTCACCGTGCCTATGCCCTTGAGCGTGACGTTGGCGACAGTACCGCCCGAGCTGCTCGTCGCGGTGCCCGACAAGTTTCCATTGGCGTCAAGGGAGTATCTTGCGACGGCCGCAAAGGGAACCGCGACGGTTGCAGGGATGACCGTCCCCGTTTCGGTGTATCCCCACTCTCCTGCCATCCTGGCAAGTGAGCAAGCCCTGTCACCGCGAGTGTCTTCCGCACCGGTGGTCGCGGTCTGCGCCGGCAAAATATGCGTCGAACCTATCCATAGCATGCCCGCCGCGGCCAGAATAGCTGCCCGGTGGCGAATCCGATTCGATCCAGTCCTTAAGTTGCTCATTGATTTCTCCTTTCGTCAGCTGCAACGCGCAAACTTCACTCGTGCTCAGCCGCGTCATCAGCAATCTGCCGGCAACATTAGCCTTCCCACGCAGCCGTTTCAATGCATGGCAAGTCATTGCAAGGTCAAAAGAAAGTCAATTGCTAAGTGCTTCAGAGGGAGAAACTTCCTTGCCCCTCGTCGACTGCATTAGACTGGTGCCTCCCAGCAAAGTCAGGATTTGATTCTTTGAAGGCTCGAACAGTGAACGATCTCCCCAATTCCCCCCACCGAGTGTACTTTGGGATCTTCGAAGTTGATCTTCGGACCGGAGAGATCTGGAAGTCGGGACGAAAGTTGAAACTGACCGGTCAGCCGTTTTCCATCCTGACCATTCTGCTTGAGCGACCGGGCGACGTGATCACCCGAGAGGAATTCCAGCGGCGGCTTTGGCCGGACACGATCGTCGATGTCGATCACAACCTGAACACCGCGATCAACAAGATCCGTGAGACATTAGCCGATTCAGCCGAGCGGCCGCGTTTTGTTGAAACGCTACCTCGCCGTGGTTACCGATTCATCGCTCGTGTAGGAAGCGCTGACTCGGAAACGAGTGCAAAATTCACTGATGCCACCGTACACCCCAGGAGCCGAACAAAGAACTCTTCGGGCGCTCCTGCCGAGGACGGCTTTTGGATTGCGGTGGTGCCATTGAAGTTGAGCGACGCCGATGCTAACCTTGCCGATCGCGCCATGGCGCTAATCGAGGAAATCGTTACCGGCCTATCTCGTTTTTCCTATCTTCGCGTCATTTCGCTCAGCTCCACTTCGCAATACGCCGGCAAGTCGGTCGATGTGCGAGCAGTTGGCCAGGAACTCGGAGCGCGCTACATAATCGAGGGCAGCCTGCGTCACGCTGGCACCAGAGTACGCGTCGCGGTGCAGCTGACTGATTGCAATTCAGGAGCTCATCTCTGGGCCGAAACGTATTATCGTCCCTTTTCCAATCAGGCTGCGTTTGATTTGTTTGATGACGTCGTTCCCCAGATTGTGTCGACCATCGCAGATACCCATGGCGTTCTGCCGCGCAGCATGAGTGAGGCACTCCGTACCAGGGATCCCTCCACTCTGAGTCCGTACGAAGCCGTGCTTCGCAGCTTCGCACATTTTCAGCGCGTCAGTGCCGAGGAACATGCGCCAGCGAGAGCGGCACTGGAACGCGCAGTCCAACAAGCGCCCAACTATCCCGATGCGTGGGCTATGCTTTCGCTCATCTACAAGGAAGAATTCACACATAGATACAACCTTCTTCCTGATCCCCTGGGCCGGGCTCTCGCGGCGGCGCAGCGTGCGGTGGAGGGAGCGCCTTCGAATCACCTCGCTTATCACGCGCTAGCGTCCGTCGAGTTCTTTCGCAAGGAGCTCGATGCCTTCCAAATCGCGACGTCGCGGGCTTTTGCTCTTAATCCGATGGATGGATTCACGCTTGCGTACCTGGGGTTCCTGACTGCTTATGCGGGCGATTGGGAACATGGCGGCGCGCTGTCAGCAAAAGCTCGAAGCTTGAATCCTCACCATCCGGGTTGGTATTGGTTTGTCCCGTGCTTCGACGCATATCGAAAAGGCGATTACAAGACGTCACTAGAATTTGCCCACAAGGTAAATATGCCTGGCTTCTGGCGCAGTCAACTTGCTATCGCCGCGAACTGCGGGCAACTGGGTCAAAAGGCTGCCGCGAACCATGCCCTCCAGACTCTTCTGATGCAGAGGCCTGACATTGCCAAACTTCCTCGCGAGGAGTTAGCGATCTGGTGGCAACCGGATATGGTCGAACATCTGATAGCCGGCCTCTGCAAAGCTGGCCTAGAAGTATAGGGGACGACCTCTTGCTTCACGGCGACGGCTGTAAAACAGAACAGCGAGGAGCATGGCCGTCTGCAAGTACTATCCAGACCAGATAAAACCCCCGCTGAAAGCTTAATTTTGGCCACTTGAGAGCCCAATTCGCATCTTTGTTCCCACCGCGCGGCCCAGGCCCTCGCGCCAGCTAACTCAGCGGTCTTCAAACCTCTGATATCTGTCGGGAATCCTGTAAACCCGCCAGCATAGAGTTATGAAGCCTTTCCTGTTCCCCCTCTTACTGATTCTATTCGCGTTCCCATGCATGGCCAATGTCAGCCTCACCCCCAACAGCCTACCCAACGGCACGGTTGAAACCGCCTATTCCGGGGTTATCAAAGCTATTAACGGCTGCACTCCGTACAAGTGGGTAATCGCATCCGGAGCGTTGCCGGCTGGCGTCACCGCTAAGGTCTCCAGCACAACCACGTCGCTGGACCTCGTCGGACAGCCGACCACCGCAGCCACCTATTCCTTCGCCGTGAAGGTCACCGGATGCGGCGGAAAGACCTCGCAAGTGTCGTACAGGATCGTCATTCAGGGCACGGCCAACCATGTCGTGGACCTCAACTGGAAGGCTTCGACCTCGAGCGACGTCGCCGGCTACAACGTCTATCGCGGTCCAGACGGCTCGACCTGGACGAAGATCAACCCGAGCGTGATTGCATCGACGCTCTATGACGATTCCAGCGTCGCCAACGGCAGCACGTACTACTACGCGACGACAGCAGTCGATATCAAGGGCCACGAAAGCAGCAAGTCAACCGCAGTCAAAACGGTTATTCCTTAACTTTTGCGCGTTGCGCTGCGCCGGTGCCGACGAGCTCAAAACCATGGCCCCGCGCCCCGCAGTCATGCGTGACTTGCACGACGGCTTCGGAGCACGGGGCCCGGTCGCGAGCGGGCTGGCTACATACCCGGCTTGTCTTCGTTTGCTGCGTTCGCATGCAGCACGCGGAAAGTTGTTCCGCCGTTCGACCAGACGAGTACCAGAACGTCTTGCCCCGCAGGTACCGCAGACAGTGCTTTCTGCACGTCGGCAGCATTCTGCACCGGGTGACGATTTACTTCCACAATCACGTCACCGCTTTGCAGGCCGGCATTGTCGGCGGCGCTGCCGGGTTGCACCTGCTCGATCACTGCGCCGTGGACATCACCCGATGCCTGCAGTTGCTCACGCAACTCCGGAGTGACATCGGTGAGGCCGAGTCCCCAACGCGCTTTGCCGTGGCCATTGCTGGCAGCTTCTCTGCCTTGATGATCACGGCTGCCCATTTCTTCCAGCGTCACTGGGACGCTGACCGTCTTACCATCGCGCAGGACTTCCAGCTTGATGCTCGAACCGGGCTGCTTCTGTCCCACTTCGATCTGAAGCTGGCTGGCGTCGCTGACCTTCTGACCATCGAGTTCGGTGATGACGTCGCCGACTTTCAGGCCGGCCTTCTCGGCTGGCGATCCATTCTCCACCTGGCTGACCACGGCTCCTTCATTGTTCTGGACGTGGAAGAATTTTGCATTCTCCGGGGTCACGTCGCTGATGCCGATTCCCATGTAGCCGTGACTGACCTTGCCGTTGCGGATCAGAGCTTCCACGGTGGGACGGACGATCTGCGTGGGAATGGCAAAGCCCATTCCCGAAAAGCTATTCGAATTGGAGACGAGGAAGGTATTGATTCCGATCACCTCGCCACGAGCGTCCACCAGTGGTCCACCCGAATTTCCCGGGTTGATGGCCGCATCGGTCTGAACGAAACTTCCCGGCGAGCGCCGATCCTGCGAAAACGGGTTCGGACGGTTGAGGCCGCTGATGATGCCGCGAGTCACGGTGAAGCGGAAGCCGAACGGGTTGCCGAAGGCAAGCACGGTCTGGCCCGGGCGCAAGGACGCGGAATTACCCCAGGGTGCATTGGGAAGATTGCTGCCGTCGACTTTGATAACCGCCAGGTCGGTGAGCGGATCGGCACCGATCAGCTTGGCATGCAGGATCCTGCGATCCTGCAGCGTGACGTTGATGTCGACGGCGCCATCGATTACGTGATTGTTGGTAACGATGTAGCCGTCGGGCGAGATCAGCACCCCGCTGCCGATGCCATGCTCGATTTGCGATTGCGGTTTCATCCGATGGTTGAAGAATGGGGCGAACATCGGGGGAAGGTCTTCGGGCACCTCGGGCATTTGTCCATCTGCCATTTCGGTTTTTCCATGCGATGTGACGGCAACATTCACGACCGCGGGGGTGACCCGCGCGGCCAGCGTTTCCATGGCCTGGTCGAGCGACAGCAATGCGGCGATGCTATTGTCGTCGAGCGGCGTCGCCGTGGGAGATGCAACTGGCCCCTTGGCATACGCCGGTTTGATGAATTCATACGTGGTGAATGACAATGCCAGCGCGACTGCCATAACGGGCATGATCAGGCGGCGTGTCAGGAGGGTTTTGTTAACCCATGTTTTCATTGGTGTTTCTCCTTGTGTGCAACTAATTATTTAGTTTCTTAAAACGGCAAAATACCCGTGCTTTCGAAAAACTCAGGTTAAGTGGATTTCGGAGTAATTTCCCTCTGGGCTCGGCGATCCACGGGATGGAATACCGTGAATTGCACTATGCTGATGCTCCAGACCCGGCCGTAACCGTCGACCTCCTCGGCCTGAATTAGAAGCAACATAGGTGGCGCATAACTGACGACCTGAACCAAGCTGGCCGCGCTGGCGTTTGCATTCATCGAGCGCGGCGAATTGACTTGAAGCGTCACAAATTTCGCAACCGCGTCATCACGTCGCGTAGCGACATGGCGGCTGACATTCGGTGACTTTGGCTTCACAGCCCGGTCAAGAGGAGCTCTCACACGAATGGTTTTTCCAACCGCAGGGTCGGAATTGCGGCTGCTGGAAATTGCCCTGGCGCTAGGGCTGGCACCAGGAAGTTGCAGTGCAGCCGGAATTAGCTTCGCTCCCAGGGCTGACGAATCGACAACCGCTTGGGGGAAGCCTGCGCGATCGGAGGCTGAAAAACCGGGATCTCTCACATCAAATGCAACCAGCCTCGGCGCATGGGGCAAAGACATCACGCAGATGGCCGAGAACGCAGCCACCAGGCCGAGCGCGGGCTTGCTGACGTTGGTTGCCGTGGGACGATCCACGTCAAGAATGCGGATGAGACGTTGCGACGTCTGTTCGATCCGTCCCGCCACGGCCTGCGCTAAGGCCAGGCCCCGCCTCAGCAAACTCTTCTCGGCGACCGATACAAGGCAGTGCGCGTACGCCTGCGGGTTCGAAGTACCGGCCAACACAAAATCGTCGCAGGCCATTTCCCGCTCCAGCGACAAACCGTGTCCGATCCACCAGAACGCAGGCTGAAAAAAGAAAATTGCTTTCAGGATCTCCTGAGCCAGGTTCGTCCAATCATCCCAGCGGCGCAAGTGTGCCAATTCATGCAACAGAATGGCATTCAGTTCGACCGGGGATAATTCCCGCAAAGCCCACCCCGGAAAAACGATCGCCGGTTTCACAAAACCGAGCGCTGCGGGAACCCGCACCCGGTCGGAAGTAACGATCGCAACGCGCCGAGAAGAACCGAATTCATTTAGCGTATTGCGAAGCAGGGGATCCAGACTGGAGGGTTCCAGTGCCGTGCAGTCATAACGCAGCCTGCGCAGTTGCCGGAAACCAAAAGCCACCTTCAGCAGGCCCACACTGGCAAGAACAGCCCATACCCCGAAGATGTCAATCGCCCAGGAACCCGGCAGTCGAAACGCCGAGTGTGTGACGCTTGTGCCGGCACCTCCAAATCCTATGTTCCCCAACAATGGCAACGCCGCTACGGCCACCAGGGTCGAAAACCGCACAGCAAATCGAGTGCCGGAGTGTTGCCTCGCGAGAGCCCTTAGCAGGACCCAGGCAAACGTTGCGACGACCATGCCTTGCAAGATGCTGTTCAGCATTCTGTCCGCGAAAATCTGAGCCAGAAGCTGCCACCGGTCTCCTATGACCATCTCTGCTATGATCATCGACTCATTCGCTCCCTTCCAGCATCTTTCGCAGCCGGTTCAATTCTTTCGCGTCAACCGTCTGGTCCTCCAGGATGTTGAGCACGAGCAACTCGTGGGAACTGCCGAAGAAGCGATTCACCAGGCGGCGGATCTCAGATCGAGTCGCCTCCTCGCGTTGTATGAGTGGCGTGTAGACGTGGGCCCGCCCATCCTTCACATGCTTAACGTAGCCCTTTTGCTCGAGAATCCGAATCGTGGTTAGAACGGAGTTGTACGCCAGCGGGGCCGTCTCGGGGAGGCCCTGCAAAATTTCTTGGACGGTGCCTGGCCCGTTCTGCCAGAGCACTTCCATAAGCCGCAATTCAGCTTCGGTCAGAGTCGGAGACTTCTTGGGGGGCAAAGCCATCCCTCCTTACCAGGGCATCTCGCTACCCAAAGTATTGGACGTTTCAAGTATTGGATTGTCAACTAGTAAATTAGTTGCATAAGATTGCCGCCGAGTTGCTTCTGCCTAAACTGGCGGGAACACTCAGTTTCAGGGTTCGCCTCTACAAGCGGGTTGGCATGATCATCTTCTTGTTCTTGCGTTGTTCTTGCGCCAGAACAACTGTTCCCTAGGTCCATGCCGGAGAACGAAAATGGAAGACGCGTGCATCTTTTCCTGGGGTGCGCGGCAGGTAGTTGTTGCCCGGCACACAAATTTGTCGACAAACCACTTGGCGTCGATGTTGTCGCAGCTGAATTCCACCGTCCCGGCCGAATGTCTACCGATGACCTGATACCGACGTGACGCGGGTCGGAGGCAACCTTCTGGGTAAAAATACCTGCCGGTGATTCCTCTGCCAGTTCGCAAATCCAGCGCTGTCGGAGGGTAGTGGGCCGGGCGGGGTCAGCCTTAAATACCTTAAATAGAAGATGTGGACCTGAGGAGCAACCATCGCCTCCAGACCGAGGACTCCCGCAAGGCGCGCACAGCAATAGCGAGAGGCTTTAAGGTTCCGCCTGGCATAGGGATCTTTTCGTGCTGAGTCGTTTCCATGCTGGAATTCTTCTCTTTGTCGGCGTACTCGACATTCGGAGGGGTTTTCCCGACAAAGCCGGCCAGTACTCCGAGACTGTAATCCTCCGGGTTCCGCGCTGAGCCCGATGTGAGTGCCAAAATCAAGCCCCGAGGATCGTCATTCTGTTCCGACGTCCCGTGATTCACGACCAGCACGGTCTAATTCTAATGATTGGCAAAAGTATTAAGCTGATGGATAATCTCGAGGAAAGTGCCGAACCGTGCGTTTTGTGGCGCAGGTAGACATTCAGATCCATGCTGGAATTAGGACCAGGCTCCAGGCTAAAAGCGCGGTGGTGATCGGAAACGATATCGAATTGTCTGTCCCGATTGACCAGCGCCGGCACGTCAGACCTGAGTCCGTATCCCATAACGTCTGCTCCGTGCCGGTCGGCTGAGGTTGATCGTTCGCCTGCTTAAAATTTCCAGACAGGCTAATCTACGCTCATGTTTCTTGCAATGAGAGAAAGCTTGTCCTCGACCAACTCAACGCTCACAGCAATGGCCTATTCGGCCTTCGGCAGCTTCACGTAAACTGAATTCCCTTGAAAACTATTGGACACATTCTGGCTCGCTATACGGCGTGGGTTTTGCATGTGCTGGCGCCGCTAGGGATTTGGGGAGTCTTTGCCATTGCGTTCGCGGATTCCGCCTTGCTGGGGATGCCGATGGATGCGATCGTAGCCTACTACGTATATCAGGATCACAGGCGGTTGTTGTTTTATGTGCTGATGGCATCGGCGGGGTCAGCGC
>Ga0209330_1000275_pt1 | contig 24581 bp, 20 predicted proteins | sample JacPinW_OM2H0_O3_FD_187969 | JGI IMG/M metagenome (GOLD analysis project Ga0209330, IMG submission 187969) | Forest soil microbial communities from Algoma, Ontario, Canada - Jack Pine, Ontario site 1_JW_OM2H0_O3 (SPAdes) (version 2) | ecosystem: Environmental > Terrestrial > Soil > Boreal...
TTCGTCGAGGAAACGCTGTTCGAGGCCGGCATAAGCGTCGATTCGGCGGTCGCGCAAGAACGGCCAATTGCGGCGAACGTCTTCCAGATGCGCGAGATCGACTTCGCCGTACAGGATTTCTTCGCGGTCAGTGGAAGCTTCCGCGATGACGACTCCCTGAGGATCGCAAAGGAATGAGCTGCCCCAGAATTCGAGACCGGCTCCGCCTTCCGCGGGAATTTCGTGTCCCACGCGATTGACGGCTGCGACATAGAGGCCGTTCGCGATCGCGTGGCCGCGCTGAATGGTTCGCCAGGAATCGCGCTGGGCTTCGCCGTTAGACGCTTTTTCGCTGGGGTGCCACCCGATCGCGGTGGGATAGAAAAGAATGCACGCGCCGTTGAGCGCGGCGAGACGCGCTCCCTCCGGATACCATTGGTCCCAGCAGATTAACGTAGCGATTTTGCCGGCGCTGGTGGGAAAAGCGCGAAAACCCAAATCTCCCGGCGTGAAATAAAATTTCTCGTAATAAGCGGGGTCGTCGGGAATGTGCATCTTGCGGTAGATGCCGGCGATGCGGCCGTCGGAATCGATGATCGCGGCGCTGTTGTGATAAATGCCGGGCGCGCGGCGTTCGAAAAGCGGAGCGACTATGACAGTTTTTGTTTTTTGCGCCACACGTCCCAAAGCTTCGGTGGTTGGTCCTGGAACGGATTCCGCCAATTCAAAATTTGCGGTGTCTTCGCGCTGGCAGAAGTATTGCGAGCGAAAAAGTTCGGGCAGGCAGACGACCTGGGCGCCGGCTCGCGCGGCTTCTTCGATGCGAGAGGTTGCGTGCGCGAGGTTTTCGGCGGTCTTGGCGCTGACCGCCATCTGCACGAGAGCAACGTTGAATTTGAGCGGTGTGGGCACGATACGAAAATTTACACGAAAAGGCGGTGCAAGGCCAGACGCGCGAACGCGCATCTTTTATTCGGAGTTAGCTTTTTTTATTTTTCGACTTGAGCGCTTTTTGGTCCTGATATTCCTTCCAGGTAAGAAATATCAGCAGGCCGTCGAAGAGAGTGAGAATAACGAGCGCCCACGAATGCGTATGAGTGAACCGGTAAGTTTGGTAGACCATGAAGGCGGCGAACACAACGATCGTCAATGGATAAGCCCAAAGCCTGTTGGCCCAGAGGCAGACCACCAGCACAACCTTAACGAGCCCATGCGAAAGAAGGTAGAGCGAGGCGAACATAGGGCTTCCGCTGGCCAATTTTTGTGAAGCAACGCTTATATGATGGAAAATAATGTCGTGCTTATCGCGGGCGAGTTCGTGCTGGCAGAGCGCTTGCAACCAAGAGTTCAACGTGTTGACCTTGAACCACAAGAGGACGCCGCCGATTGCTTCCAAGAGGCCGTCAATGCCTTTGATGGTGATGCCTACACGAAAAGAATCGTGAAGCAGGATGTGGCTGAGCCTTTTTTTCGCCATTTGGTTCGGGTCCCTGATCTGCGTCTGCGGAATATGCTAATGACATCATCGCATTGCCGGGAGACATTCACAATTGTGCCGAGCAGAGCGAAGGTTTGTTCTAGAATCGCGTGGCAGCAGCGAGGGGGTTCTGATGAGGTTGCGAGCGCTTATGATCTGTGCCGGCATTTTGCTTTGTGTGTTCATCGCGCGAGCGCAGGGTAAGGCGCCGGACGTTGTGAAATATCACGCGACACTTGAGAAGGTTAAATATGTTTACGGCGTAGCGCCTCCAGTCGCACGGCTCGCTCCCGGCGATGTACTCGAAACGAATACGCTTGATGCGTTCGGCGACGCCATTCAAAAGCCCGGCGATACGCTTGCGCTGGTGAAAGGCGACAACCCGCTCACCGGTCCTTTTTTTATAGAGGACGCTGAACCGGGTGACACGGTCGCCGTCGACTTTATGGCGCTGGACGTGAACGGGACGCAAGGAGTCGGCGCGTTTGCTCCCGGCTTCGGAGCGCTTAACTCCACAAACTATACACCGATGATTCAGGCTCCGCTGCCCGAGCGCATATGGCTGTATCCGATCCATCCTGACGACAACACCGCGACGTTCCAGGCGCATGATTCGAGCTTCTCGGTGAAGATCCCGCTGCATCCGTTCCTGGGATGCATTGGCGTGGCGCCCTCGGACGGTGAAGCACGCAGCTCGGTGGTTCCGGCGGAATTCGGAGGCAACATGGACTCTTCGGAAGCGAGCGTGGGGAACACTCTCTATTTACCCGTGAATGTACCGGGTGCGTTGCTTTACATGGGCGACGGGCACGCGGCCATGGGCGACGGAGAAATTGCGGGGACGGCGATCGAGGTTCCTTTGCGGGTTCGGCTGCGAGTGCGCGTGATCAAGGGGCAGAAAATTGATTGGCCGCGCTTCGAAAATAAGGATGAAATCATGGCGGTCGGCATCTACCGTCCACTGGATGATTCGTTGCGCATCGCGTTCACGCAACTCATTGGCTGGATTCATCAGGATTACGGATTGTCCGAGCTTGACGCGTATGAGTTGCTCTCGAAAGTCGCCACGATTCACCTGGCAGAGATGGTCGATCCGAATTACGTTGTAATCGCAAAAATTGAGAAAAAGTACCTGCCTCCGCGCAAGGCTTCTCGCTAGGCGACCGGGAAAAGGCTCTGGAGTTTCGGTCTGAGCATCCAGGGAGTGCTCGCGCAGTATCGTTGACAGTGAGGCGGTTGGCACCTAGAATCGGCCCCACGCGCGGGATGTCTAGTGGCATGCTTGGCTTGTGCTAGTCCCCGCCGGAGAACACCATCACTCCCGTAGCCGGTAAACCCAAAGTTGCGATTGTGGATGATGACAATAGCGTGCGCTCGAAGATTGCGGCCGCCCTTCGATCGGAGTTCGAGGTGTTCGAAGGCGAAGATATGGCCGCGGCCTACAGACTGCTCCAAGGGTCAGAGCTCGACGTCCTGCTGCTGGGCCTCCCGCTCGGGGATGCAGGGCTACGCGAATGCACCGAGCTGCTCGCCCGGCTGGTAGGAAGCGAAATCGATACGCTCGTCATCGTGCTGAGCTCGGACGGAACAAAACCCACCGCTTTGAAAGTGATTGATGCAGGCTCTTACGACTACTTCATCAAGCCGATTGACACGGATGTTCTGCGGCTTCTGCTCGAGCGCGCCGTTGAAAAATTACACATCCAGCGGGAAAACCGAATTCTCAGGCAGGAGATAAGCCGTAAGAGCACGCATGGCGATTTGATAGGCTCGACAGACGCTATGAGCCACGTGTTCGACTCCATAAAGAGGATGGCCCGGGCCACCACTAACGTCATCATCCGTGGTGAAAGCGGGGTGGGCAAGGAATTGGTAGCGCGGGCACTCCACGAACAAAGCCCGCGACGCAACCGCGCATTCGTCAGCGTGAACTGCGCAGCGCTTCCCGAGGGCCTGATGGAGGCTGAACTGTTTGGCTACGAGAAGGGAGCTTTCACCGGCGCGGTAGCCACGAAGGAAGGCCGGGTTGAGATGGCCCATCAAGGCACGCTTTTTCTGGATGAGATTGCGACTTTAACGCCGGCGCTCCAAAGCAAACTTCTGCGGGTACTGGAAGACCGTTCCTTCACGCGGTTGGGCGGGAAGAAGTCCATTCGCGTGGACTTTCGGCTGATTAGCGCGACAAACGAAGACTTGGAGGAAATGGTCCGCGAGGAACGGTTTCGCGAAGATCTCTATTACCGGATACATGTGGTGCCCATTTTTGTGCCTTCGTTGCGCGAGAGAATCGACGATATACCGGTGCTCACGGATTACTTCGTCAGCGTCTATTGCGCCGCCAATGGTTTGCCGCCGAAGCGCATTGCCGACGACGCGATGCTGGCGCTGAAACGCTATCCATGGCCTGGGAATGTGCGCGAACTTCAGAACGCCATCCAGAGGCTGGTTATCATGACGGATGGCGACGTGATTTCGTTAAAGGATCTTCCCGGAGAAATTGTGCAAGCCTCCAGCCGCGACTCGCGGAACCGGTTCCGCCTACCGTCAGGCGGAATCAATCTGGGAAAGGAAATGGAGTCTTTTGAGCGCCGCTGGGTTCAGGAAGCTCTGGAACAGGCCAAACAAGGAAAGACTGACGCAGCGCGCTTGCTGGGAGTGGACCGAAACAGGCTTAACTACCTATGTCGTAAATATAATTTGTAGTCTTGAGGTGAGTTTTTAATCGGCTCGGTGAAAAATTCAACGGTTTTGACTCGCTTAAGCAGGGGCTCAAGAGAGCAGAGCAGCTAATTCTCTTTAATTCAGCATCTTGGGACAGGCCTACTTCTAGTCGAGATTGGAACTGGTTTTGCACACAGGAACTGCGGTGAAGTGGGCCATACCCAAACGGAGGAAGAACCCATGGCGAAGAAAACCTTGAAGAAGGCTAAGAAGCTGGAAGCGACGAAGCCCCTGGTCAGAATAATCAGCCAGGGATAAATAAGCGTTTCGCGTGAGAAGTTCGCTGCAGGATTGCGCTACGCGTCACGCCATCGTTCATTGCGTTATAGGGGGCTGCCACCGCGAGGTGAGCAGCCTCTTTTTGTTTGGCGAGTCTTCCACCCGCCAGTTCGTCTCTGGGTCCTTGCCCTGTTTCTTTGGGCCTATTTCTTCTGCGGTCTTTGGAATCGCGCGCAATTTGAAAGGCTTCACTTGCGGCCATATTGAATTATTCAACTCGATCGTAAAAAATTAAACACCACCGAGTTGGGAGCACTCGCATCCAGACTCCCTCAGACGATAAGTGCTTTTAAATCATGTGTGCACTAAATGCGCCGCGGCAGCAGTTTGGCGCACGGATTGCACTAGTAGCTGTGTAGTGGGAAGAAGACAAAAAATTCTAAGGAGACTCAAGACCATGGCAAAAGCAAAGACGGTGAAAAAGGGAAAGAAGCTGGGATCAGTGAAGCCTCTGAATGCGTTCGGCCGAGGCGGAGCAGGCAAGTAAGTATTCGCTTCAAACCTGAAGCGGCTGGGTATGCGCCAGCCACGAGTTAGCAGTTGCACTACCAAGGGCTGCCGTCCCAGGAACGGCAGCCCTTTTTCTTTTTAGCCGGACATTTCGGACTGCACTGTCGAACCGGCTCTACCAGAATTGCGAGCGAACCCAACGCCACGTCGCCTGGCCGGCTTGCCAAGCCAGGGAATGCCTTGCTCCCGAAATCTTCGCTTTTCCGGTCATGCCTTCCCGCAAGGATCCATCGGGGTTCGGAATTACCATCTCAACTGCGACGAAGTTCGCCAACTCTTGGCCTAGACGCTCCAACTTCTCGGTCTGAGCCACCGGATGGTCCAGCGCCGCAGCCGGAAGTATCTTGTCGACGTGGCCTGAGTAGGTTCGATATGGAAACGGGAGAACCTTCACCTTGGCCGGGGCGCCGGTTTGAACGTCCGGAAACTCCCGGTCCTGCACCAGGATACGCGCTTTCATGGTGCTTCGATCCACTACCCGCGCAAACTCGTCCCCGGCCGCAAGATATTGGCCTGCTTCCTGGTCGACGTTGGAAGTAATGACGACGCCGTCCATGGGAGCGCGAATTTCGAGGTCTTGCGCCCGCTTTTGCGCGACTGACAGCTTTTGCTCGAGTCGGGCGCGGTCGCGAACCACCTGCGCCGCCTGGCTATAGTCCGAGCGATCCTGATTATTGCGGAGGTTACTGCTGGCAAGAGCCAACTGCTGCGTGAGCGATTGCACGTCGGCGTTTATGTCGGGATTTTCCAAGACGGCCAGCATTTGTCCCTCTTTAACTTGGTCGCCTTCCCGAACGAACACCTTTTGAATTCTGCCATCCACTGTAGCTCGAAGCCGGGCGTCCCTTCCGGGCTCCAGCACCAAATCAGTAGTGACCTTCGACGAGAGCGGAGGCAATAGAAACAGGAGAACCAGTCCAAGTGCACCAACCTGCTGCACGCGTGTAATTTTCCAGGCCATATATTTTCCCCTCTTATCCCGTATCCAAGCCCGGGCTGCGGGCAAAGCTTTTCGCAGACTGTTTCTTGCAAAGAAATAAATTACGCCAAGAGTTGCCAGATAGCCCCATTCATCGCCCATTTGGCTTACGAGAACATTCTTAACAAACAAGAGCATAAGGATCAGAAGCGAGGTGCTGTAGACGATGGCTGAAACTCCGAACAAGAAGAAAACGCGGCGCTGGCGCTTGCTGGACGGCGGCAAGTCTATATCATGCCGAAGAATGTATTTCTGCACCCAGGCGCGCAGGTAGCCGAAGGATTCTTCGCGGAGGTTATCGATGTTAAGAAACTGCGATAGGGCGTAGTAACCGTCGGCCTTGATTAAGGGGTTCAGGTTAAGGAGTGCACCCTGAATACCGCTCAGGAGCATCATCTTGTAAAAAAAGTCATTCGTCAGCGAGCCGGGCGCGGTGAAGTGCCAGACCAATGCGGCCAAACCGCAAATCACCAGTTCAATCCAAATGCCGGCGAAAATAACCCATTGCCGGGTGGCGCCGGTCTGGAAGAGGAGGATGTCAGTGGTATCGGTGAAAAATGCGGGAGTGAAATAAATGAGCAAAAAGCCCATTTGATGCACCTCACCGCCAAAATGTTTGCAAGTGAGGCCGTGACCAAATTCGTGTATGGCTCCCAGACCGAGCAGGAGAATCCAAAAGATCCAGATGTCATAGGCGCTTTTATCCGCGAAACTGTATAAGGCAGAAGTGTCCTGTTGAACGCGCGTCCAATCGCCGGCGAGCAGATAAACCGCGGCGACGAATACAAACAAAGAGAAGATGACAAAACCCTTGGTATACATCCAACCGAGGTAACGATCCAATTTAGTGAGGGTCTTGTCCGGATCCCAGGCTCTAAAGCTGATGTAGAGCACGCTGGATTGACTCAAGCGCCCCTTCCGCTCGTCACGAATACGCTCGAGCACGGCCAAGTTTTTTTCCCCGACCGACCGTTCCCACATGGTGGGTTCAACCGAATCGAGGAAATCGAGCACATCGGCCTCGCTGGTCTTCAAATCGGGGTCCTTTTCAGACATGGCCTGGGCGATCTCGGCAGCCGTGCGAGTTCCGTCGCAAAGCGCCAGCAGCTGGTATTCCGTGCTCCCGTACCGGTTGTAAGAATTCGTCTCGCGGTTTTTGATTACGTAACTGATTTCACCGGCCACGGTCTGTTCGCTTATGCGCAGGTCGGTGCGGAGTTTGGGGCGCTTAAGGCCTTTTGCGAGGACGCTGGAGACTTGAAGACTGGTGGGACCGAAACGCATGTCAGAGAATCCTCTACGGCTTCGATGGCGACGTTCCGGGCCATCCGACGCGCACAGCCATGCCGGGACGCAGTTCTGAAAGCCCAGGACCCGTGAGCTGGGCTACCACATCGTAGCTATCGCTGGACGGATCCACGGTAGGGCTCACTTTCACCACCTTAGCGGCAAGCTGACGATTGGTACCGCCCAAAAGAATCAGGTTTACCGGAGCGCCAAGCGCGGGGCGCGGGCTCGCCAATTCAGAAATCTGAAACTGGACTTGCAGAGGATAGAGCTGGCTGACTCGAAAACACTTGTCTCCCTTGGCGATAGCCTGCCCTTCTCGAACATATCGGCGCACGACAACGCCCGAAAACGGAGCGCGCAAAACGGTCTGGTCGATTTCAATTTCGAGACGGTGGATCTCGGCTTGGCCGCTTTCGACCAATGCTTCGTATCCATGCATATCGTACTCAGCGCCCTTCGCTTCGAATTCCGCCGCTTCGAGATCGGCCTGACTCGAGAGCCCCGCTTCCCGCAGGAGCTGCTGGCGCCGAAAAGCTGCGGCTTTAGCCTTCAGTTCTGCTGCCTTGTATTGCAGGTTGTTCTGGGTGACCTTCAGATCGTCGCGAGCTTTGATGAGTTCCTGTTGCAAGCTGCGGTCGTCAAGCTGGCCAAGAATTTCACCGGACTTGACTACGCTACCTTCATCTTTAGCAAGGGACGTCACGGTGCCATCGCGTTGCGAAGAGAGATCCACCTGATGTTCTACCGTGAGCACACTTAGGATATCGCCGGCTTCCGGGCTCTTTGGGGACGTGCTTTGCGCAGCCACCTGGGACGGAGCTGTGTTGGATGGCCGCTGTGGAGCATCCTTGGGGTCCTCGCAGCCATTTCCAACAATCGCCATTGCGGCGATTAAGATCAATGAGACGCGTTTCATATTGATGATTCCTCTTTCCTCACGGGACCCAGGGCCATACCTTTTGCCAAATCCATCGGAACGGCGAGCGCAGAATAACGTACCCTATCGGGTACCATCCGCTGCTGAACCAACCACCGCGCGACCGAATTCTTGTTCGCCCGACCATTCCGTTGCGAGCCCTGCCTCCGGCATTTTCGAATATTGCGCGTACCAGGAAATATTGGTCGCCAGAGTCAGCCCGTGTCTGTGCGCCAATGCGGTCGACTGTCCCTGCGAAGGTAGTGGTCGGGAAAGCGTTCAACTTCAGAGATACATTCTCTCCGGGCTGTACGAGCGAAAGATCGGTTTCGGGGACGCTCATTTCCGCGGCCATACGGTCCTGGGAGACTACTTCGCAGAAACTATCGCCGGGCTTAATCATGGTCCCGGATTTTTCTTCCACTTTCGGGGTGATCACGATCCCAGCGATCGGCGAGGTCAAGCGGGCATCATTTATACGCTGCTGTTCGAGCGTGACTTCAGAGGAATAGAGCTGGGACCGTATCTGAGCCTGGCCTGCGGCTGCGGGATCGTTCCTGAATTCAGCTTCGGCTAATTCGCGCCGCACCTGGGACAACGCCGCGTCCGCTTCTATAAGCTTTATGCGATCCTCGCTGTCGTCAAGTTGCGCCAGCAGCTGGCCCGGCTTTACCGAATCGCCTTCGCGCACGAAGACTTGTTTCACCACTCCGCCCTCGATTGCGCTCACCACGCGGCGCTCAAATGGAACCACGGTGGCGTCAGTGCCAACGCGCATGGGCCACGGGATAATCATCAGAAACAGGGCTACGATGGCGGCACGTTGCGCGTATTCCATCATGCGGCTCTGCGGCACAGCTGCGAGGAACTTTTTCTTTCTCTGGGCGAAAGGCTGCAGGATATTTGCCAGCGGCACTTGCTGATAAAGCTGTGCGTTGCGGATAGCGACGGTAGTCTGGCTGGCGAGGATAGCCAGCGTTTCCAAATGGCTTTCCGAAAGAAAATCGGCTTCTTTGCTTAGAAGGATCATTGCGCCGAGCGTTCCTTGATCGTCACGCAAAGGCAAACCGTAAAAGCCCTGATGTTCATAGGCTTCCAGGAACGAGACTATTTGGGCGCGAGCGTCTTTCGGTTCAACTTGCCAGCCATCTTCATGCAGACTCGCCGAAACCGGACTCTCCTGCTCGGCCACCCACTCCATGCGTTCGCGCAGTTCGCTCATTTCGCGCGTCTTGGGAACTTCCGTTTCCCCGGAAACGGCGCCCAAGACGAAGCGCCCGCGGTCGTAAAATCCGATGACGCAAGTCTCAAAGGGGACAACCGACGCGGACTGCGCCACCACCGTTGTCAGAACGTGATCAAGGTCCAGGGTAGAGGTAATTTCCTGCGAAATTTTCAATAGGGCGTCGAGGGCGTGAACTTTGCGCTCGGATTCCAGCAGGTTAGCGTTGTGCAGTGCAACTGCGGCTTGTTCGCTGATACTGGAGAGGAAAAACAGGTCGTCTTCATCGAACAACGTGCCGTCATTCTTGTTAATTATCTCGACGATGCCGAGGACCTCGTCGTCTTTACGCAAAGGCGCTGCCATCCAGCACTGCATCTCAAAATCTCCGCCGGCTTGAACACGTTCGGCGAGTCCGGGTTCCTCGTTGGGGTCTTCAACCAACTTCGGATTCGCCTGCTGCGCAACTTCGGCCAGCAGACCTTCACTCAATGACACCGCGGCGTCTTCTTCAATTGTAGGGTCATCGCCGATTTGCTTTGCAAGATTGAGTTCCTGTCCGTCAGGCGAAGCGAGCCAGAGGTTGCAGGCTCCCGCGCCCAAAATGTCGCGGATTTTGCCCGCCACAATGGGAAGAAGTTCTTCGAGTTCGAGAGTTGATGTAAATGTCCGGCCCAGGTCGTAGAGCGCGGTCAAGCGTTCGAGTGTAGCGAGTTGGCTGTGGCGCTCTATTTCAATGGCGCCTAGATTCGTCAGGGCGCGACCTGCCAACTGGCAAGCTTCCTCGAGAAAGTGCGCATCTTCGGCAGTGAAGTCTCCGGCTCGCTTGTTGAGAACCTCGACAACGCCTTCTGGCTTTTGCGAGCCCGGCAGGGACGAATACAACGCGGATTTCACGCGGGTGCGGCTGAATTCATCAAGATGTTCGAGATCTTCTACCGCGATTTCACGCGCAGGCAAACGTCTGGTGGCCGCTGATTGGTACAGGATTGCCAGCGTTCCTCCGCTGACGGCCAGTTCCGAGGGGTGCAGGCGTTCGCCCGGCTCGGTCCAGCGCATGCGGCACACGAGTTCCTCCGCTGTTCCGTTGGTGGTCCAGACGAGCACAGCGCGCGCTCCGAGTGTGGTACCCACTCGTGCGGCGAAAGTCTTCAGCAGGGTATCTTGGTCGCGGCACGCTAAGGATACGCTCGCGAGCTCAAAAAGCGCGGAAGATGTTTCCATTACACTCCCAGCGGTAGGGGGACGCTCTTAGTCTCCCATTGCGAGTAAAAAACCCCCACGCAACAGAGAGACAGTGGGGCAGAGCCTAACAAATGCAATGGATATGCGTCAAGGAAGACTGCTTTTGGTGGCAGCCATGTTTGCTTAGAAGTTTTTTGCAAGCCCTTGATTGCCGGATATAATTCAGATAGCTTTGCAAGGCGCTGTGAGGCACATGTGAACATTGGTATCCGCAAGGCTGGCCGAGCCACGATTCTCGATCTCGAAGGTCCGCTGAAGTTGGGCGACGCTGAGGAATCTTTTCGCAACCAGATTCAACAGCTCCTCGAAGCGGGATCCACGCACGTAGCGGTAAATCTTGCCGGAGTTACGGAGCTCGACAGTTCAGGGATTGGGGCGCTCGTTCGAGCGTTCACCACGCTGAAGCGCGCCGGCGGAAAATGCACGTACTTCGCACCCAGCAAGCGAGTGGTGATGCTGTTGAAAATGGTCCGGCTCGACACGATCCTCGACCTCGCCGAAGACGAAGCCACAGCGATGACTCGCATCTAATCCTTTTTCTGTAGGGAATGCCCGAGCATCATTTACCATCGGAAGAGCCGTGTCCGTACCGCAGCGTTCGCACAAGACACGGGCTTAACGGCGGTCGAGGGCGGGATGCCGCACGTCGCGGCCAGCGACAAAGTAAATCACGTCTTCGGCGATGTTCGTGGCGTGGTCCCCGATGCGTTCGATGTTTTTCGCCACCAGAACAAGTTCGAAGGCAGAGAACACAACGGCGGAGTTTTCCATCATATAGGTAAGAAGCTCGCGGAAGAGTTGATCGCGCAAGCGATCCACCTGATCGTCGCGCTGAAGTACGCTATGAGCGAGCTCGATATCGCCTCGGACCAAAGCGTTCAAACTATCGCGGACCATCCCCTCGGCTAGCTCGCTCATTCGCGGTAGGTCAACATAAGGCTTCACCTGCGGATGGCGCATGATGCGCGTCGCCGATTGCGCGATATTCACGGCCTGGTCACCGATGCGCTCCAGGTCTCCGTTGATGCGCGAAACCGCCAGCAGGAATCGCAAGTCGGCGGCCATGGGCTGCTGAAGGGCCAGCAAACGGAGCACGCGGTCGTCAATTTCAATCTGAATCTCATTGATAGCGTCTTCTTCAATCAAAACCGTCTCGGCGAGGTGTTCTTCACTATCCAGCACTGCGTGGATGGCCTGATGGACGGCTCGCTCGGCGAGGCTACCCATCCACAGCAATCGCTGCTTCAGTTCTTCGAGATCTCGTTCAAAATGTCGTTCCATGTTTGCCCAGATCCTTCCTTAAAAAAAACCGCGACGCCCTGCGAGCTATCCGCTTTACCCGAAGCGGCCAGTAATGTACGCCTCTGTACGCGGATCAGTGGGCGTCGTGAATAGTTTTGGTGTTTCGCTGTGCTCGATGAGCTTGCCGTCCAGCATGAAGGCAGTGAAATCGCTCGCGCGAGCGGCCTGCTGCATGTTGTGAGTTACGATCGCCATCGTGCAACTATCTTTCAGATGGAACATCAATTCTTCAATCTTCGCCGTGGTTACCGGATCCAGCGCGGAGCAGGGCTCGTCAAGCAAAAGCACTTCAGGATTCACGGCGAGGGCACGAGCAATGCACAGCCGCTGCTGCTGCCCACCGGAAAGCGCGAAAGCCGACTTGTGAAGGTAATCCTTCACCTCATCCCAAAGAGCCGCGCGATGCAGGCTGCTTTCCACCAGTTCGTCGAGACGTCCCTTATAGCCGTTGATGCGAAGTCCATACGCGACGTTTTCATAAATCGATTTCGGAAATGGATTCGGCCGTTGAAACACCATGCCCACGCGCCGCCGCAGGCTGACTACATCCAGGGAGTGTATCTCTTGGCCGTCGAGCAATATTTCGCCTTCCACGCGGGTGTTTCGGATGATTTCGTTCATGCGGTTCAAAGTGCGCAGGAATGTGGACTTGCCGCACCCCGAAGGACCGATCAACGCGGTCACTTTGTTTTTCGGGATCTTCAGGTTCAGCCCGAAGACGGCCTGCTTTGGACCGTAAAAAAAGTTCAGGTCGGAGATCTGGAAGCGCACCGGCGTCTCCTTTTCTGAAGCCATCGAGCGAGAATCGATCACATGCACTTGGGGCGCAAGCCTTGCAGCGGTGGCATTGCTGCCTTGAGAAATCGACGGCATATCACGTGCTCCTAACCGCGCTGCCCCGGTTCAACAGAAGACGGGCGCCCAGATTCGCAACCAGCACCAATCCCAATAGTACCAAGCCCGCCGCCCATGCCTGACGGTGCCAATCATCATACGGCGCGATAGCATATGTATATATCATTACCGGCAGCGAAGCAGTGGGCTGCTGGAATCCGGGGCTCCAGAACCGGTTGCCAAAAGCGGTAAAGAGCAGCGGAGCGGTTTCACCGGCCACACGTGCGAGAGCCAGCAGCATTCCGGTTAGTATGCCTCCGCTTGCGGCCGGAAGCACGACCGTCACGATCGTCTTCCACTTACTGGCGCCCAGAGCCATGGCGCCTTCGCGCAGGCTTCCAGGCACGGCCCTCAGAAACTCTTCCGTGCTTCGCACCGTAATCGGGATCACCATCATCCCCAAGGCCACGCCGCCCGCCAACGCGGAGAAATGTTTCACCGGCAGCACCACCAACGAATACGCGAAGATACCGATAACGATCGAGGGCACGCCGTTCAGCAAATCCGTCGTGTAGCGTATGACAAACGAAAAAGTTTTGCCGCCAAACTCCGCAAGATATACGCCGGTAAGCAATCCCACCGGCAGGCCCATCACAGCCGCTAACATCAGCAATTTCAAGCTGCCCACAATGGCGTTCGCCATCCCACCGCCCGTTTCACCTACAGGCTTCGGAAGCTGCGTGAAAAAATTCAAACTCAGCGACTTACCTCCGTTCCAGATCAGGTATCCGAGGATCAGGAATAGAATCGAAACCACTCCGAGCGCGGCTATTCCGGTCAGGCTGAGCATCACGAAGTTCAGTGATTTTCGCCAGATCATGCGCGGTTTGCTCATGCAGGCCGACCTCCGCCGCGCCCAGTAGCGACAATCAGAATCCGGGCCATGCCATTCAGAATGAAGGTAATCAGGAACAGCACCAGGCCCAGTTCAATCAGCGAGCTCAGATACAATTCTCCGCTCGCTTCCGTAAACTGGCTCGCGATCGTGGAAGCGATCGTATCGCCGGGAGAAAGCAGCGAGGCGACGATCGATGGGGCGTTGCCTATAACCATGGTAACGGCCATCGTCTCGCCCAGCGCGCGCGCCAGAGCAAGAAATACAGAGCCCATGATGCCCGTGCGAGCCCACGGAACCACCACTTTCCAGGTGGACTCCCATCGCGTAGCGCCCATGGCCAGCGCCGCTTCGCGCTGCTCGCGCGGCACCGTCAACAAAACTTCCCGCGACACAGAAATAATGAACGGCACGACCATAATCGCCAGAACGATTCCAGCGGTTAGAAAGCCGACACCGTAATTTGGTCCGTGAAACAGCGCTCCGATGTACGGGACGTTGCCAAGCGTATGAATCAGCGCGGGACCTATGGTCGTGCGCATCAGCGGCACCACGATGAAAATTCCCAGCAGGCCGTAGATCACGCTGGGGACGGCCGCCAGCAGATCGATCAAAAACGAAATGACGTCGCTGACCTTGCGCGGGGCAAGCTCGGAGAGAAAAATCGCACTGGCAAGACCCAGCGGCACCGCAAGGCAGAGCGCTACAGCAGAGGTAACCAGCGTGCCATAGATAAATGGCGCCGCGCCGAAATTATCGAAGTTCGGATCCCACACCCTGGTCCAGAAAAACATCCATCCAAATTTGACGCGAGAAAGATGGGAATTCACCCAGAGCTCGTACACCAGCATCGAGGTGATGAGCAGTATGAGCGCGGAAAATGTGAGGGTAATCAGATGAGCGATTTCGTCGCCGCTGCGCAACCGACGAAGAAACGCGCGAGGTCCCGCTTGCGGCGGAACCTCGTGCGCGATCGTGGTGGCAGCCGCGGACATTTTACTGAATCAGCGAAATCGCCTTAGTCTCCCTGGCAATCACATCTTTGGGAAGCTGAGCATAGGTCAGACCCTCATTGTACTTCTGACCCTCTGTTAGCATCCATTTTAGAAAATCCTTGATAGCCTCACGCTTCGCCGCATCCTGAATTTGCGCCGGAATCAGCAGCCATGTGAAACTCGCAATGGGGTAAACCTTTGGCCCCGCAGCATTCGTGATCGAAACGCGGAAGTCTTCCGGAATATTTTTGGCATCGGCGGCGGCTGCGGCCGTCACTCCTGGCAAATCCGCTTTCACGAAGTTTCCCGCCGCGTTCTGAACCTTTCCGTACGGAATGTTGTTTTGCACGGCGTAAATCAATTCAATGTATCCGATCGCGTTCGGCGTCTGTTTCACCAGCCCGGTAACGCCTTCATTGCCTTTGCCGCCCAGACCGACAGGCCAGTTCACGGAAGCGGCTGCCTTGCCCACTTTGTTCTTCCAATCGTCGCTGACCTTGGCGAGAAAATCCGTCCAGATGTAGGTGGTTCCGCTGCCGTCCGAGCGGTGCACTACAACAATGTCCGCGTTCGGCAGTTTCACGCCCGGGTTCGCCTTGGCGATTTCCGCATCATCCCACTTTGTGATGGTCCCCAGGTAAATTCCTGCCAACGCCTTCTGCGTGAAATTCAGTTCGCCGCTCACTCCCGCTATATTGTAGGTCGGAACCACCGCGCCGAGCACCGTGGGGAAATGCAGTATCTTGAACTTCGATTGCGAAAGCTGCTCGTCGGACATAGGACCATCCGAAGCGCCGAAATCCACGGTGCCGGCCTGGAGTTGACGTATGCCGCCGCCCGAGCCAATGGATTGATAGTTGATCTGAACATTGGGATGCGCGTTGTGATACACGTCAAACCATTTGGAATAAATTGGGTACGGGAACGTGGCGCCGGCGGCGTTTAGCAGGATTGTTCCGTTTTGGGCCGCCGCGGCAACTACCAAGCCGAGCACGAGCGACACAACTAGCAGGCTCTTTCTCATGTTCTAGAATTCTCCTCTTTCCCATTTTTTGCCAGAATTGTTACAACTGTGTTACATGGGGGAGAATGAGGGGTGAAATACCGGATGTTTGCCGTGGCCCTGTCTACCGTCGCTAAAGCTCTTACTTACAACGAATCGCCCGCCAAAACGCTGACGAGCCGCCTATGAGGCTCCCGCCGAGAGGTTATCCTCAGCCGGAATCTCAATTTGCTTTGCGCGCCCATGGCGGACTTCCAGCCCGCGGATCCAGAACAGGATGTCTTCGGCGATGTTGGTTGCATGGTCTGCAATCCGTTCGAGGTGGCGCGAGGCCAGCACGTAGTGCAAATTCGGAGCCGCTAATGAGGGGTTCTGGGTCATACCGGACAGCAGGGACTCGAAAAGATGATCGCGGTATTGGTCAACCACATCGTCGCTTTCGAGCACTTGGGTAGCAAGGTCCACGTTTTGGTAAATCAGCGCTCCCAGGCATTTTGAAACCATGGCGCGGACTGCCGTAGCCATGGGCTCAAGCTCAACTGGAATCGGCACTTCGCCCATCGCCGATAATGAAATGGCGCGTTCGCTGAGGTTCACGGCCAGATCGCCCATCCGTTCGAGGTCGTTATTGATTTTGAGTGTGGCGACAATCAACCGCACTTCGGATTCGGCCAGACTCCCTTGGCGCAACATGCGGATGGCGTGCTCGTCGATCACGATTTCCATTTCGTTGATGCGCGGTTCGTTCAGAAAGACTTCGCTGGCCAGCCGCTCGTTGCGCTCCAGTAGCGCCCACAGAGCCCGATTCACGGAAGCTTCCACAGTACGCGCCTGGGACACCAGGTAGTTGACTAAGACGCTTTGAAAAATTCCATCAGTGCTGGTTTTCGTAGCCGCCATTCGCCACCTCCTGCGTAATCACCGGGGTCTGATTAAATATCTGCGCGTACAGGATGGCAGGGAAAGACTGCAACAGAATTAATGGCGGGTGAATGCTGTAAGACAACTCGAGCATTAATTGGCAAGCGGAATGGAAAAAGAAAACTTCGATCCTTGGCCGACCGCGCTTTCAACCCACAAGCGGCCGCCGTGCGCTTCCACAATATGTTTCGCTATGGAGAGTCCCAAGCCGGTACCGCCGGCTTCTCGTGAGCGGGCGGCGTCCACTCGGTAAAAGCGTTCGAAAATCCGTTCCTGGTCGGCAAGGGGTATTCCAATTCCGGAATCTGAGATCGTGATGGTCGCTTCCCGAGAATCTGCGGCTGCTCCCACAACTACGCAGCCGCCGGGCGGCGTATACTGGATGGCGTTGTCTAGCAAATTCTGCAAGACATCATGCAGTAGACTGGCATCGCCGCGCACAGATGGAAGCGCCGCCGGAACTTCCATTTTGAACGAAATTTGCTTGCGGCTGGCTTTCAGCAAGGTGGTCTCTTCACAGCTTTCAATCAGTTCCTGAATCCCAACCGGGAAGAATTCCAATTCAAGCTTTCCCGCCTCTATGCGAGCTAGTTTCAACAAATCATTCGTTACCCGGGCCAGGCGGGCGGCGTGCTCGCGAATAATTTCGAGGAATCGGCGGTTGTTCTTGGGATCGTCGATTGCTCCGGCCAGCAATGTTTCGGCAAAGCCTTGGATCGCTGTCAGAGGTGTCTTGAATTCGTGCGACACGTTTCCGACGAAGTCCTGCCGCACGCGTTCGAGCCGTCGCAATTCGGTGACATCGTGCAAAACGACGACAGCTCCGGAAGGCTTGTCCGCAGGAACGTTTCTATCCGAGTCCAGCGCTTTCACCGGCGCAGCGGTCACTGAAAAACTCAGAGGTTGTACGATCCCTATTTCGATATCGCTCTGCAGTCCTTCCTCTCCATGCAATGCTTTGCGAATAAGCCCGATCAATTCCGAGCTGCGAACGACTTCGATCAGCGGACTGCCTTCACTGGTCACCGATTGGACATTCAAGATTTCCGAAAACGCTCGGTTGCAAAACACCAGCCGTTCCTGGGCATCGACGACGGCAACACCTTCGACCATGCTTCGCAGGATGGCGCTCGAGCGGTTGCGCTCGCCGCTCAGCAAGCGTATCTCGCGGTCAAGGTGCGCCGCCGTTTGATTCATGGAGTCAGCAAGGTCGGAAAGTTCGTCACGTGGGCCCACAGCCAGCCAGGGGTGAAAGTCTCCCGTGGCAATTCGTCGCGAGAAATCTCTCAAATGTTCGACGCGCGTGGCAAAAATCCGCGCGAAAATCAGGGATATCGCGATTCCGAGAAGTAGAGTGATTAGCGAAGCAACTAGCAACCGCTGGCGGAGCTCCCTCAGCGATAAATCAATTTGGGCTAGCGGCAATGCCAGACGAATTACGATAGGCGAACCGGAAGCGGGTTGAAAACGCTGGGCCCGGTAAACGAGTTCGCGGGCGGAATCAACGGAGCGCCCGGTTCCGTTAACCAGAGCTTGTTGAACTTCCGGCCAGTCGGCGGGTTTTTCAGCGTCGCTCGCGCTATTTGCCGAGTCCGCGAGCACCTGGCCGGAAGCGTCTATTATCGTGACACGCGCTCCGCTCTGCGCCATCCACTCCGTCCACGCATGCAGCTCCGGGTCGTTGCCAACGTCGGGTAGGCGCGCCTCCGCGAGATGCATCAGCGACACGAGCTGGTCGTTTGCCGAACGTATCGAGTGGCTGCGAACGACGCGGGCGGAATAAGAATCAACGACAATTAAGACACCGGCTAGAAGGACTAAGTAGGTTAGTCCCAGCCGCCAGAAAAGCCTAGCTCGCACGGCTGGTTTCGAAAAGATAGCCGGCTCCGCGAATTGTTTTCATGAACCCGGGATGTTGCGGATCGGCTTCGATTTTCTCGCGCAGTCGCCGTACGTAAACATCTACGCTTCGGGGAGTGACGAATCGCTCCGTGCCCCAGACGGCGTCGAGCAATTGATCGCGTGTGAACACGCGGTTGGGACGCGCAGCCAAGAAATAAAGCAGACGGAACTCGAGTGTACTCATCTGCACTGGTTTTCCCGCACGCGTTACCCGGTACGCTGCCGGATCGATTTTCAAAGCTCCAATCTCGAGCGGCTTCTCGGAGGGGGCACCGGGCTCAGCACGTCGCAAGAGCGCCTTCACGCGCGCGGTAAGCTCGCGGGGACTGAACGGCTTTGTGACGTAATCGTCCGCGCCAAGTTCCAGGCCAACCACGCGGTCCGCTTCTTCGCCTTTGGCGGTGAGAATTAGAATCGGCAGGCGGTTGAGCGTGACGTCCTTGCGAACTTCTTTGCAGATCTCAAGTCCCGAAAGTTTTGGCAACATCAGGTCGAGGATCAGCAGATCGGGCGCAGCTTTTCGAATCTGGGCGAGACCAGTGGACCCGTCCCCGCTTGAGGCGACCTGATAACCGTCCTTTTCCAGGTTGTAGCGCACCAATTCAACGATATCTTTGTCGTCTTCTATCACCAGTACGCGTTTCATCGGCTCTCTTTCGAATGAGTTGACCACACAATAGGGGAATCCTACCGCGGAAGCAAGCTGGCGCGGATTTCTGACGTTTTTTTAACACTGCGTTAACACAGTGTCACAACGACACGGGGCGTCCTTACTGAAACATTTCCTCTGACAACTGTTCGCGCGGCCTAACACCCAAAATTGGGCAGCTCACTGATTCTACGTGTCTTGTGACCCATCAACGATCATCGGTTTGGCCTCCAGTCTGCTTCTTTCTAAGCCAGCCCGTTCGCAGCGGTGGTGTTTGCTATGGAGCATCACTCCAGTCACTAAACTCCTCTTGGGTAAAAGGAAACGGAATGCGCAAGCGCAAGGGCGGGAAGAGGAGCCAATTTCTCGATCGCATCACCTCGCGAACTCTTGCACAGATCGCCCTAGTGGGATTTCTGGCGTTGCCGGCGTGGTCGCAACAGGATTCAACAGACCTCACGACCAAAAGTCTAGAGGATCTGATGAATGTCCAGGTGACTTCGGTATCGAAGAACGAGCAGACGCTTTCGCGCACCGCTTCGGCTATTTTTGTGATCACGGCCGAGGACATAGCCCGTTCCGGCGCGACGAACATCCCCGATCTTCTGAGAATGGTACCGGGAATGGATGTGGCTCAAATCAACGCCAACACTTGGGCGGTCAGCGCTCGCGGGTTCAACGGCGAATTCAGCAATGAATTGTTGGTGATGGTGGACGGTCGCACCGTATATGTTCCCACCTTCGGCGGAGTCTTCTGGGACGTACTGGATATGCCGCTCGACGATATTGAAAGGATCGAAGTGATTCGCGGCCCTGGGGGAACTATCTGGGGGGCAAATGCCGTCAATGGCGTGGTCAACATCATCACGAAAAAAGCTGCTGACACGCACGGAGCATTGATTGTTGCAGGCGGAGGAAGCCTCGACCAGGGATTTGGAGTAACCCAATACGGCGGCACCCTGGGCAAAAATACCGATTATCGCGTCTACTCAAAATATCTGAACCAAGCCGAGCTGCCAGGGCTGAACGGGCAAAGTGGAGGCGACGGCTGGCATCTTCTTAGCGGCGGTTTTCGTGTGGATAGCACTCTTTCACCGAAGGACATGTTGACCATCCAGGGAAGTCTGTACGCAGGTAGGGAGGGCAATCCAAACCTGAGACTGCAGTCTGTCACATCGCCAGGTCCTCAAGAGTTTGACTCGAAAGTGGATTTGTCTGGCGGCTTTCTTCAGGTAGCCTGGCACCACACTTTCTCCGCGCGATCCGATACCTTTCTTCAGGTCTCATATGATGAGTTTAAGCGTCCCGACGTTCTCGATGAAGGGAGATACACGCTAAATTTTGATTTCCAACATAATTTTTTGTGGGGCCAGCGGCAAAGCATTGTTTGGGGCTTGGATTATCGATATTCGTCTTCGCATACCGACGGAGATCTCACCATAAGTTTGAACCCCGCGGACCTAAACACTCAAATAGGCAGTTCATTCATTCAGGATGAAATTGCTATCTCACCAGACCGGCTCTACCTGACTGTCGGGACAAAGCTTGAGCATGATTATTACACCGGGTTTGTGCTGCTGCCGAGTGCCCGCTTAACTTGGCAGCCGAACAGCCACCAAATGTTCTGGGCGGCGATATCGCGAGCTGCTCGCACGCCGGCCAGCACAGATACGGCTGAACGGTTGAACTTCGCGGGATTTCCTGGCCCCGGCGGTACGCCGATCCTGATCGGCCAAGTGGGCAATCCTCACTTTAAGAACGAAGATTTGACCGCCTACGAGGTCGGTACTCGATTCACCGGGATCAAGCATGTGTCCATCGACATCGCGGCTTTTTATGGCGAGTACAGCCAGCAGCAAACAGTCGAACCGGCTCCCCCCGTTTTCGAGACGACGCCGTCTCCTCCCCATTTGTTCATACCCACTACGTTTGAAAACCTAATGCACGGAGAATCTCAAGGACTGGAGATCGCCGCGAACTGGAAAGTGACCGATCGTTGGACGCTCAGCCCTGGGTATGCATTCGAACAAATTCATATGCATTTAGACCCGTCAAGCCAGGACACCACATCCGTGTCGCCTGCGGAGGGAAGCAGCCCGGTGAATTCAGCTCAGCTTCGATCGCATTTTATTCTTCCTCATAACTTTGCATGGGATACTTCCGCATACTTCGTGGGCCGTCTCGCCGATCCAAGGGTTCCGTCTTACACCAGAGTTGATACATCGCTTACCTGGCACTACAGAGAAGGGCTGTCAATCAGCTTGGTCGGGCAAAATCTCGTAAGGGATCAACACCTTGAATTCATAGAGTCCACCGGAGCTTCAACTTCCACCCTGATCAAACGTAGTGGCTATGCAAAGTTCACGTGGCGATTCTGATGGCGGAGCCGGGAGATTGAGCGTGCGTAACACGACGTCGAATATCCGCTTGTCTGACGCCATTGCCAGCCGCCGAAGAATTTATCGGCCTGCTTTGAGTTTGATTTTCCTGCTGATTCTTATGCTTTCCCCGGTCTACAATTTCCCAACTGTTTCGTCAGCGCAAGTGAGGCCTCCCAGTGAATATGAGTTAAAGGCTGCCTTCCTTTTCAATTTCGCGAAATTCGTGGATTGGCCGCCGAATGCTTTCGCTAATCCTACCGCTCCTTTCTCGGTATGCGTTCTCGGAACGGACCCATTTGGTGGCGCGCTTGATGATGTGTTACGAGGAAAGTTCATTGCAGATCACCCCGTCAGTGTCGTTCGAATAAAACGTGTGGCGGATATCACCCGCTGCCAAATCCTGTTCGTCGCGGCTTCCGAGAGCCGCCATCTGCCCGAGATCCTGATCAAGCTTCGCGGCGAGTGCGTCCTGATCATCGGCGAAACAGATGATTTCGCCTCGTCTGGAGGTGTCATCCAGTTCACTCTGGAGGACAATCGCGTCCGTTTTTTCATCAATACCGATGCCGCCGGCCGTGCCGGGCTGAAGATTAGTTCCAAGCTCTTGGCATTGGCAAAAATAGTGCGTGACGCTCCCGTCGCTGGAAAAAGCTGATATGCGTCCCGTGCGCAATTTCTCAATTCTCGGAAAGTTGACTCCCATCATCGCGGTCGGATGCTCCGTCGCCGGTCTGGTCGCTTGCCGCGACTTTGCTTTCCATGTCGGCTCGCTGTACTCCGAACTCTCCACTCGGCAGCGAACGGTGTGCCCTTGAGACTCTCGCCCCAGGTTGAATTGGACAAAGACGCTTCGATTGTGGGCGCGTGGCACGCTTTCTTCACGCCGACATGCAATCCATGGCGGATAGGCATTGGCGTCGCTTTCGTTGCGCTCCATCTATTGCTAGACCGCGCAACGGTTGTCTCTCATAGCTGGATTGGATCAGAGGTTTGGTATCCACCGGCGGGGCTGGAATTGGCTCTGCTGTTGGGATTGGGGGGGTCTTACGCACCGCTTATTCTCGTTTCGGGGTTTCTGACATCAGTAATTAATTACCACTTGCCGCCGCTAGGCGGGAATATTTGGTACATCAATACATTGATCGCAATTTGGTATGGCGGAGTAGCCATTGTGTTGCAGCGCTATCTCCGAGCCGATGGTGCATTTCGCTCTCTCCAGGACGTGTTCCGTTACGTTTTTGTAGTGATTGGCGCGACGCTCGGATTGGCATTCTGCGGCGTGCTTAGTTTTCTCTGGAGCAAGCAAATCCCGGCAAGCAGCTATGGCAGCTCGGTTTTGAACTGGTGGATAGGCGACTCGGTAGCTCTGTTTTGTCTCACTCCGTTTCTTCTCGTGTACATAATGCCTTGGCTCCAGGTGCATAGCGCGGGGAATAGACCTAAAGTCGCGCGGAAGATTCGCCCGGAAACAGACCCGTGGTCCAGAACTTCCAATTCACGCGATCACTTTGAGCTCTTCGCGCAGGGCGCGAGTATTTTTGCGTCGCTTTACATTGCTTTCGGAACGAGTTTCGCTCGCGAATATCAGCTGTTCTATTTGTTCTTCTTGCCCATCATTTGGATCGCAGTGCGGCGCGGTGTGCGAGGAGCGACCGCTGCCACATTGCTGCTCAACTTCGGCGCGATACTGATGTTGCGTATTTTTCCTCAGGATTTTGCCCGGTTGATCTCCCTGCAAGTTCTGATGCTGATCGTGTCCGTAACCGGACTATGCCTGGGAACGCTTATTACCGAACGGAATCAGGCGGATCAGGAATTACGCGAAAGCGAAGGACGCATGCAAGCTCTCATCGGCACGATCGACGAAGTCGTGTTCGAACTCGACGTGAACGGAACCTACAAGAATATTTGGACGGTCGATGAGTCTCTGTTAGTCCGGCCCAAGGCTGAATTGCTTGGGCGCCGCGCGACTGAATTCCTGGCCGCAGATCTGATGGACCCGATCTTAAAAATCTTTAAGCGTGTTTTGAAGACAGGCAAAGTAGAAAGTATCGAGTACTCGTTGCCCTTGCCGGTAAAAACGTGGTTTCTCGCACGCGTGAGTGCTATTCCTTCGCCGGACGGAAAATCTACGTCGATTTGCATGACGGCGCGCGACATCACCGCGCGGAAACTAGCCGAAGAGGAATTGCGGAGAACGAGTGAAGCCGCAGAGTCCGCCAGCCGAGCGAAAAGTGAATTTCTCGCCAACATAAGCCATGAGATTCGCACTCCAATGAACGGCATCCTCGGATTGACGGATCTTATGCTCGATACCGCGATAACTGCCGAGCAAAAGGAATATCTGGAAATGGTAAAGGTGTCCGGCGATTCGCTGATGGAATTGCTGAACGCTATCTTGGACCTATCAAAGATAGAGGCCGGAAAGCTGGATCTCGAGCCCATCGAGTTTTCATTGATGGCGCGCCTGGTCGAAACGCTGAAAATGATGCAATTCCGCGCCAAACAAAAAGACCTGGAGCTCGACTGGCATTCCGAACCTGAAGTTCCCGAGTCTGTAGTGGGAGATCCGACGCGGCTTCGTCAGATTTTGGTAAATCTTGTGGGCAACGCAATTAAGTTCACCGAACACGGCCGGATCGTCGTCTACGTTCAGACGCAGGAGACTTCGCAGGAGAGCGTCGAGTTGCATTTTAGCGTTCAGGACAGTGGCATCGGCGTCCCAAGCGACAAGCAAAAGATGATTTTCGAAGCGTTTACGCAGGCCGATAGTTCGACGACTCGAAAATACGGCGGCACGGGCCTGGGACTTTCCATAACCAGCCGGTTGGTAGAATTGATGGGCGGAAAAATCTGGGTCGAAAGCGTGCCGGGTAAGGGAAGCACATTTCATTTCACGGCAAAATTCGGATTGCCGCACGGCCTGGCCGCGGACGCAATGCGTTGGCAACACAGCGGAGGCGCGTTGTGAACGAAGAGAAAGATTTGAAAAAGAAAATCGTGATTGCCGAAGACGATCCTATTTCCCGCCGGTTGCTCGAAGTATTTCTCACCCGCTGGGGATACCAGGTCGCGGTGGCC
>Ga0209330_1000276_pt1 | contig 24539 bp, 24 predicted proteins | sample JacPinW_OM2H0_O3_FD_187969 | JGI IMG/M metagenome (GOLD analysis project Ga0209330, IMG submission 187969) | Forest soil microbial communities from Algoma, Ontario, Canada - Jack Pine, Ontario site 1_JW_OM2H0_O3 (SPAdes) (version 2) | ecosystem: Environmental > Terrestrial > Soil > Boreal...
ACCGGTCTTCAGAGCGTAATTGCGCGGGTACTGGAAATAAACGCCCGACGTGCTATCGACATAGGCCACGGTTGGTGGAGCTTTGTGAACGACTTTCTTGTGCACCGGCTTGGCGGCGGCTTGCTGCACCGGCGTTGCTGCGGGCAAGGAACTGGTGGGGATGGGCGGCGTGGTTTGAGCCGTTGCGGGTTGGTTGACGGAGCTTATGGGTTTCGGTTGATCGCTGGAGCATCCGACGGTTAGCGAACAGCCGATCAGCAGCGCAGCGAAGACCAGCGTGCTGGTGGTTGGATTGAGATTTTTTTTCTCGGCGAAATTTGGTTTGGCGAAATTTGTCTTGCCCCAGGCAACGGAATTCAGAGTTGATGGGGTATTCGGAAACAGGTTGATGCGGGTCATGGTTGGTCCCCTCCTGCTGCTAAGCAGCGCTCAGGGAAGGTGCATAGAATGGGCCATTCGACCGGGCGTTGATTTGATGGGGGTTAGTACGACGTGTTTTTGCTTGATCGTGGCGCGGCGGACACTGTGTGGGGCGCGGGACACGGGACACCGGGGGCAGGACAGCCGAGGGCGGCTGTCCTGCACACTGTTTGGTTGTTGTCTCCGGGCCGCAATCTACGCGGCTGCGATGCGGCGGATCAGGTCTTCCTGCTGTGATTTGCTTTCGGCGCCGATGGTGAAGGCGTCGAGGATGCCGAGAGACAGAGCGTACTTGAGGGCTTCGTTCTGCCGCTGGGCTAGATCGCCCTGGCCGAGAATCTTCATGCCGATCACGGCTTTGCCGGAGGCTTTCATTTCGCGAAGGACGCCGACGACGGTTTGCGGATCTGCGTCCATGTGCGAGCCGATGGGGTTGACGCGGGCGAGATCCACTTCTACCCAGGGCGATTTCGCGGCGGCGCGCAGAGCTTCGATGCTGTGACAGGAACAACCGTGGGCGCGAATGATTCCCTTCTGCTTGGCTTCGGAGAACACGTCCATCACGCCTTTGAATCGCTCGGGCCAATCGGCCTCGGTGAGGCAATGCATGAGGCAGATGTCGAGGTAATCGGTGCCCAGTTCGCGGCGGAAACGATCGAGATCGGCGCGGGCTGTAGCGGGATCGCGGGCCCAACTTTTTGTGAGTACAGTGACTTTGTCGCGGGGCACGTGCTTGAGCGCCTCAGCGACGTGAGGATGGCTTCCATAGGAATCGGCGGCGTCGAAGAAGCGCAGGCCGTGATCGTATCCGTTGAGAAGGAGATCAGAGAGTCCCTTGATGCCGAGCGCAGTCTGATTGGAATGATGACCAGAGCCTACGGTGCCGGTGCCCATGGCCAGGCGGCTGGTCTTGATGCCAGTGCCGCCAAGAGTGACGGTATCAGTGGCGGAGAATTTTGATAACGGCGGCTGGGAAGCGAGGGCGGAAAGGATATTTTTCGACGTGAGCTTTTTCGCGGCAAACCAAGTGGCTCCAAAAGCGGTGCTGGAGCGGATGAGGAATTCGCGGCGATGCATAGGAACCTCCGATGCGGGCTCGGCTGCCGGGCTTCGGCCCTCGGTTTTTATCAGGCTACATCAGTTGAGGGGACGGCGGGTGCGAAAATTTTTGCGGCAGGAAACGGAAGGGCTTTACCACACCGCTGGCGGGGGAGCACAGAGGATTACTCGAATTGTTTGCGGAAGGCGGCAAATTGTTGCTGCATCTCCACGATTTCCCTTTTCAATTCCAGGACTTCGTTTTCGAGATGGCCCAGGCGATCGTTGTCCGTTGCCGGAGCGCGCACGGGAAGCGGTTCGGCCGGTGGAGCATCGCCGGAGAATAGCTGCAGGTAGCGCGATTCCTTGGTGCCGGGCTGGCGCGGCAGGATGGCGGCGAGCGGAGGCTGGCGCTGGCCGAGGCGATCGAGCGTAGAGACGATATCGTCCAGGGCTTCGAAGCGGTACATGCGTTCGGTGCGGGAGCGCAGTTCGCCGGGGGTTTGCGGGCCGCGGAGGAGAAGCACGCACAAGATAGCGATCTCGCGGCGGTCGAAATTGAAAACTTCCTGCAGACGATGTTCGTACTTAGTGACCCGGCTGTCGGCGCCGCTGGCCGGACCGGCGAGACGCTTTTCCTGCAGCGTAGCCAGCGCGTGACTCACCGAGTCGTCCTCGAGAGTCATTACGGGATCGCGATTGTTTTTCTGGTTGCACGCGTTTACCAGAGCGTTGAGTGAGAGAGGATAGTAGTCGGGCGTGGTGATGTCTTTTTCGATGAGCGAGCCGAGAACGCGAACTTCGACGTCAGTGAGGGGATCCACGAGGTGGATTGTACTGCAGCGGCGTCGTGAGATGAACCAGGTATCCTAAGGTGCAAAACGGGGTGATGGGTTTGGTCTTCGACGACATGGAGAGCGCGCAGCTGGCGGCGAGTCTCCGGGCGCGCGCGCTTCCCTGGGCGCTCAAGTTTCTGAAGCCGGTTGGAGTGGTCAGCCTTGTGGTTTATCTGCTGCTTAAGTTTCCCCAGATATGGGCGGCACTGGGACTGGCGCGAATCGAGCAGTTTGGTAAGAAGATCGCGGACAAAAAAGGGCGGTGCGTCTTTCTGGTGGGATTTTCTTTGTTTGTGATTCGCGGTGCTGGCGCGCTGCTTCTCGGCGTGCCATTAGCGCATTACCACGATGAATTCAGTTATTTGCTTGCCGCCGATACTTTCGCCCACGGACGGTTGACGAATCCTCCGCACCCGATGTGGGTGCACTTTGAAACCTTCCATGTGATCTGGCAGCCGACCTATATGTCGATGTATCCCCCGGGACAGGGACTGATACTGGCGCTGGGCGAGGTGTTGGGGAATCCATGGATCGGACAATTGCTGGCGTCGGCACTGATGTGCGCTGCAATTTGCTGGATGCTACAGGGGTGGATCCCGCCGCGCTGGGCGCTGCTTGGGGGAGTGCTGGTGGTGACCCGGCTGGGGTTGCTGAGCTACTTCACGAATGGATACTGGAGCGCATGCCTTCCCGCGGTGGGAGGAGCGCTGATTCTTGGAGCGTTGCCGAGAATCCAGCATGGCGCGAAAAAATTGCATGCGCTGGTGATGGCCATTGGATTATTTATTCTGGCAAACACGCGCCCCTACGAAGGGTTCTTGTTGGCTGGGGGGGTGGCGATTGCTTTATTGGCATGGATGTTCGGAAGGCGCCGGCCCCCGCTGCGGATCTTGCTGACCAGGATCGTGCTGCCGCTGGTGCTGACCCTGGTGCCGCTTGCGGCCTGGACTGGTTACTACTACTACCGCGTGACGGGAAGTCCATTTCGATTGGCCTACGACGTGAACCGGGCGACGTACGCGATGGGTCGTTATTTCATTTGGCAACGGCCTTGGCCGCAGAAGACTTACCATCACGCGAAGATGCAGGCGCAATACGAGCGGGAGTTGCGCGAGGCGACGGAGTACCAGACACTGCCTGGATTCTTACGTCGCGGGCGAGGGAAGCTTTATTATTTCTGGCAGGTATATCTGGTTCCGCCGTTGCCGTTTGTGCTGATTGCGTTGCCCTGTGCGGCGCGCGACCGTCGGTTGCGGGTTCCGTGGATGATTTTTGCGATCTTCGTGATGGGGCTGGCGGTTGAGGTGTGGTTCCTGCCGCATTATTTTGCTCCGGCCGCGGCGTTGCTCTATTTATTCTTAATGCAGTGCATGCGGCATCTGCGGTGGTTTGAGTGGAACCAGCGTCCTGTGGGGCGGGCTTTGGTGCGGGCAGTTTGTGTGGTGTATGTGGGGACGGCGCTATTGCGTATCGGGTTGGCGGTGGCGCATGTTCACCCGGAGAAGGAGTGGCAGCACGGAGACATGGAACGGGCGGCCATTGTGCGGGAACTGGACGGGCGGCCCGGGGAGAATGTGGTGCTGGTGAGATATGCGCCGGACTTTGATCTTGATCGCGAGTGGGTATTCAATGGGGCCGACATTGATGGCTCGAAGATTGTCTGGGCGCGGGACATGGGAGCGGAGAAGAATCAGGAGCTGCTGGATTATTATCGCGGGAGAAAATTCTGGATAATCGAGGCGGATGGGTCGGCGAAACTGGAACCGTACGAGGAGAAGCGGTAGTTGAGGAAAGTGCGATTCGTTGAGCCAAGAATGTGTGAGCCACCTGATTTCGGTATAGTCTTGCGAGGAGAATTGATGCGAAGACGGGAGCGGACATGAGGATGCTGCTGCATTGGGTGCTGAGTGCGTTGGCAGTTTGGATTATGTCGCGCGTGGTGCCGGGAATCTACGTGAGCGGTCCGGTAGCGGCGCTGATCGCGGCCCTGGTGATTGGCTTCATTAATGCAACAATCGGGCTGGTGCTGAAGATTCTGACGTTTCCACTGACCCTGGTCACACTGGGATTGTTCTGGCTGGTGATCAATGCGCTGATGTTGGAGTTGGCTTCGGCATTGCTGGCGCCGGGGTTTCAGGTGCGCGGGTTCTTCGCGGCGTTTGTGGGCACGATTGTGCTGAGCTTGGTCAATCTGCTGCTGAAGGGAATCGTGATGCCGTCGCGGAACGGTCGCTAGTCATTCGTCACTTTTGAGGTCTGGCGTGATTTTCTTGGGCTTCATCGACTTCCAATCTTCTTCGGTGAGGGCGCGGCCGAGGTTACTGAATTCTCCGGCGCCTTGCAGGAATTCTCCGCCGTCCATGCGGATAACTTCTCCGTTGATGTAGCCGGAGCCGTCGCTTACCAGAAAGGCGGCAAGATTCGCCAACTCCTCCGGGGTACCGAAGCGGTGCAGCGGATTGCGGTCGAGTGCGAGCGCTTCGAGGTCGGGACGCGGCAGGAGGCGAGAGAAGGCGCCTTGGGTGGGAATGGGGCCGGGCGCGATAGCGTTCATGCGGATTCCGCGATTACCCCATTCGACGGCGAGACTGCGGGTCAGGGCTTCGACTCCGGCTTTGGAGACGGCGGAGGGAACCACATAGGCCGATCCCACAGGCGCGTAAGTTGCCGAGATGCTGAGGACGGTGCCGGGATGGCTGGCCTTGAGCCAGCGGCGACCGCAGGCCATGGTGGCGTGGAGCGTGCCCATGAGCACGATGCCAATGACCGACTCGAAAGCGCGCGGGGAAAGCTCTTCGGTGCGGGCAATGAAATTTCCCGCGGCGTTGTTGACGAGGATATCCAGCGGACCACCTTTCCAGATGGACTCGACCATACTCTCGACGGCGTCGAGGTTGCGGACATCGCAGGAGAGGGAATTGATTGGGCCGTTTACGGAAAGTTCGGCGACGGTTTTTTCAAGAACATCTTCGCGCCGGCCGCAGATATAAACCGCAGCTCCGAGTTCGAGGAAGCGGCGAGCCATGGCTTTGCCGAGGCCGGTGCCGCCACCGGTGATGAGGATGCGTTTGGAGCGAAGAAGATCGGTCCGGAACATTGGGCTCTATGAACTGGTCCAGAGTCGGTGGACGGCAAGGGCGAAACTTCTTGCTTTCATACTGACAAGGTAGCTTACCTCCAACTCAAGCCCGCACGGAAGCACTTTTGAGAAGTATTGAAAAAGGCGCGGCTTAACTTAGTGCATACTGGTTCGCAGCGTTTTGGGGAAACTCGTCGGGCATGCGATAGCCCAGGCTACTGTGCGGTCGCTCGCTGTTGTAGTGCTGATGCCAGTTAGGAATCTTCGTCCTAGCGTCGGCCCAGGTTTCGAAACCCAGGTTTCGAAACCCAGCTTCCGAAACTCAGGTTCCGAAATCCTGCTTCCGAAATCCTGCTTCCGAAACCCAGCTTCCGAAACCCAGGTTCCGAACCCGGCTGGCATTTAAACCCTCATCTTCGCAGCCGTCCAGTGAAACTCTCCACCTGGCCGTTCTGCATTGATATTGGCCGTCCCGGCTGAATGTGGATCAACTGGATTTTGCGCTCCTCACACCAGCCCAAGAAATGCCGCGAGGTCAGCTCTGGCCCGTGGTCTGAACGCATCGATTCCGGCATGCCGCGCTGCCCGATCGCTTTTTCTTGAGCGCGAGTCACGCGCTGACTCGACAAACTCCTATCCACTTCGAAGGTCAGGCACTCCCGGGTGAATGCACATCGACGAGGGCTAGAATGCGGATTCCGCGGCCCCTCGCCAAGGCATCACAAGCAAAGTCCAGTGCCCACTTTCTGGTGCGAGCGCAACAACAGCCGTCGCTCGTGCGCCGGAGGCAGCAACCGCTTCCTCCTCAGCCGCCGAACCAGCCCTCGTTCCTCCCGGTACAACACAGGTAAGCGTCAGAGGAAGTACACGATTGCCAAACGTCTTCGCTGCCAGTTGCCTAAGAAGCAATCTGGAAACGCGTGCTCAATGCCGCCGGCGATGATAAAGTCCTTGTGTGAGTCATAGGGTAGCCGCCGGAGATTCGCACAAGGCCCATGAAGACGATTCCGGGGAATCACATCCCTCGCCGCCCGCCCGAAATTAAGGGGCGCGCGATCCTGGGCGTCTGGCGAGACTATCTCCGTAATCCTCCCGTGTTTTTGGAGAAGGCCGCGCACGATTGCGGTGACATTGCACGTTTTCGCCTGGTTCATCATAGCGCCTACCTGTTGAATCACCCGGACTGGATCGAGGACGTGCTCGTCACCAACCAGGCGAATTTCACCAAGAGCCGGATGCTGGAGCGCGCGCGGGTGTTGCTCGGCGACGGCTTGCTGACCAGCGAAGACGATTTCCATTGCCGCCAGCGCCGCCTGGTACAGCCCGCTTTTCATCGCGATCGACTCGCAGGATACGCTGCCGCAATGGTCGATTGCGCGGCACGCTGCCGAGATCAATTGCAGTCCGGTGCCGAGTTCGACGTGTCGCAGTTGATGATGCGGCTCAGCATGGCCATTGTCGCGCGCGCTCTCTTCAGCGCCGATATCGAGTCGGAGGCGGATGACATCAGCGGTGCATTGGGCCAGGTATTCGAGCTGTTCGAGGCAATGCTCATGCCCTTTTCCGAGTGGCTGGAGAAGCTGCCGCTCCCTTCGGTGCGGCGCTTCGAACGCGCTCGGGACCGCCTGGATCAAATCGTTTACCGCCTGATTGCGGAACGCCGCGCGAGCGGCGGCGATAACGGCGACTTGTTGTCGATGCTTCTGTTGAGCCGGGGCGAAGAAGGCGATTCCGGCAAGCCCTGCCGCGGCCTGACCGACAAGCAGGTGCGTGACGAAGCGCTGACGCTGCTGTTGGCCGGGTACGAAACCACTGCCAACGCGCTTACCTGGACTTGGCATCTTCTTTCCCAGAATCCGGACACCGAATCTAAACTTCACGCCGAACTCGATCGAGTGCTGGCCGGGCGATTGCCTGCGCTTGACGATCTGCCCCGGCTCCGTTACACCGAAGGCGTCTTCGCCGAGTCGCTTCGCTTATATCCACCGGCATGGGCGATCGGCCGCCGGGCGAAGCAGGATTTTTCCATTGGCGAATACATGATCCCTGCGCGATCCATCGTGCTGATGAGTCCGTGGGTGGTGCAGCGCGATGCCCGCTGGTTCTCCGATCCGCTGAAATTCGCTCCCGAACGGTGGCAGACCAGGGAGATCGAATTGCGGCCGAAGTTTTCTTATTTTCCGTTCGGCGGCGGCGCACGCGTATGCCTGGGAGAGCGGTTCGCCTGGATGGAGGTGGTTTTGGTGATTGCGACGCTCGCTTCCCGATGGCGTCTGCGAATGGCGTCCGGGCAGCGGGTCGAAACCAAAGCCCGGATCACGCTGCGGCCGAACTGTCCTATGAGGATGATCGTTGAACGGCGCGCTGGTTTCCCGGATGCGTCTTTAAACTAATGCGTAATCTTCAAACGGAATGCCTTCGACACGTTTTTCGAGCCCCCCGGGGTCGGCCAAGCTCGTGGCTAAGGCGAGTGACGAGAACGTAAATCTGGGAATCCTTCGGACCAGGCTCCTGAGCGGATCCCGCTCATGTAATCCAAGCATCAAAAATGTGAATCGATGGCGGAAAGCCTCGGCCCGGGCCAGAGCAAGCAGCGCTTCCAGCGCCGCAGGGTGTCGGTTTTCGCATGCGACATAACGTGCACTGAGAAGCCGAAGGGCTTGCCCCATCCGGGGAACGTGGAAGCCGGGAAACGGTGCCGCGGCGACACGGAGCAGGGCCAGTGCAGCTTTCAGCGAGGCAGGTGCATTCAGAAGAACGTTGCGTTTCACCGGCCCGGTATCGCAAAGGGTGAGAGTGGCGACGACGCACTGCTCTGTGCGCGCCACGAATGTTCTGGGAAACGGCTCCTCAAGACCAGCGGAAAGTATCTGGGCGATTTCGTCCTCCTGAAGTTGCGGGGCGAATTGCCGAGAGCGATGGAAGCGATCGAGGAGGGTGGTGATGGCCGGCATATCAGCAGCCTGCGCGGCGTCAATCAAGTAGCGTTTCGAATCGCGCTTGAAAGGCGACGGTACCAACCCATTAACCAGAAATCGTCCGAGGGGAATCCATCGCGGCATGCCGAGCCGACCTTCAAACAGCGGCATCACCCGGTGATTGCCGTCCGCCGCCACGCAAAAGCCTACGTCGATCCCGGCCAGACGCAAATCGGTCTCGAGGGCCTTGATCAGGCGTACCGCAACCAGGCTTCCAGAAAAGCGCGGATGCACCTTCATGTCGCCTATGTATGCGATGGTTTCCGGGACCTCTGAAATATAGGCGGTCCGCAGCGCCACGGATACGCAGCCGACCACTTCACGCCCTCGCGCTGCCACGAAGACCTTGCTTCTACCGCGGAGCCGCAGCAACGCGAAAAAGTCGGGTTCGCGGTCGGTGCGGAGTGAGATGGCCCCGGCCATGGGTGTAATTCGCGTGAGTGTCAGCAACCCTTCGTTGTCGGTTTGGTCGGCTTGGCGAATTTCTATGCGATCGCGTAACAGGGCAGGAGCGGACATCGACGGGACAAGCGGATCCGTGCTCATCGGATTCTCTCCTGCGCTGCGGTGGCAGTCGCCCCAGCGAGATCCCAGGGCCACCAATTCCAGTCGCCAGCCGGACTGAGCCGGGCCGGGCCGGTCACTATCCGAACGAGTGTCGCGTCAAACCTCATCAATACAGCGACTGCCAGGGTGAAGCCGAGCATCTTGATCACCAGGAAGTCTCCCAGAGCGAAGCCCGCGAACACCAGAATCACGATTGCAGCGGCACTGGTGATCAGACCCGCTGTTCTTTCCAGAGCCTCCGTGATGGCCTCGGTTTCACTCCAGGGCGCTACCACAGCAGTCAAGCCAGCGACCCCAAAAAGGCGTAACCGCCCCGGACCGTCAGTATTCAAGTCAGGTGCGCTGTGCATGCGACTCGCTATCGGGGACGAGCTGCGCTCCGTGACTTAACGGAAGGGGGCCGGACGCTTGGAAGTACGGTGGCCAGGCCTTTTCAAGCGGCTGTGGCGGACGCCACTGTGCGAGGTATGTCGCCAGATAACCACGCCGGGGTTGCTCAGCGGCGATCTTCGGAAGATAGATCCACGGAACCCAAGCGGCCACATGATGAGTCAAGTGATAGTTGAAATGTAAATAAAGCAGTTCGAACGGCCGCCAAAGATGCAGGTCTACCGCTCCGAGAACCACGTGGCGGGGGGTCCGCACATGATAGATGTACTGCTGGCTCGCCCAGCAAAATGCGAACGCCGCATAACAGACGGCGAGATGGGAGAGCTTGAAGTGCAGAAGCAGTGCAGCCAACGTCCAAACCACAACAGTCACCAACAGATCCCGGCGTATTCGCATGGGATTCACGCTATTGAGGAATTGCATGTAGCGCGAAAAGCCTCCAGAGTTCTCTCCCGGCGCGGGTATCTGAATGGACCTGCCAGGAATCATGGCGATGGTCAGTAACGCGAGCGGAGTCAAAAACCAGAACAGCCCGCAGAGTATGAAGTAGTAAACGACGCGCTTCCGCCAGCGAATCTCGCCAGGCAGAACATAGTCTTCCAGTTCGGCGTCGGAGCGATTCCTTCGATGGTGGACAAGGTGGGCTATTTCAAACAAGTGATAACTTCCAGGAAACAGAGAATACAAGAGAATCCCAAGTCCATCGTTTACCGCAGAACTGGCGTGCAGCTTGCTATGCACCGCCTCGTGGGCCAGACCGAAACCAAGTTGCATGACAAAGGCGAAGGCAACCGCAAACAGTCCGGTTACCCAGAAAGTCTTTGCGTCTGAGGCCGCTCCCAGGAGGGCGAAAGATACAATGATCTGGGCTGCGGCCAAAGCCCCATTCAATGTTCCCGGGATCGGGTACTGGGTCGAGTCGGATTGATGGACAAAGCGTCCCTCGGCTACCGCTTCGCAGAAGATCCGTCGATCGTAACTGTGCGGATCTGCTATCGTCTTTGTCATTGTCATGGGGATCGATCCGGAATCGTAGACTCTCTGAGCAGCGACCGGGGCTGACCCGACGGCACCAAGTATACCCATTCTTCCGTACCCTCAACCAATGAGATGGCAGACTCGGTTGGAGATGAGGATTCCGTGACTTTTTACTGCTTCCGAAACACCAGGGTGTCCACTCGCCGATGAATGGGTTGGCTGCATTCTCGAAGCCTCCGCTTCGCTCCCATACAGTGATCTGCTCTTCGTGCCCCAGCACCGTGGTGATCGTTAACTGCTTGCGGTCGCTCGAGACTTTGTCACGAAGCGTCGCTACCAAGTGCCCCGTTCTTCTTCTCCTCAATCTCAGATTGGTACTTATCAATCCTGCGCATCACCATCTGATGAAACGCCGGAATATTTTGTACGTGATTGTCATGCCCTCCATAGGCCGCAGTGCAGTAAAGTCGAGGTGGGGTGCTGCCTGGAATTACTACGGGAACGCCCTTGCCTTGAGGCGCAGTGAAGAGCACTCTCGGGGGATCCAAGGCAGAATCCGCCGAAACCAGTTTCCAGGCGCCGATGCGCGGATCGGCGGCGAAGAGCTCGGCAGCCATGACCACGATCCAGGTTAGTTTGAGCATCGTTATTAATAATTCGAGGATCATGAATTCGAGGATCAGAAATTCGAGGATCAGGGTGCCCTGCAAGCGTTGTTCTTGCCATTGACGACGAAAGCGCGCACACGCGAATACACGAAAGAGCGATCGCGAGCGATCAGGTCAAGACTGAGTTCTTCCTGAAGCTCGATCTCGCCCTGTAGGCTCTCCGGCACGCCGCGCGGCACGATCAAGTTGCGAAAGCAGATGCGGGCGCCAGGTCTGGCCGAGCGTGCTACCTCTGCGAAGAACCGGCTGGTCTCTTCGGGGCTCATGAGCTCGCAGATGTTGGAGAGGCTGAAGCAGTCAATGCAGGCGTCGGGTTGCTGGCCGAGCCACTGCTGCGCGGGTGACGTGACCAGCTGGATGCGGTCCAACCGCTGTCTCACGACCGGCAGGTTTTCCCTCAGCAAGTATGCCGGCACCGCCTCCTCACTTCGGTAGCGTGCGAGCAGATATTGCGCCAGGAAGTAGTTGGATTCGACCGGGATCTCGCACATCGCGCGCCTGGCTCGCCGAAGAAAACTCTCCGGGAAGGATGACGATCCATCATCGAACTTGAAGTAATCCGCGGTCAGTCCACGCTTTGCGAGCACCCGCTTGTTGGCCAGCAGCTTGAAGAGCAATCGCCACCGTACCGTGTTCCATTTCCTGTCGAAGTAGTCCTGCTGCTGTTCGAGCGTCTGGCAGCGAAACAATCCGTCGATGCGTTTCTTTCCCTGTGTCACACCAACAAAGAGGCTAAAAAGACGGATGAAGGACTCGTACTTGCCCGCGTTAACGACTCCCTTGCGCACGGCCTCCGCCTTGCTTGTCCAATACCGAAGGGCTGCCTCACTCAGATCGCCGCGCAGGCGCTCGAAGATGTGGAGCCGCCGGTCAGAGGGAGCGAGCCCGAGAAAGGCGCGCAGCTCGTCGTATTCGAGATGGCGTACTGCAGCTCGTTTCAACTCCAGCAGGTGCGACTGCGATGGGTTGATGTCGACCGCATAGATCTTGCCGGGATCCTCCAGCAACAGCGTAAGCGTGTTGCAGGCGCCGGAGGTGACTGTGAGAAGCGTTTCGCCGGGCTGGATCGTCAGGGCCCGCCGGTCCGATGCGGGGTCTTCCCAACTCATCCCAAACAGCAGATCAGACAGCTCTACCTGCTCCCGCGATTTGCCGCTCATCTGCTAATCCTTCCGTCTCGCAGGTGACTTCTTCAAGAGGCCCTTGGGCGTTGTACAGCGGCGCAAGATGGATTCCGTGACGCCCCGCAATGGTTTCGATCTCCTGCACCCGCTCAGGTGTGATGAACCCTCTTCCCTGAGAAAAAGGTTCGAATCTACGCTCCAGGGCGAGCACCATGCCTTCCATAACACATCCCTGTCCCACATTTGGAAATGGATGACGATGCAGCACGCGGTGAACATCGGGTTCGAAGCTCATTCCTCCGAGCGACTGGCCAAGCCCTCCGAAGAACACCGTGCAACCCTCCAACGCGTCGACCGGTGAGAGGTTTTTCGGGTAGCCCGCGTCACAGACGATGGCGTTGGGGCCGAGCCGCCCTAGAAGCAGCGATGGCGACTCAAGGCTGGCCACGCAGATCACGATATCGGCCTGCACGGAAAGCTGCTGCAGATCGGTTGCGATGTCCACGGCCGTTCCGCTGGCCCCCAACTCCTCCGCCAGACGGCGCAGACGATCGAGGTTTCGCGCGTTGAGGACCACCCGATTTACGAGGGGAGCCAGGCAGCGGGCGCAGCCGGATCCGACATCGCCCGTTGCCCCGACGATGAGCAGCGTCGCAGCGCCCATGTCCCGGCCCTGTAAGGCGCACATCTTCTTGACACCCTGCACGACAAAGGCAACCGTCAACGTGTTGCCGGTGGTGAAGACCGTCTCGCCCTTTTCCGGAAGAAGATCGGAGTCGCCTTCAATGAGGATGGAGCTGAAACCGCCGAGACTCACAATCCGCGCTCCGGCCTTGATGGCGCAGGCGGCGGCGTCGCGGACGCGACTGATATTCTCGGCCCTATACTCGTACCCAAGACGGTCCGGGGGAATGAACGAATCGATGTAGATGCCATGAACGCTGTGGCCAAGCACGGAACGGTGGTCGATGTGGCAGACCGGCCTGGGTGGAAACCACGGGAAGATATCCTTGAGGTCATCGTCTGGAATGGGCGCGCGGCCGGGTCCCCGCAACACGGCGAGTACATCGGCGGCCGCTCTCCAGCTTTCCTGATGTGCGATGAGCGCAAAGTCGAGAGGCATCGGCATCGGCGGGCTACACCTTTCTAGACCGGCAATTGGGTCGCCCAAGCGAGGGTCATCTCGCCCGGCAGCCCCAGCCGGTCGAGCATTCGGAGGTAGTGCTGCAGAGAAGCGCCGCGGAGTTGGGAGCTGGTGAGGCCAACCACGGGAAGCGATTGCTTGACGCAAGCTGCATGGCAGAGCTCGCAGTGGCCATCCCCGTCTTCGCGGGCAAACATCTGCGCGAGTATGCCCATGACCTCAACGTGAAGCTCATGCACCTTGTCATCGAAGCGCTGGACATCAAGCGCCCGCGCGGCCCTGAGGATAGACATGGCATGATCGATGTGGTCTTCTTCCTCGGCGGCAATTGCGGCGAAGGTCCTGCCCAGGCTGCCCGGCGCGACCTGACCCACACGCTTGTAGCTGGCGACGGCGAAGGATTCGAGCATGACCTCCTGCATGATGAGACATCCGATGAAGTCGCGCGCTTCGATCTGGCAAAGGAACGCGGTACGAAGCCGCTTCCAATACTTGGCCGCTACGTTGTTCGGCACCTCGATGCCCAGGCGCTTGCCCTCAGCGGTAAAGGCTCGGGCATGGCCCCGTTCGCTCTCCGCGTGTTCGAGTGCGTCGGCTACTTCGTCGGGATCTTCACAGATCTCGGCCAGAGAAGTGTAGTTCAGCACCGCAACTAACTCTCCGGTGACTGCCTGTGCGAGCACGTCCTGCCAGATCGATGCGGTTGAGCAAGCATCGTCGGCGTCAGATGCAGTTGAGCACTTCGGACGCGTGACGACTTCCATGGCGCCCTCCTGAAGTATCGATTTAGAGCAATGCGAAACCTTCATACCGAACCTGATTAACCAGGCTCTTGACGCGATTCGTCGCCTTCGCGTGCCATGTGAAGGCGAAGCCCGGAATGCCAGCAACCACAATCCGCCGCGGATCGCGCTCGTGAAGCTCCAGAGACAGAAAGGGGAGTCTCCGTCGGAACGCCTCGACCCGCGCCTCGGCAGTGGGTGAAGCCAGCTCCGTGCTTTTTGTGGAATCGAATCTCGTCACTGCCGCCTTCTGCTGGACCAAAGGGTGTTCCGGGATGAGCAGCCCACCAATAACAGGAGAACCGCTACTGTCACGAGGATTGTACAGCGCCGCGCGGTATATTTGTCAGGCGTTTGCGCCGACTCCCCGCCGGTATTGCGGGGCTGCGCGCAGGGCGAGACGGGCATTATGCTCAGCCGCTATGACGGCATCAACGGTTACGACTGGGCGGCGATTCCTCAGGGGAATCGCTCCCTTACCACTATGCCGTCGAGCGGCCAAGAGGGCATCGGGTTGTTCGCCGACGCCAAGATGGTCACATTTCTCCGTGATCGCTACCGATGGCAGCATTTGCGCGGGATCGCTTCGGACAAAGCGGACGGGGGAATCCCCGTTCGGAACTGGTACGAGCTTGTAGGCTCTTCCTCCGACCGCGCGAGCTTGCGGCTTCGAAATTGAAACCAGCCCGGAGCAGGACGCGGCTCTGATCCGCGCTTACAACTCGTCGCCGGCTCGCCAAGGCGAGGGCGAGAGGGCACTCGCTACAAATTGGCTATAGGTCGCACGCCATGCGAAAGCCGTAATCGGCATAGTGGAATTCGGGAGGGATACTGGAGCGGGCGGAGCAGCGGGAGACTTTGACGTGATGGCGCCATGATCCGCCGCGCGAGGCTTTGCGCTGGCTGATTCCTAAGTGAAATTCGGGGCCGCGGGGATTGCGGTCGGGCGACGTGGCGTAGTAACCAGGATCGTACCAGTCGCTGCACCACTCGTGGACGTTGTCGCAGATGTTGTACAGGCCGAAGGAGTTGGCAGCGTAACGGGCGACGGGTTCGGGTCCGGTTTGCCATCGGGTTGCATAATCCGGCAGCGATTGCGGGGGCTCGTTGCCCCACGGGTAATGCATCTGTTCAAGATCGCCGCGAGCCGCACGCTCCCACTCGGCTTCTGTGGGAAGTCGGTACGAGCGGCCGGTGTGTGAGGACAGCCACTGACCGTAGTGGTCGGCTTCGAACCAGGAGACGCCGATGACGGGCTGTTGAGGATGGTTGAAATTATGGTCGTTCCAGAACGGCGGAGAGGGAAATCCCGTGACCCGCAGGTAGGTCGCGTATTCGGCGTTGGTGACTTGAGTGGCGGCGAAGAGAAAGGCGTCAACCCAGACGCGGTGAACCGGGGTTTCGCAATCCTGACCGGAAGCGGAGCCCATGAGGAACCAGGCGCCCGGGATGGAAACCAAACGAGGCTCAAGGTAGGATGCGGGGTCGGGTTGGGAATGCGAATGTGCTGCCGACATCGTCGTACCAGAGATGTTGCCGCATGGAGCTGAGCTAAATAGAGTTTAACAGCGCTGGAGGGTTGCATGTCGAAACCGAAGCTGCGGTTCAAAGTGAAGATCGAGGGCCGGGAAGCAGGCGTGGTGGCGGCGATTACTCCGCCGATTGACGTGCCTGAAGTCTTTGGAACGCGGGCGCGTGTGCCTGTTCGGGGGAGCATCAATGGATTTCCATTTCGTTCGTCGCTGATGCCGATGGGCGGTTGCCACATGATGCCGGTGAATCGAACTTTGCGCGAAGCTGCTGGAGTGAAACCTGGTGACATGGTTGCGGTGGTGATGGAGCGGGACGATCAGGTACGCACAGTGGATGCGCCAGCGGTATTGAAGAAAGCGTTGGGAAAGAACAAAGCGGCCAAGGGAAACTGGGAAAAGCTGCCGTTTACACACAAGAAAGAGATGGCAGTTTGGATCGAGGGCGCGAAGCAGGAAGAGACGCGGGTTCGGAGGTTAGCGAAAGTCATGCATGTGCTTGAGACGGGGACGAAGTGGACGGGCTGATGCCGCTGCCTCGGGGGCTAGAGCCCGGTTCAAACCCGATTGTGTCTTATTCGCAGCGCACAAGCGCTCCGCCGCCCCAAAGCTTAAGACCTGCCAGGAGGCTAACGGCCACCCAAAAAGCCAGAGATCTTCCGAAAGCCAAAGATCTTGCCAAAGCAAAGATCTTGCGAAAGCTGAGATCTCAGTGAAAAGCCGAAGGTTACCAAAGGCAGACGATTAAGATCCGCGCAAGCTGCGCACAGTTTCGGCGATGCTATTTTCCTGGAACAGACGGATTGCGGCTATGCCGGCGGCTCCGGCACGAAGGCAGGCCTCGGCGTTCTGCAGCGTGATTCCTCCGAGTGCGAGCACCGGGATTTTGGCGTGGCAGGCTTGGCGAAGAGCTTCGAGGCCGATGGGCGTGGTTCCGGGCGCGTCCTTCTTTTCGAATACGGGGGCGAAGAGGGCTAAGTCGGCGCCGTTTAACGCGGCTTGCGTTACTTCTTCTGGTGAGTGACACGAGAGGGAGATCTGCGGACCTGCTGACGGGAGTTCGCAGGCAGCAGTGCCCGCGCCACATGTAGTTCGGGCCCGCTTCCATATTTCGCGAACGTCTGGTGGCGAGATATTCCCGGCGGGGAGGTGAACTCCGCTGGCGAGCGCGGCAAAGGCGACGTCGGTGCGAGAGTTGATCAGGAGAGCGGTCTTCGGTTCTCGGTTCTTAGTTCTTAGGCTGTTGCAGTCGCGGATTAATTGGACTGCTTCTCGGGCCAGCAGCTCCAGGGCGCGTATGGAGAGATCCTTTTCGCGGATCTGGATATAGTCAACGCCCGCGCTTGCGGCTTCGGAGATCTTGTCGAGCAGGCGAATGCGCCGCGTCTGGTGGTTGCCGGAGAAGGAGTTGCTGTCGGTGATGTAATAGAGCAGCGTGGCTTCCGCCATCGGTTTTCTCAGTCTAGAGCAAAGAGGCGAGGCTGCCCGCAAACTACCCCCGGGAGCTAAATCCCATATTTTGTGGGCGCTCATAGCGCAGCGCTGAAGCAGCAGCGCCAACCAGGATGAACCGCGCCAAAATCGCTATGCCAAAATCGCTATGTAAGATGAACGGCGCAAAATCAGCAGCGCAAAATCCGTAGCGACAAATCAACAGCGCAAGCAAGGGCCAAAGTCAGCTGGCGTATTACGGTCTGGTTTTGGCGATTTCGGGGATGGCTTCCTCTTTTTCTTTCCTGGGCGGGCCGCCCAGGTGGTATTCGGTGAGGCCGTCGCGGAGGAAAGTAAAAGCGTCTTCGGGGGAATCCACAAACTTGAACAGGTTAAGGTCCTCGGCAGCAACCGTGCCGGCATCGACGAAGGCCTGGAAGTTCATGATGCGATGCCAGTATTCGCTGCCGTAGATGACAACGAGAATCTTCTTGGCGAGTTTATCGGTTTGCGCCAGCGTGAGGATTTCGAACAGTTCGTCGATGGTGCCGAAGCCGCCGGGAAAAATCACCAGCGCTTTGGCGAGGTAAGCGAACCAGAATTTTCGCATGAAGAAATAATGAAATTCGAAGTTGAGCGAGGGCGTGATGTATGAATTGGGATTCTGCTCGAAGGGCAGATTAATGTTGAGGCCGATGCTTTTGCCTCCAGCCTCATGGGCGCCGAGGTTGGCGGCTTCCATGATGCCGGGACCACCGCCGGTGGTGACCACGAAGCGGCGGCGGCGGGCGGGGATTTGAATCGACCATTCGGTGAGCAGAAAAGCCAGGCGGCGAGCGTCCTCGTAGTAGCGCGCCATGTCGACGGCGGCGCGGGCGCGTTTCAGGCTGTTTTCATATTGAAGGGCGGGAATTTGTGGATCGTTCTTTTCCACTGTGGTCAGATTGTTCCGGGCAGCGTCGCCACCCTGAAAGCGGGCCGAGCCGAAGAAGACAACTGTGTCCTGAATCTGCTCGCGGCGAAAGCGCGAGAGCGGTTCCTGATACTCCGCGAGGATGCGTAGGATGCGGCCATCGGGGCTGCTGAGGAAAGGTTCGTTCTTGTAGGCCAGAGGAGCGGGTTTCAGCTTATCAACCATGTAAGAAACTCACATTCGGAAACTTGAAATCCAGAAGCCCTTTCGACGGGGCCCGCGCTGCATCGGACTATTGATGGTCGTGATAATGGAGGGCTTCCCAGAAGCCAATCCAGATGTCGAGCAAACCCAGGCCGCTGCACAGGCCACGAAAAAAACCGGTGGAGATCAAGGTACGGAGCCAGGGAAAGGAAAGGAGAAGATAATTGTCTGTCCATTCGGGGGTCCAGGGCAGGATCAGGAGCAGGACGCCGGCAACGGCGCTGATCAGCACAAAAAGAAAGACGGAGGAGCGGTGCAGCCAGAGCTGCGGGCCACTCTGGACGTGAGACATGGAATCAGCACGCGGCCGGTTGAGAATCCACGCGCCGTTATCGGCCGGCGCAGAGTTGGGCTGGTTTGGCACGACGGGTCCGTTCTCGACGGGCAGTTTGGGATCAGAGGTCACTGAGCGCTCCGCGGCCGGAGGGCTGGAGTGGAGCGGGCGTTTGCACGCGACAGCGACGCCGGTTGCGCCGGCAAAAGCCAAGGTCCCTCGCTTCGCGAGGGATGACCAGCATGATCGGGATGACACGCTTGAGAATTAGAGACAAAACCCATCGGGCTATTCTACGACTTCAGGGGCTTGATGCGCTCGGCGACATCGCGGTAATCGATGTTGCGGCCGTAAACTTCCATGAAGTGCTTGAGGGCAGAAGGCCTGTCTCCGGCGGCTTCATAGGCGCCGGCGAGTTCATAATGGAGAGCGGTGCGCGTTTCCTCGTCAATGCCGGGCGCGTTAAGAGCTTTCTGATACCAGCGAATCGCGGCTTCGGGCACGCCTTTGTCGAGAAAGCATTGGGCCAGCCAGGTGTAAGTCTGCATGGCTTGGGGAAAAGGATGTCCGCGGTCGACAGCCTGACAGGTCTTTTGTAGTTCTCCGATAGCTTCGTCGAGCAGGCCCATTTCGCGGAATGCAATGCCCAGGTTGTAATGGGTTTCGGGGTCTGCTTCTTCGGCGGAGGAGCCGGATTCGAGATCTTGTTTCAGCTCGCCGAACATTTCCGCCAGATCGACGCTCGCGTCTTCGCCGAAGGGCGAGGATTTGGCGGCCGTTGGTGCGCCAGGAATGATTCGAGAAATTTGGGGAACGGGTGCAGCCGGGGCCGGCACCGACTGCTGTGGGACCGGTGCTGAGGCTTGCGATGAAATCGTGGGAGTTCCAGAAGAAGCGGCCGCAGCTGCGGCCGCAGGAACCTTCGCCGCCGAAGCACGTGCTGGCGCCGGCGCGGGCCACTGCTGCGCGGGGACGGCCAGGGCGGGCGCCTTGGTTTGCACGACCGGCTGAGCCTGAGGCGCCGGCTCGGGTTCGGCCACGGGAGCATCTTTGAGGAAGTCTTCACCCAGGGAGGCTTCGAGATCGGCTACGAATTCACCGATGACCGCAGTCTGGGGCACGCCGAAAGATGTGGGAGCGGCGTTGCCGACAGGCTCAAGTTCAGGCTGGACGATGGGCTCGGGTCGCGATGCTAATTGGGCAGCAGGCTCGACCGCAGGCGCGGATTCAGGGGAGAGCGCTCCGGGAAGGAAATTCTCGCCCAAGGAAGACTCGAGATCGGAGACGAATTCGTCAAGGATGCCTGGCGCAGCTACAGCCGAAGGCGCGAGCGCAGCGGGCTCTGATGCGAACGGTTGAGCGTGCAGCGCCGGCGGAGCTTCCAGCGGCGGAGCTGGCAGATGGGCGGCCGAGGCAGGCGGTGCCGTAGAGACCTTTTCGACCACCACCGGATCTTCGTGACCGGCCGCCGGAATTTCGTCGACCGCGAATTCGGCAGAAGGTTCGTCGATCGTGAATTCCGAGCCGGCCTCGACGGCGGAACCGTCTTCCACAACCGAGTTGGGCTGCGAAGCAGACTCGATTTCAGCCCGGAGCGCGTCCAGTGTAGCTTCGTCGATACCGAGAGCCTGAAGCTTCTTGAAAGCTGCCGCGGCCTGCTCGGGCATGCCATGCTCGAGATAGAATCGGATCTCTTCGACGCTTTCGGTGGTCTTTTCCGGGTCGAGGTTTCCCTGCTGGGGTGTTGGCGTTTCTGGTTCGGCAGCAGAGATTTCATGGTCAGCGACGGTATCCGTGATTTCGATTCCCGCGACTTCCGGGGCAGGCTCTTCGCCTTCGATCGTAAGGTCGTCGTCCCACTCGGAAGAAAGATCGATCTCGGCCGGAGCTGGGTGAGACTCGGCAACCGCCGGTGCGTCGTTGACCGGCTGGCCGTCCTGACTGCTTTGATCCTGTTCTTGATCTGGATGGAGGTTTTCCTCGGCGACGACGGAGAATTCGAGCTCTTCCGCCGGCTGGGTGGCAGCCGAAGGCCAGGGGGCGGAGTTTGGAGCCGCGAATGGAATCTCTTCCGCATCTGTTTCAGCCGGAGCGGCGGCCAACTCGACGATGGAGTCGGCGGAAGCGGAAGGCGCCGAGCGCCGTTCATAGCGATCGGCAAGTTCACCGTAGCGCGTGGCTTCTTCTGGATATCCGGCCTCGGAGTAGACGGCCTGCAATGTGCGACAGCAGACTCCGGCCTCGCCAAAACGCTCCGCCCGCGTGTGCAGGGCGGCGAGTCGCTGGTTCAGGCGGAGATCGCTGGGCGCCTGAGGCAGAGCAGCCATGAGCGGCGACAGAGCCTTGGCGGGCATGTTGTAAGAAATGAAAAGTTCGGCGTCGGTAAGAGCGGCGCGGACGGCGAGGGCCACAGCGTCGGGATAATGTTGATGCACCGACGGACAGGTGGCCTCCAATTCGTCGACCATGACGGCGGCTTCTGCCGACGAAATTAATTTGTCGGCGGAGGGTCCACCCAGCTGGCTGACCACCTGCTGATAATTATTCAAGTGCAGGGGATTGCCCGGCTCCATGGCGGCAAGCTTCTGGTAGAGATCGCGGGCGCGGGGAAGATCTCCGGATTGCACCGACGCGTGAGCGAGCAACTCGATGACTTCGGTGATGTGCGTCGACTCCCCGGCCTTCTGGAAGAGATCGAGAAGCTTCTCGAGCGATGCGGGATTGTCGCGCACATGCCCGATGATGGAATGCAAGTTCTTTAAGACTTTGTCGGAATCCTCCGCCAGCAGGCGGTCCGCATGCTGGTCATAGACCTGGAGGGCATTCTCGTATTGACCGGCCTGCATGAGAGCGTCGGCAAAGGTGGAGATGGCCGTCAGATCATTGTGGACGGTGAGGAGTTTACTGGCCAGGGTGCCGGCGTCTGAAAGGCGTCCGTTTTTCAGGTAAGCCTTGAGCAGATCGCGAAGGCCATCGGGATTGGAATCGAGGTCGGGAACTTTCTGCAGAGATTCGATAGCGGCTTCGGCGTCGCCCGCCTCAAGCAGATTGCGGCCTTGCATGAGCAGCGCATAACCATTGCCAGGATCGAGCGTGAGCATGCGCCGCAGAACTTCTTCGGCGCCGCTCAGCGAGCCTTTGGCCCGCAGGGTTTCGGCCGCGGCCGAGAAAATCTGCCAGGCGTCGTTCTTTTTTCCCAGGCGGACGTAGACCTCCGCCAGGCGGACGCGCATGTTGGTATTTTCGGGATCCATTTCCAGAATCTTCTGGAAGATCCGGACAGCGTTGTCCAGTTCACCGGATTTCAGAAACTCATCCGCAACCTGCAGGTATTGGGCGCGGGCGTCATTGAAGAGTCCCTGCTGAGTGTAAAGTTCGGCCAGCTTCAGCACGCTCTCGAGCGAAGGCTTGAGCTTGCTGATTTTCTTGTACATGGCGATGGCCTTGACCGTGAAGCCCTGCGTGGCATAGGCATCGCCTACCGTCTTGAAACATTCAGTGGCCTTGTTGGCATCGCCAAGGCGGGAGTAAAGATCGCCGACCGTGTTTGTGACGGTGAGGTCCTTGGGATCGGCCTTGGTGATCTTTTCGTACTCAGCGATGGCATTTTGCATCTTGCCCTGCTGGACATACTTCTCCGCAGCGCTGAGAACCTTCTGTTTGTTGAACCCGAAACCGAACGCCATAAGAGTGCAAACTCCAGCCGCTGGTGTGAGACGAAAAAGTCTTTAACGAAAACTGATGACGCCTCCAGGAAGTGCGGCCCGAGAGAAACGTCACATTGGCCAAACTCCCTTTTTAGAGATGGCCGGTTGGAACAACTGCAATTGTACGGCTGGAAGGGGTGAATCGCATGGTTACCAAGGGTTACCAAAAGGGAGTGTACGAAAGGGTTACCAAGGGAATCAGGGCGGAACCGGAGGGTAAGGATCTAGTACAAACGCGCTATGTGGCGTCGATGGAGAATTGTATAGTCTTCCGGCTGCGCTTTGAATGGGCGAGACTGAGGCCGCCTTGCCAGGGATTATTTTTTCCAGGAGTTTCACGGCGCGGCTTAAAGCCGCACCCTTTCAAGACTTGGTTCCACGCCCGACGGAGGAAACCTAAAGAACATGACATGGATTAAAACCATACCGCTGTCCGAGACCGATGAGAAGCTGCGCAACGCAATGGAGGGGCAACGCGCCCTTTATCCCGTGGAATATGCCACGCCAGTGCATCCCGATGAAGCCGGAGGGGCGACGATTGTGGGTTCCCACACGCTGATTCCGCAGGCGCTCTATCATGCGTTCGGAACGTTTGGGGCGCTGATGTCGCCGGAGTTGCCGCTGAGCCGGCGGCAGCATGAAATGATTGCCACCATGGTCTCGGTGACCAACCGGTGCGTGTATTGAATCGAGTCGCACGCAGAGTTTCTGCGTAGGGTGACGCTGGATAAAGAGTTGGTAGAGGCGCTCGAAAAGGACTACACGACCGCGCCCATCACGCCGCAGGAGCGGGTGATGGTGGATTACGTGGTCAAGCTAACCAAGGATGCGACCAAGGTTTGGAAGGATGATATCGAGGGGCTGCGGGCGGCGGGATTTGACGATCGCGGGATATTGCAGATCACGCTGATTGCGTCGTGGTTTAACTACATTAATCGCGTGGCGGATGCGCTGGGAGTGGGCAGGGAGTGAAATCTCCGGGAAGGCCCCATTTCACGAGTGGGCGGAAGCATTTCGAAAGCCTTTAGCTGTCCTTGCGGTAGAGGAGGTCGCGCATGGCTCGTCTGCGGGCTTCGTTCGCTTCCACTTGCATTTTGCGCTCGTCGGCGGTCGTGCTCTGCTTCTTTGCGGGGGCGGCGTCAGGCTCGCTGCACAGAGGACACCGGTTGGCGAAGCCGGGTTTGTCGGGCTTCAACTCGAACTCCTCGGAACAGACGGCGCAAATTCGGAGAGGGAAAGCCATCCGAATATTATGATACAAGCCAGCCCATGGCCGAATCCTTAGCAGAATTTTTCCTCACAAATTTCCGGGCGGACCGGAAGGAGCGCGCTTACGGCCAGCGTTGCGGGTACCGCATGGAGTGGTTTAGCTACGGGAAGGTCCTGGAGCTGGCGGTCGGCTTTTGCCGGAAGCTTGAGAGGAGGGAGATCCATAAGGGCGACCGGGTGATGTTGTGGGGCGAAAACTGCGCGGAGTGGGTTGCGGCGTTCTTTGCATGTGCTTTGTGCGGGGTAACGGTGGTTCCCCTGGACGATGCCGCGTCTGCCGATTTTGCGGCGCGGGTGGCGGGGCAGGTTGAGGCGAAGTTGTGGGTTTGTTCGCGGCGGCATCGGACGGCGCTCGCGAGTATGACTGGCGCAGCCTCGGTTGTGGACTTTGAGGAGATCAACCCTCCGGGCCCTTCGACAAGCTCAGGGCAGGCTCTGTCCCTGCAAACTATGCAGGGAGAGGGACGGGGCAAGCGTGGCCTGTCGTCGCCAGCGGCTTCGTCGACCGCTCCTCCGGATGTCGCGATTGGTCGCGACGATACGCTGCAGATTGTTTTTACCTCGGGCACTACTGCTGAGCCGAAGGGCGTGGTGATCACGCATGGGAATGTGCTGTCAAATATCGCTCCGCTGGAACGGGAGATGCAGGGATATTTGAAGTATGAGCGCTGGGTGCATCCAGTAAGATTTTTGAACTTGCTGCCGCTCAGTCACGTCTTCGGACAATTTCTGGGGATGTTTCTGCCGCCGCTGCTGGGCGGGACGGTGATTTTTCAGGAAGAGATGAAGCCATCTGAGATTGTGAGCACGATCCGGCGGGAGCGCGTGTCGGTGCTGGTGAGTGTGCCGCGAGTGTTGCAGTCGCTGAAACAGAAGATCGAGCGCGATCTGGAAGACAAAGGGAAGATCGAGAGTTTTCGGCGACGGTTCCAATCTTCCGCGGGGAAACATTTTCTGCATCGCTGGTGGATTTTCCGCGACATTCGCCGGCAGTTCGGATGGAAGTTCTGGGCATTCATTTGCGGCGGGGCGGCGCTGGATGCGGAGACCGAAGAATTCTGGGGACGGTTGGGCTACGCGGCGATTCAGGGATACGGACTGACGGAGACGACGTCGCTGATCAGCGTGAACCATCCTTTCAAGTTGGG
>Ga0209330_1000277_pt1 | contig 24539 bp, 18 predicted proteins | sample JacPinW_OM2H0_O3_FD_187969 | JGI IMG/M metagenome (GOLD analysis project Ga0209330, IMG submission 187969) | Forest soil microbial communities from Algoma, Ontario, Canada - Jack Pine, Ontario site 1_JW_OM2H0_O3 (SPAdes) (version 2) | ecosystem: Environmental > Terrestrial > Soil > Boreal...
TTTTTTCGATTGCGCCGCAGGCCCACAAGCTGGTGTCGCGGCTGACGATTCTGATTCTCTTAATCATGGCGTATTACCTGTGGTTTGGATGGCTGGTGTGGGCCATCCTACTGTGGTTAACCAGTTTTCGGCATCCGCAAGTGGCGGAGTGGCCGCGGGTTTTGGGCGCGCGCTTGTGGCTGGCGGTATTTGCACTATTGATGTTGGTTGTCACGCTGACCCCGGCGCCGCTGGCGCACTCGTCTCTGCCGGAAGTTGTGCGGCAGTTCCAGGGAAAATAGTTTCTTGAGTTTCTCGACCGTGGCGTCTCCGGCCTAACAGCCAAGCAAAATTTAACTAACAAGACTTGCAGAGATCCTCCACTTTTTCTCGTATACTGCCCTATTCAATCGTTTCAATTAATGAGTTGAGGTGGTCTCGCTGTGAAACACACTACGCCCTTCCTCGCGTTTCTTCTGGGATGTTTGGCTTTTGTCAATACTGCCGTAACGCAAACCATCGAAGTTGACGTCTCCCATCCCACGAATCATTTCGTGCCCCGAGAAACTCTGGGAGCGGGCGTCGACCGCATTGCAGTGGAAGCGATCGACAAAGATCTGCTGCAGCCGACGCTGGAGAAGACTCTGGCGTCAGGCTGGCAGGCGGTGACGTACCGTCAGAACACCGAACTCGCCATCGAGGCCTGGCACTGGAATCCGCAAGGGACCTGGAGCGACGGGAGCAACGCTGGCGGCAGAGGATATTTCACCGGCTCGTCGACTCCCTCGGAAATGATTCGCTATTCCTACGGGTATGGACTGCCGCGGCGCGGGACTACGCGCAATGACGGTACCGACAACGTAGGATTCTCGCGGCTGACCGATGGCGATCTCAACACTTTCTGGAAGAGCAATCCTTATCTCACGCAACACTTCACCGCTGAGAGCGACGCGCTGCATCCCCAGTGGGTGGTGCTGGACCTGGCACAAATTCAGCAGGTGAACAGCATTCGCATCGCGTGGGGAGAACCATATGCCCGGCACTATGTGGTGCAATACTGGACGGGCGAAGATCCCATCAAGGCGGTGACGCGCGGAGCCTGGCAGACATTTTCCCAAGGAACTGTTACCGACGGGAAAGGCAAGACCGAAACCATTCGATTGAGCCGCAGTCCCATGAGCGTACGATTCTTGCGAATTTGGATGACAGAATCTTCGAACGCCTGCGATGCCGCCGGCGCGGAGGTGAGAGCGGATCCGCGGAATTGCGTGGGCTATGCCATCCGCGAGCTCTATCTCGGCACCAGCACGGAGGACGGCGCGTTTCACGATATTCTGCGGCACACTCCCGATCAGGAGCAGACGACGACGTATTGCTCGTCCGTTGACCCGTGGCATGAGCCGTCAGATCTGGGGTCGACGAAGCAGGCGCAGATGGGATTCGATTTGTTTTTCACCAGCGGCGTCACGCGCGGATTGCCCGCGATGGTTCCAGTCGCGATGCTGTATGACACTCCCGACAATTCGGCCGCCGAGGTTGCGTATCTGAAGAGCCGCGGCTACGCCATCTCCTACATTGAGATGGGCGAGGAAGCCGATGGCCAGTTCATGCTGCCGGAAGATTATGCCGCGCTGTACCTGCAGTGGGCAACTGCAATTCATCGTGTCGACCCGGGGCTGAAACTGGGCGGGCCGTCGTTTCAGGGAGTAAATAAGGACATCGAGGTCTGGCCAGACGCGAACGGAAAGGTCTCGTGGACAGGACGGTTCATCGATTATCTGAAACAGCACGGGCGCATGAACGATCTGGCATTCTTTTCTTTCGAACATTATCCTTACGATCCCTGCAAGACGCCGTGGGGCATGCTTTATGACGAGCCCGAACTGGTGAGCCACATCATGCAAGTATGGCGCGAGGACGGGGTTCCGCCGGATATGCCGATGTTCATCACGGAGGGAAATCTGTCGTCGGGAGCGAGCGAAACTTATCAGGATATTTTTTCCGGTGTCTGGCTCGCGGACTACATCGGGTCGTTCTTGAACTCGGGCGGGAAAGGCGTTTACTTCTTTCACTATCTGCCGCTGCAAATGGAACCGGGATGCAACAGCTCTCCGGGCACCTTTGGAATGTTCACGGTCGATGCCAATTATCAGATTCAGCAGCCTCTGGCGCAGTTTTTTGTAGCGCAGTTGATCAACCTGGAGTGGGTGCAGCCGAGCGGCGGCGAGCACCAGGTGTTTGCCGCGAAAAGCGACTTAGAGGACGGTGCCGGCCACGAATTAATTACGGCGTATGCGGTGAGGCGTCGGGATGGAATGTGGGCCGTAATGGCGGTGAATCGTGATCAGCAGAATGCCCACCGGGTGCAAATTAGGTTTGAAGGGCAATCTCACGGCAGCAGCGGGTTTGCCGGTCCGGTAGAGATTTCAACTTTCGGCAGGGACCAGTATCAATGGCATCCCCCGCAGACGCGATTTATGGCTCACGCGGAGAATAGCGGGGAGCGAACCATCGTGGCCACTGGCAAGGGCTGGGCTGATCCCGATGGACCGATCGTCCATACGAAACGGAACGCCGAGAAGGACACAGCGTACGATCTGCCAGCCGCGTCAGTGGTGGTGATTCGCGGAAGCGTCGGCGGGGCAAAATAGGGACGCGCCGCTGCGCGTCCCTTACCACGCGCTCGAGTGCCTCCCTTTTTTCCGGCAAGCGGAACTCGAGGCCGCGATCTTTTCCGACCATCGGAGTGGCGAGCGTGGCTCGAGGAGAGATCACGCCGAAAGTAAGGAGCCTGTGGCATTCGCTTGACTAAACCTCGCGCAGTCATTCACATCAGCCACAGCGCATCTACATCCACGATCACTTGCGTTCGGGGAATTTTCTGCGCCGAGGCGTAAGCCAACATTGCACGCAGCGTTGTGTTCAATTTTTCACGGCTGGGTGACTTCAAAACGAAATGATAGCGGTAATCGCGCTTCAGCCGCATAATTGGCGCGGTGGCCGGGCCCAGCACACGCACGCTTTCGTGTCTGGTCTGCTCAAACCATCTTCCCAGAGTGCCTGACCATTGCAGTGCTTCCTCCAGCTTGTTGCTGCGGATGAGCACATTGGCCAGTGCAGAGTATGGGGGATAGTGCATCCAACTGCGGAAGCGCAGTTCCTTATCGTAGAATCCGGCGAAATCGTGGTGTGCGGCGTATTGCACGGCATAATGATCCTGAAAGTAAGTTTGGAGAATCACTTTGCCGGGAGCCTGGCCGCGCCCGGCCCGCCCGGCAACTTGTGTGAGTAGCTGGAAAGTTCGTTCTGCGGCGCGGAAGTCGGGCATCCCCAGAGCGCTGTCGGCGCCTACCACTCCAACCAGGGTGACCCCGTGAATGTCGTGGCCTTTGGCAATCATCTGCGTGCCGACGAGTACATCGAGTTCGCCCTGGTTGAGCGCACTTAAAGTGCGTTCAAAATCCTGGTTCCCGCGGACCGTGTCGCGATCGAGGCGGGCGATCCGCGCCTGCGGGAACATGCCATGTAGCAACTCTTCCAGCTTCTCCGAGCCGGTGCCGAGAAAATATACGTATTCGCTGCCGCAATGCACGCAAGCTTTGGGCACGGGCGCGACATAGCCGCAGTAGTGGCAGATCATTTTGTGCTCTCGCTTGTGATGAGTGAGCGCGATAGCGCAGTTCTGGCACTCGAGCGTTTTCCCACAGGTGCGGCACAACACCACCGGGGAATACCCGCGGCGATTGAGCAGTACCATGACTTGTTCTTGGCGTTCGAGCCGCTCTTTGATCTCGGCAGCGAGTTTGCGCGAAATAACCTGCTCGCAGCCGGTCTCCTGGAATTCTTGGCGCATGTCGATAATCTCGACTTCCGGCAGGGGACGGCGCTCCACGCGATCGGGCAAGTCTACCAGCGTGTACTTATTTTTCTTGGCGTTGAAATACGATTCCAGCGATGGCGTGGCTGAACCCAGTACCACGACGGCATTCGCCATCTTGGCCCGGACGACTGCGACGTCGCGGGCATGGTAGCGCGGTGTCTCTTCCTGCTTGTACGACGAATCGTGCTCCTCGTCGACGATGATGAGCGCGAGGTCGGCAACCGGCGCGAAGACCGCCGAGCGCGTGCCAACCACCATGCGCGCTTCGCTATTCCTGATGCGATGCCACTGCTGGGCGCGTTCCTTGTCGGAGAGCGCAGAGTGCAGAATCGCGACTTCGCTGCCGAAGATCTGATGCAGATCGGCTGCCACCGCGGGCGTGAGGCCGATCTCAGGAACCAGAAGAATGGCGGAGCGGCCGGCCTCGAGCACGGCGCGCATGCCGGCGAGATAAACGGCGGTCTTGCCCGAGCCGGTGACGCCATGCAGAAGGATGCCAGAAAACTTTCGTGCTTCAACTGCTTCGCGTATCCGATTCAGGGCGGCTTGTTGTGCCGGGTTGAAATCAAATTCCAAGCGCGATGGCCGCGGCTTAATGCGCGAAACGGCGAACTCCGCAGGCTCTTCGATGATCTCAATCAGACCACGCTTGACTAGCGTAGTCAGAGTCGTTCGCGGGACCTCAAGCGCTTGCAATGTCTCGATGGGAACTCGGCCACCCGATGCGGCAAGAGTTTCGATGAGTTTCTGCTGGTTGTCGTTCAACTTACCGTCGGCCGACTTGAGCAGCGCGATCTTGCTGGTTCGCGCAGCGTCTCGAACGGCGGAGACATCTTGGCGGGCCAGCCACTTCTTTCGCACCATCCCACGCAAGATAATCTTAGAGACGCGCGTGGCGGAGCGCAGACTTTCTTCGCGAACTTGTGCGCTTTCTGCGGCCGCAATCTCTTGCGCAGCCAGATGATCGAGCACGCGAAATTCGACGGCTTGCTCTTCCGGAGTGCGGCGGGAACGGGCGGACGATCCCAACAAGCCAGCCAGATGCAGCGCTGTCCGGCCTTCCGCAGTAATGCTGTAGGCAACGGCGCGTTTGAACTCGGCGCTCAGCGGGAGCATGGTGCGGAAGACTTCCCCGATCGGCGCGAGATAGTAATCGGCAATCCAACGGCCGAGGCGGAGCAATTGGTCGTCAAGCACCGGAGTGAGGTCGAGCACGCTGAGGATTGACTTAATTGTCACCGAGGGTTTGCGGTCATGCAGTTCAACCACGATTCCGGTTAGTCGCTGCTGGCGAAAAGGCACGAGCACACGGCCGCCGACCATAGGAGTGGTCGCGGCCAGGACACGGTAGGTAAAGACCATATCGAGCGGCACGGGCAAGGCAACGTCGCAAAACTCAGACATTGAATAGGAGGATAACCTAGAGCCGATTTGTCATCTTAGTTCTTGAACGGAAAACCCACGCTGGGCGGCAGTTTAGTCGGCAGGCTTCATGGGAGGCGCGATCCCCAGGTACTTCATCACCATCTGAAGATCTTTCCATGCCTCGGCCTTCTGGCGCGGATCGCGCAGCAAGAACGCAGGATGGTAAGTCACCGCAAGCCGCGCACCAGGCCATGAAGGGTCACTGCCAGCGGGCTTGAAGTCATACCAGCGCCCGCGCAACTCAGACATGGGCGCGTTTATTGCCAACAGATTTTTCGCCGCGGTAGCCCCCAGCGCAACCATCGCCTTGGGCCTGACGGTCGAGATCTGCCGCATGAGGAAAGGCGAGCAGGTTTCACATTCGTCGCGCTCCGGCTGGCGGTTACCCGGGGGCCGGCACTTCACTATGTTCGCAATGTACACATCTTCGCGACGCAATCCCATCGCCTTGATCATGTTGTTGAGCAACTGCCCAGCCCGTCCGACAAAGGGCTCACCCTGCGTATCTTCATCCGCGCCCGGACCCTCCCCCACGAACATCAGCTCGGCGCGCGGATTTCCTACGCCAAAAACGATTTGCTTGCGGCCCTGCTGGTGGAGTTTGCAACGGGTGCAGTCGCCGAGATCTTCGCGAATTAGCTTGAGGGCAGCAGCGGAATCGGTCACTCCATGTTCCGGCCTGGGTGAAAGGATTTCGAACCTCTTGTCTTCAGCGATGGTTGACACAACGGCGGATTTTCTTGCTGCCATTTCCTCTCGCACTTCTGACTGGTATCCTGAAACGACTGCGGAAGCGGCCACTTCCGCTTCTGGCAGTTCTGAAAGCCGCGGCTCTCGCCGGTAGAAATCGTAGATGCCCATCTCGTGACAGTAGCGAACGCGCTCGACGAGAGCCCGCCGCAATTCCGGATCAACAGTAGATGGCATGGGTCTTCACGATTGTAATTCAGGAGAAAGAAGCGCGCCTATGCTTTTACCGGCGATTGGCGCTGCTGGCGGATGCGCACGACTTGGTCCAAAACCCGCTGGGCCACTTCCCATTTCGTAGTTTCTGGAACTTCGACAACCTGGTCGTGCGTGATGATGGTCACCTCGTTGCGATCGGAGTCGAAGCCGATGCCTTCGCGGGAGACATCATTGACCACAATAGCGTGGAGTTGTTTTGCTGCCAGCTTCTGACGGGCGTTTTCAAGCACATTCTCGGTTTCGGCAGCAAAGCCCACAACAATCTGTGATTGTTTGCGGAGTGAGACTTCCTTGAGAATGTCGGCCGTGGGCTCGAGCTCAAGAGTGAGCGAGCCTTCCCGCTTTATCTTTTGCGGCGAAGCTAACTTCGCGCGGTAATCCGAGACCGCCGCGGTCTTGATTACGATCGTGGACTGAGGCAAAAGATTGAGCACTGCAGCGCGCATCTGCTCAGCCGATTCCACGCGGGTGATCTCGGCGGCTGGGGGGGGAGTAAGCGCCGTGGGGCCGCTCACCAGAAGCACGCGAGCTCCACGTCGCAAAGCGGCTTCCGCTACAGCAAATCCCATGCGACCACTGGAGCGGTTGGTCAGGTAGCGGGCGGGATCAATCTTCTCGCGCGTGGGTCCGGCGGTGATCAGCACGGTTTCCCCGGCGAAATCCTGGGCCGCGCCGAGCGACTCGAGGAGGGCCGCTACGACAGCTTCATTGTCGGCGAGTCTCCCCGAACCGGTCATGCCGCAAGCCAGATATCCTGAGTCTGGCTCGACAATCTTCACACCTCGTCGGCGCAAGATTTCCAAATTCGCCTGCGTCGCGGGATGATTCCACATGTTGACGTTCATCGCGGGAGCAACGACGACGGGAGCGGTGGTGGCGAGGTAAAGCGTGGTGAGAAAATCACTGGCAATGCCTTGCGCAAAGTGCGCCAGAACGTCGGCAGTGGCGGGAGCCACCAGGAGCGCGTCAATTGACTGGGCCACGGCGATGTGTTCGATGGCGGAATCGATGTTGGCAGCGTGCTCTTCGCCGGGAGAGAACATTCCGGTAATTACTTTTTCGCCGGAGAGCGCTGCGAAGGTGAGTGGTCGAACAAACTCTTGAGCAGCCCGCGTCATGATTACCTGCACGCGAATACCGCGGTCTTGCAGGAGCCGCACAAGCTCGGCCGCTTTGTAAGCCGCGATGCCGCCGGTCACTCCCAGAGCAACTTTCATGGTTGTCGAGCCACCGCCATCCATGGGCAACGCGTTAAGCGTCGTGGCCGAAAGCCTGATCCAGAACTTCGGCGGCCTGCTCAGCGGCGCTGCGCGTTTCAGGGATTTCCCATTTCACCTTGCCGGCGCGGATTTCATCTTGCGCGATGCGGCAGGGTTTGCGGGAATTTGTCTGTACCACCGGCGGAGCGCCAGATTGCAGTTGCCGGGCGCGCCGGGCGGCGACCAGAATGTAGCGATAGTTGCTGTCGAAGCCTTCAATCAATTTCATGGACTTTTTCCCCCTGTGACCGGGACGCAAATTTAGATTGCCGAAAGTTGGTACGCCTCGTTGTTCGCCAGCTGGAAGCCAAGAACTCCGCTCCTATTTTCCCACGAAACTCAGAGTTGCGGGGGTTCCAGGCCTCCGATTTGGTTACCGAGGTCTAGGCCGCACCGGAATCATCGGGCAGCTTGAACGAGTCTAGAATCCGCTTCAGGCGGTCGCGAACATTGGCCAGCCGGCAGCCCTCGGCCAGGGCCACAATCTTTTTTTCCTCCTCCGATAGCTCACGGCCGGCGCGCAGCAGGCGTTCGCCCCGCACGATCGCGCGTAATAACTTGATTGAATCCTCCAGTTGATCGTTAATGAGAATGTAGTTGTACCGCGTGTAATTCTCAATTTCGCTGGTCGCCTTATCCAAGCGCCGCTGGATTACTTCATCGCTGTCTTCGCTGCGCTTGCGCAGGCGTTCTTCTAGAGTCTGGCGGTCCGGAGGCAGGATGAAGATGCTGCTGGCGTTCGGCACTTTGTCCTGGATTTGTTTGGCGCCTTGCACGTCGATATCGAGCAACAGATCACGCCCGTTTTGTTCGGCTTTCAGCAAAAAGCGGCGCGCCGTTCCGTAGTAATTTCCAAACACTTCCGCATGCTCGAGGAACGCATCTTCTTCAATCATCTTCTCGAACTCGGCTCGTGACACGAAATAATATTGTCGGCCATTGGTCTCGCTGCCGCGCGGAGCCCGGGTTGTGTAGGAAATGGAAAACTCCAGATCGCTCACCTTCTTCAGCAGCTCATTGACCAGCGTGGATTTGCCCGAACCAGACGGGGCCGAGATGATGTAGACCAGTGGTTTGTGGGGCGCAGCACTCATTCCAGGTTCTGTACCTGCTCGCGTGATTTTTCAATCTCCGCCTTCATGCTGAGGCCGGCCTCTGTAATTCTCAGAGCTTCGCCGGCCAACCCGGAAGTTTTCGAAAGCAGTGTGTTAGCTTCGCGATTCATTTCTTGCAACAGAAAATCAAGCTTCTTGCCCACCTCACCCTGTTGATCGAGCAAGCCCAAAAAGTGCTGAACGTGGTTTTCGAGGCGAACGATTTCTTCCTGGACATCACTGCGGTCGACCAGAAGAGCGGCTTCCTGGAGCACGCGCTCACGGTCGGGACTTGCACCCAGCAGTTCCTGCAGACGTGACTGGAGCCGTTCGGTGTAGGTCTGCAACATCGCGCTCCGATGATTCTGCACCACGTCGACCGCGGCGCAGAGGTGCGCCATGCGCTCCCGAAGCTCGCGCTCAATGCTGCGGCCTTCCTGTTCCCGCATCTGATTCAGTCGCTCGAGCGCTTCGCCCACGCTTGCCATCACTGCCGGCTCCAGAGCTCCATCGACAGCGCTGCCTGCGGAATCCAGTGCGCCGGGCACGCGAAGGATGACGTTGAGATCGGGTTCGGCGGGAACACCGAACTCGCGAGCGGCCGCGCGAAAAGCTGCAATGTAGGCGCTCACCAGCGGACGATTCAGAGCCAGGGTTTCGCCGCCACCTCGCTCCAGGCTAAGCGTGACTTCAACATGGCCCCGCGCGATCTTTTCTTTCAGCAGGCGCCGCAGTTGCATCTCGATGGCGTCGGAACCGGAAGGCAGACGAAAATGCAGGTCGAGAAATCTGTGGTTAACGGATTTCAACGAAAGCGCGAAAGCGACACGGCCATTGCCTTGCGCGGACGAAAGCTCAGAGGCTCTCGAACCCGCGATTCCGTCCGACTGATTTATCAGTTCGCCTTTTACCTGCGCGAAACCCGTCATGGAGCGAAGAGGCATAAGTGGTTTCCAAATCCCGATTGAAGGATGTCAGCTCGGCTGCGCCGGCTCCAGTTTCTGCTCGAAATCCGCAAACTGCAAATTGTACAAGCGACGGTACGTCCCTAGCTTAGTCATTAAGTCTTCGTGGCTGCCAATATCGGCGATCGCGCCGTTTTCAATGACCACGATACGGTCGGCGCGGCGAACCGTCGAGAGCCGGTGTGCAATCACAAACACAGTGCGCCCGCTCATAAGATTATGCAACGCAGACTGCACTAAAGCTTCCGATTCGCTGTCGAGAGCCGACGTGGCCTCATCCAGAATCAGGATAGGAGCGTTCTTCAATATTGCGCGGGCAATCGCGATGCGCTGGCGCTCTCCGCCGGAAAGGCGTATCCCGCGCTCTCCGATGACCTCATCGTATCCCGCAGGCAGAGCCCGGATGAACTCGTGTGCCAAGGCGGCTCGGGCCGCCGCCTCAACTTCTTTCAGCGGCACATGCGGCTGGCCATAAGCAATGTTGTTGCGAACCGTATCGTTGAACAAGACGGTCTCCTGCGTAACGATTCCGACTTGTTCCCTCAACGATGTCAAGGTCACATCCCGCACATCGTAGCCATCAATGAGCAGCCGACCCTGGGTTGAATCGAAGAAGCGGGGGATCAAGTGAACCAGCGTGCTTTTCCCCGACCCGCTGGATCCCACAATGGCCACGATCTCGCCCCGGCGAACTTCGAGATTGATATCGTGCAGCACGCGAGCGTCCGCGCCCTCGCCGCCATAGGTGAAGCTCACGTGATCGAACTGCACGGCATGCGCGAAAGCAGGCAAGCGCCTGGCATGCGGCTTCTCGCGGACATCGTCTTCCACGTCGATGAACTTGAAGATTTCGCTGGAAGCGCCGAGAGCCTGCTGGAAATTGTTGTTGAACAGGGCGAACTTGCGGACCGGGTTGTAGAGGCTGAACACAGCGGTAATAAAGGCCACGAAAATTCCTGGAGTCATCTCGCCGTGCTTGACTTGTTCGCGGCCCAGGTTCAGCAGCAGAGCGATTCCGATGACACCGAATATATCCATCAGCGGTGAGCTGATCGCAGTTGCGGCGACGGAGCGCAGGTTGGCGCGGAACAGCCTGCTCGCCGCCCCGCGGAAGCGGGATATTTCCCATTTCTCGCTGTTGAAAGCCTTTACGATGCGGTTTCCAGTGATGGCTTCGTGCAGGATGTTTTGTATCTCAGCCAGCTTGTCCTGGCCTTGCCGGGTTGTGCTGCGCACACGGGAGCCAATCTTGCGCGACGAATAAACGATCACGGGAACGAAGAGTAAAAGCACCCAGGCGAGCTTCCCGCCGAGAACAACCACCACGGCGGCCACCGCAATGAAAGTGAAGAACTGTTGCAGAAATTCCGCCAGCACGGTGGACATGGCGTACTGCACGCGCTCGATGTCGTTGATGATAGCGGAGAGTAAGGTTCCGGTGGTGTGCTTGGAAAAAAACGCCGCCGAGCGGCGCATGATCGCGTTGTAAAGATCGTCGCGCAAATCTGTGATCATGCCGAAACCGGCGTGGTTGATCAGGTAGGTGCCGGTGTAGTCGAAAATTCCTTTTAGGATGGTGGAACCGACCAGAGCCACCGCAACTATGGTCCAAGCATTGGTGAAGTGCGCAGGCACCAATTGTTGCAGGTACACCGGATGATGCGTACCCGGAATGACAAACAATTGAATGTCTTTCGATCCGGTCGAGGGATTCAATACCCGGTCAAACACCGGGCGGATCAGCAAAAACTTGAAAGCGTCCAACGCTCCAACCAAGGCCATCAGAACAACCGAGCAAAGGATTTGCCACCAGTACGGAAGGGCGTAGCGAACGAGTCGCATCAGTTGCCGCATGGGGCACCTGAAAGTCCGCGCTGCCTTACTGGTGGCATAGGCATGGAGTGCAAGGGCTTTATTTTACTGCGCGGCCATTGGAAACCCCAAGTGGCCGCCGGTTTTGTTCCCGCTCACGGAGTTCACTTCGGCATATCCCGGTGCGCAATCTTCACCCGGTATCCAGCTTGGTGCAGGCGTTTGCCGACTTCCTCGGCGATCATTACGGAACGGTGTTGGCCGCCAGTACAGCCAAAACTTATTGTGAGATAGCTTTTGCCTTCGTGGACGTAGTGCGGCAGCAGGTAAATCAGAAGATCGGAGATGCGGAGGATAAATTCCTTGGTCTGCGGAAATGATCGAATGTATCTGGCAACGCGCGGATCTTTGCCGGTGAGTGGCCGGAATTCCGGCACGAAATGAGGATTCGGCAAAAAACGCACGTCGAAGACCAGGTCAGCCTCCTCGGGCACACCGTGACGGAAACCGAAACTCACGCAGGAAACCAGAATACTTTTTCCCGAGGCCTGCTCGCGAAAACGCTCCGTGACGTGGGAGCGCAGTTCGTGCACATTGAATTTGGATGTATCGATAACGATATCGGCGAGCGCGCGAATGCTGGCCAAGTGGCGACGTTCGGCCTTGATCGAGGTATTAACCGGCGCGTCGACGCCCAGCGGATGCGGTCGGCGCGTCTCGCTGAAGCGTCGCAGCAATGCGGCATCGGAAGCTTCCAGGAAAGCAACCTTGGTCGGAATGGTGCGCCGCACTGCCTTGAGGATGGCGGGGAGTTGCTCGAGTTTCGAGCCTTCGCGCACATCGACGACCAGTGCGGTGCGGCGGATTTCAGTCGACTGCAAGGCCATCTCTGCGAAACGCGGGATCAGTTCCACGGGAAGGTTGTCCACGCAGTAGTAGCCCAGATCTTCAAAGGCCTTCAACACGGAAGCTTTGCCCGATCCGCTCATTCCTGTGATGATGACCAATTCCGCGGCGTGCTTGCCTTCATGCGCAATGACCGGCAGTTTCTTCTTTCCTCTGCGCAGCGGTTTTTCGCGCTTCGCGGGCGCGGCTGATTTCCGAGGCTTCATGCACTGGATAGTAGCATCCGAGGCGCCGGACCTGGGAGAGGTGAAGGTTCTGCGGCTCGCAGTTTGGATTGCGGAGCTTTTCCCTTTGTCATGTTTCGATTTGTACAAGGCGCGCTCAGACAGGTAAGCTAAATCGCCATGAAGAAGTTTCACGAACTCAGCGAACGCGAGGTGCTGGCCTTGGCCATTGCCTTGGAAGAAGAAGACGAGCGCGTGTACGCCGACTTTGCCGAAGGTCTGCGGCAGGATTATCCCGCGTCGGCGGCGATGTTTGAGGGCATGCGCGAGGAGGAGTCGGGACACCGCAGAAAATTAATTGAAATGTACCGGCAGAAGTTTGGCGAACACATTCCCTTGATCCGGCGGCAGGATGTGCGTGGATTTGTGGAGCGACCCGCCCTCTGGCTCATCCGTCCGCTGCGCATCGAAGCGGTGCGCAAGGAAGCCAGCACGATGGAAGTGGAGACCCGGCGGTTTTACGAAAAAGCCGCGGCACGAACTCAGGATGCAAGCATCCGCCAGCTGCTTGACGATCTGATTAACGAAGAGCGCGAGCACGAAGAGCGAGCGCAGGAACTTGATAAGGAGAAGCTGCCCGCCAATGTGAAAGCGGACGAAGAGCGCGCGCAGCGCCGCCTGTTCGTGCTGCAGATTGTGCAACCCGGGCTGGTGGGGCTGATGGATGGTTCCGTTTCCACGCTGGCGCCGGTGTTCGCAGCCGCGTTCGCTACGAAGAACAGTCACGAGGCGTTTCTGGTAGGCTTGGCCGCCTCGGCCGGCGCGGGCATTAGCATGGGATTCGCCGAGGCCCTATCGGATGATGGCGGCCTGACGGGGCGCGGGCATCCGTGGGTGCGCGGCTTGATCTGTGGCGCGATGACTGCGCTGGGCGGAATCGGACACACGCTGCCATTCTTGCTGAAGGACTTTCGCATGGCGTTGTGGGCCGCGGGCGTGGTGGTGATAGTCGAACTCGGAATCATTACTTGGATACGGCACCGTTATATGGATAGTCCGTGGGTTTCGGCGGCGCTTCAGGTTGGGCTGGGAGGAGTGTTGGTGTTCATTACCGGAGTGCTGATCGGGAATTCTTAGTTGGACTGCAAGGCGAGTCAGATTTTTATGAATATTCTCCTGCGGTAAAGAACCCACATGACGAACCAGCAAACCAGTAAAAACGTGATCGAGAAAAGAAGCGAGCTGCTGGCGGGACCACCGAGCGGCGCGAACCACTCTCGATAGATGAAGTCGCCCCCGCTGATAGCCGTTCGGTTGGCCAAACGCAGGTTCACGGCGCCGAGAAGAACGGCAAGCAATTCGGCGAAGACGTAGGCGGCGATGGCATTCATTCCCAAAATAACGAATGGCTTCGTCCACGGACCTCGCCACCGCTTGCCATCCACCAGCCAATAGAGAAGGGCGAGGATCATCAGGGCCAAACCAGCCGTCAACAAAACGTAGGGACTTGTCCACAGCTTTTTGTTGATGGGGAACCACGGGTTCAGGGATTCTCCAAGGCCCACGCCGATCAGACCGGCAACAAACAGTCCCGCGGCCTTTTGCGTCTTGTTTCGACCGCTGCGAAGCCATTGACCGGTGAGTACGCCCAGCAGGCTGGTGGCCAGCGCCGGGATCGTACTCAAGACGCCTTCGGGATCGCGAGTGCCTTCATACAAATGGCCCATCAACAGTTTGCGGTCGAGCCAGGCTGCCAAGTTGCGATCGGGATCAAGCAGGGGACATCGCGGACGGGAACTCCGAATCCCGGAACCGGCATGTAGCGCATCAAGAGCCAGTAACTGACCAGGCAAGCGGTGGCGACGGCCGCCAGTCGCGCACTCCGGCCGGAATACAAAACCAGCACCGCGCTGATCACGTAACAAATGGCGATGCGCTGGAGCACACCATAGACGCGCCAATGGTCCAATTGGAATCGGGCGCTGAAACCATGGAGAAAAAAGCCGATTGCGAAGAGTATGAGTCCGCGCCGCATTACGTGTGATACCAGAGTCCTGCGCGATTCGCCCCGACGCAGGCGTCCCGCGAAGGAAAACGCCAAGGCAACTCCTACCATGAACAGAAAAAAGGGGAAGACAAGATCTGTCGGCGTCCATCCGTTCCAGCGCGCGTGCTTCAGCGGCCAGTAGGCGACTTCTTCATCCTGGTTGTTGACGATTATCATGAGCGCGATCGTCGCGCCGCGAAATACGTCGAGAGATACCAGCCGTTCCGCTGGAAGGTTGGGAGGCTTTGCCGATGCTGGGACTACGAGCGGGGCGTCCGATAGTTGGGACATTTGTTATCTCTCAACTTCATCCCGCTCAGGGCTGCGTGTCTAGCGGGTGTTTACTTTTTCCGTAGAATTCGGTCTGCAGTTTCAGGCTGACGTCGTCGGCCTTCACGGCGCGAATTGTCTTTACCACGGCGTCGATCCACCAGTCCATTTGAAATTTACCCAGCTCTTGGGTTGCGGCGGAACCGTCGCCGGAGTAGTGATTGGGAAAGCGCGCGTACCACCAGATTCCGGTGTAGACATCTTCGGGAAGATTCTGGCGATGCTGATCGGCGCCGGATTCGTTCGTGGCGCGATCGATGTGAACCGTGTCGGGACGAGAGATCATCATCTTTGCCGTTTCGCTCTCGCCGGCATGCATGTCGATAGACGTCTTCTTCGGCGGCCCCCCCGAGTGTGGAGTGCGCTCATCGAAAACGTAGACAACGTAATCATGCGGCTTGTCCAACTGCGTTTGCGCGAAATATGGAAGCAAGCTGTCGTTGCCGCCGTGGCCGTTGACGATAACCACTTTCTTGCATCCGTTGCGAGACATCTCGTCGGTGGTTTCCTGCAAGAGCGCGAGTTGCATCTCGCGACTGTAAGCCATAGTGCCGGGCTCGTGACGGGCCTCGGCAATCTGTCCGAAATAATATTCGGGGAAGACGACGGCGTATTCTTTCTCGGCCGCGTGCAGAGCGGCATGGCGGACGTCCAGCAGATCGGTGCCGAGAGGAAGATGCGGTCCGTGCTTCTCCAGGATGCCGAAGGGAAGTAGGCATGTTCCTTGCGAGCGATGGATGCCTTCGCGGAAGTCTGCGGCGGTAAGTTCTTCCCAGTGCACGGAGAGCTTCGATTGCGGCGCCGCGGCCTGCGCTGGCGCGAGATACGAAGCGCCAAGCATGGTGAGAAAGACGGAAAGGAGGGTGGAGCGCTGGCGAGTCGTCATCGGCAAATTTCCTCGGGCGGCGAATTCTAGCACGCGGAATGCCTCTATTGAAACGTATCAATGGTGGAAAAAAGAATGGGCCGGGCGGATGCGCGGCCCACGCACTCAACTTCGTAAGCTCTACTTAAGAAAAATTTCCTGGAGCAACTCCGAGCTGACGATTTCGCGGATTTCAGCCCGCTTCTCGCCGAGCTGTTGACCCTGCGCTTTGCCGCCCAGAATTTTGTCGCGTATGGCCTCGCCCTTCGCCGCCAGACCGTCCATCGCGGCGTGGTTTTTGTATTCGACGGCGACGCAGATATCCCAGTCCTCGGGAGCGTTCTTGGTTTCCTTCAGAAAGACCTTGTAGTCCACGATCATCCCCTGCCTCTTTTCCTCCTCGATCAGCGGCTTGGTGGACTGTCGCAGACTGGTGAGATAGGCGTCCATCTGAGTGGGCTTCACGCGGATCAACTGAACGCGCCAGATCGGACCTTCGGTGTAATGCTCCTGCGCCAATAACGCAGGCGCGAGTAACAGCAGAAAAACGGCAAGACCGCACAGCTTCTTCATAGACGTCTCCTGAGCTGAAGTGAGTTAAACGGCGGGAGGATCATACGCTCAGTTCAGGAAAACAGAAAGCTGGGCTAGATGGGGAAGATGGCGAAGATGGGGAAGATGGGTAAGATGGGGAAGATGGGGAGAGATGGAAAGTAGCAGGTCCTTCGGCGTCGTTCCGACTCCAGTCGGCTACGGGCGCTGGGCATCGAAGGCGGGGGCGTCAAGATTGAGATCAACTTCAAAAGTCAGCCGACAGAAGTGTCCGCTCCACACAGGCGTTGCTCCTTCCGGCGTAGCGGCCCGATACGGCCGGCCGCTCGACAGCCGAGGGTGGCTGTCCCTACATGAGTCTTTCTGTCAGGCAAATTTTACTGCAGCCGAAATCTCAAAGCTTCTCTTATGGAGCTTCGATCAGTTCCATTTTGCCGTCTCGGGTGCGGTGGAGGATCATTACTTTACCCTTGGGATCGCGGAAGACGAAGACGTCGCGGTCGCGGAAGTGGGCTTCCTTGATAGCCTCTTCGAGGGTCATGGGGCGCATGGAGACGGCCTCGTCGGAGCGGACCAGGTGAACTTCGGTGGTCCGGGCGACCGGGGGATAGCGGTGTACGGCGACCGGCACGGCGGTTTTTTCCGTTAAGCCGACTTTGGTGCGGGCATCAGTTTCGTCACTCCGCGGACTGTGGCCGTTCCACTTCTTTACTTCTTCGCTCTTACGCGCGGACCGTTTTTTGGACTCCCATTTGGTTTTGTATTTCACGGATTGCTTTTCGAGGTGTTCGAGGGCCTGGTTGACGGCGACCGTCATGTCCTTGGCTTGCGCCAGGCCGACAAGCGGGCCATTGCGGGGGTTGATGGTGATTTCGGCTTTGTGGCGGTGCTTTTCGACGGAGAGGACGGCTTTGGCTTCGAAACGATCACCCAGAATTTTGCGGATTTTTGCGAGGCCGGTTTCCACTGCGTTGCGGATGGCGGAGGTTACTTCGTAGTGCCGTCCGGTGTATTCCACGTTCATGAGCGCCCCTCCTTGGATTCTTGCTCGAGATGAATTGGGCACTGCATTTAAAGAAAGCTCGCCTCGCGCTTAATGCCGTCCCGTTTTCGCGCGATGGCGGAAACTAGCTCGCCTGGATCCTTCGGCCGCAAGTGCGGCGGCTCAGGATGACAGTTCTAGTATTTTTTCATTCGACTATTCCCTTACCCGCCGTTGATGAGTGCTCGGGATGCGCATGTCTTCGCGATACTTCGCGACGGTGCGGCGCGTAACCTGAATGCCTTGCGACTGCAGGATGCGGGTAAGCTGTTCGTCGGTCAGCGGACGGCTGGAATCTTCCTCGTCAATTAATTTCTTGACGCGGCGTTTGAGGATCAGCAATGAAGTATTGCCGCCCTCGGGGCCCTGTACGCTCTCGCTGAAGAAGTAGCGCAACTCAAATACGCCCTGCGGCGTGTGCGCGTATTTGCTGGCCACAGCGCGGCTGACGGTGGAAGGATGCACGCCGATTTCCTCGGCCACCTCCTTGATCATCATGGGTTTCAGGTAGTCGATCCCTTTTTCCAGAAAATCGTACTGACGGGCAACGATGCAATAGCAGACTTTGGTGATCGTCTGTTTGCGCTGCTCAATATTCTTGATGAGTTGGATGGCGCTCTTGTAGCGTTCTTTGACGTAATCGCGAGTATTCTTGTCGTTGGTGTCGCGGGTGAGCAGCTTCTTGTAAGCGGGATTGAGACGAAGCTGAGGCAGGTCATCGTCGTTCATGAGGACCAGCCACTCGTCGCCATGTTTGATGAAAGCAACGTCGGGCTCGATCAGACGCGCCTGGCCTTTGTTGTACTGCAAACCAGGGCGGGGATCGAGAGTGCGAATATAGTCTAGCGCTTGCTGCACAGCATCGGCGGGACGGCCGATGGCTTTGGCAATTTCTTTGTTCTGCTTGTTTTGCACAGCACGCAGGTGCTGGTCGACGATGGCGATAGCATCCTGCACAACCTGGGCGGTGCCGTTGACCGGCTTGTCGCCGTTCTTGTGGAGCGCGAGTTGCTGCTGATGATGGCGCAATTGGCGGATCAGGCATTCGCGGAGATCGCGGCACCCCACGCCTGGAGGGTCGAGTTGGCGAATGACTTCGAGGGCCTCTTGCAGGTCCTCAGCGCTGAAGCGAGCGGCCTGGGCCGGACGCGGGGCGGGCTGCACGGCAGGCGCCGGATCGGGTGCGGAAGCCGCCGCCGCATTTCCATTGGTTGAGACCAGTGAACCTTCCGCTGGAGCCGTCGCGCCGGGCAGGTTGTAAAAGGGGCTGTTCTCGCTTTGGGCACTTGCACCGGCGAACTCCGCGGGATTTGAGTCGGCGACGGTTTCGTTCAGATCGCTGGAGGCAAGTGCCGCGTCGAACCTCTCCGCTTGAGAAGTTGCCTCACTAGGATCAGCGGTTTCGTCTAATCCCAGAGCTTGCGCCTCACTAACAATGTTTCTCGCGGCTGCAGCGTCCGCCTCCGGAGTGGCGGGAGGGGCGACGCCTAACATTTCTTCGTCGCTGGCGATGAGGTAACCGTCTTCGTTAAGGTTACCGATAATCTGCTCGGCGGCTTCGCGAACCTCGCGGCGAAGGCTCAAGGCCCCCACTTGCCAGGCGAGGTGGTCAGTGAGATTAGTGGGCTTGGAGAGGAAGTTTTCGAATGACGGACGCTCGATATCCTCCATTTCACCGCGGGTGCGGTAGCCGGGGTCCAGATAATCCTGGAAGAACGAGCCGAAATCAATTTCCTCGAAGGGGTCTTTCTTTTCCGCCGTGATAGGAGTTTCTTCAGTCGAGGTTTTGGTCGCGCGGTCGCGGTCTTCCTCTTTGCGGCCGACTTCGTCGATCAAAGGGACGGACTCTTCGAGCTCCTCGAGAACGGGATTCTCAACCATCTCGGAGTTGATCATGTCCTTGAGCTCGAGTTTGTTGAGCGCGAGGACAGAGACCATCTGAACCAGGCCCGGGGTAAGGATCTGGCGTTGAGAGAGTTTGACGCTTAATTTGTGTTGAAGTAAGACCATGTCGTTAGTCGTTGGTCGTCCGTCAATCGTCGGCGGCTCTTCAGTTCATTGACTCCCTGTCGTTCCCGCCGCAAGCGAGGAGGCTGCTTTCCGGCTGCGGCCCGTCTCCGCTTGCTAGTGCGACTACTCAGGCTTCGAGTCGTCGATGATCGTGGCTGTCAAGCCGGGGTTCGGGCATCCCCTCAACCGCGGTCGTCTCGCCCTGCCCCCGGCAACTTTCGTTACTTGTGGGCTGAGTTGCGCGATCGGTTTATCGGACTTTTCCCGGTTCCGAGGGATAACAGCTCGAAATTATGGGTTAAAGCTCCCAGTCGTTCGTCCTTCATCGCTGCCTTCCTCCAGCAGTCCTTCCATCGCTCCATCGCTCCTTGGCGGCGCGGCTGAAGCCGCGCTCTTTACAGTGCTTCTTCTCCTCAGACTCACACTAAGGAGAAACTTTCTCCCAGGTACACGCGGCGGACTTCCGGATCACTTGCCAACTGCTCGGGCTTGCCGTGACGGAAGATTCTGCCGTCGTCGATGATGTAGGCGCGATCGGTTACGGTAAGGGTCTCGCGCACGTTGTGATCGGTGATTAATACTCCGATGCCGCTGGCCCGCAATCCGCTGATAATTTTCTGCAAGTCGAGAACGGCGATGGGATCGATTCCGGAAAAAGGTTCGTCGAGCAAGATGAACGTGGGATTGATACACAGGCAGCGGGCGATTTCCACCCGACGGCGTTCACCTCCGGAGAGGGCGTATCCCCGATTCTGCCGGATGTGCTCCAAACCAAGTTCATCAATAAACTTCTCCATCTTCTCGCGGCGCTCGTGCCAGGACATCGGCTGCGCCTCTAACACCGCGAGGATGTTTTCCTCGACTGTGAGTTTGCGAAATACCGAAGCTTCTTGAGGAAGATAGCTGATGCCGTACTGGCGCGCCCGCAGGTACATGGGAACGTCGGTAATATCCTGGTCGTCATATAACACGCGGCCCGTGTCGGGAGGGGTCAAGCCCACTATGGCGTAAAAGGTTGTGGTCTTGCCTGCGCCGTTGGGACCGAGCAAACCCACCACTTCGGCCTGTTCCACACGCAGGCTGACACCATTTACAACGCGGCGGCCACGGTACGACTTGCCAATTTCATCTGTGGCCAGGGTACGCATTTATCTTGCCATTCATCTCTTTTTTGTTTTTTATTTGGCCACTCGCGTTTGTGTTACCACAGGAGTACTTGCTTCGCCTTCTACGAGCACCCTATCATCGCCCCGAAAGAAAGTCAACGAAACGCCGGTAATCTTGCCGCGTTCGGCATCAAAAATGCTGGGAGGTCCGCCGGTGAGGACGAATTTGTCGTCTGAGGTGGTGTAAATCAGGGTCTGGCCGTCGGCTCGCCGGCCCGGTTGCTGGATGATCACGTGGCTTTGCGCGACCATCCGATCTAGCCGAGACGGTGCGCTAAGTGATTGACTGTTCGTGGTTTGGTTTCTTGGCACCAGATAAGCGTCTAGCTCCTTCGAGGTAGCTTCGAAGCCACTGCCTCGAGCGGTTACGCCGCCATCGTAGTGGGCGCGACGGTCGGAGTCAGAGTAGGTGAGCCGCGCTGAAGTTATGGTGACCGGAGTGTCCCGGTCAAACTTTTCTTGCGATTTTATATTCGCTTTGTATTCGCCCGAAGGGGCGGTCTTTTGGGGCTGGGATTTCTTCGGCTGCGCCTCGCTTACCCCAGCCTTACCAGGCTGGACCAGTCTCCCCTGAACCAGCACGGTGGAGACGGGGTGCTCGGCGGTCCCTTGGGCCACGAGAAAGCGGCGATCGCGGTCGAATTGAATTGAAGGAGCCTCGACAATGTCGGCATCCTGCCAGAGGCGGGCGTTGCCTTCGTAGAGAGCAACTGCGGGAGAGTTGTGCGCCGTCATGGTGGCTGCAGTCACGTGGATTGGCGAAGACGACGCAAGCAGCGCCCCGCTGGGTTGCTCCTTGAGGTCGCTGTAAGTGCTCTTGACGCTGCCCTCGGCAAAAGCGTCGTCGGTGACGCGATTGATACGAATTGTGTTTGCGGTTGTGGTCATGCCGCCGTCGGAGACACGCGGGCTTCCGGTGAGCAGGAGAATCCCATCGGCAGGAGTGTAGAGGGCTTTTTCCGCCCACGCCTGGGTACGTTTTTCCGGCGATAGCCCGTCCGTATAAGCCACGCTTCCCAGCTGAACGAAGGAGGCTATTCCGCCTTCGGGGAGGAACGCGGCATCGAGTTCGTGGCTGGTGCTGACGCGGTCGGGCAGACCAAGGACGAGATTAACAATTTTCGCATTAGGGGCGCCGTGGATTGAAGTTACCCGGCTGGATCCCTCGGGCGTTTCGGAAAATTTGGCATCGAAGCGGCCGGCCGTAATGACGGTGCGCTGAGCAGAAGCCGGTGCGCTTGCGGGTTCGAGATTGTGCGTCGGCGAGATTGTGATCTGCGCGGCGCCCGAGGTCTCGGCGTGGTCGAGCCGGCGTCCTTCGGCAAGGAAAAAATCGATGATCGGCGCGGTAATGTCGAAATCCTCAGGAGGGGAGCTTGCCGTGGACGAATTGACGTTTAGGGAATGCTGCCTGAGGCGAACTCCATCGACAGCGTGAACTTTCTGGAGCTGGTTCTGGCCCAGGAAATCGAGTATCACGCGTCCAGCGTCGCCCTGCATGGGTTGCGATCCGATGCGCTCTACGTGGACACTGCCGGTGAGCGTAGCGGTGCGCAGCAGATTCTGTTTGCCCGTAAGCAAGAGCTCGGCGGCATCGGACCGAGCGCGCAACTGGTCGGCCTTTTGTTGTGTGGTCTCGGCGTTCACATTGCCGGTGGCCACGATGCGCTCGACTTCATTCTGCGGCCCCAGGAAGAATATGGCCTGTTCGGAGTGCAGGGTTCCACTCTCGCGCACCATCCGAGGATTGTCGAGCAGTATCTGGCGTGGCTCGCGGGTGATGGTGCCATGGGTGGCGAAAAGAATGGCGGCGTCCTGTCCACTCGTAGTCACATGAATCTGCGACACCAGAGTGAGAGTGCTGGTCTTCGCTGAATACTGAACGCCGACGGCCCAGCCAGTGGCCTGCGGCGTGCGGAAATCCACCCGCGCAACCGTGGAAGCGTCCCCGCTATCGCGGTTAAAAACCAGGTCGCTGGTCGTGAGATGGATGGGATTCTTGAGATCCTTCGGGGTAGCCTGGTCGGGCGCCGTCACCCCGGTGGGATTGGCTTCCAGATCGATCTGCACTTCGCCTTTGGCGGTAACGTTGCCGGATGTTGGATCGAAGGTGAAGTCGTCGCCATAAATCTGATCAAAGCGCGAAGTATCTCGCCCGTAAAGGATGACGTTGACATCGTGCAACTCCGCGCGGCCGTTGAGTTTGAATTCTTTAACGGCTTTGGCGCGGATAGTAAAGACCGTGCGTCCGGATTCGGATTTCGAAAACTGAAAACCTGCTGCGGTCTGCTTGATGTCGTAAGCGATCTTGCCGGGAAATCCCTTGAGCACGCTGTGCTGGCGGAGGCGGGCGTAAAAATACATTCCCGCAACTACCGCGGTGAACAGCACGGCGATTACAGCCAGCCATCGGCGGAGGTGGTAGATGGGGAGCGGCATTGAGTTCAGTCTAATTGAAGCGACTACGAACCCAGCTTATCGGCACGCCATTTTCTGAAGTGCTTAGTGAGATGCGGTCTGATTTTGATAGAAGAAACCGAAGATCTCGGGGCACGAAGCAAATCGATGCATCTCAGGTTAAAGGCGGGTTGCGCCGGTTCGTGGAGGTTCTCGGTGCGGTGACCCAGCATATTGGGCGGCAGTCTCAGCGCTGGCAGCCACCGTTTTCTCTGGAAGAAATCTGTAGTGTGGTTCGGGAGTACTACAAGCAGTGTCTGCTACAGAACCTTCAAAACACCGAGCACGCTCCGAACAGATCCATTGCGGGGCCTGAGCTGGTTGCCTGGTTCCAGTCACTGTGGCGCGATTCGGCTGTCCCTCGTGAATACCTGGTTCGTCTGAGCACGATTGCTGCGTGACCTGCTCGTCCAAAAATAAGGTTTCTCAAGATCAACTGGTCGGGGCGGTTCTTGAGCACCTTTTCGAGGATTAGCTACCCTTTGCGCTGCCGCATGTGCCGTCGATTCGCTGCGCCGAAGCGAGGCGATTGCGCCGCGATGAGGACGGGCGGATGGTCAATGTGGGGCCCGGTTTCCACAGGATGCGGGGAAGTTCAAAACCTGCGCCGCCTTCGGCGTCGGCAGGAGGGGTGACACGTGCCCCAGAACGGGTAGTGCAGGTTAGTTTCCTAAACCTACTTCGAGATCCAGTCGGTTTACAGTTCGATATGATCCGCCGTAGTTGGTGCGGCGTTCCCCGGTGGGGTGCCGCTTGCGGCCTTGAAATCGCGCAAGGAGAGTTCTAGCCCGCCGAAGTCGGGGTGGTCGTTGTGGCCGATGGTGAAAGCTAGGTCGATGGCGTCTCCAGCCAAGAGAGGCGATTGCTGGAGACGTTCGGCCATGTTCCAGCCGATGGCGTCGAAGACAGATCTTAGTTCCCGCTTCTCAGTTCTCAGTTCCTCGCCGACGGCGTTCCCGTTTGCTTTCAGTTTCAGTTTGATGTGTTTGTCTTTCAGGATTTTCGGAGGAGCGATCAGGCGGACGTTACGGGCGGTGAATACGGGCTCGTGATTTCCCGCGCCATAGGGTTCTAGCAGACTCAGCATTTGAAATAGTGCGGGAGTAATTTCAGTGAGGTCCAGTTCGGCTTCGACGTCGAGGACGGGATCGAAGTCGGATGCAGTGAGGCGCGATCGCGCGAAGGCATCCAATTCCGCGCCCAGTCGAGCAACGTTCGCTGAGGGCATCGCAAAGCCGCAGGCGTGGGAGTGTCCGCCGTAGCGGGTGAAGAGATTGCTGCTGGACTCGACGGCTTCGAGCAGGTGAAAAGGACGAATCGAACGGCCGGACCCATGCGCTTCATCGCCATCGCGCGAGATCACCAGGGCGGGACGGTGGTAGCGTTCGACAATGCGGGTGGCGGCGATGCCGATTACTCCGCGATGCCAGCCTTCGCCATCAATAACAATGCAATAGGCCTCGCAGAGAGCGGGGTCGCCGGCGATGCGCTCGTCAATCGAGCGCAGGATGCGGCGCTCTTCTTCCTGACGTTCGGCGTTGAGACGATCAAGTTTTTCGGCAAGCAGACGGGCACGATCGGAGTCTTTCACGCTAAATAATTCAATCACGTCCCGGGCGA
>Ga0209330_1000278_pt1 | contig 24525 bp, 19 predicted proteins | sample JacPinW_OM2H0_O3_FD_187969 | JGI IMG/M metagenome (GOLD analysis project Ga0209330, IMG submission 187969) | Forest soil microbial communities from Algoma, Ontario, Canada - Jack Pine, Ontario site 1_JW_OM2H0_O3 (SPAdes) (version 2) | ecosystem: Environmental > Terrestrial > Soil > Boreal...
GCTTGACCCCGGACTCGATGCGGTGCACAACTCGATCGAGCGCCTGCCGCACCACCCACCGGTCAATTGACGGCATGATGTTGTAGCGTTCCGCCGCCGGAATGAATTCAGCCGGCGCCACGATGGTTCCGGACTCATCGCGCAGCCGGAGCATCAGCTCGAAGTGCTCGCGCTCCTGCGCCTTAGGCTGGATCGGCACGATCGGCTGGTAGAACAATTCGAATCGGCTTTCGTCGCGGGCGCGCGCCAGTTTGGAGACCCAATGCATCTCCCGATGCCGCTCGGGCATGTCATCGGGCTTGTACAGCTGCACGCGATTTCGGCCTGAATCCTTCGCGGAATAGCACGCCACGTCGGCGGCGCTCATGACATTGGCGACGGTGGGTATCTCACTGGTGATTTCCACGATGCCGATGCTGGCGCCGACGGTGAGCACGCCGCCCTGCCAGGTGAATCGATAGTCGCGAATGCCTTGGCGCAGGTTTTCCGCAATACGCAGCGCCTGATCGCGCTCGCAATCCTGCAGCAGGATTCCGAACTCATCGCCGCCCAGGCGCGCGAGGGTGTCGCCGCCGCGCACGCGCGACTGAATGACGCCCGTGATCTGCTTCAGCAGCAAGTCGCCGGCGGGATGTCCACAGGTGTCGTTCACCAGTTTGAATTGGTCCAAATCCAGGTACAAAAGCACATGGCGTGCCTGCAAATTCTGCCGCGCATCCTCGACGGCCACGGTCAGACGGTTCTCGAATTCGCGCCGGTTGATGAGGCCGGTGAGCGCATCGTGGCTGGCCTGGTAGTGCAATGCGCGGTGCAGGCGCCGCTCCTTGCTGACGTCATGGAACACCATGACGGCGCCGATCAAATTGCCCGCGCGGTCGCGAATCGGCGCCGCTGAATCCTGGATGGCGATTTCCTGGCCGCGGCGGTTGATCAGGACCGTATGTTCGGCGAGACCCAGCAGCTGACCTTCGCGAAGACAGCGCGCGACCGGACTTTCGCCGCCTTCGCGGGTGACCTCGTCCACCACCGTGAAGATAGTGCCGATCAGTTGTCCTTGTGCCTCGCGATTCTCCCAGCCGGTCAGACTTTCGGCGACCGGATTCATATAGTCGATCCGTCCTTCCGAGTCGGTGGTAATCACGGCATCGCCAATCGATTGCAGGGTGACTTGTGCGCGTTCCTTGGCCTGAAAAACCGCGGTCTCCGCTCTCTTGCGCTCGGTAATGTCGGTCAACGTGCCTTCGAAGCCGCACACCCGCCCGTTGGCGTCGCGCACCACGCGGCAGTTGTCGACCACCACCAGCATGGAACCATCCTTGCGGCGCATCACATATTCTTCGTTGCGCAACTCGCCCTCGACTTCGGCGCGGCGCGCGAAGTTCTCGCGATCGTTGGGATACCAGTACAAGGCGCCGGCAGGCACTTGATACAGTTCCTCGGCGGAGCAATAGCCCAGCAGGTTCACGAAGGCCGGGTTGGCGACGAGAATGCGACCGTCACGGGTCGTTTGATACACGCCCTCCATGACGCTTTCAAACAAGCCGCGAAACTTCGACTCACTGTTGCGCAGGGCATCTTCCGCAGCGCGGCGTTCGATGGCGATGCCGGCAATCTGCGCCATGCGCACCATGAGTTCGTGATCGCGGGACAACGGAATCCCCGTTTGCCGGCGGTACACGGCAAAGGTGCCCACCACTTGGCCGTCCGATGCCACGATGGGCGCAGACCAGGCGGCCCTGAATCCGGCCTGACGCGCCGCCTCGCGGCGATATTCCCACAGCGCATCGGTCTCGATGTCGGCGACCGTGACGAGCCGGCTCAAGTAGACCGCGGCGGAGCACGAGCCGAAGCGGATGCCGATGGGCGCATAATCCATCGCCTGCACGAATTCGCGCGGCAGATTCGGCGCCACGCCGAAGCTCAAGGCTTGTTTTTCGCGATCCAAGAGGTTGATGGCGCAGCAGCTCTCGGGCATGGCGCGTTCGATCAATTCGCAGATTGCCTCGAGCGCCGCGCTCAAAGATGCGTTGGCGGCGATTTTTTCAAAGACCCGGCGCTCCCCTGAGGCGATCGCTTCCGCGCGCTTGCGCTCGGTGATGTCGATGATGCTCGCTCTGAGCAGGCGCCCGTTGGAACTCGGCAGACGCACGAAGCGCACTTCGCTGGGAAAGTTCTGACCGGCGGAATCGCAGTGCAGCCACTCGAACACCGGTACCTCGCCGGCCAGGGCACTCTCGATGTAGCCTCGCGCCACGCCAAAGGAAGGCGTGCCGTCAGCTTGCAGCAGCGGGCTGATCTTGTCCGGTCCGCTGGCGAGCAGCGCTGCCCGGCTCATCTTGAAGAAGCGGCAGGCGTTGTCGTTGACGTCGACGAACTTTCCGGCATCGACGTCGAACACCACGATCGCCTCGGGAGCATGCTCCACCAGCGTTCGGTAGCGGCCTTCGCTTTCGCGCACCGATACTTCGGCGAGATGCCGCTCGGTGATGTCGCGGATGCAGACGATATAGCCGTCCAGCCAATTGAGCTTGGCCTTGCTGACGGCAATCTCAATCGCGACCCGGCTGCCGCCTTTGACCAAGCCCCAGGTCTGCGTCGCGGCCAAGTCCACGTGCGTATCGTCAATTTTGGTGGCGAGACGCTCGAGGTAATCGCAGGGATGCTTGGCATCCACGTCGGCGAGCAACAGCCCGACAGAGCGGCCGAGGATCTCAGCCGGCGGGTAACCGAAGATCCGCTCGCCGGTGTGATTGAAGGATTCCACGCGGCCGGTGTCATCGACCGTGATGATCGCGTCCTTGACGTTGTCGAGAATGGCTTGCAAGTGAGAGGCTGTTTGCTCGCGAATCTCGCGAGTCATCGCCTGCGCCTCATCGGACATCAGCTGCATCGAGCGCACGACGCCGCGCCGTTCGGCATCGAGCCGATCGTAATGTGCACTGATGGTCTTCAGGAGCTGATCTACATCAGCCGCGCCGCCGCGACCTCGCGTCTCCGCAATCTGCTTCTCCAGCAGAGGGTTGAGGCTGTCTGCAGACTGCGCTGGCTCGCTGCGAATGGCAGCCGCGGTATCGCGTGACAAGACCGAAGATCTCCCGCACTTGAGCCGGTGTTACCCCGGCGCCTGGATGCGGTAGATGTTAGGGAGATCCCGGATGGGCGGCGTGACGCGCGTCTCGGTTCGGGCAATATTTCGTCAAATTCCCTGATCCGCCGTTTCACGCTCCGAGCGCTTGCGATCGGTTGCCTTCAAATTGCGTTTACGCAGGCGCACCGAGTTCGGGGTAACCTCAATAAGCTCATCGTCATCGATGAACTCCATGGCCTGCTCCAGGGTGAAGCGTATCGGCGGGGTGAGAACGACATTTTCGTCTTTTCCCGCCGCGCGCATATTGGTCAACTTTTTGCCCTTCAGAGGATTGACCACCAGATCGTCCTCGCGATTATTGAGGCCGATGATCATGCCCTCGTAGACCTCTTCGCCCGGACCGATACACAGCCGGCCGCGTTCCTGCAGCGTGAACAACGAGTAGGCCAAGGCGGTACCCTGACCGTTGGCAATGAGCACGCCGTTCGGACGTTGGCCGAGTTCGCGCTGCACCACCGGACCATAGTGATCGAACACATGATGCAGCAATCCGGTACCGCGGGTCATGGTGCGAAATTCGGTCTGAAAGCCGATCAAGCCGCGCGAGGGCACCATGTAGTCCAGGCGAATACGGCCGCGGCCATCGGCCTGCATGTCCTTCAGCTCCGCACCGCGGCTGCCGAGCGCCGACATGATGTCGCCTTGGGCGTTCGAATCCGCATCCACTGTGACCTGCTCATAGGGTTCATGCGGCGCGCCGTCGACTTGCTTGACCACCACGCGCGGCCGCGAGACCGCCATTTCAAAGCCTTCGCGGCGCATGTTCTCCAACAACACGCCCAGATGCAGCTCGCCGCGGCCGAAGACCACAAACTTGTCGGGATCCGCCGTCGGCTCGACACGCAGGGCGACGTTGTGGATGGCTTCACGCTCGAGACGCTCGCGAATCTGGCGGCTGGTGACGAACTTGCCTTCGCGGCCCAAGAACGGCGAGGTATTGACCTCAAAGGTCATGCTGATCGTGGGTTCATCCACGGTGAGACTGGGCAACGGTTCCACGGTCGCCGGATCGCACAAGGTGTCGGAGACCTTGGGTTCCGCGATTCCCGCAAAAGCCACGATGTCGCCGGCCCCTGCGGACTCCACTTCAACCCGCGTGAGGCCATGGAATCCCAAAATCTGCGTAATTTTCTCGGAGCGCTGCTTGCCCTCGCGCGACACCACGGTGAGGGTCTGTCCGCGCTTGATGGTGCCGCGCTTGATGCGGCCGATGCCGATCGCGCCGACATAGCTGGAGTAATCGAGCAGCGTCACTTGCAGCTGCAGGGGACCGTCGACATCGACATCCGGCGGCGGGCAATGCTCGACGATGGTTTTGAACAAGGGCTGCATATCGCCGTCGCGCACCGTCGAGTCGAGACCGGAAAATCCGCGCAACGCGGATGCATAGATGACGGGAAAATCCAACTGCTCATCGGTCGCGCCCAAGCGGTCGAATAAATCGAAGGTTTGATCCAGCACCCAGCCCGGCCGTGCCTCGTCGCGGTCGATCTTGTTGATGACCACGATGGGCCGCAGCCCATGTTTGAAGGCCTTCTGCGTAACAAAGCGCGTTTGCGGCATGGGACCGTCCACCGCATCCACGAGCAGCAGCACACAATCGACCATGGCGAGCACACGCTCCACCTCGCCGCCGAAATCGGCGTGCCCCGGCGTATCGACGATGTTGATGCGATAGTCGCCCCAGGTGATCGCGGTATTCTTCGCAAGAATCGTGATTCCGCGCTCGCGCTCAAGATCGTTCGAATCCATGACGCGTTCTTGCAAATCCTTGCGCGCATCGAGCGTGCCGGACTGCCGCAACAGTTGATCGACGAGTGTGGTTTTGCCATGATCGACGTGCGCGATAATGGCGATGTTGCGAAGCTTCTGAGTCACTGTGAGGCCCTTTAGGGAAACTCACCATTATAGGACGTTCGGCTCCCGAGCGCCGTAGTTTCAGCGTTCGGCGATGATGGGGATCGAAAAAACCCGCTGATCGACGATTTCATCGTGTTTTAACGAAACCGTCACACCGAGCAGCAGCACGCCTTCGGCGTTGGGCGTGACATTCACGGTCTGTCGATAGACTTGGCCGGCCTCCGCGGATGGAATATCGAATTGATTCGCGCCCGCCGCGACCGACACATCATCCGCGCCGGTCACCTGCAGCGAGGCGGAACTGGCTGAGATTTGCGCGATGAGCGCCAGGTTGATGTCGAGCGGCTGTCCCACCTTCGGCCGCTGCGCGATGTCGAATTTCAATTCGACCGGGACCTGAGATTTGCCCTGAGTGGCGGCCTGCACCATGCCTGCCGTTTGTTCCGCCGCCGTGGCATCGGCTTTGGGGGCCGCCGGCTTCGGTTTGGCTTGCGACACCGCATGGGCCACTGGGGCAGAACCTGAATCCCGGTTGCAGGCAGCCACCGCGACCACCACGCAGAGCAGCAGAACCTTAGCGCCCGTCATCATCTTCTCGCCAGCCATGCTCGTATCATTACCAAATATGCCACCGTTCACAACCGGCCCCCGTCACAACTCCAGCGGCTCCTCGAGCACCGCTGTCAGTTGGTCTTGCAGCGAGCGGTGGTGCTGCTCCCAATAGCGCGGCTCCGCAAACCAGGGGAAAGCCATGGGAAAGGCCGGATCATGCCAGCGTCGCGCCAGCCACGCGGAATAGTGAATCATTCGTAAGGCGCGCAGCGGCTCGATCAGCGCGATCTCGCGCCGGTCAAAGGGCAGGAACTGCTCGTAGCCCTTGAGCAGATCCTGTAGCTCGGTGCGCATTTCCTCACGCCCGCCCGCCAACAGCATCCACAGATCTTGAACGGCAGGTCCGGTCAGACAATCGTCGAGATCGACGAAATGAGGCCCTAAATCGGTCCACAGAATATTGCCGCGGTGGCAGTCGCCCAAGATGCGCCCGAGCGCAGCGCCGCCCCAATTGAACGCGCGCGCCTCCACCGCGTCCAACAACTCGTCGGTCACTTCGGCGTACTTCGTCGCCAAATAGTCGGGCATCCAATCGCCGTCCAAGACGAAGTCACGGGCATTGCGGCCCAGGTCCTCGATGCTCAAGGATGCGCGCTCTTTGAACCGGGACGCCCGACCCACGGCGTGAATGCGGCCGAGAAAGCGGCCCACCCATTCGCGCTCATCGCGGTTGCCCAGTTCCGGCCAGCGTCCGCCGCGCCGGGGAAACACGGCGTAGCGAAAGCCCTGATGCGTATGCATCGATTCATGCGCCTGCAACAGTGGCGCGACCACGGGGATTTCCTGGGCCGCGAGCTCGCCGGCGAAGGCGTGCTCCTCGCGGATCGCCGCATCGCTCCAGCGCCCTGGGCGATAGAACTTGGCGACCACCGGTTCGCCGTCCTCGATGCCTATCTGATACACCCGGTTTTCGTAGCTGTTGAGCGCCAGCACCCTGCCATCGCAGTGATATCCCACGGCCTCGATCGCATCCAGCACGGTCTCGGGAGATAGCTTCGAATACGGCGCGTCGCGACTCATGGCGCCGATTGTACAGTTACGACCCGGTCACTCCTTTTTGACTCCTACACGCTGCTAGAATGCGCCCCATGCGATTGCCCCGACCGAAGTCACTGAGCGGACTGATGCTGATCGGATTCACGATCGTGGCCGCGCCGTTGCTGTTTGCAATCGTGAACGCCGCCGTGCAGATGAATCGCTTGTCGGTTCGCAGCCAGCAACTCGTGGTTCACGGCATGCAAGGAACCCGCAACAATCAGCGCATGTTTGAAGAGATCGAGGCGCTGGATCGTCAAGCGCGCCTGTATCAGGTCACCGGCAGCGCGGACCTGTTGGATGCCTACGCACAGCACCATTCCCGTTTGATCACCGCCACTCGCGAGATCCTGACCCTGCCGCTCGATGAGGCCTCGCAAGAGGGGGTGCGCGCGGTGCAATCCAAGGCGGATCAATTGCTGCAAGATCTGCGGCACGCGGCGCCGAACTCCGGCCGCATGGCGGAGCTGATCGTCGCTTTTCCGCAGTTGTTGGAGGCCGCATCCCGCGTCTCCGAGAGGATCAACCTGCAGATCGACAAGGAAACGGCGAGCCTGGAACTCGCGACTCAACGTGCGCAGCAGAATCTGGTCTGGCAAACGCTGCTGCTGGTGCCGATGACGCTGGCCGTGGTCGGCGTCTTCACCTATCTGTTCGGCCGACCGATTCGAGCAATCGATCGCGCCATCAGCGAGCTCGGTCGAGGCACCTTCTCGCGGCCCATTGCCATTCGCGGACCGGCGGATCTCGAGCGCTTGGCGGCGCAATTGGAGTGGCTGCGCGGCCGGTTGCTCGATTTAGCGCAGGAAAAGAACCGATTTCTGCGGCATATGTCGCATGAATTGAAAACGCCATTGGCCAATATCCGCGAGGGAACCGAACTGTTGATGGACGGCGCGGTGGGCGAGCTCCAAAGCGGCCAGCGCGAAGTCACGGCCATCTTGCGTGAGAACGGCATGAAGCTGCAGCGACTGATCGAAAATCTTTTGTCTTTCAGCGCCTGGCAGGCCAAGAGCGTCGGCTTGGAGATTTCCGAATTCAAGCTGCGCCCGTTGATCAAGAGCGTGCTGGAGAATCAGCAACTCACGCTGGTGGCGCAACGCGTACGGCTCGACGTGCAGGTGGAGGATCTCACGCCCCTGGCGGATCGCAGCAAGGTGCGCCTGATTCTCGACAATCTGCTCTCCAATGCCGTCAAGTTCACGCCGCGCGGCGGGACAATTTCTCTGCATGCCCGCGCTGAGCGCGAGCAACTGATATTGGATGTCATGGACAGCGGTCCGGGCATTCCCACCGAGGAGCGCAAGCGCATCTTCGAAGCCTTCTACCAGGGTAAAACTCCGCAGGGTGGGCACGTCAAGGGCACCGGCATCGGCCTATCGGTGGTCACGGAGTTCGTCAACGCCCATGGCGGCAGCATCGAGATCCTCGAATCGAAGAGCGGCGGTGCGCACTTCCGCGTTCGCCTGCCCCTGCGCGCCGCCAGCCCCGCCCTCGCGCGCGAAAAAGCTCATGCCGCATAAGGGCAATCGCGTTGCAGCATGCGGCCTGTTACTCCTCTGGGTCGCCGGGTGCGGCACGATGGGCGCCTCCAAGACGCCCGCCCCCGTCGTGCCTGAGCGCCCGCAGCAGGACATCAGTCCGGTGGCGCCGTTGCTGGAAATGATGAGCAACCTGCCGCAGGGGGACCCGGCGCGCCAGGCGGAGATCTTCCAGCAGGCGAAGGATGCGGCCGAATTGCAACCGACCACCAGCAATCGACTGCGGTATGCGCTGGCCTTGGCGACGCCGGGCTACAGCGGGGCCGATGCCGTCGCAGCGCAGCGACAGTTGGCGGAACTCCTCGCCAGGCCTGAAACTCTGCTGCCTGTGGAGCGCCTGTTGGCCGCGGTTGAGCTCAAAGAGGTTGAGCAACGGCTGATTTTACAGGCCGAAAACACGCGAATGCGCGATGCCGTGCCGAATGACACGCATGACAAGCTGCAGGCGATTAATCGTCGCCTGGCGGCTGAAACCGACGAAAATGCGAAGTTGCGCAAGGCCTTGGACGAGGCGAGGGCTAAACTCGAGGCGGTAACACATATCGAGCAACGATCTGTCACCGACCGCGGAACCGGCGCCCCCCACACGCCATAACGCCTAACCGGAGAGACTGCACTGAACGCCTATTCGATTGCTGCCACCACACCCCTGTCGTTCGGCCTGCAGCCGGGCACCCGCGATTCACTGACCCCGCAAAAGCGCAAAGCGCGCATTCTGGTGGTCGATGACGATCCGGGTCTCTTGCGCCTGCTGACGATCCGTCTGCGCGCCGAGAACTACGAGGTCGAAGCGGTTGAAAGTGCCGCCGCCGCGTTGGCGGCCTGCGTGCGTTTTCGTCCGGATCTGGTGATCACCGATCTGCGCATGGACCAAATGGACGGCATCGGACTGCTGAAGGAGCTGCAAAGCCGATGGCCGGGATTGCGGGTCATTATTCTCACGGCGCATGGCACCATTCCCGATGCGGTCCACGCGACCCAAAGCGGCGCCTTTGGCTTCCTCACCAAGCCGGTGGATAAGCAGGAACTGCTCGACCACGTGCAAAAAGCACTCAAGGTGTCGGGTTTCGCGCATGTCGATGAGGATTGGCGCGCCGATATCGTCACCCGCAATCAGCTCATGGAAGACAAATTGGCCCAAGCCAACATGGTGGCCGGAACCGATGCGCGGGTCTTGTTGACCGGCGAGAGCGGCACGGGCAAGGAGCTGCTGGCCCGCGCCATTCACGAGGCCAGCCCGCGCCGCAATAAGCCATTCGTTTCGATCAATTGCAGTGCGATGGCCGAGAATCTGCTCGAGTCCGAACTATTTGGCCATGAGCGCGGCGCGTTTGCCGGCGCGACCCGCGCCCAAAAAGGTTTATTCGAAACCGCCGATGGCGGCACCTTGCTGTTGGATGAGGTCGGCGACATGCCGATGCGGCTGCAGGTCAAACTCTTGCGCGTGCTCCAGGACAACACGATTCGTCCCGTGGGTGGCGCCGATGCCGTGCAAACCAATGTACGCATTATTTCCGCAACGCACCGCGACCTGCATGAATTGATGGTGGCCGGTCAGTTTCGCGAAGATCTGTACTATCGACTGAACGTAGTGCATATCGAGGTGCCCTCGCTCGGCCGCCGACGCGAGGACATTCCCCTGCTGGTGGCGCACTTTCTGGAACAGATCGCCAAGGAGACCGGTCAGCGCAAGATCTATGCGCCGGAAGCGGTCGAACTGCTGGCGACCGCGGAGTGGCCCGGCAATGTGCGCCAGCTGTACAACGTCGTGCGGCAAAACGTCGCCCTATCGCACGGACCCATCATCACGGCGGAATTGGTACAGCAGTCGCTCGGCGGCAACCCCACCCGCCTGCCCTCGTTCGACGAGGCGCGTGATGAATTCACCCGCAACTATCTGTCGCAGATCCTGCAGATCACCACCGGCAATGTCAGCCAGGCGGCGCGTCTGGCGAAGCGCAACCGCACAGATTTCTATAAATTGCTGTCGCGCCACCAGCTGCTGCCGGACGACTTCAAGAAAGGCTAGGCGGGGCGAACCCTAGGCGCTGCGATAAAAAGCGGCGACGCTCGCAACCACGTGATCGAGCTGCGTTTGGGTCAGTTCCGGGTAGATCGGCAACGCCAAGGTCTCTGCCGCGGCGCGCTCGGATTGCGGAAAATCCCCCGGCGCGTGCTTTAAATAGGCAAAACACTTCTGCAAGTGCAGCGGCACCGGATAATAGATTTCCGTGCCGATGCCCTGCGCCGTCAAATGATCTTTCAGCGCGTCGCGATTCTGTACCCGCACGACGTACTGATTGAAGATGTGGCGGCCCTTCACGGTCGCCTGCGGCGTGATCAGGTGCTTGGCGCCGTTGGCCGCGGCAAATGCCGCCGTGTAATAGGCGGCATTTCGCTGCCGCGCTGCGGTCCAGCCGTCCAAATATTTCAGCTTCACGCGCAGCACCGCGGCTTGCAACTCGTCGATTCGGAAGTTGCCGCCGATCACCGCGTGAAAATATTTTGGCTTGCCGCCGTGCACGCGCAGCACGCGCATGCTCTCGGCGAGCTCGGCATCGTTGGTCGTACATAATCCGGCGTCGCCGAAGGCACCGAGATTTTTACTGGGGAAGAATGAGAAGCAACCGATGTCGCCGATCGAGCCGACGCGCACGCCATGGTATTCCGTGCCGATGGCCTGCGCGGCGTCCTCGATCACTTTCAAATTGTAGTGCTTCGCCACGGCCATCAGCGGGTCCATGTCGGCCGACTGACCGTAGAGATGCACCGGCATGAGTCCTTTGATCCGGCCGCCGGTAGCGCGATTGTGCAATTGGCCGCCCTGAACCCGGCAATGCTGACCGATGAAATCACTTACCGCCTGCGGCGATAAGTTAAATGAGACCGGGTCGATGTCGCAGAACACCGGCCGCGCACCCAGGCGCGCAATCGTTCCCGCCGTGGCGAAGAAGGTAAAGGGGGTTGTAATTATTTCATCGCCTGCGCCCACCCCTAACGCCATCAGCGCGAGCAGAAGCGCATCCGTTCCGGAGGAGACGCCGACGCCGGCGGCGCTGGCGCAGTAGGCTGCCACCTCCGCCTCCAACGCCAGCACGTGTTCGCCGAGGATGAAGCGCTGACTCGCGCAGACTTCCTCTATGATGGGCATCACTTCAGCGCGAATCTGCGCATACTGAGCCTTAAGATCGAGTAATGGAACGTTAGTCATAGGCGGCTAGAATATCATTCGTGCGATGGCCATAGGCAAAGGCGTCGCGCTTCCACGGACATCCGATGACCCAGCCGATGTTGTTAAAACAGAGCTTGATGATCGCGCTACTGACCGGTGTTCAGGCAGTGGTGCCGGCGGTGGTCGCCATCGGCTCGCTGTACGCCACCATCGTTCTTTACGGACACCATTTCGATCCGTCCTCGGCCACCATCGTCATCGTGGCGGTATTGTGCCTGGTACTGGTGCAGCTGCCGCGCGAAGTCAGCGGCACACAGCTGACCTCGGCGCGCCTTTCCGACGTCACGGACGTGATCCTGCGCTGGATGATGCTGCTGTTGGTATTGCTCGCCGTGGGCTATGTCACCAGAACCTTCACGATTTATCCGCGGCGTGTTTTTCTCACGTGGGCGGCGGTGACACCGGTACTGTTGATCGCGATCACACTGGCAATGCAGGAAGTGAAGCACCGCTTCCTGATGAACACCCTCGAGACTCGCAGCGCCATCATCGCCGGATACAACACCACCAGTTTTGAACTCGCGCGCCGTTTGCAGAGCAATCCGGGCATGCGTGTGGAGATGGCCGGTTTCTTCGATGATCGCAGCAAAGAGCGGCTCGGTATGGATGGCGAGACCCGGCTGGTCGGCTCCTTGAGCGACATGTCTCAGTACGTGAAAGATAACCGCACGGATGTCATTTTCATCGCCCTGCCGATTCGCCATGTGAAGCGAGTGATGGACCTGTTGGATGACTTGCGCGACACCACCGCATCCATCTACTACGTACCCGATATTTTCGTGTTCAACTTGATTCAGGCGCGCCCGACCGAGATCCATGGCATCCCGGTCGTGGCCATGTTGGAAACGCCTTTCTACGGCTATCGCGGTGTCACCAAGCGCGTCACCGATGTCGGCTTCTCAGCGCTCATCCTGCTGCTGTCGCTGCCCTTGCTGGTGCTCATCGCCCTAGGGATTCGGCTCACCTCCGCCGGGCCCGTCATTTTCACGCAGCGCCGCTACGGCTTGGACGGCAAAGAAATTGGGGTTTACAAGTTTCGCACCATGCTGGTCACGGAGGATGGCACGCAGATTCGTCAGGCTTCCAGAACCGATAGCCGCATCACCCCCATCGGCAGGGTGCTGCGCCGCTTGTCGCTGGATGAATTGCCGCAGCTCATCAATGTGCTGCAAGGCCGAATGAGCTTGGTGGGCCCAAGACCCCATGCGGTGGCTCACAATGAAGAATATCGAAAGCTCATCAAGGGCTACATGTTGCGGCACAAAGTTTTGCCGGGTATCACCGGCCTTGCTCAGATCAATGGCTGGCGCGGCGAGACCTCGACTCTGGAAGACATGGAAGCCCGGGTCAATTACGACCTCGACTACCTGCGGCATTGGACGCCGTTGCTCGACTTCAAAATCCTGCTGTTGACGATCGTCAAAGTATTTCGCGACGACAAGGCGTACTGATTGGGCGGCAGGGCTCACCCTACAGCGCTCAACGCGGGGCTTCAGACGGCCATCCCCGATGTTACGAATTGCTCGTGGAATAAGTACTGACCTTGCAGCGGTGAGGCGGCGAACGAGTCGAGTTCGATCCTGCGGTTCGCCAATATCCGGAACGCGCCGCGCTTTTCGCCCCACTCAGGCAGCCCGACCGAGACGTCCTGAAAGCCCAAGCGCTGCTGGGTCAGCGCGAATTGGCATTTGTAGAACGCCTCCTTGGCTGAAAAGATCAGGGTCGCCGCCGCAAGTTGCTCGGATTCCGGCAGAGAGCCGAGCCAGGTCGTTTCCGCCTGCGTACAGATACTGCGCCAGAGCGTCGTCCTGACGCTTGCGGCAATTTCGGTATCGATTCCCACGGAACGCAGGCATTTTTTTGGGGCGACCACCGCCGCGCAAAAGCCCGTCGTGTGGGTAATGCTGCCCACCAGCTCTGCCGGCCACAACGGTTGCCGGTGGGCGCCGACTTCGATGGCGAATTTGTGGATGCCGAGTTCGTGCAGGAGCAAGCGGGCGCAGAGCCGTCCAGCCGCGAACTCCTCGACCCGTTTCGGCACTGCTTTTTGCACGTGCCGTGCTTCCTCGGGATAGAGCGCGCCCGGATCGGCGCGGCCGCGCAGTTCCGCCGTCAATGCGCCCTGCGGGAACAATTCGCACAAGCAGGACGACAAACTCGCGGGATTGGTTTCGATGCTATTCACGGTGTCGCTCGAGAAACATTTTGACAGAATGCCGCGAAGCGGTGTCGAGCCCTCGCCGGCCACTGCTAGAATGCCGCTATGAGTTCGTTGTGGGAATCCATTTCATCGAGCGGCCCCGCCGCCGGCGCTTTTCACGGCCGTTTGGGATCGGTCGCCCTTCAAGAACTCGCGGCCGGCTCGATACTGGGCGGCGCACTCGAGTCGTTTCGCGGCCGATCGGTGCTGCTCTCGATGCGCGAGCAACTTAGCACCGCGCTCGCGCTGTTGGAACTCGACGGCGTTGCGCGCCGGCTGGTGCTCTGCACGCCGGACTTGACGCCCGAGCAGCTCGCAGGCGTGGGCGCCACCGCTGAAGCCGACATCATCCTCGACAGCGTCGCGGCGCAGCCCCTGCCTGCAACACTGCAGCGCCGCGCCACCGAGACAACAGAATGGATCCTGCTAACCTCCGGCACGACGGGGGTGCCGAAATTGGTGGTGCACAGCTTTGAGAGTCTCGCCGGGGCCCTGCCGCGGCATCCACCATCGACCAAACCCATGGTTTGGAGCACGTTTTACGACATTCGCCGCTATGGGGGCCTGCAAATCTATCTACGAGCGGTGCTGTCCGGTTCGCCGCTGGTTCTGTCCAATGCAGGGGAACCCACACGCGAGTTTCTAGCGCGCGCGGGCGCCGCGGGGGTGACGCACATTTCGGGAACGCCCTCGCACTGGCGTCGAGCGCTGATGAGCGGCGAGACGGCACTGATGTCCCCGGAATACGTGCGCCTGTCGGGTGAGGTTGCCGATCAGACGGTGCTGGATAATTTGCGCGCAGCCTATCCGCATGCACGCATCGCGCATGCGTTCGCCTCCACCGAGGCGGGCGTGGCTTTCGATGTCAATGACGGACTCGCGGGTTTTCCGGAGAGCTTGATTGGCAATGCCGCGAGCCCCATCGCCATGAAAGTCCAGGATGGCACGCTGTGGATTCGTTCGCAGCGCAACGCCGCGCGTTACCTGGGCAGTGCGCAGGCGCCGATCATCGGCGAGGATGGCTACGTCGATACCGGCGACTTGGTCGAGTTAGCGAACGGACGCTACTATTTTCGCGGCCGCAAGGGCGGCGTCATCAATGTCGGCGGACTGAAGGTGTTTCCGGAGGAAGTCGAGTCGGTGCTCAATGCCGATCCGCGAGTGCGCATGTCACTCGTCAAGGCACGGCGCAACCCGCTGACCGGCTCGCTGGTGGTGGCGGAAGTCGTGCTGGCGGACAGCGAAAGTTCCGCCGACGCCAGCACAGCCGCGCAGATCAAGAGCGATCTGCTTGGCGCCTGCCGCCGCACGCTGGCCGCTCACAAGGTGCCCGCCCAGTTGCGTTTCGTGCCTGCGTTGGAGATGAGCGGCGCCGGCAAGCTGGTGCGCCCCAGTGCGTAACGTCATCGTCACCGGCGGCAGCCGTGGATTGGGACTGGCCATGTGCGGCACCCTTGCGGGCGAGGGTTATCGCGTCATCGCCGTCGCCCGCAAGTTGAGCGCAGAGCTGACGGCGGCGGCCGCCAAAGCAACACGGGAAGGTCGCGGCGCAATCGAATTTCGGGCCTGCGACCTGTCGGATCTGGAGGCGCTCGCGCCTCTGGTGCGCGCCGTGCGCGCCGATTTCGGAGCGCTGTACGGCTTGGTCAATAACGCAGGCTTGGGCACGAGCGGCATCCTGTCGAACATGCGCGATGCGGAAATTCAGCGGCTGATTCAATTGAACACCGTCTCACCCATCGTGCTATCGAAGTACGTCGTCAGGTCCATGATGACGCAGCGCGAAGGTCGGATCGTGAATATCGCCTCCATCGTCGCTTCGACCGGCTATAGCGGCTTGTCCGTTTACAGCGCCACCAAAGCCTCGTTGATCGGCTTCACCCGCTCGCTGGCGCGCGAGGTCGGCCAGCTCGGCATCACGGTCAATGCGCTGGCGCCCGGCTTCGTCGACACCGAAATGACGCATGAGCTGAGCGACTCGCAACGCCAGAAAATCGCCCGGCGCAGCGCCCTGCATCGCATGCCCGAACCGATTGATGTCGCCCACAGCGTCGTGTTTCTATTGGGCGAGGCAGGCCGAAACATCACGGGCACCGTCATCACCATCGATGCGGGCAATACGGCTTAGAACCGGTCAGCCCCGCAAGCGTCAGAGTTCTTGATATTGATGCGGTTCCAATGCCAGTGGCTCAATTTCCGCAGGTTTGCCGAAGCAAACTCTCGCGCCGAAACTCACCAGGAAGATGCCGAGGCTGATGAGACCGAAGATCAGGGGTGATCGCTGTTCGGCAATGAAGGCCATCGCCAGAAGGATGCCCAGCATGCCGGCGATGGCCCCATAGGTGAGGTATGGATATGCCCACATCCGCACGCGCAGGCGCGTGGGATCCTGCCTCTCGAGGCGTGCCCGCAGGCGCAATTGTGAAATGGCGATCGATACGTAGACGAATATCGCTACCGTTCCGTAGGAATTGACGAGAAACGCAAACACTTTATCGGGCGAGACATAGGACATGATCACGGCGCCGTAGCCGAACAAGGTCCCCAGAAGAATCGCGCGCATCGGCACGCCATGGCGGTTGAGTTTGGCGAACCCTCGAGGAGCATCGCCGCGCCGGGTCAGCGCGAACAGCATGCGCGAGGAGGCATACAGCCCCGAATTCAGAGCCGACAGCACGGCCGTGAGCACCACGGCGTTCATGATCTGCGCTGCGGCGGGAACTCCCATGGCGATCAGCGCACTGACGTAAGGCGTGCTCATGGCGGCGGAATTCCAAGGCACGAGGCACACCACCAGAAGAATCGAGCCCACATAGAAGAGCAGCACCCGCATAACAACCGAGTTGGTTGCCGCGGCCACCGCTTTCGCAGGTTCGGCGGCCTCCGCCGCCGCGATGGTGACGATTTCGGCGCCGAAGTAGAATCCGGTGGCCGCGACGGCACCGGTCAGCACCGGCAGTACGCCGTGGGGCGCAAATCCGCCATGCGCCGTGAGATTGGCCAGGTGCGGCGCGGCTCCGGGCCACAGTCCGAGTACGAACACGCCAGCCGCCAGCAGGAATACGGCAATAGCCGCGACCTTGATCGAGGCGAACCAAAACTCGAATTCGCCGTACGAGCGTACGGAAAAGACATTCGTGAGCGTGAGCAACAGCATCAGACTTAAGCTGATGAGCCAGGTCGGCTCATTGGGCAGCCAGAATCGCACCAAGCCGGCGGCTGCAACCGCCTCCAGGGCCACAACGATGACCCAGAAGTACCAATACATCCAGCCCGTCAGAAAGCCTGCGAGTTCGCCAAGCAGCGGCCGATCGCTCCAGGCGAGCCGGGCATACTCGTAAAACGATCCCACCGCCGGCAATGCCACCGCCATTTCGCCCAGCATGCGCATCACGAGCACGACCAGCAGTCCCGTGATGAGAAAGGATACGACCGCTGCAGGGCCTGTCGCCTGGATCACCACGCCGCTGCCCACGAACAGACCGGCGCCGATGACTCCGCCCAGAGCAATCATGCTCATGTGCCGCTGCTTCAGGCTGTGGCGCAGCCCGCTCGGGGCACGAGGGTTGGTGATCGCACGGGGGTCCTGCACCCCCCGAATATAGCCTGTCGCCGCGTTGAGCGACCAGACACCAGCACTACGCATCGTTGAGCGGCGCGGAGCCCCACCCAATCGTGGATTAACTGTGCGGTAGTCCATGGTTTAGGGGATTCGATGCTCCCTATAATCCCTTTGGAGCCCGACAGGGACGCTGCGACAAAGGGAGCTATCGGGATGAAGCGTACGTGGCGTGTCGACAAGGCGACGATAGTCGATTTCAACACCGGCTCGTTCGGCCGGCAATCCGTTTTGGTCAACGGCGAGGAGTTCTACCGGCGCCGTCCGTGGCGCGGCAAGGCTCTCTACGAATTCGTGGTGCCAGGCAGCGGCACCAAAGCGGCGCTCGAGGTTCGGCCGGCAGTGGTCAGCGGCCCGGCGCACGCGGAGTTGCGTGTCGGCGGCCGTGTCATGATCGAGCAGTCCGAAATCATTTCCTGCAAGGGCTGCGGCAAACTGCCGAACGGGTACGATGCATTTTGCGGCAATTGTGGGAAGGCGCTGCCGAAGCCTGAGTCGTACACGCAACGGCGCCAGTTGAAGAGCGCCAACTCGGCAATTCGCTACCTGGCGATTCTGTTTCTCATTGTCGGAATCGCGTTATTCTTCCTGACGAAGTCCAATTCCGAGCAGGTGCTCACGCGGGTAGCGAGTCTGCAGGACAGCGCCAACTACCCGACGCTATTGGCAGGCAAGCAATACACGGTGGGGCAAATCCGAAAAGAGCTGGCGTGGGCGCCGTGGAGCGCGCTCCTCGTGAACGCCATCTTGGCGGTCGTCATGACGACTCTCTATTTTTGGGGCAAGCGCGCCCCACTGCCGGCCATCCTGGTCGCAACCGCAACCTACATCGTGGTCATCGTCGCGAGTGCGATTGCAGATCCTCGAACCCTGGCGCAGGGCCTGATCGTGAAAATCATCGTCATCGTGATGCTGGTGAACGGCACCAAAGCGGCGCTTGCCTTGCGCAACGACGATGGATGAACTCACCGCGGCCGAGGCGCTTGGCGGCTGCCCGTCTTGTCGCAGGCAATTGCAGCCCGCGTCGCGCTTCTGCACACACTGCGGCTATTCTGCCAGTAGCGTATCGCCCGCCACTCCTTCACGTCACGACGAGGAGCGCTTGCGGATCCAATGGGGGCAATTAAAGCGCGTCGGCGGTTTGTTTCTCTGGCTGCTGTTCAGCCTCTTGATTCTTGGCATGATCGATCGCGGCTTGCGCAGCCCCCGGCCCGAAGTCTTCGTCGCGGCCATCAACGCGGTGGCCGTTGCCGCGTTTGCCGTTGCCGGCTATCGCGACCTGCTACCGCTGCTGAAATTACCGCGCTTCGATATCCGCAGCGCGCTGCAAATGTCCGGCGCCGTCATCGCATTCGTCGTGCTCGTCAGTGCGTACTTCAGTCTCTTGGCGGCGTCGGGAAGCCCGGTCGCCCGCTACAGCGATCGTTTTCTGGCCGCCGGCTGGCCCATTTGGAGCATTTATATCGTCATCAGCGTCGCCCCGGCGATCGTTGAGGAAGTCGCATTTCGCGGTGTCATCCAAGGTTCGTTGGAAAAAGTATTCAGTCGCCGCGATGCATGGCTGATTCAAGGTGCCTTGTTCGGCCTGCTGCACCTCTCGCCGCTGGTGTTCCCCAGTCACATGCTGATGGGGCTTTGCTTCGGATTCTTGCGAAACCGATCCAACAGCCTATATCCCGGAATGCTGGTCCACGGCGGTTGGAATGCCTGGGTGATCTACTCGGAAATCGCGGCGCATTAGCGCGTGGATTTGCTTCGTGCCACCACCGTGTCGAAGTCGACCAGCATGTCCGACATGCTCATGGCAGTAGCGAACTCGCGCACCCATTGCCGAGCGGAAGCAACGTCTGCCTCAGGGTGCGCAGCAAGCAAGCCTTCAATGTCCTGCAGGTCTTTGGGCCGCCGGGCAATGGCCTTCATGACGAGCAGATCCTCCACCCGCGGCAAGCGCACGCGCAGGCCGTCAATATCGTGAATCTCACTGTGGTCGATCGCCGTCTGCTCGAACGATAAACGGCCAAACGTAAGGTCGATGTTGATTCCGGATGCAACGTGCCTCATCAGAAGAACACGGCTTCGGCGCGCGAAATCGAGCGGATTCTCAATGCGGGGACGAATGCCATGACTCGCAGCAGTGGCTACGGCATTGGCCCAGTCCGCTTCAGGAAGAATCGCGAGTGCATCCACATCCTGGGTCAGCCGCGGCTGACCCAGGATCGAAGCGGCAACTCCACCGATAATCATGGAAGGCATCCTCGTGACATCCAGCCACTTCACCAAATCGGCTAGCGCAGTCCGCAGCGAAGCAGGGACTGGATCGCGATCAACCACCCAGCGCCTGCCAAAGACGAGCCCACCGAGCGCGAACGAGCTGCAAGCCGTTCTCGCGTTCCGGATCGACCGCAAAGAGGTTGCGCGACGCCATCAAAGCTGACAACTGATGCAACTTGGTGTCCATCGAAGTGCGGCGCAGCTCGGCGATTTCGATCTCTTTGACCAACTCCCAGCGCTTGAAATAAGCCTGGGCTTCGGCTGCGGTGATTGAGGCCATGAGTTCATGATACTACGAAGCGTCATGGACGACGCGACACTATGTGCCGGCTGCGTTCGGCGCTTTTGGCGCAAAAAAGGCCTGCAATTTCTGCGAGGGCTTAATGGTGGCGCGCTTTGCTTTCAATACGGTAAATGCTCCGGTCGCGGCATCGAGCACAGCATCGATGTCGAGGTCCGTCATGGCGCCGCTCAAGAACATGTTGTGCCACGGGTGGACATAGACGCCGCGTTTCAGCATCTCGCTGGACCAGAAGAAGCCGAATCGCAGATCCGGATCCTCATCGAATAGAAACAGGGGCATTTGCACAGGGCCCGTCTGGCGTAAACGGAACCCGCTCGCCGCAGCGCGCTCATCCAAGCCGCAGCGCAGCTTGCCTCCCAATCGCTCGATTCGTTCGAGATAATCGGTCTGCGCCACCAAGCGTAAAGTGACCAGCGCGGCGGCCATGGGCGAGGCGGCATACCAGAACGATCCGGTGACGAATATCGATGCGGCGGCATCGCGGGCTTTCTCCGATCCCAACAGGGCCGAGATCGGATGACCGTTGGCGATGCACTTGCCCCAGCTCGATAGATCCGGTTGCACGCCGACCGTCGACCAAGAGCAATCGCGGGCGATTCGCAAACCGCCGCGCACATCATCCACCACCAAGAGAGCGCCGCGCTGATCGCATAGCTCGCGCGCGCGCCGCGCGTACGCGGCCTCAGGCAGGGCTTGATCGACGAAGGCATCGTGCTTGAAGGGCGAGGCGAAGATAGCGGCGAGGTCGGAACCCGCTTTCGCGACGGCTGCTTCGAGGCTTTCGACATCGTTATAGGCGCAGAAGATCTGGTTGGCGCGATCCTCCGGTGTGGTACCGGACGGCCGCGGCGTACACCAGGGCGCCGCACCGTGATAAGCGCCCTTGGCCAGCACCACAGTCTTGCGGCGGGTGTGCGCCCGGGCCGTCACCAGCGCCATGGTTGTCGCATCCGTGCCGTTCTTGCAGAACATGGCCCACTGCGCATGCTTGACCATGGCCGTCATGCGCTCCGCGAGCGTGACCATCAGCTCCGTGGGTCCCGTCAGCGGATCGCCTCGGCGCATTTGATGGACGGCGGCCGCGTCTATTTCCTCGTGCGCATAACCCAGTAGCTGCGGACCGTAGGCGCACATCAAGTCCAGATACCGGCGGCCATTGACATCCCACAGATACGCGCCCTCTCCGCGTGAGAAGAATTGGGGGTAGTCATCGGGCAACAAGGCCACCGATTGATGTCCGTACATTCCGCCCGGAATTACCGCCTCGGCCCGAAGGCGCAGTTCTTGGTCTTTGTTGATCGATGCCGTCATGGTCCACCCCGAGCGATTGAATAATGATAGCCGTTGGAAAAGCGGCGCACAGCGTATACCTTGGGGGCAACAGGAGGCGAGTACGTGCATACAATGCATTCGGCAACGAACCGACGCAATTGAAAACGGCGCAAAGCGTTTCTTGGATCGGTCCGCGCCCGACGGCCTGGCAGATCAGCGCGATTCTGTTCGTCGGTACGATCGGGATTCTGATTCCCGGGGTACAGCCCGTCGTTCTGGGCGCGCTGCTGACCGAAGATCACATTAACTTATCCCAATTGGGACATGCGGCGTCTGTCGAACTGCTCGTCATGGGCGGAACGGCGGCGTTGGCGGCCGCGCTTCTGGCGCCGCGGCGGTTACGCGCGGTTTGCATCGCCGCCGGCCTCGCTCTTGCGCTGGGAAATTATTTTACGCCGCTTGCGCGGGGTGAAACGGTAACGGCCGTGCGCGCCATCACCGGAGCCGCGGGCGGTCTTCTCATCTGGATCACCGCAAGCATGATCGCGCGTTCGGCCGCTCCGGATCGCTGGGCGGGCATTTACCTGACCGTGCAAACTCTGGCGCAGTTCATCTTTGCGGCCATCATGACCTCGTGGATAAATCCCAGCCATGCCGTGCAGGGCGACTTTGGTCTGTTGGCCGTCGCGGGCTTGGTTTGCGCGGTTGCCGCCTTCGCTTTGCCCTCATCGTTTGTTGCTCTGCCCCAACGAGCCGGCGAGGTGGAGGGATCTTTCGCGATACCGCCTCCGCGGGGCTTTCTCGCCCTCGGAGCTCCTTTCCTCCTCATGATGTGCATTGTCGGTATCTGGGTGTACTACGATCCCATTGCTCAACAAGCCGGCCTGTCGTCTCATATTTCCGGTATGGCGGTGTACATTTCGCTGGCCTTTCAAGTGTTGGGAGGCACGCTCGCCACCTTGACGGCCGGCCGGCTGAAATGGTTTCCGGTGTTTGTTATTTGCGCCGCCGTGGATTTTGGAATGATCGCCCTGCTCGGTACCCATCCATCCGCAATTTTATTTTTGGTGGACGCCGCCGTGTTCGGATTCATTTGGCTCTTTATCCTGCCCTTTCTTGTGCCGATGACCATCGAAGCCGATCCCTCGAGACGTTCGGCGGTTTTAATCAGCGGCGTGGCCCTGCTCGGCGCGAGTTTAGGCCCCACACTCGCAGGAATGATCATCAGTCCAGGCGATACGCGAGGCGCATTGTGGTTCGGCGCCGGCTGTCTTTTTTTAAGCCTAGGGATCGCCACGGGATTGCGGTTTGTAAAGAAGTTGCCCTAGGCGCGCGGGCTAAATCGCGCCCGATCGTTTCAGCGCCGTATAGCGGTTCACCAACTCGATGCCCAACTGCTGCGGTTCGCAATCGATCATCATCACCCCGCCCATGGCCAATCGTCGCAGCATGTCGCGGCGGCGTTGTTCGTACTCCAGCGCGGCGGCCACCTCGAGGCCGCTCTGCTCCGTTGCCAGCGGCTGATCCGCGATCTGGCCGACGATTTTCTCGCGCAGATTGGCAAGCACCACCAGGTGTCGCGAGCGAAGCAAGCCCAGCGCCACCGACAACTCGGTCGAGTCCTCATCGCGGCAATTCGTGATGAGCACCAGCAAACCCCGCTTGCGGTGGCGCCGGATCGAATCCGCGGCAGCGCGCGTGTAGTCGGAAAAGGTCGGAGTCGGCTCCACATCGCCGAGCTCGGCCATCAATGCATTCAGCGACCGCCGACCCTTGCGCGGCGCGAAGCGCCTTTCCATGTCACCCGGCGTGCCGAAGGTCATGGCTCCGACGGCATCGCCCTTGCTGAGCGCGACGAATGCCAGCAGCATCAGAGCATTCAGTGCTTGGTCGAAGTGCGTGCTGCCCACGCCATGCTGGGTATCGTCGGCACGCATTCGCCGGCCGCAGTCCAATAGGAACATGACCGACTGATCCCGATCGTCCTGAAATTTACGCACGATCGGCCGCTGATGCTTGAGCGTGGCTTTCCAATCAATGTGGCGGATGGCGTCGCCCGCTTGATAGTCCACCAATTGATCGAAGTCGGTCGCGGATCCACGTCGGCGAATCGACTTGATGCCGATCTCCGCCAGACGATGCTTGCCGGTCAACCAGTCAAAAGCCGCATGCAGTTCGAAATTGGGGAACACCCGCCGTGAATCGCTGCCGCCCACCTGCAAATTCAAATCCAGGAGCCCGAAATTCGAGCGCAGGCGAATCTGCGCCGGATCGAAACGCTTCAGACCGCGCAGGGTGGGTGTAATCTTGAATTGCAGCGTTTGCCGTTGTCCCGCCTCGAGCGCGAAGGTAAGCGGCATGCTCGGCGTGTCCATGCTCGCATCGGCCATGTCGAACAACCGGCCGCTGTGGCGCCGCGCACCGCCATTCTCGAGGCTCAATCCCACAGTCACGGGGGCGCCGACAGCGAACGCGCGCGGCAGGTGGCGCTTCAATGTCAGCGGCGCGCGCTTCCACGCCGACAGGCTGAGGTAGCCATCGATCACCAGCAAGAACACCAGGACCGCGCCGCTTGCCGCGGCCGCCTGCAGAATGGTCGAGTGCGGCGCATCGACACCGCTCAACGTAGCCAACACTGCACCGACCCCGATCAGAACCAGAACGAGCGTGCGGGAGGGGATAAAAATCACCGGAGGTCCCTCAGACTCGCGGCGCCGCGGTCGCGTCGAGGATCGCACTGATCAGATCATCGGCGCTATGGCCATCGAGTTGCGCATCGGCAGACAGCGCGACGCGATGGCGCAGCGCCGCTGTGGCCACTCCCTTGACGTCGTCGGGTACGACAAACGCCCGTGCCGCCATCAGCGCCGCCGCCTTGGCCGCCCTAACCAGCGCGATCGGTCCGCGCGAGCCGCTGCCCACGGCGATACCGGGCCAGTCTCGCGTGGCGCGCACGATGCGCACGGCGTAGTCGAGCACCGCCTTATCGACTCGTTGGCGCGCCACCAACTGCTGAAGCGCCAGGATCATCCGCTCATTCAGCACGGCGGTGACGCCGGCCAGCGGCAACTGATCACCGGTCTGATCCGTCGTGGTGCGCGCGACGATGTCGATCTCCTGCTCGAGCGACGGATAGGACATGTCGATCTTCAGCAAGAAGCGATCCAGCTGGGCTTCCGGCAGCGGATAGGTGCCCTCGGTCTCCAGCGGATTTTGCGTCGCCAACACGATGAAGGGCCGGGGCAACGCCAGTGTTTGGCCCTCCAGCGTCACTTGATACTCCTGCATGACTTCGAGCAAGGCGCTTTGGGTCTTGGCCGGCGCGCGATTGATCTCATCGGCGAGCAACACATTGGTGAATACCGGACCGCGCACGATGCGCAATTCGCGCGTCGTGTTGTCGAGCACGGCATGTCCGGTGATGTCCGATG
>Ga0209330_1000279_pt1 | contig 24430 bp, 17 predicted proteins | sample JacPinW_OM2H0_O3_FD_187969 | JGI IMG/M metagenome (GOLD analysis project Ga0209330, IMG submission 187969) | Forest soil microbial communities from Algoma, Ontario, Canada - Jack Pine, Ontario site 1_JW_OM2H0_O3 (SPAdes) (version 2) | ecosystem: Environmental > Terrestrial > Soil > Boreal...
CGCGAGTGATTGTCCATAGGGTGCCATTTCTTGTCAAGTGTTATTTCGCTCGCCCGAGTTGCTAATTTTAAAGCCATCGTCTAGCTCCTTACAAACTAAGCTGCTTGGCCCTGCCTGCGTCGCCGCTAAGACTTATTTCCTCTGTCGCCTGACGCTTAAAGTCTGCTGTCGATCTGAACACATCGTCGCGCTGCGTCAATCGGTGACGCTTTTTGCCTCTTATTTCCATCTCTTGCACTTCGAGTTCCGAAAAGGTTTTCCTTTTCGTTTTTTCCGGCGGAGTACGGCGCAACGGCTCTAAGAGTCTTACTAGTCGCTAGATACGCAATTTCTTCGCCTCAATCGCTGCCGCAGCGCCTGCCAGCCGCGCCAATCGTACTGTCTCATTCTGGACTGGTGCCGTCTCATCCAGTACACCCCCCGTCTCATTCTAAGACGCGCCAAATTTTCGCGGTTATTGCCGACTCAACTCTAGTCAGCTCTCTCGGATGCTTCGGGCTGGTACACCAATATGGCGCTTGGCATGCCCGCTGCGGACTTTTACCATCAACTTCGATGAACAAACGCTCCAGCCCCGATTCTTCACGAGCGCACGCGATTCTTTTCTGGCTGCACGGGCGCCAGGAGGAAATGGCCGCGTTTGTGGCGGAGCTCGTTGCTATTCCGACAGAGAATCCGCCCGGAACAGGTTACGCCGCTTGCTCGGACTTGCTTGAAAGGCGCATACGTGAACTGAATCTCGACTGCGAGCGATTTGCGCCGGTCGGCCTGGAAGTGGAGAACGGCCAGCCTCCAGTCTCTCTACTGGCCACTTTCGGAAGCGGAGGGCGTTCGCTTTATTTTCATGGGCATTACGATGTGGTTCCGGCACAGTCCGCAGAACAGTTCCACCCATTTCGCAAAGAGCATTTCTTGTTTGGCCGTGGCTCATGCGACATGAAGGGCGGAATCGTCGCCATGCTCTACGCAATTCTCGCGATCAGAGAATGCGGCCAGAGGTTGGATGGCAAGGTCGGCCTGATGATGGTTCCTGATGAAGAGACCGGCGGCAAGCGCGGCTCAGCATGGCTTGCGAGCGAAGGATTGCTTGGGCGAAACGGAGTCGGAATGCTGCTGGCGGAGCCGACCAGCGGTGTTGTATGGAACGCGAACAGAGGCGCGATTTCGCTGCGCGTTCGAGTCTTCGGAAAGTCAGCCCATGTCGGCTTGCAGCATCAGGGAGCGAACGCGTTTGAACGAATGCATCGCGTCGTCGAGCGGCTGGAACAATTGAAACGCGAGGTGGAGCAGCGCAGAACTCGATGCAAGGTTGGCGCGGAACAAATGCGCAACTCCATCCTGATGCTCGGCGGACTAAGCGGCGGCGGCGCGAATTTCAATGTGGTGCCGGAGCAGTGTTGGTTCACCATTGACCGGCGGATCAATCCAGAGGAAAACCTCGACGACGAAAAGGCAAACTTGTTGGGCGTGCTGGAGAAGTGCAAGCGAGACGGCATTCCCCTCGAATGGGACGTCCTACAGCAGGGCCGCTCCGCCGAGTGCCGGGAGGACGAAGCGCTGGGCCAAGCACTGTCTTACGCTGTACAAACCGTAACCGGCGAACTGCCTCAATTTGAAATGTGCCCTGGCCTGCTGGAAACCCGCTTCTGTGCAGCGGCGGGGATCCCGGCATATGCCTACGGTCCAGGACTGCTCTCTGTCGCGCACGGCCCTAACGAATACGTTGACCTGCGAAAGATAATTGACTCCGCGGCGATCTATGCCCTCACGGCACTCGATATGTTCGAGTCCTGAACCTGGTTCTCATCTATTACGAGTGCGAATTCAGTCGCCTCCGGAACACTCTTGCTTTCGTGTTCCTCATCTTGCAGCATTGTGCTGAGGAAACCATGCCCACCCGCGACGACGCCTGGAAACTCTTGTGCGAATATACCCAGGGCGAAAGCCTGCGCAAGCACGCTCTCGCCGTGGAGGCCTGTACGCGTGCTTACGCCCGAAAACTCGGCGCTGACGAAGAGCTCTGGGGTCTCACAGGCCTGCTCCATGACTTCGATTACGAGCGCTGGCCCAACGCTGCCCATCACCCGACGCAAGAGCATCCCTATGAAGGCTCAAAAATCCTCCGCGTACGCGGCTACTCGGAAGAAATGATTAACGCAATTCTTGGCCACGCCGATTATTGTGCCGTCGCGCGCGTCTCACCGCTCGACCGCACTCTTTTCGCCTGCGACGAGCTGGCTGGATTTCTCACCGCTTGCGCTCTCATCAAGCCCAGCAAAAGCATTCACGAAGTCGAAGCGGCCTCGGTGAAGAAAAAACTGAAAGACAAAGCCTTCGCCCGCGGCGTCAACCGCGACGACGTTTACAAAGGTGCCGAAGAACTGGGAGTTCCCCTCGAAGAACACATTGCGTTCTGCATCGGTGCTCTTCGCGGAATCGCTCCGCAGCTTGGATTGAACGGCCCGGCTTGATGCTGGCCGCCGACCGTACGGCTCCAAAAGGAAACATCTTCCTCGCTGCCGAATGGCGTGACCTCGCCATGCTTAACTACCAAGTGAGCCCCAAACTCCTGGAGCCGTACGTCCCGCACGGCACCGAACTTGATTCCTTCAACGGGAAAACATTCGTCAGTCTCGTGGGCTTTCGTTTTCTCAATACGAAGCTCTTCGGAGTCCTTCCTATTCCCTTTCACACCGATTTCGACGAAGTAAACCTTCGTTTTTACGTCCGCCGAAGTGATGCAGGAGCAAATAAGCGCGGCGTTGTGTTTATTCGCGAAATCGTTCCCAAGCGAGCCATCGCGCTGGTTGCGCGGCTCGCCTACGGAGAGAACTACGTTGCTCTGCCCATGAAGCACGAAATCGAAACTGGTGGCTCGGCCGTCACGACAGACTATCAATGGAAACTCCACGGTCGTTGGTGTCGCCTGCATGCCCAGGCGTCAGAAGCTTCAGTCCAACCAGAAGAAGGAAGCCTTGAACAATTCATCACCGAACATTATTGGGGCTATACCGTACAGCGTGACGGAGGCTGCAAAGAATACCGGGTAGAGCATGTTCCGTGGCGAGTCTGGAGAACGAAAGCTGCCCGCGTCGATGGCGATTGCGAGGCCCTCTATGGTGCGGAACTCTCGCAAGCTCTGAAGCAACAGCCGGATTCTGCATTTATCGCGGATGGATCCCCAGTTCGCGTCCTCCATGGGCGGCGCATCTCCTGATGGGCTGGCAGAATCCACCCCGTGCTTGTTCGCTGGCGAACACCGCGTGTCTAGACCGAACATCTCCTAGGTTTCTGTGTTCTCTCGGGAGCACACTTCCCATTCTTCCTTAATGACTTACAGCGCAGGTAGGCCGGAACTGGAATTGCTAATTGGAACCACACAGGACGTTGCCCCACTGTGCGAGTCGCGCCGACGCACCGGAGGCTTTTGATGGGAACTCTATTTCAAGACATTCGCTACGGTCTCCGCGTCCTTGCAAAACGGCCGGGATTCACGATCGCTGCTGTACTTACACTCGCGCTCGGCATCGGACTGAACACAGCGATTTTTTCACTTTACAACGGCGTGCTGCTGCGTCCGCTTCCTGCGCGCGATCCCGAGCGACTGGTCAACCTCTATTCCGCCGTCCAAGGTGACCGGGGCGTCGGCATTTTCTCCTATCCCGCATATGTTTTCTACCGCGACCGGAACACTTCATTTACAAACGTTGCAGCATATGCTGGAGGGCGCGTACTCCTCGCCGCTGGCGGTGCCGCTCCTGAGTCACTGCATGTGCAGATGGTCTCGGCAAATTTCTTTGACATGCTCGGCGCCTCACCGGCGCTCGGTCGCTCCTTCTCTCCGGAAGAAGATCGGACTCCCGGCTCGCATCCAGTGGTAATGCTTAACTACAATGTTTGGCAAAGTCGCTTCGGTGGCGATGCCGGCTTGATTGGACGCACGATCACGCTCAACAATCTGCCCTACACAGTCATCGGGATCGCGCCGCGGGACTTCATCGGCTGTGACCCTGAGGTGCCTGATATGTGGGTGCCGATCATGATGAACGCCAACGTGCACCTCGGCCCGGACATGCTCGGTGATCGCGAGGGAGGCTGGCTATTTCTGGTTGGCCGCCTGAAGCCCGGCGTAACACTCTCTCAAGCGCGGTCCGAAATGGCCGTGCTGGCGAGCCAATTCCACGCCTCCGATGAGGGAAGGCTGCGCAGCTCGACCGTTCTCGTCACTAGGGGGAGTTTTCTTGCGCCCAGCCAAAAGTCTGACCTTGCGCCACTGGCCCTCGCCCTGATGATCGCCGTCGGCTTGGTTCTGTTAATCGCTTGCGCCAATGTGGCCAATCTTCAACTGGCTCGCGGCGTCACGCGGCAGAAAGAGATGGGCGTCCGCATCGCACTCGGTGCGTCACGTGGAAGACTGGTTCGCCAGATGGTCGCCGAGAGTCTTCTGCTTAGCGGCACTGCCGGCGTGGCTGGATTGCTCATCGCCTGGTGGGCGGCCGCCCTTGCGCTTAGAATAGCGCATCCACCAGGCGCCCCTGCGCTCTCTCTCGACGTCAGCCCGGACTGGCGCGTCGCGCTTTACTTAGCCGGAATCTCTCTGCTAAGCGGCGTGGTTTCAGGGCTGATGCCCGCGTTGCGCGCCTCCCGGCAGGATCCGCTGGTGGCGATTCGCGAAGAGAGCGGCGCCAGCACATATCGCAAGGGAAGACGCATGCGCAGCGTCTTCGTCGTCGCGCAGGTGGGAGGCTCGCTTTTCTTATTGATCGCCGCCGGACTTCTGGTGCGCGCTCTTCACAAAGCTCAACGCATCGATACCGGCTTTGACGTGGCACACGTCGCCGTCCTTTCGCCAGACCTGCGAGTGTTGGGATACGATTCCGGACGGCGCCTTGAATTCGACCACCGTCTTGCGGAGCGAATTCAGTCGCTTCCGAGCGTCCGCAGTGTTGCTTTGGCGACCACAGTCCCGTTGGGAAAAGATTTCGCGCAGACTGCCGCTCTCCCGGAAGGTGTGGATTTGCCGGCCAACCAAAAGCTGCCCATCGTGAATTACAACATCGTCTCGCCGGAATTTTTCGACACGCTCGGCATCCCCGTTGCGCGCGGAAGAACTTTCACCGCGAAGGATGCATCCTCCGACACGCGAGTTGCAGTTGTGAACGAATCTCTGGCTCGGCAGCTTTGGCCCGGTCAAGACGTCGTCGGGAAGCGCCTCCGCCAAGGACGTAAATCGCCGCCCTTTGAAATCGTTGGCGTCGTCCGGGATACGCGCAATGTCTACCTGTGGTCCGCCAACCTGCCTTATCTTTATCTTCCGCTCCAGCCTACAACGCTTGACGAATTCTCCGACCCGAAAATCCTGGTCAGCGTCAGAGGCAATGCGGTGCCGTTGATTGCCGCCCTGCCGGGACTCGCGCGCGAACTGGATCCGAACGTGTCCAGCACGGCAAAGCCGCTTGAGGAGAACTTGTCCTTTTGGATCTGGCCCTCGCAAATCGGAGCGTTACTCGCGGCGACGCTCGGTCTGCTCGCTCTGCTCCTGGCCTCGGTCGGAATCGCGAGCGTGACCTCGCTCGCTGTCAGCCAGCGCACGAAAGAGATCGGCATTCGCATAGCGCTCGGAGCGCAGCCTGGCGGCCTGGTTCGGCTGCTGGTCTGGCAAGTGGGAAAGCTGGTAGTAATTGGAGCCGCCATCGGTTTGCTGGCCGCAGCCGCCGCGTCGCGCCTTCTGGTACAGGTACTGTACGGCCTTAGCGCGCTTGACCGCGTGACGCTAGCGGGAGTGACGTTGTTTCTCTCGGCCATCGCTCTAGCTTCGTGCTATTTCCCCGCGCGGCGCGCGACGCTCGTGGACCCCATGCAAGCTCTTCGCGAAGAGTAGAAAACTATTCGCTTCTCGCGCCCCCGCCTTCGCGAGAAGTTCGCTCTAGCTTCAGCGATTCGTTGCGTCGACTGTCTGTGTTAGAATCCGCCATTCATGGAGCGAGCCGGAAAATTTGTCGGCGGTGTGCTGCGGCGTCTTGACCGCCCCGAAGCAGCCCTCGCTTGGCTCACCAGCGGGTGGCCCAAGGTGGTGGGAAAAATTCTCGCGGCGCATACCAAGCCGATTCGCTGTGAAGCCGGACGCCTGGAAATCGTTGCCGACAGTAAAGCCTGGCAAAAACAGCTTGAATCGATGAAAAAAGAATTCTGTGAACGCATCAATCAGGCCTGGGGCGGAAATCTCGTGCGCGAGGTGAAATTCATCGCAAAGCCCGGCCCCAAGCGCGTCTCCCGGGAAGTGGACAACGAGCACATCCCGTTCATCCGCAGCCGTAAAGGCAGCTAGCCTTTTTAGCAAACAAATCCGAGAGGCCTTAAAGAGATGACCATCAGCCGCGAAGACGTCCTGCGCGTGGCCGAACTCGCTCACCTCGGTTTAACCGGCGAGGAAGTTGACTTGTATCGAGGCCAGCTTGACGAGATCCTGAACTACATCGGAAAGCTCCGGCAGCTCGACGTCACAAACGTTGAGCCCATGATTCAAATGTCTTTCGCGAACGAGAGCGCGAATGTGGTTCCTTCCAAATCCAAAAACCCAGCAGACCTGGATCTTCGCGAAGACGTGGTTCAACCCTGCGACATAGGCGACACGATCCTGGAACACGCTCCCGATGCCGTGAAGCCTTTTTTCCGCGTTCCCAAGGTGATTGAACGGTGAGTGCATCAGAGCCTTGGACCATCGCCAGCATACGAGCCGCTCTTCAATCAAAAAAGACTTCCGCCCGGGAACTCGCCGCAGATTTTTACGCAAATATCGATCGGCAAAACCCCAGCCTGAACGCCTATCTCACACTTTCGCACGAACGCGCTTATGCGCAGACGGATCGCGTGGATTCAGCCATTGCCCGTGGCGAGAAATTGCCTCCACTTGCTGGCGTGCCCGTTGCCCTCAAGGATGTACTCAGCACCTCCGGCGTCCGTACTACTTGCGGATCGAAGATCTTGGAGTCCTACGTTCCTCCCTATGACGCTACTGCCGTGGCGCGCTTAGAGAAGGCAGGTGCAGTAATCCTGGGGAAGACCAATTGCGATGAGTTCGCGATGGGAAGCTCCAATGAAAACTCTGCATACGGACCAGTACGGAATCCTGTTGCCCCGGATCGCGTCCCTGGGGGCTCCAGTGGTGGCTCGGCGGCAGTTGTGGCAGCTGGTTTGGCCGTAGCTTCCCTTGGAACTGACACCGGAGGTTCTATCCGCCAGCCCGGGTCCTTCTGCGGCGTTCCCGCACTGATGCCAACATACGGACGCGTATCCAGGTATGGCCTGATCGCTTTTGCCTCGTCCCTGGACCGAATCGGTCCGTTTGCTGGAAGTGTCGCGGACACTGCCACTGTCATGTCCGTTATCGCTGGACGCGACAAGAACGACTCCACATCTGCGGCGGTTTCCGTCCCTGATTACTCGACCGAAATCGAAAAACAGGTCAACGGCCTGCGAATAGGGGTCCCGGAAGAGTATTTCGGCGAGGGGCTCGACGAAGAAGTTAAGGGCAAAGTTCTCGCCGGAATATCCCTAATGGAGAAGTTGGGCTGCCGCCGAATTCCCCTAAAGATGCCCCATACCGAATATGCCATAGCGACCTACTACATCATAGCCACGGCTGAGGCGAGCTCGAATCTGGCACGATACGATGGCGTACGCTATGGTCTACGTGTCCCCAGCGCCACACTCATGGACATGTACCGAAATACTCGGGAGCGCGGTTTCGGCCCCGAGGTCAAGCGGCGTCTCATGCTGGGCACTTACGTTCTGTCGTCGGGTTACTATGACGCCTACTATCTGCGTGCGCAGAAGGTGCGGGCGCTGATAGCCCGAGATTTTTCGGACGCCTTCCAGAAAGTGGACGCCATCCTGACGCCAACCTCCCCGACCCCAGCGTTCAAGCTAGGTGAGAAAACGTCGGATCCTCTCCAGATGTATCTCGCTGATATATATACAGTTACTGGCGACCTTGCGGGAATACCAGGAATCTCAGTTCCCTGCGGGAGAACAAAAGCCGGACTCCCGGTAGGTTTGCAGATCCTGGGCCCGCACTTCAGCGAATCTCGGGTTCTGCAGCTCGCGCACGCATTCGAAAGTGCTGGCGGATTTCTGATCTGACCGCATAACGCAATGAAGAACCTGACCGCGATTCTCGGGCTTCTCCAAATGTCGCGAGACCGATTCGTTGCAATCGTCAACGACGTCCCCGCGAACTCATGGCGCGAATCACCGGGCGGAGGAGCATGGTCTCCAGCCGAGGTCGTGGCCCACGTGACCACAGCCGAGCAATTCATCGTCGCCCGCTCGAAGGCGGCTTTGCAGGTGCCGCCAAACCAACCTCCGGTACTCAAGAGATTTCACTTGCCCGTGGTTCTCGTTGCTTGGCGAATCAGAAAGCTGAAAACGCCCATTCCACTGGATTCTTCGCTAATTGCCGACAGATCAGACGCTCTCAGTCGCTTGGCTGCGGCGCGGGAAGGAACGCTAGCCTTTATCGAATCCACGCGGTGCCGGGATTTGAGCGCCTACCGGTCTCCGCATCCATTTCTGGGCAGCCTGAATATCTACGACTGGGTCCGTATTATCGCTTACCACGAATTGCGCCACGCGAAACAAATCCGTGAAGTGGTAGAAACATTTCATCAGTAGGCTTTACTTTCCTTTTTTGGAGAAGCGCGTTGCTCTCGCCGTGCTTCTCATGAATTTCGCATATTTCACGCAAATCGTAGAATGCAGAAGGGTTCACGCCGTATTCGTAGACCGGGAGTTTAAGCCGAATAGAACGGAAGGACTATTGCTGGGGAAATTGGTTACGTTTAGTCTGTTATTGCATCAAAGCATCTGAGAGGGCGCGAATGGTACGTATCAAGTCGAGCCAAAAGATCTTCACCGAAGATGAAGTATCCACCCTCACCGGCATATGCCTGGATCATCTTCGCGGCCTCGCTCGCAACAAGCATCTGGGTACTATCGCCCGAGCTGCCGAAGCAGCAGGCGCCGAAGCCGAAAAGTGGTTGTTCACGAATTCCGACCTCATGATTGTCACAGTTCTTCAGCCGCGTTGCGATCACTAAGACCTCGCTTCATAAACACTCCCGTAAAGGCCTCAGTGAGTAGCTTGACGCCATCCTGAAGTGTTTTGCCACCCTGTTTTGTTTTCGCTTTGTGTTCGAATTCCATCCAAGCGATTGTCTCCAGCTTCAACAGAGACTATCCTGACCATCATTCAACTCCCGGCCTGCACCACGCATCTTAGTAATCCGGGGAACGCGAGAATAATGCTAGAGCAACGGCAAAATGGAGGTCGACGCTTCTGGCGATGGGGGCGCACCCTAGGCCTCGCTGTCGGGGTTGTTTTCCTCGCACCTCCAGATCCCGCGCTGGCGCTCCAATCCTCTGCTCCCAGCCAATCGCCGTCCACGCCGTCGTCTAGCCAGTCGCCCACTGAGTCAGCGCCTTCCTCCGCGCGGTCACTTCCCCGCGGTAAAAAACTCATCCTCCGTGATGGCAGTTTTCAACTTGTTCGGGAATATACCCTCGACGGTGACAGAGTTCGCTACTACAGCATCGAGCAAGCGCAGTGGGAGGAAATGCCGGAATCGCTCGTCGATTGGGACGCGACTCACAAAGTGGAGGCCGCAGAAGCCAAACGCGACGCAGACGTAATCGCCAAAGTTCACGCTCGTGAGGCCGGACGGACGGCCCAAGCTCTGGACATCGATGCAAGTCTGGAAGTCGCTCCCGGAGTGTTTCTTCCCCCCGGCGAAGGTCTCTTCGAATTCGACGGCAAGGGAGTCTTTAAAATTCCGCAGGCCCCGGCCGACATCAAATATAGTAAAACACAGTTGTTGAAGCAGGTGCTAATTCCGATTCCGATCGTTCCGACCAGACATACGGTTTCGCTGATAGGCGCGCGCGCGAAGCTGCGCATTAAAGCCGGACAGACCGAGTTTTACATGCGCACTGCGGACGGACGCGAGCCGGAGCTTGAGCTGCTTCGAGCGAAAGTGAAGGGAGACAGCCGGTATCTCGAAAATCTCGATGAGCTGTTCAAGGAGCGAGGAACCACGGGAAAGGTGACGTTGCTGATGCAGCGCTGGCTGATCGCGCCGGGCGTTTATAGATTTACGCTGGAGGAACACATCGATCCGGGCGAATACGCTCTTGCGGAAATAGTTCAAGGCGGCGGAACGAATCTTTATTTTTGGGATTTTGGACTGGATCCGGCTCCAGCGGCGCAATCTCCGGCGAAGACGAATAAATAACTTGACCTGTTCTATTTCGCAATAATGGTCTGCCCCTGCAGAAGTTGAGTCAACAGTGTAGCCAAAGCTGCTACATGAAATGGCTTCTGCAACACCGACGCACCCTTCGCTTGAAACTGCGCTACTCGCGCTGGGTCGAGCAGAGCACCCGTCATAAAAACAAATCGCGGAGATGCGTCTTTTGCTTGCGACCGTACTCGCTCGAACAGCTGCTCCCCGTTTAATCCCGGCAGATTGAAATCGCAAAGCACGAACTCGTATTGGCCCGCTACCAAGTGAGAAAGCGCTTCCTCTGAACTGGAGGCGCCTTCGACGATCATCCCTCGGGCAGCCAGCCCTTCCTGCACGATCTCGCGTATGCTTTCTTCGTCATCCACGATAAAGACGGAATGTCCGCGTAATTCGGCTGAGCCACGCGGCGGAGGCACGGTACCTCGCACAGTGGCTGCCTCGGTTGCAATTTCTTCGACCACTCCCGGAAGCAGGACGCGAAAAGTGGTGCCGGCACCCGGCGACGATTCGACTTCGATTTTTCCGCCGTGCTCCTTCACGATTGCCTGCGAAATCGTAAGTCCGAGTCCGGTCCCGCCGGAGGGGCGTCTGGTAGTGAAAAATGGGTCGAATATCTTCCCAAGATTTTCTGGGGAGATTCCCGGGCCGTCATCCGAAAAGGCCAGCACGATTTTCCCATCGGCTAACGCCGTTGAAATGCGAAGAGTACCGCTTTCACGCACAGCGCTGATTGCCTGCTCGGCGTTTGATATCAGATTTGAGAATCCCTGCACCAGAAGCTTGGCGTCTCCCTGGATCGGCGGCAGGTCGCGCGCTCCCTGAAATTCAACGGTAATCTTCTTCTGCTGCAGCGATGTGCGCTGCGAATCCAACGCTTGTTTCACAATCTGATCGAGCTGGATTTTCGATTGCCGCAGGATAGAAGGCCGCGAGAAGACCAAAAGGTTCTGCACGATGGTTGCAGCCCGCCGCGCCTGTTTCAAGACTGTCTCAACCTGATGGCGCATGGCGTCGTCGACAGCCCGTTCGCGAATCAGATCGCTTATGCCCAGGATTGCCGTAAGAGGATTATTCAACTCATGGGCTACTCCGGTCATCATTTCGCCCATCGCCGCGAGCTTCTCTTTTTGCATCAGCTGTTGCTCGACGGTCTTGGATTCGGTGACGTCCCTTGCCGAGGCCACCACGCCGTTAATCTTCCCGTTTGCATCGTAAAGCGGGCTTGCGCTGGCCCGAAGCATACGCCAACTTCCATCCGCATGAAGCGCCCGGTATTCGAATTGGCTGTTCGTGCCCTGGCCGGTTGCCACTTTCTGAAAAGTCGCCTTGAGTTTCGTAAGATCGTCCGGATGAACTCCGCCGCCCAGAACCTTCCCCACGAATTCTTCCGGCCCGAGCCCGAGCACATCCTGTACCCGCGGACTCATAAACGTGCATGCACCCTGGAGATTCAGTACAGCAATTACATCCGGAAAGCTCGCCACCAGGCTCCGGACGAACTCCTGCTCTTTATGGAGGTGCTTTTCCATTTCGAGCCGCTCGCTTACGTCCACCAGCGTTCCTTGAATGCGCAAGACGCGGCCCTCGGCATCGCGAATCACAGCGCAGGAATTTAGGCAGTGGATTGCCTGGCCGTCCTTGCGCCGCAGGACAATTGCGCGGTCTTGGATCGACCCTCTCTCGAAAGCATCGCTGATCAGCAAATCCCGCTGCGACGGGTCCACGTACATGTCTCTAACATTGCGAGCCTGCAGATCCTTCTTACTGTCAAAGCCCAACATGCGAACGAGCGCCGGGTTCGCGTCGAGCAGTTTTCCATCCGGCGTGCTCAAGAAGATTCCCTCGCGCAGGGTCTCGAAGAGTTCGGCAAAACGAACCTCGGATTGGCGTTCCGAAGTGACGTCCCGCGCCCATCCGGTCACCGCGGCAAACCGTCCGTCTTCGCTTAGCGCCTGCACCCAGCAGTGAAATTGCCTGGGTTCACGGTCTTTTCTCAGACACACCGAAAACGTTCCCACCCACGATTCAGTCTTCAAAAGCAGGGGGAGCAACTGCTGAAATTGTTCGTGCGTCGGCACCTCGATGAAGTCCGTTATGCGCCTGCCGATCAGGTGCTGAAAAGAAACGCCGAGGAGCTCCGACAAACAGCGATTCGCAACTCGTATTTCTCCATCGAGAGCCAGAGTGAACACTGCGTGGTCGAGATTATCGATGAGATCGCGGTAGTTGTGCTGCGAGCGAGAAATCACTTCGACCAGTTCGTTGTACTCCGCTTCGCTGGGGGAGGCGAACACCGGTTGATCGGACTGCTTGTCGGTCAGCTTCGCAGACATAGTAATTCTTTTGTCGTCTTGGACGGCAACTTGGCCTCAAAAGCCCGGGGCCGGCCTCTCTAAAGTTTAAGGGTCAGGAGCACTGCGAGGCCAAACAAAACCGCAGCCTATGCCGAGTTATTCAACAGGTGGAACCCGTGGTGCGAGATTGAAGCGCGGAGGAGTTTTCCGTTTTAGCGAAAGAGCTCCCTATCAAGACAAAAAAAGGGCGTCCGGGTTTGCACCGGGACGCCCTTACTAAGAACAGCGGAGGACTAGCTCTCAGCGACGGCGTCGGTATCCTTGCGCAGGAAATCGAGCGCGGCAGCTTCTTCCGGCGTGAGCTCAGGCTCCATCTGCTGAATCTCTTCCTTCGGAATCTCCGTGAGCAGCTGGATATTCCGATAGCGATCGAGACCCGTGCCCGCGGGAATTAGCCGGCCCATGATGACGTTTTCCTTCAAGCCGCGCAAGTAATCAACCTTTCCGGAAATCGCCGCTTCGGTAAGGACGCGGGTGGTTTCCTGGAAGCTCGCCGCCGAGATAAAGGAATCGGTGGACAGAGACGCCTTGGTGATTCCGAGGAGCAACGGACGGCCTGTTGCCGGACGCCCGCCATCGTGAATGATCCGGTCGTTTTCTTCGCGAAAGCGGAACTTGTCCACCTGCTCTTCCAGAAGGAACGTCGTATCGCCCACGTCCTCGACTTTCACCCAGCGCATCATCTGGCGAACGATCGTCTCGATGTGCTTGTCGTTAATGTTGACGCCCTGCAGACGGTAGACTTCCTGAATCGAGTTCACCAGGTAAGCCTGCGTGTACTTTTCCCCGAGGACCGCGAGAATATCGTGCGGGTTCAGCGGCCCGTCAATCAGTGGCTCGCCGGCCCGGACGTGTTCGCCTTCCTGCACGTTGATGTGAACGCCGCGCGAGACGGAATATTCCTTCACCGTTCTTCCGTCTTCGCTTTCGACGAAGATCTTCCGCTGTCCCTTAACGATGTCGCCGTACTTCACGATGCCGTCGATTTCGCTAATGACCGCGGGATCCTTCGGCTTGCGCGTCTCGAAAAGTTCCACAACGCGCGGGAGACCGCCGGTGATGTCTTTCGTCTTGGTGGTTTCGCGCGGGATCTTCGCCAGCACGTCGCCCGGTTGCACCTCATCACCATCCGCGACCATCAAGTGAGCGCGTGAAGGCATCAGGTACTTTTTGCGGACGCGTCCCTGCGGATCGCGAACGAGAATCGTCGGCTGATGCTTTTCGTCACCCGGAGGAAGCGTGACGACGAGCTGCGACAATCCAGTGACTTCGTCCACCTGTTCTTCAATCGTGATGCCGGGCTGCAAGTCCTTGAACTGGATCGAGCCGCCCGTTTCCGTAAGAATCGAGAAGGTGTACGGATCCCACTCGACCATGGTCTGGCCGAGCGTTACCGGTTGGCCGTCTTCGACTTTGAAGCGCGCGCCGTACACGACGTGGTGCCGTTCCTTTTCGCGGTTCTTTTCGTCCACAACCGCGATCAAGCCGGAGCGGTTCATGGCTACGATCGTCTTGTTGCGGCCCTCAACCACGTTCAAGTCGATGAACTTCACGAAGCCGTTGTTGCGCGCTTCGACTTTCGACTGTTCGGTGACGCGAGTCGCCGTGCCGCCGATGTGGAACGTGCGCATCGTCAACTGCGTGCCGGGTTCGCCGATGGACTGCGCCGCGATCACTCCCACAGCTTCGCCCATCTCCACGAATCGGCCGGTGGCCAGGTTTCTGCCGTAGCACCGAGCGCAAACACCGCGGCGGGATTCGCAGGTCAGCACCGAGCGAATTTTCACCCGCTCGATGCCCGCCGCCTGAATAGCGTTCGCGAGTTCCTCGGTAATTTCCTGGTTGATCTCGACGATCACGCTGCCTTCGTAGTCTTTGATCTTTTCGAGAGATACGCGGCCAATGACGCGGTCGCGCAACGACTCGACTTCGACTCCGGCTTCGAGAATCGGCTCAACGTAAATTCCGTCAGCCGTGCCACAATCGAACTCATTGATGATGACGTCCTGCGCCACGTCCACCAGACGCCGCGTGAGGTAACCGGAATCGGCGGTCTTGAGCGCCGTATCGGCCAAACCTTTTCGGGCGCCGTGCGTGGAAATGAAGTACTGCAGCACTGTGAGGCCTTCGCGGAAGTTCGAAGTGATCGGAGTCTCGATAACCTCGCCCGAAGGCTTGGCCATCAAGCCGCGCATTCCGGAAAGCTGCCGGATTTGCTGTTTCGATCCGCGCGCGCCGGAATCGGCCATCACGTACACCGGGTTGATCAAGCCCTGCTTGTCTTGTTCTTCGAGGGCCTTGAACATTTCGTCCGCGACTTTTTCAGTCACGTCCGACCAGATGGCGATTACTTTGTTGTAGCGTTCGCCGTTGGTGATCGCACCGTCAAGATATTGCTGCTGCACTTTCACTACTTCGTGTTCCGCGGTGTCCACCAGCTTGAATTTCACGCTCGGGATAACCATGTCGCTGATGCCGATGGAGACGCCCGACTTCGTCGCATACAGGAAGCCGAGTTCCTTGAGCTTATCCAGCATTACGACCGTCTTCTCGAGTCCAAATCGCAAGTAACAATACTGCACCACTGCCTGGACGCCCTTTTTCTTCAGCAAGCCGTTGATGAAAGGCATCTCGCTGGGCAAGTGATCGTTGAAGATTACGCGGCCCACAGTGGTGTGCAGGAATTGGCGATTTAGATTTATAGGTTCAGTGTGTGAAACGTCTTGATCGTCGTACGCGTTGGTGAGGTCGATCACCTCGCCGGTGTAGCGCATGCGAATCGGAGTGAGCAGTTCCACTTCGCCCGCTTCGAGCGCCATCACGCACTCATCACTGGACCCAAACGCACGCCCTTCGCCCTTGGCTTTCGGCTTGGCCTTGGTCATGTAGTAGATGCCCAACACCATGTCCTGCGTGGGAACGGCCAGAGGATATCCGTTGGCCGGCGACAGAATGTTGTGCGAGCTGAGCATCAGCACGGAAGCTTCCACCTGCGCTTCGGGCGACAGTGGAATGTGTACCGCCATCTGGTCGCCGTCGAAGTCCGCGTTGAACGCAGTACAAACCAGCGGATGGATTCGGATTGCTTTTCCTTCGACCAGTACAGGTTCGAAGGCCTGAATGCCGAGACGGTGAAGCGTAGGAGCGCGGTTCAAGAGCACAGGATGCTCGCGAATCACGTCCTCAAGAATATCCCACACGATTGCTTCCTGCGCCTCCACCAGCTCTTTCGCCTGCTTGATCGTTGTGCAATGGCCCGCGGCTTCGAGCTTGTGATAGATGAACGGCTTGAAAAGTTCGAGCGCCATCTTCTTGGGCAAACCGCACTGATGGAGTTTCAACTCCGGGCCGACCACGATAACCGAACGTCCGGAGTAGTCCACGCGCTTGCCCAGCAAGTTTTGGCGGAAGCGGCCTTGCTTGCCCTTCAGCGTATCGGACAGAGACTTGAGCGGGCGGTTATTCGTTCCGCGTAAGACGCGTCCGCGCCGGCCGTTGTCAAATAGCGCGTCCACAGCCTCCTGCAACATGCGCTTCTCGTTGCGAACGATCACGTCGGGCGCGTGCAATTCCATCAACTTTTTCAAACGGTTGTTGCGGTTAATTACGCGGCGATACAAATCGTTCAAATCCGACGTCGCGAACCGCCCGCCGTCTAGAGGCACCAGCGGCCGCAACTCCGGCGGAAGCACCGGGATCACATCCAGAATCATCCACTCCGGCTTATTCCCGCTCTTGCGGAACGCCTCCAGAACTTTCAGCCGCTTGGCGAACTTGATTCGCTTCTGCAGGCTCGGGTCCACCTTCATTTTTTCGCGAAGCTCTTCGGAGAGCTTTTCCACTTCCACGCTGCGCAGGAGTTCCTTGATGGCCTCCGCGCCCATGCCCGCGCGGAATTTTCCGGGGTTCTCCTTCTGCAGTTCGCGGAGCTTTTCCTCCGGCAGAATGTCCTTCTGCTTCAGCGACGGCACCTCGCCTGGATCGAGACAAACGAAAGTCTCGAAGTACAGAATGTGCTCGAGGTCGCGCATGGTGATATCCAGCAGGTAGCCGATGCGGCTCGGCAGACCCTTGAAGAACCACACGTGCGAGCAGGGCGAAGCCAGCTCGATGTGGCCGAGGCGTTCCCGGCGAACCTTGCTGAGCGTAACTTCCACTCCGCACTTGTCGCAAATAACGCCGCGGTGCTTCATGCGCTTGTACTTGCCGCAGAGACACTCCCAGTCGGTGACGGGCCCGAAAATCTTGGCGCAGAACAGGCCGTCGCGCTCCGGCTTGAAGGTTCTATAGTTAATGGTTTCCGGCTTGGTTACTTCGCCGTGAGACCACGAACGGATTTTTTCCGGACTCGCCAAGCTGATGCGAATGGAATCAAAATCTGCAATCTGGCTGGCACGGTCGTACGGGCTCGAACGATACAAGGGCAGATCCTCCTCTCCGGCATGCCGGAGCAAAAATCAGTTAGGAATCTGTAAGCGCCGCCCCGCTGATTTGGGACGGCGCGATAATTAGTCCGCCGCTTCCGCTTTCTCCAACTGCGGCTTCTGGCGCTTCATCAATTCGATGTCCAGGCAAAGCGACTGCAACTCGCGCACGAGCACGTTGAACGATTCAGGCACACCGGGCTCGATACCCGGCTCGCCCTTCACGATCGCCTCGTAAATTTTTGCGCGGCCGTAGACGTCGTCAGACTTCGCGGTGAGCAGCTCCTGGAGAATGTGCGCTGCGCCGTAGGCTTCCAGCGCCCACACTTCCATTTCTCCAAATCGCTGTCCGCCGAACTGCGCCTTACCACCGAGCGGCTGTTGCGTGATCAGTGAGTACGGGCCGATGGAACGAGCGTGAATCTTGTCGTCCACCAAGTGCGAGAGTTTGAGCATGTAGATGTAACCAACCGTAACTTCCTGCGCGAACACGTCCCCGGTCATTCCGTCGTACAGCGGAATCTTTCCGGTCTCCGGCAGCTCGGTGAATTCGAACAGGTGGCGTATGTCGTGTTCACGAGCCCCGTCAAACACGGGCGTTGCGAACGGCACACCTTCGCGGAAGCTGTAGGCTAGGTCCAGAATGGCATCGTCATCCAGATCGGCGATAGTCTTCCACACCGATGTGGGTCCGAATGCTTCCTTGAACCACTTGCGCACGCCTTCCGCGCGCGTATCCTTATCCAGAAGTTTCGCCACGCGCGCGCCAAGCTCTTTCGAAGCCCAGCCCAGATGCGTTTCGAGAATCTGTCCCACGTTCATACGCGAAGGAACGCCGAGCGGATTCAGCACGATCTCAACCGGCGTGCCGTCCGGCATGTACGGCATATCTTCTTTCGGAACGATGCGCGCGATCACGCCCTTATTCCCGTGGCGGCCGGCCATCTTGTCACCGACCGAAAGCTTGCGCTTCATCGCTATGTAAGCCTTCACCAGCTTAATCACGCCGGGCGGCAGTTCGTCGCCCTTCTTGAGTTTGCCGATGCGCTCGTCCGTAATCTTCCGCAGCACATCGATTTGTCGCGAGGTCATTTCCTCGATCTCGTCGATTTTCTCGATTAGCAGCGGGTCTTTATCGTTCAAACGCAAGCGCTTCAAGTTGCGCGTGGTGATCTTTTCCAAAATGTCGCGCGTCAACTCTGTGCCCTTGGTCAGCAAACGCTTGTTCGTGCGCTCGTCGTGCAAGTCGGCGGTTAACGTCTGTCCGCCGAGCAAGTCGTTCAAGCGCTTTAAACGCTCGTCGGTGAGAATGCGGATTTCGTCGGCGAGATTCTTTTCGAGTTTCGCGATCTGCGTCCCTTCGATGGCCTTGTGGCGTTCGTCCTTCTCCGCGCCTTTGCGGCAGAAGATCTTCACATCCACAATCGTGCCTTCGATTCCCGGCGGGCAATAAAGGGAAGCATCGCGAACGTCTCCGGCCTTTTCGCCGAAAATCGCGCGCAGCAGTTTCTCTTCAGGTGTAAGCGTGGTCTCGCCCTTCGGTGTCACCTTGCCGACAAGAATGTCGCCAGGCTTCACCGTCGCGCCTATTCGAATCACGCCGCTTTCATCAAGATTGCGAAGGAAGCTCTCATTGATGTTGGGGATGTCTCGCGTGATTTCCTCGGGCCCGAGTTTCGTATCCCGCGCCTCGATTTCGTATTCCTCGATGTGAATCGAAGTGTAGTAATCCTCTTCCACCAATTTTTCGCTGACCAAAATCGCGTCTTCAAAGTTGTATCCACGCCACGGAAGGAACGCGACCAGGACGTTGCGCCCCAGCGCGAGTTCGCCGCGGTCGGTGCAAGGACCGTCGGCCAACACTTGGCCCTGTTTCACGCGGTCTCCCGCCCGAACCATCGGCTTTTGGCTGATGCAAGTATTCTGGTTCGAGCGCTTGAACTTCGTGAGCAAGTAAATGTCGGAACCCACTTCGCGGCTCAACACGCCGGACTGATCTGACTCCACGCGCACGATCACACGCTCGGAGTCCACCTGGTCCACGATGCCGTCTCTGCGGCAAACGATCACAGCGCCCGAATCGCGCGCTGTAACGCGTTCCATGCCGGTACCGACGAGCGGCGCATCACCGCGAATCAGCGGCACAGCCTGGCGCTGCATGTTCGAACCCATCAACGCGCGGTTCGCGTCATCGTTCTCGAGGAATGGAATCAAGCTCGCCGCTACCGAAACAAGCTGCTTCGGTGAAACGTCGATGTAATCCACTTCATCGCGGCTCTTCAAAACGAAGTTGCCCGCCTGCCGGCAGTTAACCAACTCGGTCGTGATTTTTCCCTTGTCGTCGAGTGAAGCGTTCGCCTGCGCGACCACGTAACGGTCTTCTTCCCAAGCCGAGAGGTAGAAGCAATGCGGTTCGACAACTACGCGCCGCCGCTTCAGCTCTTCGTTTGTATCCTCGACTTTCTCTCTTTCCACCACTTCGCCGGCCTTGAATTCGCTGTCGCCGGAATTGATGATTTGAACGAAGTCAATCACACGCCCACCGCGAATCTTGCGATAAGGTGATTCGATGAAGCCAAACTCGTTGATCCGCGCGTAACAGGAAAGCGAGCTGATCAAGCCGATGTTCGGCCCTTCCGGCGTTTCAATCGGACAAATGCGTCCATAGTGCGTTGGGTGCACGTCGCGCACTTCGAATCCCGCGCGTTCTCGCGAAAGACCTCCCGGCCCAAGAGCCGAAAGACGCCGCTTGTGCGTGATTTCGCTGAGCGGGTTCGTTTGATCCATAAATTGCGAAAGCTGCGAACTGCCGAAAAACTCGCGAATCGCCGCCATTACCGGCTTGGCATTCACGAGGTCGTGCGGCATCGCCGTGGACATTTCCTGATACACCGACATCTTTTCCTTGATCGCCCGTTCCATGCGCACCAAGCCGATGCGGAACTGGTTTTCGAGCAACTCGCCCACCGCGCGTACGCGCCGGTTGCCGAGATGATCGATATCGTCCACCGAGCCGATATTCTTGCGCAGCTTCAAAAGGTACTTGATCGCCGCAACGAAATCCGACGGATCGAGCGTGCGCTTGTCGAGCGGTGTCTCCAGACCCAGCTTGATGTTGAATTTCAGCCGGCCCACTTTGCTGAAATCATATTTGCGCGCGTCGAAAAACATTCCGTTGAAGAGCGCAGTCGCAGTTTCCAGCGTCGGAGGATCGCCCGGCCGCAGTTTGCGGTAAATCTCAATCAAAGCTTCCTTGGATGAACGTATTGTGTCCTTCTCAAGCGTGCGGCCAACCACGATTCCTACGTCGTCGCGGTCGGGGAACGCAATATCCACTTCCGTGATTCCCGCTTCCGCAATCGCTGCCCACAGTTCCGGCGTGAGCGGCTTATTGGCTTCCAGCAAGACTTCGCCGGTTTGCCGGTTCACCATCTCGCCTACCGTGATCGCGCCTTCCAAATCGGCTGGACCGATTTCCACTTGCGTTACGCGCGCCTTTGCCAATTCCTTATACAGCGCCTCGGTGATGCGCTTGTGCGCGCCGATCAGCACTTCGCCCGATTTCCCGTGCTTGATTTCCTTCGAAAGTTTGCGATCGATCAACCCTTCTGAAACGTTCCAGAATAGCTCGCCATCCTTCAGCGAAACCCGTTCCGTCTGGTAGAACGTCCGCAGAATGTCTTCATTTGACTTCATCCCCAGCGCGCGAAGGAAAATCGAGCCCAGGAATTTGCGCTTGCGGTCGATGCGCACGTACAGAATGTTCTTTGTGTCGTACTCGAACTCGACCCACGATCCGCGGTAGGGAATGATTTTTCCCAGGAAGTAACTGCGGTTATTCGCCGTCTCGAAGAAAACTCCAGGCGAACGGTGCAACTGGCTGACGATCACGCGCTCCGTTCCATTGATGATGAACGTGCCGTTCTCGGTCATCAGCGGAATGTCGCCGAAGAAGACTTCCTGCTCCTTGATGTCGCGAATGGACTTCGCGCCTGTGTCCGGATCCTTATCGTAAATCGTCAGGCGAATCGTCACCTTCAACGGCGCGGAATACGTCATACCGCGTTCCTGGCATTCGTTTACGTCGTACTTGAGCTGCAGCGTGACCGGATCGCCGCACTTGTTGCAAAACGTCGGCGTGTTCTTGTTGAACGTGCCGCACTTGGCGCAAAGCACGTCGCCCGTCTTATAAGGATTCGTCACTACCGAAGCGCCACAATTGCGGCAGGTCGCGCGAAGGTGATGGAGTCCGCGCAGGTGTCCGCATTTGCACTCCCAGTTGCCGATCGCGTAGTCCACGAAATCAAGCTGCGAAAGCCCGCGGAAATCCTGTATCGGAAACACGGACGTAAACACTGACTGCAAGCCGGTGTCTTCGCGCTCGCTCGGCAGCAAGTCCATCTGCAGGAAGCGCTGGTACGACTTCTTCTGTACGTCAATCAGGTTCGGAATTTGGACCGTCGTCTTGATTTTTGCGAAGTCCAGGCGCTCCCGTTCCCGCGTAGCGCGATTACCGTTTCGATTACTCATCGATTGACCTCTTCAGGGTTACGCCGGAAGCGACGACGCGGATAGACACCCGCCCCGTCGGTCCGGGAAGGACGATTTTTGAAGTTCCAGTTCCAAAGGAGCGCGCGTGAAAGCGGATTCCTTCGCAGCCCATCCTGCGGGCCGCAGCCGGGAGGCAACTACTTGACGTCTACCTTCGCCCCAGCGTCTTCGAACTTTTTCTTGATTGTGGCGGCTTCTTCTTTGTTGACGCCTTCTTTCACCGTCTTCGGGGCGCCATCAACCAGGTCCTTGGCTTCTTTCAAGCCCAGGCTGGTGACTTCACGAACCGCCTTAATCACGTTGATCTTGTTGGCGCCGACTTCGGTGAGGACGACCGTAAATTCCGTCTTCTCCTCAGCCGCGCCCGCTGCCGCGCCAGCACCGCCGCCTGCTGCTGCCGCTGGCGCCGCTGCTGCCGCCGACACGCCGAAGGCTTCTTCCATTTTCTTCACCAGATCGGAAGCCTCCAGCAGCGTCAAGCCCTTGATTTCTTCCAGAATCGATTCCACTTTGCTGGCCATTGCGTTTCCCACCCTCCCCTCAAGATAAGATCTTTTTTAATTACTTAGATGCTTACTGAGCCGTTTCAGGTGCCGGAGCGTCGCCGCCCGGTCCGAACTTGTTTGCTTTTGCCGCTTCACTTGTTACCACTGCAAGATTTCGCGGAACCGCCGCCAGCACACTGGCTATCCGCTGCGCCGGAGCATTCAGCAGGAACATGACCTTGCTGATCAGCTCTTCCTTGCTCGGCAGCGAAGCGAGCTGACTGATTTCCTGAATCGAAATCACGCGCCCTTCTACCCATCCGGCGCGAAATTGAAATGCCGGAACATCCTTCGCTACCTTCGTCAGAATCTTTGCCAGCGCAACCGGATCGGTCTTGGTATACGCAATCGAGTTCGTGCCTTTGAGACCCTTGAGCAACGCCTCTGCCGGAGTTCCTGCGCCCGCGCGCTCGGCTACCGTATTCTTCACCACCAGATAATGCCCGCCGGCTGCTTGCACGTTGCGGCGAAGCTTGGTGTCCTGCTCCACCGTGATCCCCTTGAACGTCGAAAGGATGACGGTCGAGACAGTCGCCAGCTGCGTCTTCAGTTCTTCTGCCTGCTTTACTTTCTCGGCCTTCTTCTTCATGCCGAACTCCTTGATGGCTTTGTCCTGCTATGCCGCGACAGCTACTGCCAATTCTGCTTCCGCGCTATCGATTGGGACGCCTGGACCCATGGTCGAGGTCAGCGTCATTTTCTTGATGAACTTGCCCTTCGCTGCGGCCGGTTTCGCTTTCAGAATCGCCGCCAGCAAAGCATGCGCATTCCCCGCCAAATGTGCCGCTGTAAAGCTGATTTTGCCTACGGGTGAATGAATGATCCCAGTCTTATCGAGCCGGAACTCCACCTTGCCCGCCTTCACTTCTGCTACCGCGCGCGCGATATCAAACGTCACTGTGCCGGTCTTCGGATTCGGCATCAACCCGCGTGGGCCCAGAACTTTACCCAGGCGTCCGGCCGACTTCATCATGTCCGGCGTGGCAATCACAGCGTCGTAGTCCGTCCAGCCTTCCTGAATTTTCTGGACCATATCTTCGCCGCCCACGAAATCCGCGCCGGCTTCTTCCGCTTCGCGAACTTTGTCGCCGCTCGCAATCACCAGCACGCGCTTCGATTTCCCCAGTCCGTGCGGCAGCACCACCGTGCCGCGAACCATTTGGTCGGACTGCTTCGGGTCCACTCCAAGATTCAGCACCAGCTCGACAGTCTCGTCGAACTTCACGAAGTGCGCCTTGCGCAGCAGCTCCGCGGCTTCTTCGAGTTTGTACGGACGCGCTTCCACCAGCTTGCGGGCGCGATCTATATTTTTTCCACCAATCTTTGCGCTGCGGCCCATCGTGTCTTCTCCTGCTTCGAATTACTCGCTGACTTCGATGCCCATATTCCGCGCCGTACCCATAATCGACCGCACAGCGGCGTCCAAATTCATCGTGTTGAGGTCCGGCATTTTTAATTTTGCAATCTCTTCCACTTGCTTTCGCGTAAGCTTTCCCACTTTATTGCGGTTCGGCTCAGGCGACCCCTTCACGATTCCCGCTGCGCGCTTCAAAAGCTCGGAGGCCGGCGGCGTCTTCAAAATGAACGTAAACGTACGGTCGCTGTAGATCGTCACCAGCACGGGAATAATCATCCCGTCCGGCTCTTTCGACGTCTTGGCATTGAACTGCTTGCAGAAATCCATGATGTTCACGCCGTGCGGGCCCAGCGCCGTGCCCACAGGCGGCGCCGGAGTAGCTTTCATCGCCGGCAATTGCAACTTCACAGTAGATTGAACTTTCTTTGCCATTTTTTGTCCTTACTTCCTGTTCTCAATCGCCGCACGCACATAAATCAGCAGCGCCATTCAATATTTACGCGACCTTTTCGACCTGCGCGAAATCCAGCTCCACGGGGGTCGAGCGGCCGAAAATCGTTACCGAAACTTTCAGCGTGCTGCGGTCGGAGTTCACTTCTTCCACCACGCCGGTAAAATTCGCGAAAGGCCCTTCCCCGATGCGCACCTTCTCACCGCGGTCGAACGACAGCTTCGGCTTCGGCTTATCCGCAGTCGTTGTAGCCCGGTTCAAAATGTTCTGAACTTCTTCTTCTGTCAGCGGCGAAGGCGTTTGTCCCGAGCCCACAAAGCCGGTCACCCGCGGCGTCGAGCGCACCACGTGCCAGGTGTAGTCGTCCATATCCATCTCCACCAGCACGTAGCCCGGATAACACATCCGCGGCGAAATCACTTTTTTGCCGCCGCGCACTTCCACCAC
>Ga0209330_1000280_pt1 | contig 24416 bp, 21 predicted proteins | sample JacPinW_OM2H0_O3_FD_187969 | JGI IMG/M metagenome (GOLD analysis project Ga0209330, IMG submission 187969) | Forest soil microbial communities from Algoma, Ontario, Canada - Jack Pine, Ontario site 1_JW_OM2H0_O3 (SPAdes) (version 2) | ecosystem: Environmental > Terrestrial > Soil > Boreal...
CCGGTATCGACCAGGTCCTTGCGGTAACTTTGTGGAGCAACGATTTCTTCGACAGCCATGCCCAATGCGCTCCTGGATACTATTCAACTAGGTCGAGGACTCTTCGCGTTTGGGCGCGGAGTTGTCCACCTTCACCGAAGCGCCGGGCCGTAACGTCCGGAGCGCCTTGTAGCTGCCAACGACGATTTCGTCGCCGTCTTTCAGCCCGCTGGTAACCTCGATATCGGTCACACCCGCAATACCGGTCTGCACCGGAACGAACTCTGCCTTTTTCTCGCGAATTACAAAAACTCCCTGAATGTCGGTTTTCTTCGCGTCCCCGCTAGCCCCCGTCGACGGTTTGGAAGCCGCCAAGGTGACGTCGCCGCCTTTCTTGCCCGGCTTCGCATCTTCAATTTCCTTTTGCGTCCGCACGGCCAGCGCCTGAATTGGAATGGTCAAAGCATCCTTCTTCTCTGCCGTCTGAATTTTGGCGGTAGCGGAAAGACCAGGACGCAGCGCCTCAGGTGGATTATCAACAGTGACTACCACTTTAAAATCGCGTGCTTCCTGCGTATTTGCCGTCGTCTGAGTCGTAGCAGCTTGTCCAGACGAGCGAAGAATGGCTAATTCGCCCACCTGACTCACGTGACCTTTGAACGTCTTGCCAGGGAGCGCATCTATGGTCACTTCGGCGGGCTGGCCCTGGCGCACGTTCGTGATGTCAGTTTCGTCGACTTTCACTTCGGCAGTAACGACACTCATGTCAGAGATGGTCATCAGGTTACTACCTTCAGCGTTCTGAATTCCGGGTACGACGTTTTCACCTACGCGCACAGCGATGTAACTCACGATGCCGTCGATCGGCGCCGTATAAGTGGTCTTACGAAGAATATCCTTCGTGTGCTTCAGGACAGCTTCGTTCTGATTCATGTTATCACGCGACTGATCTCTCGCCGCCCGCGCTTGCTCAACCTGCGCTTTGGCAGCGTTGAGCGCAGCCATCGCGCTGTCGTAAGTGGCTTTATTTGCGTCGAACTCTTGTTTTGCTATGAGCTGATCTTTGTACAGCTCTTGCGTGCGCTGCCAGTCAAATTTTGCCTTTTCGAGGTCCGCTTGACGCTGAGCTAGCGTCGCCACGGCGGAATCGTAACTCGCGGCGGCAACGCGCATGCCCGCCTCCGTAGAGCTAATGCTGGCTTCCTGGGCCTGAACATCCGCAGCCGGCTGGATGTTTTCCAGATGCAGCAAGATATCGCCTTTCTTTACGTGGTCGCCTTCTTTCACTACAATGTCGGTTATCTTCCCGATGCCTTCGCCCAGTACGTTCGTATAGTTTTTTGGTCTCACTTCACCGGAAGCGGTCACGATCGAGGCCACGTCCTGCTTCACCACTTTGCCAGTCTGAACTTCAACAACACCTTTATTCGCCTGATAGACGCTGTACCACGCAATGCTACCAAAGACGACCACGGCGCCCACGCCGATTGACACTCTTTGCCAGGTTTTCATTGCATCAACCCTTTATGCCTTTATGTTCCCGCATTACAGGACGGAGCCATTCCCACACCATTCCATACGTCCGAAGGAGCCGGAATGTTTCCGGATTAGACGAAGGTACAGAGATAAGGACAGTTAGCTATACCGATTTTCGGACGTTCAAATTCCCCTTCGCTCGTTACTAGGTGCCAGAATCTCCGCTCCGGTGCCCAATACCCCAAGTTTCCCGAGACTTCGGTCACTAATGGGAGGAATTGGATCTATCCCTGCCCAGCATTTTAGATGTTTTTCGCTCGGAAAGAAACAGTCTCGCTTGGTCCCCGTGCGTCCCGGTGGCGAAAAGTGTTGCGGAGAGGCTGCGCGACCAGCCAGCCCGTCGCCGAGCGATCCTGCCGATTTCAATAGACGTAGAAAACCTCTGGAAACTCCGGGCAACCCCATTTCGTCCAATGTGTTCATATCCCATTACGGGGTGAACTGCATTGACCTGTACCTTCGGACAGGTTAGAATTTCTAACCAATCAAAGGGGAAAAGGTTCTTTATGGACCGATACGCTAGAGTGTATCTGTTGGCCGTTTTGGCCGCCGGTTTAGGCATGGCGCCAATGGCCTTTGGACAGGGCGAATCTCAAGAACAGCAACAAACTCAGCCCGACCAAAATTCCGCTAAAAAGTCGGCGAAGCAAAAAGCCAAGAGCGACAAAGAACTTAGGAAGGAACTGGACTCCCAATATAGGAAATGGCTTGACGAGGACGTCGTTTACATCATATCCCCGGAAGAACGCAGTGCGTTTCTTCACCTTGCTACCAACGAAGAACGCGAGCAATTCATCGAGCAATTTTGGCAGCGCCGTAATCCCGACCCCGATTCGGCCGACAACACATTCAAAGAGGAGCACTATCGTCGAATCGCATACACGAACGAGCACTTCTCCTCTGGTATACCCGGTTGGAAAACTGACCGCGGACGAATCTACATCATGTGGGGTGCGCCCGATGAAATTGAGTCTCACCCATCGGGAGGCAGTTATGAGCGTCCGTCTGAGGAAGGCGGGGGAGAAACTTCCACCTATCCGTTCGAAGACTGGCGTTATCGCTATCTTGAAGGTATCGGCGAAAACGTGATGCTGGAGTTCGTGGACCCGACAATGAGCGGCGAATTTCATCTCACCATGGATCCGAGCGAAAAAGACGCTCTTCTAATGGTCCCAGGCGCCGGTCTTACACAGATGGAATCAATGGGATTGGCAAGTAAGACTAGCCGATTCAATAACACGGACGGAACACACGATGCTGCGCCTCTCGGAATGGCTCCCGAGAGCGCGAACGAATTTAGCCGGCTGGACCTCTATGCCAAGATCCAACAGGCGCCTCCGGTAAAGTTCAAGGATCTGGAAGCCGTGGTTACCTCGCGGCTTGTGCGCGATCAGATAAAGTTTGATTACCGCTTTTATTTCCTACGCATCACATCTGAAACGGTTCTCGTTCCTATTACCGTCCAGATACCCACGAAACAGTTGAGTTTTCAAGAAAAGCAAGGAGTGGATTCCGCCACGGTGAATCTGTTTGGTCGCATCAGCACGCTCAGCGGCCGAATCGTGCAAACTTTTGAGGACACCGTCAAGCGGGACGTCCCTGCAGCCCTACTACAACAGGCCCAGTCCGTTCCTTCGATTTATCAGAAGGCCGTTCCTTTGAGCCCCGGCCTTTACCGCCTCGATATCGTGCTGAAAGATGTAAATAACGGAAACGTCGGCGTGGTCAATACTCGACTCGCAGTTCCACGGTTTGAGGACGACCACTTGTCGTCAAGTTCGTTGATCCTCGCCGATCAGATTTCGCCCGTCTCGTCCAAGGATATTGGCCTCGGCCAGTTCGTCTTGGGCGATGTGAAAGTTCGCCCGAAGCTTGACGCAGCGTTCGGCACAGCGGACGGCATGGGTGTTTTCTTGCAGATTTACAACCTAAAGGTGGATGACAAAACCCATAAGTCAGACGCGTCGGTGCAGTATCGCGTTATGAAGGATAAAACCACTGAGCCGGTGTTGAAATTTGATATCCCGAAGGACAAATTACCGGAGCACGGCGAGGAATTGACCTTGGAAAACATTATTACTCTGGGGTCATTGGCGCCCGGAGCGTACAAGCTCGAAGTGGCCGTAACCGATAATCTCACCAAACAGACAATTACGCCGGCTATGGATTTTACTGTGAAAGCATCCTCGACGCCGACGACTGCCCAGAGGAGGTGATGTGGTGGATTCGCGAGTGATCCGCTCATCCATTTTCGGGATGCTCCTGTGCCTGCTCCCGTTGTCCGCCATGGCTGCGCCTAATTCCGGCAAGATTTCGGGCGTGGTACTGGACTCTTCTGGGACCCCTCAAATGGGAGCGACCATCTTTGTCAGCTCCGATCAACTGTTCGCCAGTTCTGCTGTCGAGTTGCTTACCAATGATCGCGGGCGGTTTTCCACCGCACTGCTGCCTTCCGGCACCTATTCAGTCAAGGTGACGCTGGCTGGGTTTCTCCCGGTCATGGAAGAGCACGTCTTGGTAAATGATGAGCGCACCACGTTGCTTGAAATTGTTCTCGGCTCCGTATTCTCATCGCTCGAGAAATTGCAGCGGCAGCCCGATCAGCCAGTCGCTTCGGATGAGTGGACCTGGGTGCTTCGAAGCGCGGCTGCCACGCGACCGGTCCTTCGATGGCAAGATGATGGTGAAATTTTCGGTGTTCCGCCGGGTCAGTTCGAAACAGCCCAAAATCAAGCGGGACGCATGCGTCTCGAACTAACTTCGGGATCGGATCATCCGGGTTCGGTTTCAAATCCGGCCGATTCGCCGGGCACCGCTCTTGTGTACGATCTCTCTCTTGGTGGTCACGAGCAGCTTTTGATGGCCAGCCAATTTAGCTACGAGAATGGCGCTTACTCCGGCGGCATCGCTACTCAGTGGATTCCATCAGGTGAGGTGGGCGTAGGGCCAGTGACCACCGTGCTGATTCGCGAATCGCATTTGGGTCCTGACGGGCCGACCTTCCGTGGATTGCGAATGTCGTTTGACAATTCATTTGCCATCGGTGATCGCATCAGCCTTCGCTACGGTTCGGATTTTGTGATGGCGGGTCTCGCCGGCACGACTGCGGCTGTGCGACCTCGCGCCGAAATGGCCATGCAGCTTACCCCAACGTGGCAGGCATCTATCTTGGTCGCTGCCAATGGATGGCAGGACCCAGCAGGGGATCAGAGCACGCTCCAGTCTGCCTTAAATACACTCGATCAGTTTCCGACTGTACTGGTGCGCGATGGACATACGGTTCTCGAAAACGGCTTCCACGAAGAACTGGCCATTGAGCATGCGTTTAATAGGAACGCGGACCTCACGGTCGCTGTGTTTAACGACCGTGCGACGCATACGGCTGTATTCGGGCATGGGGCAGTGACGGGGCCGGATTATTTACAGGATTTTGTCTCAAACGTCTTTGCCTATGACGCTGGTGAATCTGGATCCACAGGGACGCGTGTCGCTTATCACCAGAAATTCTCAGACAACGTTTCTGCGACGATTCTCTATGAATACGCGGGAGCATTGTCTCCCACTGAAGACCCCTCTCAATCCGCCCTGAGAAACCAGTTGGCCATGCGCTTTCGCCAAAGCGCTGGCGGACGTCTTACCGCAAGGGTACCCCGCCTTGGAACGAAGCTTACCGCTGGTTACAAATGGATCAACGGTCCAGTGGTGTCTGCATTGGATCCCTATGGCGAATCTCTCTATCACCTCGATCCCTATTTGAGCCTTGGGATTCACCAGCCGCTTCCAAGCTTCATCCCAGGTCACGCGGAATTTCTGGCTGATTGCGGCAACCTCTTCGCGCAAGGTTATGTTCCCTTGGCTACCCCAGACGGACGAGTAGTCCTGATCCCGACCTACCGATATCTCCGCGGTGGGCTGAGCTTTCAGTTCTAGAGAAAAACAAGAGTACTGGAAACGGGAAGATGCCTCCCACAAATGGTATTGATGTAATTTCTGCGGATAATCCTTCTCCTAACGTAATGACAATTAATAACTTATGATTATTGGGATCTGCAATTTACTGGAAGCCGACGTGCTTGCACAATAGTAGTGTTGGGCCTGGGGTTACTGGTGTACCTGGATGAATGATAGTCTCCGAATGCGGCTCGGCGCAGTCCTCCTGGCACTTCTGACCCTATCGGCAGTGGTCTTTGCTCTTCTGAATTTCCAGCAGCGTTCTAGATTTGTTCTCCCAGACGACGGTGTCACCTGGATGGATACTCCCCAGGGAGTCGTCGCTTGGCATGTTGTCGCCGACTCACCTGCCGCCAGAGCTGGCATCAAGCAGAGCGACACTGTCGAATCGGTTCGGGGCGTCCCAATTCGCACCGCAACCGATGTAACCCGGGTCTTGTTCCACGTCGGACCTTGGGCCGAGGTTCACTACCAGATGCGTCGGGGAGACGCGGCCTTTGAAACCCGCCTAGTCACTGCTCCGCAAGACAATTCATCCTCGATAGAGAATTACCTTCGCATTACGGCGCTCCTATATCTTTTCATCGGGCTCTTCATATTCGTGCGCCGTTGGAACGCACCGCGAGCAATTCATTTTTATATTTTCTGCCTGTCCTCCTTCGTTCTTTACAGCTTTCATTACACGGGAAAGCTGAATTCATTCGATCAAACGATTTACTGGGCCAATGTCGTCGCCCTGCTCTTGCAGCCGGCATTGCTCGTTCACTTTGCCCTCGTATTCCCGGAACGCCGTGGAACCCTATGGCCGAAGTTGGGCGCCACCTACGCACTGCCGGCCTTGCTTCTGACTCTGCATATTTTCATCGCGAGCGGGACATTAAATTTTCTGCCAGCCTTCAGCACACGATACTGGCTCGATAAAGTGGAGCAGGCCAACCTCGGAATCTATTTCTTGGTCGCCGCCACCATTTTCCTTTTCAGTTACCGGCGCGCGCCCAGCGGCGTTTTGCGTCAGCAATTAAAATGGGTTACAGGTGGGACGTTTGCCGGCTCGATGCCTTTTCTCGTGTTTTACATCGTGCCCTACGTCCTCGGCGTTGTTCCTGCCTCATGGATGAAACTCTCGGTCTTCTCGCTGGCGCTTATCCCACTGTGCTTCGGCTACGCCATCATCCGCTACCGGTTGATGGACGTTGACATCATCTTCAAGCGCGGACTTGCATATACGTTCGCCACTGCTGCGGTCGTTGGCATTTATTTCGCGGGCATCGCCCTGATCGGTGAAACTTTTCACACTCGCTGGCCCACTGGCCCGGCCGGCGGTGTCATCGCAATCGTTGTCGCTGCTTTCCTGTTTGAACCCGTCCGGGGCTGGGTCCAAACGCGGCTCGACCGTTTCTTCTATCGCGACCGGCTCAATTACCGCCGCACGCTGATCGAGTTCGGACGCGCGCTCACGAACGAAGTGCGCCTCGAACCCCTTGTCGGTTCAGTTCTCGACCGGATTTCGCAAACCCTGCTGGTGGATCGCCTCGCCATATTTCTCGAAGACCCTGCGCATCCGGCCCGCTTCGTCCTCTCGCGCTCTATGGGATTGCGGCCTGAAGGCCCGCTCGATCTGTCATTTCTTGACCCCTCCCGGCCTGCTCTCGAGCGCGGCTGTTTGTTCTTCGAATCTGCCCGCTCGGCGAGTCAGGAATCCGACTCCGTGCGCCGCACTCTGGAAGAGCTTGACCTGAATTATTTCATCGCTTGCCGCTTCCGCGACCGTACCGTCGCTATTCTTGGCCTCGGCAAAACGGTAGATGGTGATTACCTCTCGACTGACGACCTCGAATTGCTCTCGACCATTGCAGGTTACGTGGCCATCGCCATCGAGAATGCGCGGCTCTATCAATCGCTCGAGCAGAAGGCCATGCAGATAGAGCGGCTAAAGGATTTCAGTGAGAACATCGTCGAATCCCTGAATATCGGCGTGCTTACTGTCGATCTCGAAGACTGCATCGAGTCCTGGAATCCTCAACTCGAGGATTTGCTCGCCATTCCGCGCCGTGAAGCGCTTCGGCGTCACCTGCAGGACGTCCTCCCGCAGGATCTGGTGGCTGAAATTTCTTCGCGCGCGACGAGTGACCGCGTTTCCGGGATATACAAATTCCATTTGAACACACCAGCCGGGCGCCGACTGGTGATTAACGCCTCTATCGCCCCACTGGTTGGCAAGAACGGAGCTCGCCTTGGGCGCTTAATCCTTCTCGACGACATCACTCAACGCGTGCGTCTCGAAGAGCAAATGGTGCAGACGGAAAAACTTACTTCGCTCGGCTTGCTGGCGGCCGGCGTAGCGCACGAAGTGAACACCCCTCTCGCCGTGATTTCGAACTACATCCAGATGCTCGCGAAACAGATCCCCGCCGACGACCCGCGCCAGAAAACAATCGAGCGGATCGTGAAGCAAACCTTCCGCGCCAGCGAAATCGTCAACAATTTGCTTAATTTCTCGCGCACCGGCGCAGCGGAGTTCGTGGAAGTGAATCTGAACTCTGTCCTGGAAGAAACCTTGACGCTGGTCCAACATCCTTTCAAGACCGCGCAGGTGAATGTCATCAAGAATTATACGGAACAGTTGCCGCCCGTTCTCGGCTCCATCACCCGCCTCCAACAGGTGTTTCTCAACCTCTTTATGAACGCGCGAGACGCTATGCCGAGCGGCGGCATGTTGGAAGTGCGCACCGGTGCGCACAATGGCTCAGTCGCAGTCGAAGTCACCGATACCGGATCGGGCATCCCGGCCGAAAACCTACATCGTATTTTCGATCCATTCTTCACCACCAAGGCCACCGGACGGGGCACCGGCTTGGGCCTTTCAGTGAGCTACGGCATCATAAAAGAGCATGCGGGCAAAGTTGACGTACGCTCAACGCCGGGTAAAGGAACATCGTTCCGCCTGGAATTTCCCGTAGCCAGGAAAACCGTTCATGCCTAGAGGATCTATTCTCGTTGTCGATGACGAAGTGGAAATTCGCGAGGGACTCGAGGCCCTTCTCACTTCGGAAAGTTTCCAGGTAACGCTCGCGGAAAACGGGGAGGCTGGGCTCCGCCAACTCGAAGACCATCCCTTCGATCTCATGCTGCTCGACGTCAGCCTGCCTGATCGCAACGGCTTGGAGTTGCTGCGGGAAATCAGGCGGCGCGACCCGCAACTCGCCATCATCTTGATTACCGCCTATGGCTCGATCGATATGGCCCGCGCCGCGTTCAAAGGCGGCGCTCAGGATTTCATCACCAAGCCATGGTCCAACGACGAGCTCATCTCGCAGGTATCCCTCGCCATCGAAGGCCGCAGGCTACGCGACGAAAACGTCCAGCTCAAGCGAGCGCTGAAGCAGCGTTACAATTTCCCGAACATCGTCGGCAAGAGCGAAAAGATGCAGACGGTCCTCGACCTTGTCACCCAAGTCGCGCCGTCGCGCTCCACCGTTTTGATCTCCGGTGAGAGCGGCACCGGTAAAGAGGTATTCGCTAAGGCCATCCATTCCGCCTCCACGCGAGCTGACAAGCCCTTTATCCCCATCAATACCGGTTCGATTCCAGGCGACCTTCTCGAATCGCAGCTCTTCGGTCACGTGAAAGGCGCGTTTACCAGCGCCATTGCCTCCAAGAAGGGTTTGTTCGAAGTCGCCGACCAAGGCACCATTTTCTTTGACGAGATTTCTACCATCACCCCGGAAACGCAGGCCAAACTCCTCCGCGTGATTCAAGAGCGAGAATTCATGCGTCTCGGCGGCACCGAAACTATTAAAGTCGACGTCCGCATTCTGGCCGCATCCAATGAAGATTTAACCAAGCTCGTCCGCGAGGGCCGCTTCCGCGAGGACTTGTTTCACCGGTTGAACGTGATTTCCTTGCATCTACCGCCCCTGCGGGAGCGCAAAGAAGACATTCCTTTGCTCATCGAGCGCTTCCTGAAGCAATTCTGCCAGGAAAACGAAAAGCCTCCTCGCGTCTTCACCCACGCCGCGATGAAGCTTCTTATGGATTACGATTGGCCAGGCAATGTTCGCGAGCTTGAAAATGTCGTCGAGCGAGCCATCGTGCTTTCAACCCAGGAAGCCATGGACGCAGATATTCTGCCGGAAAGTGTGCGTACCCGCGAGATCGTCAAGGGAGTTCGCTTGCAACTCGCCGAATTCCTGCCGCCCATGCCCGGCGAACTCGGCCTGCACGCCACTTCGCCGTCACTTTTCGAAATTCTTGAGGAAGTGGAGCGTCGAATAATTATCGACATGCTCGAGCGCACCAATTGGAACCAGACCGAAGCTGCCGAGCGTTTTCAGGTTCCGCTTTCCACACTCAACCAGAAAATCAAGCGCTTGGGCATCGAAACTCGGCGCCGTACCACTTCAGCTCGCGGCGCCGCCGCGGGTTTCGGCGAAGATCCCGCCGAATTCCTCGCAGGAAAGTAAGGCCACTCTGAGGGATTTTTCAGCCAAGGAATAGCGAGCGAATCAATTCAGGATACTAGCGCGCGGCCTGCGATGTTTCCCAGAATCCGATACGGCGCGGATTCCAGCGCGACGAGGGCTTTTGGCGGAATCAAGAATGTCTGCTCAATCGCATACTGCCCCGACATTACGGCGTGCGCCACACCATCCGTGAAGACAATCCAGGTGGCCTGCGGCGGAAACTCAAGCTCTGTCTTGGGGCAATCTCGTTGAAACGCCGTGTTTTCCTTCAAGAAATCGTGGAAGCGAATCATAAACATATCGTAGGGCGTTCGTCCGATTATCCCGATACCCAGCTTTGTGCCCAAATCTCGGACCGTGCGGCTCAAAAATGAACTATCTTCGGCGATATCCTGCAGCCCTGCTCCACCGGCATACCGCCGGGCGAGCACCTCAAATCCTTCCGTCGTCCGCCAAATGCGCGCCTTGGATGGATTTAGATTGGTGAACACGCGCAAAATTCGCGCACCGTACGTCGGACGGCTGGGAAATGCGTCCACATGCAGTAGATCGTTGCGCTTGTGCAGAGGCAAATCCCGGCCTTCTTCTTCGAGCGGACGAAAACTCGCAAAATCCAGATTCCACTTGCCTGCGTAGGGGGCCAAAAATTTGGCCAGAAACTCCGTTACCTGAGCGCTGTAATTTCGCATAATCGAGTGAAGGCGGTCCGTCGTCTCGCGGTCACCTGACGCTCCCCGCAACAAGTCTTCGCTCGGTCGGTACGATACATTCTTGTGCATACGCATCTCAGACCATTGCTGTTCGAGGAGAAATTGCTGATCGGCGGTTGGCAGGTCGAAGGGCGGTTCGCGGAAGAAAAGTATCTGGCCGTGCTCGAGTAGGTCGCAGTAAGCGCGAGCGCGAGCCCCGTGCTGGTCAGCTCCGATCCAGCCCTTGCCGCGTTTATAGTCCTCCACCAGGATCCACGGCGGGTTTCGAGTTGCGCTCTTCTTCATTTAAGTCTTCGCAGTATCGGGAGGTTTGTAGCCACGAGGCAGCAACGTTGTGCTCAAGTCCAAACCGGATAGGTTCACTCCCTCAAGATCCGTCTCACGGAGCACCGTTGTCTTTAGATCCGCTCCCGTAAAATCCGCACCGCGAATTTCGGCCAACCGGAAATTCGACGCCACAAAATTTGCGCCGCGAAGTATGGCGCGCCGCAGGTCCGTACGGAAAAGCTCCGCTCCTCCGACCTTGGCGTTTGTCAGGTCGGCGTCGCTCAAATCAGCTTCGGTTAAATCAGCTTTCCGCATGTCCGCGCGGCGCAATTTTGCTTTACTCAGGTTCGCAGACGACAATCTAGCCTCATGCAAATTCGCGCCTTCCAGATTCGCGCCATGAAAGTCCACCAGATCGAGATTTTCGCGTTCCAAATTCACGCGAGACAGATCGGCGCCGGACAAATCTGCTCGAGTTCCTGTTTCGTCACCTCGCACAAAGCGGCGATGCGACTCGAGAATCTCCGAGACTAGCCTGCCATTGTGCTTTATGCCTTTCGGGGATCTCATTTTCGTCGTGAATCTAAAACGCCGCCTTCTGCTTACTGTTTTGCAAGTATACCACGTCATTCAGTATGTAGGATTGTCAGTCATTTATGGATTTGTGATACCGTCGAAGTGTGAGCAATGCCATGGGCTCCTCGCTCGTCCGCTCCAGTCGCGGCACTCCTTTGGTGTTTGCTGCCGCCATTCTTGCCGCGCTGCTTCCCGCGTTTGCTTTTCTTTCTTCCCCGGACGCTGCTGGTCAGCAGAGGCAGGATGTGCCCGGGGATGAAATCATCGCAAATCTTGCGGCCGGGAGGGTAATCATCGCGGTAGTAAAGGATGCCATTCTGATCGCGACCATCGAAAACCCATTCGAACCTCAGACCCGCCTCCCGGCGCCGGTGGAGCTCAGCTCAAGACGCGCCGGTGTCTTTCTCGGCGCCGTCGAATGGATTTCGCCGTCCTCGCAAGTGGAGTTCGCCCGCCTCGACTTAGACCTGCCGCACCTCCGAGGACGCGTTTCTTCGCAAGCCCCGAGTCTCCAGCAAGCCCAGCCCAACGCTGAGGCTTCTGACATTGATGCAATCGGCCACGGTGTGTCCGAGCGCCTGAACGAAATCGCGAAAAACCTTCATGGCAAAATAACTTTGCCGCCGAATGAGCCGCTTGCGGAGCTGATTCTCGCGGACTACATGGAAAACTATGGCCCAGAGATTTGGCAACTGACTTTTACCCTTAAGCAATCCATGCAGCGCGAAGATTATTTCGACACGCACATCCCGCTGCCGCAGTACGTTCAATTATGGCCTCCCGAAAAAGGCCAGCCGCACACCCTCGTCGAGTTTCACTACCCCCCGGAAAACGCCGCGCCTTCACTGGGCGCTCTGCTTCGAAATAAAGATGCCAGCATCGAAAAGCTTTGCTCCTCCGACCCGAAAATGCGGGAAGTGCGCGACCGTTTCCTTCAGGGTGAAAGTAACAAAATCCTCGCGGTGGATGCGATTCAGTTTTTGCGTGCGGCGCTCGGCATCGTCGCGTCGACGAACTCTCGCGAGACTTTCGCCACGATCAGCGTCGAATCAGGATTCCAGTGGATTCTCAAGCCTCCGCCGGAGCCGAAAAAACCCGGTCAGCAAAAGGATCGTCCCGATGAGGCTCCCTCTTTATTGCACCCCAGTTTCTGAGTTAACACTCGCACTTCGCGGAGAGTCAGCTGGTATTCAAACATATTGCAGCGTAAAACATCGCAGTCTGAAGAAATGACGGTTGCCAATCGTCGCAGCAAGCTATTTCTTCTCAGTGAGCTGTTGTTTTAAGCGCGCATTCTTCTCATTCACTGAACGTTCGAGATCCTGCTTATGTGCGACGAGTTTGCGCGCAATTTCCGAGTCTGAAAGTCCGAGGATTTCTGCGGCGAAAATTGCAGAGTTTACCGCGCCGGCTTTGTCAATTGCCATTGTCGCGACCGGAATCCCGCCGGGCATCTGCACAGTCGACAACAGCGCATCCAGCCCGTTCAACGAGCTCGTTCCCATCGGAACTCCGATCACCGGCAGCGTGGTATTTGCCGCAATTACGCCGGCGAGATGCGCCGCTGCGCCCGCAGCCGCAATTAAAACCTTGAGCCCGCGCTTCGAAGCCGTCGTTGCATATTCGTGTGCACGCGCAGGCGTGCGATGTGCGGACACTACTTCCAATTCATACGCAATGCCGAATTTCTCCAGAGTTTTCGCCGCCTCACTCATCACCGGGAAATCCGTATCCGAACCCATTAAAATTCCGACGAGCGGTCCAGCTTCCTGTTTGTGTTCCTTGGCCACCGGCTAATCTCCTGTTTAAACGTTAGGCTTCATTCAAGGGAAATCCATGCGTCGACTTCCTGAAAAGTTTAAGCTTCTCAGCCGTTCGGCGCGGCGGTCTTAAGCGGCGCCTTCGGACTTCCAATATCCTTTCGATAATACGCGCCATCTATTCTGACTTTACTCGCGGCTTCGTACGCAATCTTGCAAGCCTCAGGCAAGTCTCTACCGGCAGCCGCTACGCCCAGAACTCGTCCACCAGTGGTGTAAAACTTTTCGCCATCTCGGCGAGTACCTGAATGAAAAATCGTTGCACCTGCCACACCCGTAGCTGCTTCTAGTCCGATTATTTCTTTTCCGATCTTCGGGTTGTCAGGATAACCCTCCGACGCCACAATCACGCAAACGCTTGCCCCATTGGAAGATTTTGCTTGAGCTCCCGCAAGGTCCCCGCTAGCGGCCCGGGCGCAGGCGTCGGCGAAATCAAAATCTGCTCGCAGCAAAATCGCTTGCGTCTCGGGATCGCCCAGTCTGCAATTGTATTCGAGTACTTTCGGGCCGTTCGATGTGAGCATTAACCCAAAATATAGAAACCCGCGATAGTTGATCCCTTCTTTCTCTAAACCCGCTAAGGTCGGCTCCACAATCGTCTCAAGAATCTTCGCCTCGATCTCTTGCGGCAAAATGTCAGCGTCTGAAAAAGCTCCCATGCCACCGGTGTTCGGCCCTTCATCGTTGTCAAAAACTCGCTTGTGATCGCGCGTCGGCGCCAAAGAGACAAAATTCTTCCCGTCCATCAAAATGATGTACGAAAGCTCTCGCCCGGCAAGTCCTTCTTCGAGCAAGACATGCTTGCCTGCATCGCCGAATTCGTTCTTCTCCATGAGACGGTCGATGAATGTAGCCGCTTCGTCGGGCGACGAAGTCACCAGCACCCCCTTGCCGGCGCACAGTCCGTCAGCTTTCACTACGAGCGGCCAATCAACCGAGCACAGCTCGGTGTAGGCATCAATCGGCGAGTCGTAAACGCCGTATGTGGCGGCCGTTGGAATTCGGAAACGCTCCATGAATTTCTTCGCGAAAACTTTGCTCGCCTCCAGCTGCGCGGCCTTTTGCGATGGTCCGAGCAGCGCGATACCGCGCTTCGCAAATTCATCCGCGATCCCGAGCGCGAGCGGTAACTCCGGCCCGACAATTGTGAGGTCCGCTCCGAGCTCGCCGGCCAAGTCAGCAGCAGCCTTCACATCTTTCAGATCCAGCGGAACGCATTCCGCGTCCTTCGAAATTCCGCCGTTTCCCGGGGCACACCAGATCTTCTCAACCGCAGCACTCTCTCGTAGCTTCCACACTATTGCGTGTTCGCGCCCGCCACTGCCGATCACAAGTATTTTCATGCTAGCTCAAGGAACAGAACTAAGAACGATACGGGCGCCGTCTGCCGGTGTCAACAAGAGTTCAACTTGCTCGCGGGACCCAAAAATGTTTTCATCTAACTAGATGCACTGGGACTTCGCACTCATCCTATTTTTTCTCGGTGTCGCAGTTCCTGTTCTCGGACGCAGGCGAATTCGCCAGCTCTTGGATTCTCCGGAAACATCGAAAATGGACCGCCTCTCCATTTATGCATCCACAATCGCATTTCAGTGGCTTGCCACTGCAATCATTCTTTGGCGCACGCGCGCGCACGGAATTAGCCTTACGCAGTTAGGGCTCGCAATTCCTAAGCCCGCACTCGCTGTCACCGTCTCAATTCTTTCGGCTGCCTTAATCTGTGTCAATCAGATCTATAGCCTCCGCCGGCTCGCAGCGACGCCTTCGGAAACTCAAGGCGTGCTGCCTCAACTTGCCCTGAAGCTTTTCCCCCAGGACGATGTCGAACGTCTAATATTTTTTGCTTTGGTTACCACCGTTGCCACATGCGAAGAACTCATCTATCGCGGTTTCGTCCAACGCGTCTTTCAGGATTGGTCCGCAGGATCTGTGACCGCAGGACTTGTCGGCTCGGCAGCCTTTTTCGCGCTTGCGCATCTTTATCAGGGCCGCCGCGGTCTATATACTACAACTATAGTAGGACTTATATTTTCTTCGATCCGAGCGTGGACAGGCAGTCTGCTGCCAACTTTCGTGGCCCATTTCGTCGCTGATCTCTCCGTCGGCATGCTGGCACCCGCCAAATTACGCAAGTTTCAAGTGGCACGCGCAGACGACTGAAATGCGAGAACCATGCCATAGCTTTAAGTAACATGATTTTAAGTACATACGGACGCTTCCACATGACCACACTCTCTGATAAGTTGATATCCGAGGAGCTCCGCAGATACGGAATCGTGCCCACAACCGAGGTCTCGTCGGCTATTCGGGCCTATATTCCTCTTATGTTGCACTGGAATAAGAAGATATCGCTAACTACGGTCAAAGATCCGGTAGAAATCGTGCGGTATCATTTCGGAGAAAGCATGTTCGCTGCGCGCTTTATTGCTAACAAAAAAAGTCGGCTCGCCGACGTTGGCTCTGGGGCTGGATTTCCTGGCATCCCGCTAAAGCTAGTAATTCCAACCTTGGAGCTAGTCTTAATAGAGTCGAGCGCCAAGAAGGCGTCTTTTTTGGCTGAGGTTATCCGGGAACTTAAGCTTGAAGCCACAGAAGTGTATCGCGTCCGCTTCGAGGATGCCCGCCAGCGAGATCTCGGTTTTGATTACATCGCTGCCCGCGCCCTGGGTGTGCATGAGAAGTTGCTGAGTTGGTCGCGCACATCACTCAAGGCTGGTGGAAACCTAGTTCTTTGGCTTGGTGGGGAAGGCGCGGCGCGCGTTTCTGCGCAGAAATTTTGGAAGTGGCGAGAGCCCTTACTTATCCCCGGTTCACGAGAGAGAACGGTCCTAGTGGGAGCGCCGGACGAATAGCAGACAGTTGTTTCACGTGGAACACTTCATCTCCCAAACTGTTCCACGTGAAACATCTTGCATATTGCAAAAGCCCTCTGCTAAATTCACCGAGCACGTGGAGGGCCTCGCATTGGCTCGCATAATCGCGATCGCAAATCAGAAGGGAGGAGTTGGGAAAACTACTACTGCCGTGAATCTAGGTGCGTCGCTGGCCGCCTCCGAGCAAAAGACCCTAGTCATTGATTGCGATCCGCAAGGAAACACAACTAGCGCTCTCGGGTTTCCGAAAGATCCATCCCGAAGGACTCTGTACCAGACGCTAATTCTCGACGAGCCAATCGAGCGCGTAACGCTTGACGCCCAGGTTGACGGCCTAGATCTAATCCCATCGGATAAGAACCTAGTCGGCGCCGCCGTAGAACTCGTTTCGATGGAAAATCGCGAATATCGTCTCAAAGCTGCCATCTCCGGCATTAAGGGTAAGTACGATTACGTTTTGATAGACTGCCCTCCTGCTCTAGATCTGCTCACGCTAAATGCTCTCGCTGCCAGCGATTCGGTCTTGGTCCCTATTCAGTGCGAGTACCTGGCTCTCGAGGGAGTTTCAGAACTGCTCGACACCCTAATGCGCCTCCGCCGCACCATCAACCCTTCGCTTGCGATCGAGGGCATACTGCTGACAATGTACGACGATCGCACCACGCTATCAAAGCAAGTCGCCGCAGACCTCAGGAGCTTCTTCGGCGGTCAAGTCTTCGAGACGGTGATTCCTAGAAACGTGCGCCTGGCCGAGGCCCCTAGCCACGGAATGCCTGTCATGTTCTACGACATTCATAGTAAAGGAGCAGAAAGCTACATCCAACTTGCCAAGGAGGTCATTGCTAATGCCCAGAAACGCGTTGGGACGGGGACTGAGCGCGCTGATCCGGGACCCGGAGCCGAGTCAGCCGCTGCCGCCACTGCGGGAGCAGCCAGCGGCACCAGCAGCACCACCAGCGGTTCCAGCTCTACCCCTCCAGGTGACGGCGGGACAGGCAGCAGCGGCAGCGCCGGCCCTAGCTCCGAATGACGGTCTGCTTCAAATCGACATCGATCTGATTGATCCGAGCCCCTATCAGCCGCGCACGCGCTTTCGGGAGGAGGCTCTCGAGGAACTGGCTCGCTCTATACGGTCTAGTGGAATTGTTCAGCCACTTGTCGTTCGACGAGTCGGCGCCCGCCATCAACTGATCGCTGGCGAGCGCCGCTGGCGTGCCGCCCAAAGGGCAGGACTTAGCCGCGTCCCAATCGTAATTCGCAATGTTCCCGACGACATGGCCCTTGAGATGACCCTGGTTGAAAACCTACAGCGCGAGGACCTTAACCCCGTCGAACAGGCTCACGCTTTCCAACGCCTTACCGATGAGTTTCGCCTGACGCAAGAGCAGGTTGCGGAGCGCACTGGTAAGGACCGCGCCACGATTGCCAACGCGCTCCGCCTTCTCAAGCTCGAAGAGCCCATCTTAAATCTGCTGGAAGAGGGCCGACTTAGCGCAGGTCACGGCCGGGCTCTTCTCGCCATATCAGACACTAAGGAGCGCGTAGCCCTCGCACATCGTGTCGCACGCGGGGACATGACAGTTCGTCAGGTCGAGCGACTCTCCACTCGTGCGCCTAGGCCCCGTGCTGCCGGATCGCTGCTTCAACCTGACCCCAACACCAAAGCAGCTCTTGAAGAGCTCCAACGCGAATATGGAACGCGCGTACTGATTCAGCCGCGTCGCCCGGGAAAGCCCGGCCAGTTGATCTTTGAATACTATGAGGATAGTGATTTAACCCGCCTCTACGACCAATTAATGCTTAAATAGATTTGCACACGAGTACTCCCAACTGACCACGGAGGCAGGATTACGCATGGCGTGGTTTGACCGCAACCGGCAGGATTCCGGCGACTGGACTGGCTTTCTCGAGCAGGGAGTAAAACTCGAAGGCCGGCTTGAGTCGAACGGCACCTTTCGTATCGACTCATCGATGAAGGGAACTCTGGTCTCGGAGGAAACACTGATCCTGGGCGATAATGCCAGCGTGCAGGGCCAGATCGAGGGCAACCACGTCATCATTAGTGGCCGATTTGATGGAACCATCCGCGCCCGCGGAAAAGTTGAGCTCAAGACCAAAGCCATCGTCACCGGCGAAATCCATTGCCCCTGCCTCATCATCGAGCCTGGAGCTGTCTTCGACGGAAACTGCCAAATGCTCGGCGCCGACGAAACATCGAAGCCCCTCACGATTCCGATTCGCTCAGTCGCCGCCAGCGCCTGAATCTTTCGCCGCCGGAAATCACCTTGCCTGCTCAAATTCTGTCGCTCTAAAGCGTTATAATCAACGAACGATTTCTGCCAAGGAGATTCATTGTCCGAAACCGTCCGACTAACCACCACTGCAAAATCCGCCGGCTGCGCCGCAAAATTGAGTCCCAGCGTTTTGGATGCGGTTCTCAAACGTCTGCCGCTGCAAACCGATCCAAATCTTCTCGTGGGGTTCGAAACCAGCGACGACGCTGCCGTGTACCGCCTGACAGACGACTTGGCTATCGTTCAAACCGTGGATTTTTTCACGCCGATCGTGGACGACCCCGCGCAGTTCGGTCGGGTTGCCGCCGCGAATTCGTTGAGCGATGTATATGCCATGGGCGGCCGCCCCATTTCCGCGTTGACGATCGTCGCATTCCCCGCCTCGGGCGCTCCGGAGATTCTCGAAGAGATCCTGCGTGGTGGCCTTGCAAAAATGTCAGAGGCTGGGTGTACGGTTGTCGGCGGGCATTCGATCCGCGATGACGAATTAAAATTTGGTTACGCCGTCACCGGCCTGATTCGTCCCGACAAAATCTGGAAGAATATCGGCGCGCGTTCGGGCGATGTGCTTCTGTTTACCAAGCCTCTCGGAACCGGTGTGATCTCTACCGCGTTGAAGCAGGGCCTCGCCGAGGGCGCTTGGGTTGCCGCCGCAACAGATTCGATGGCGCGTTTGAACCGGGATGCCGCGGATGCACTGCACGAAGTGGAGGCCGCCTCAAAAAAGAACACGCCCGTGCACGCGGTTACCGACGTTACCGGCTTCGGCCTTCTCGGCCACGCGCGCGAAATGGCCATCGGAAGCAGCGTCTCGATGAAGATCGACCACAAACAGATCGCTTATCTTCCTGGCGCCATTGAAGCTGCGCGCGGGCGTTTCTTCTCCGGCGGAATGAAGAACAATCGCGACTTTTGCGAAAGTTGCGTCGGCTTCGCGGACTACGTACCCGAGGAATTTCGCGCGCTACTATTCGATCCGCAGACTTCGGGCGGCTTGCTCATCTCGATCGCGCCGGAGTCGGCGAATTCTGCGCTCGCCGCGTTCGAACGCCACAAAGTCCCCGCGCGCGCAATCGGCGAAATTATTCCCCGGCGTTCGCCTCTGATCGAAATCGCCTGACCAGCCTCAATCGTGTACACTTTTCTTTTTCCGAATCTCCCATGGACCCCATAACTCACGGCATCGCCGGAGCGCTTCTAGGCAAGGGATATTTTGCCGAACGCAAAGGGCGCGTCGCAATATTCGCGGCTACACTGGGCGCAGTTTTCCCCGATGTTGACATCGTGGCCGAGGTTGTTTCACGCGATCCGCTTTCCATTGTGAAATATCACCGCGGAATCACACATTCTTTTGTCGGTCTTCCTTTTTTTGCTGCGATTCTCGCATGGCTCACAGGCTGGATCGCGCGGCGTCGCGGCCTAGAAACGCCTTCATGGGCGATGCTCACCTTAATTTATGGAATAGGAATCGCCAGCCACATTCTGCTCGACGGGATGACTTCGTTCGGCACGCGCATGTGGACGCCCATCTCTCAACAACGGGTGGCCTGGGACCTGCTGTTCATCATCGATTTCAGTTTCACGGCCATCATTCTATTGCCGCAAATCGCGGCATGGATATATAGCGATCGCGCGAAGAGCGGCGCGCGCGCCGTTTGGATGTGGCTGATCTTCACTCTCGGCGCCGTCGCGGCGTGGGCCGCTGCGGGTGCGGCTGGATTTCCATTCCACCTCCGGATCGTTGCGCTTGCCAGTGGCGTAATCGCTGCATTATTTTTTGCGCCGGCTTTCGACGACCTGGGATTCCGCATAACTCGCGGCGCATGGTGTCAAGCGGGAACGCTCGCCATGGTTGCATATCTGTTCGCCTGCAGTTTCGCCCATCACACAGCATTGCAGCGTGTAAAAACTTTTGCCTCGATCAACCACATCTCAATCGATCGCATAGGCGCCTTGCCACTTCCGCCTTCTTTTCTCGACTGGGGCGGCTCAATACGCTCGATCGATGGTGTCTATCAATCTCGGTTTGATTTGCGAGACCCCACGCCTCCCGAATTCCGTTTCACCGCGGATTCTCCGACCGATGAATTTGTTGCGCGTGCATTGCTGCTTCCCGAAGTCCGGCTCTTTTGGCAATTTTCACGTTTCCCGATTATTCGCACTTCAATGGAAGGCGAATATCACGTGGTTGATTTCGGCGAGAATCGATTCGTCAACACTCGCCGCAAGAGTCCTCAACCCTTCACCTATCGCGTGGTTTTCGATAACTCCGGAAATATAATCGAGGAGGGTTGGCAATCCGACGGCATGCTCCTTCGGCGCATGCAGAAACTCTCGCCTCAACGCACGGGAGAAACGCCATGAAAGTTCTGATCTTCAGCGATATTCATGGAGATTTACGCGCGCTCGAAGAGATCGTTTCCCGACAGGCGGACATATACATCTCCGCCGGGGACCTCTCGAATTTCGGCAAAGGCCTCGAACGCTGCGGAGAAATACTAAAGCCTCTCGGCCAGCGCGTCTGGGTGTTGCCGGGAAATCACGAAACGCAGAACGCGAATCACTCTTTTTGCGAATACTACGGCTTCTTGGATTTTCATCGCCAGGTGCGCACGCTTGAATCCGCATCCGGCATCACTCAATGGGCTGGACTCGGATATAGCAATGTCACGCCATTCGATACACCCGGAGAATATTCCGAAGAAGAAATAGGCAAAGCTCTCGCGGCGTTTGATGGAATGAAATCCTTACATCTCGTCGTGCATTTTCCCCCGCTCAATACCAGACTCGACGAATTCGCACCCGGCAAACATGCCGGCAGCCCGACTTTGCGCGAATGGGTCGCTCGCGAACAGCCCGCCTATCTTTTCTGCGGCCACATTCACGAAACGGCGGGCCGCTCCGATCGCATCGGCCAAACGCAATGCATCAATGTCGGCAAGCAGGGCTACACGCTTGAAGTTTAAATAATCGATAGCAACAGAAGGCAAAACCAAGTATAGAGACAGTCCGGGGAAAATCGGCAATGCTTTTCGGCTTTTGCAGTTACTTCTTATTGGCAGGATAAACCACAAGTTGTCTGCGGTCGCCCGCGCCTTCGCTTGCAGTGCGCACGCCTGGCGCCCCATTTAATTCTAGGTGAATCAGCCGGCGCTCACGCGGCGACATTGGGTTGAATCGGAACGTCTCCCCCGTCTCGCGCACGCGTTGCGCGGCCACGCGCGCCGAAAGTTTCAATTCTGCAAGCCGCGCCGCGCGATAGTCTCCACAGTCGAAGCGCACGCGATCATGCAAGCGAGGATCCAACCGCAGCCAGCGATGCGCTACATGCTCGAGCGCCAATAGAAGCTCCGCATTGCGTTCGAGTAGAAAATCCTGGTCTGCTCCGTGGAACGCAACAACCACGTCTTTCTCTCCGGCGCTGCCGGCCACCGAATCAGGCGTGGAAATTTCGTATTCGATCGCAAGCCCCATCTCGCGCACGGCGAGATCGAGGAAGCGCTTCAGCTCCGTTGCCGCGCGTTCACGATCGAGGCGTGCTTCGCCCTGCGCATGTTCTCTTATGAAAGGCCTCTTTCCTGCCCCAGGTCGTTCGTCACGCATCGAGAACTTTCTTTTTAAATTTGCTTTTGGAAGGAAGCGGCTCGGTCCGGTTCAAATATACTTGCTGGCCGATGCCGACAAGGTTGCTCGTGAACATGTACAAATTCAGTCCGCTGGAAAGGTTGAAAAAGAAAAACCCGAACATCAAGGGCATCAGCGCCATCATTTTCTGTTGTGCCGGGTCGGTGCTCGTCTGCGGGGTCATCTTGCTCATCAAGTACATCATGATGGCCATTCCGATCGGCAGAATATAATACGGGTCTTTCGCTGAAAGGTCGTGAATCCAGCCCATCCAGGGCGCATGCCGCAATTCAATCGCGCCATTCAGCACGCGCCACAACGCCCACCATATCGGCATTTGCAGGAGCATCGGCCAGCAGCTTCCCATCGGATTAATGCCTTCGCGGCTGTAGACCGCCATGACCTCTTCATTCATTTTTTTCTTGCGCGGATCGCTCATGGAATATTTTTTGTAGCGATCCTGGATCTGGCGGATTTCCGGCCCCACTTTCTGCATTTTCTGCATCGAACGCCAGCTCTTCATTTTGAACGGGAACATGGCGATGTTGATTACCAGCGTCATCAGAACGATGCACCATCCGTAATTCGGAACCTTCGTGTGAATGGTCTGCAGAATCCACAGCAATGGCTTGGCGATCACCCCCGTCCAGCCGAAATTAATCAGCTCGGCGAGTGGAGGCTTGGTTTGTTCCAGAATCTTCAGGTCTTTCGGACCCACATACATGCGCACGATCAGAGGCGCCGCAATCGTGGTTCCAGCTGCCATCTCGGCGATGGGCTCGCTCGCAGGTTTACCGTCATCCACGATTCCGTGGTCCTGCGTCCAATGCCATAGCGAGAGTTCCGAGCCATCCGGCAAAAACGCTGCGGTGAAAAACTGATCTTCGATCCCCAAATATTCCATCGGCCCGTTTTGTAGCGCCGGCTGGCTTTGATTCCCGGACACCCCGAGTTTTTTGTATTGAAGCAGGTTCACTTTGTCGTTGAGCTTGTAATAGACGGTAACAAGAGAGGCAGCCTTGTAAACCGCGCGGTCCCCGAATCCGCCGCGCCAGGCAATTGCCGCCGGAATCGGTTTGCCATCCAGCAAAACGGAAACCTCGGCAGACATGACGTAGTCCAAATTCAGATTCAGCTTCTTGGTCACGTCCAGATGGCCGTCGCTCCAATGAAATGCGACTTCCGTGGGCGCAGCTAAATTGGTCAGCCCAGGTGTCACTTCGTACAGCGCCGAATTAGCCTTTGCTTCGAGTTGCGAGTCCGAAAGCACCAGAGAGAAGGGCCAGCCCAATTGTTGCGCTGCGGAGTTGTTTACCAGATCGAGCAAATGAGGCGGCTTCTCGTCGTCCGAATATTTTTTCAGCTTCCAACTTCGCACCACGCCGCCGCGATTCGAAAACTCAGCTACATAGAGCGGACTCTCTACGACCACCATCTTTTCTTCCGCTGCTTGAATCATTGTCTTGCTACCCGCGGCCGCCGCGTCGGACTGTCGCGTCATACTGCCGGCGCTAGCCGACGTATTGCCCGTAACTTGCGATGTCGTATCCTGCACCCCGGTCTGCGCAGGTTGCGGTGGCGCCACCGGAGGCTTATAGAAATGCCCCCACGCGAAAAGAATTACCAACGCGAGAACAACGAACACGATCGCGCGTATTTGATCGGACATTTCGTTCACAGAGATCGCTCCTCTTCATGTTCACGCAGAGCGCTTTCCGTGAAAGGTGCACTAAAAGCCTGGGATGAAATTGCCGCGGAAGAGCTTGCTGCGAAGGGAATCTGCTTGCCGGAAGCCCTGCCTTCTTCCTTGTCCGGTACAGGATCGAATCCACCCTTCGTGAACGGACGGCAGCGCCCCAGCCTTTTCATCGCCAGCACAATGCCGCGTCGCGCTCCGTGTCGTGAAATCGCCTCCTGTGCGTACTTCGAGCACGACGGATGAAATTTGCAAGCGCCTCCGAAAAAATGCGAAAGAAAAATTCTATAAAAAGAGATCAGCGCCAGCAAAATCCACGCGCCCGCGGATCGCTGGCTTTTTCCGATGGAATCAGGATGACCGGCTCTCACGGTGTGCGCGGAATCAATTTCACCAGCTCTGCTGCCAGAGGCGAAAATCCCGCTGTTGCGGCTGTCGTGCGCGGATGAATCACAATATCCCATCCCGTGGCAATCTCCTGTCGATGCAGTCTTAGAATTTCGCGAAGGCGGCGCCGGATTCGGTTGCGCCGGACCGCATTACCCAGCGCCTTTTTTATGCTCCAGCCAAACCGGCTGATTTCGAGGCCATTGGGACGTAGAAATATCGTGAACTCGCGGCTCGTCC
>Ga0209330_1000281_pt1 | contig 24370 bp, 21 predicted proteins | sample JacPinW_OM2H0_O3_FD_187969 | JGI IMG/M metagenome (GOLD analysis project Ga0209330, IMG submission 187969) | Forest soil microbial communities from Algoma, Ontario, Canada - Jack Pine, Ontario site 1_JW_OM2H0_O3 (SPAdes) (version 2) | ecosystem: Environmental > Terrestrial > Soil > Boreal...
GATGACGCTTCACCCCGAGGAGTGAACTCCATCTACTGCAATAGCGGAGAGGCTCACACGGCTTTGCGGGGCTGGCGCCCCATTTCGGCCGTTCTTCTTTCCCCGTTCCGTCGTTCTATGTTCCGGAGTCGGAAGACTTCCCTAATCACCACCAAGTCCAACTGCCTCAATGCAACCGCGGAAGTATATGAGATACGACAAGTATTGTCAACCTCGTTCCCTTCGAAAATAAATGCCAAAAAACTCTCAGCTCTGGCAATCGATCGATTCCGGCTCCATATAGAAGCACAGAGTCGAATTTCTTACTCTTTCCTACCGCCGTGATCTGCAAGGAGGAGCTGTCCAAGATACTACTGATTATAAAGGACTTGTTAAATATATAGGAGTGCCCAATGCGAAGTGGAGGGAGCCGAAACCCAATCACACCGAGAAGCTCAAAGCCCAGCAGGCGGCGATGTTTCAAAGTTGCTCACCTCGTCCGTTGGAACCGCTTTACCGGGTCAGCGAACCCTCCTAAACTGATGTCCGTCAAACCGCAATGGGAGCGCGAATGAGACGTTATTATTTGGGCGCAATTTTACTTTGCATTTTTCTGTCAGCCAGGGCTATGGCCAATCAACAGGCTCCCGCGCCCAGGGGAAACGGCAATACTGTCGCGGCGTCGCCGGGAGAGAAGCCAGCCCCGGCAAGCTACTCCCAAGAACCCTTCGTCATCGAGCAGTACTACACCACGGCGCGGTTTGAAAACGACGGCACAAGCCAACGCGATCTCGCCGTGCGAATTCGCGTGCAAAGCGACGCCGGGGTTCAGCAATTAGGGGAGCTTGTTTTCGGATACAATTCCGGCAACGAGCAAATGGAAGTCCGAACAGTGCGCGTACGTAAACCGGATGGAACAATCGTCACCGCGGCGCCTGACTCCATAAAAGAAATGACCGCCAGCGCCGCGCACGACGCCCCGATGTACACGGACTACAAGGAAAAACACATTACCGTGCCATCGCTGCACGCCGGCGACACGATCGAGTACGAGATCGTTACGCGAACGCTCACTTCGCTAGCGCCTGGTGAATTCTGGTTCGCCTACAATTTTCTTGAAGACGCGATTGTTCTAGACGAGCGGCTTGAGGTTGACGTCCCGCAGGGCCGGGCGATCACAATTCGCTCGCCGGAGTTTTCCCTCACGAACGGTCGCCAAGACTATCAACTGCGCGTGAAGCCTGGCACGACCCCTGAGCCCGCGTCACACAAGATTCCGTTTTCGAAGTCGGATGAAAATGGGCGAACCATATATCACTGGCATCACGCTAACCTAATCCGACCGCCCGAAGACGGAAAAACCAAGAAAAAGGAGCCGCGCGCCGAAACGAAGCGTCCCGATGTGGAGTTGACCACATTCGAGGGTTGGCAAGGGGTAGCGCAGTGGTATGCAAAACTAGAAAAGGACCGCACCGAGCCCACTCAGGAAATTCACGCGAAGACTCTGGAACTGGTTCGAGGCCGCGAGAACAATCTCGACAAGATTCAGGCACTTTACGACTACGTAGCCAAAAATATTCGCTACGTCAGTCTTTCATTCGGCTTAGGGCGCTACCAACCGCATTCCGCAGCCGACGTTTTCGCAAATCAGTATGGTGATTGCAAGGACAAGCACACTTTGCTCGCATCGATGCTGCAGGCTGCTGGTATTTCGTCCGACGCAGTGCTGATCCCGTTTTCGGGCGATCTTGATACGTCGACTCCGTCACCTTCGCAATTTGACCACGTGATCACGGCTGTTCCGTCGGCCGATGGCCTACTCTGGATGGACTCAACGGCCGAAGTTGCGCCTTTCCGCCTGCTTTCTCCCGCGTTGCGCAATAAATCTGCGCTACTGGTTCCGCCGGATGGGGCTGGAAGAATCATCAAGACCCCGATCGATCCGCCGTTTCTTTCAACCCAGCGCGTGGAAATCGACGCCGAGGTGAGCGATCTCGGCAAGCTTTCGGCCAAGTTGCGGTATTTTCTCCGTGGCGACAACGAGCTCGCGCTTCGCGTTGCGTTTCGCCGCACGCCACAAACACAGTGGAAAGAACTCGGGCAGACGATCGCTGCTCTGGACGGTATCCACGGCGATGTAACTTCCGTAAAACCCAGCGATCCTTCGGACACGCAAAATCCTTTCGAAATCGACCTCGAATTCTCTCAGGCGAACTTTCTTGATTGGTCCAGCAAGAAAAGCAAAGTCACTGTGCCGCTCCTGATCATTGGCATGCCGGAAGCTCGCGAAGACGCGACCGAACCAATTCACCTCGGAAGTCCTCTCGACGTTACGATGACGCTGAAGTTGAAGTTGCCGTCCAATTTTACTGCCCAGGCTCCCGTGGCAGTGTCGATCGTAAGGGATTACGCGGCTTTCAAATCGAGTTACCGCTTCGAGTCTCACACACTGGTGGCCGAGCGTACTCTAAACTTCAAGATGCGGGAGCTGCCTGCTTCCCGCGTTGGCGATTACCGAGCGTTCACCCGCGCTGTAGAATCCGATGAAAGCCAAGTATTGCTGGCCGAAAATTCCAATTCCGACGGCCCGGAAATTCCAGAGGCCGCGAATCCCGGCGAACTTCTCGAAGCAGGCCTCGCCGCCCTTAATTCCGGAAATTTGAAGGCGGCAATTCCGCTTCTTAAGCGCGCGCTTGAACTGGATCCTAGTAGCAAACAGGGATGGAACAATCTTGGCCTCGCCTATCTCCGGCTGGGGCAACTTGACGATGCCGGCGCCGCATTCCGAAAGCAGATCGCGCTGAACCCATACGACGAGCACGTCTATAACTATCTCGGTTTCACGCTTCAGCAACAGCGGAATTACACCGACGCCGCAAAAGCCTTTCAAAAGCAGATTGAAGTAAATCCAATCGATCCAGTCGCGCACGCAGCTCTCGGTGCTCTCTATCTCGAAGAACACAAATACGCCGAGGCTGTTCCCGAGCTGGACAAAGCCACAATCCTTTCGCCGGAGAATGCCGAACTGCAAGTAAGCCTGGGCCAAGCGTATATCAACACAGGAGAAAAAGAAAAAGCTCTGGCCGCGTTTGAAAAAGGAGTTGAGTTAGCGCAGAGTCCGGCGGTTTGGAATAATGTTGCTTACAGTTTGGCGGATCATCAGCTCGATATCGAGAAAGCTCAGCAGTATGCGGAATCGGCTGTCTCGACCGCCTCTGCGAATCTGCGGAATGTTGACCTTTCACACCTCTCGATCGACGATCTGCAGGCGGTTTCGAATCTCGGCGTCTATTGGGACACGCTCGGATGGGTTCACTTCCAAAAGGGCGAGCTACAAGAGGCTGAACGGTACATTCGCGCCTCCTGGCTGCTGGATCAGCATGGCGAAGTGGGCGACCACTTGGCGCAGATTGAACAAAAGCGCGGTGAAAAAGACCGAGCCATCCACATGTACTCTTTATCTTTGGGCGCGGATCACTCAGTGCCGGAAACTCGTGCACGGCTCATAGGGCTCTTGGGCCCTCACGCCAAGATTGAAGATCTTGTGAACCAGGCAAAGCCTGAACTGACCACGCATAGGACTTTCTCCATCGGGAAAAGTTCAGGTGAAAATTCGGAGGCGGACTTTCTGGTTTTGCTTTCGCCGGGAAGTAAAGATCCGAAAGTGGAAGCTGTCAAGTTTGTGAGCGGAAACCAAAATTTGCGACCATTCGCCGAGCGGTTGCGCGCTGTCGATTTTGGACCCATGTTCCCTGATGCTACACCGGCGAGAATTGTGAGGCGCGGAACGCTCGCTTGCTCCGCTACCACCGGCAACTGCACCTTCACGCTGATACTCCCTGAAAATCTGCGCACCGTAAATTGATGATCTGCGCACTCCGCCACTCAGATGGTCCCATACGCAAGCGCAAGTCTTGCGCAAGCGCGGATCTCCTTGCCTAAACCTCAGCGCTCATCAGATGCCCCGCGCTGCCAGTAACGCGCAGTCCGTCCGCGCGATCTTTGAAATAGCGCGCGTTGATCTCGCCAGCATCGAGATCTTCCACGTGACGAAATCCGATTCGCCGAAGTCGCTCCGCCAGCGCTGCGGGATCGAAAAATGTGCGAAAGGGTTCGCCGGCAGCAGCTACGCGATGCGATAAAGCATCCAGAGCCATGCGTCCAACCCAGTTTAACGACGAACGTGGAACCGCATAGTCGAAGACGACTCCTCCACCTGCAGCAGTTGAGGCGATGAAACCGAAAGTGTTCATTACCGCGTCTTCGGTGAGGTACATAGTGACGCCGAGCCAGGAAAAGAAAGCGGCTTTCGAAGCTTCGAAGCCCGCAAGTTTCAATCCTTCGGCGAGCGTCTGCCGTTCAAAATCCACGGGCGCATAGGTTACGGATGGCGGAATCGCAATCCCAGCTGCCGCGAGCTTCTGACGCTTCCACTCCTGCGTAGCTGGGTAGTCCACTTCAAATACTCGCAGCGCGTAATCGCGATGGGGATTTCGATACGCAAACGTATCGAGGCCGGCGCCGAGAATCACAAATTGATTCACTCCGCGATTCATTGACCGCGCAAGCTGATCTTCTGCAAACCGGCTGCGCGCAACCAGGAACGCGCGAAGATTGCGCGCCACGCGGCTTTGATGCCTGCTACGCTCCGCCTCCAATTTTGCGGCGGTCTCGGAACCAATGATTGGCAACGCGATCGGATCGTCCAAAATTTTGGGATGATCGAGGAGCTGGTGTACCGCTCTCCGCATCGCTACGCGCATCGCCGTCCGGCTAGGTCGAGCCTCTTGCATGAATCAATCGATACAATGAAAAAGCCTTCAGCGTACTAGGCGACTTTCTGTGCAGCAGGTAATTGCTCTCAAGAAGACCATTACTTGATTTCGAGGACTTCCTTCTCTTTTAGGGCGGAGAAATCTTCAATTTTCTTCGTTTCAGAATGAGTAAGCTTTTCAAGCTCGTCCAGCGAGCGCTTGCGATCGTCTTCGCTGATTTTTTTGTCCTTCTCGAGCTTCTCGACTGCTTCCTTTATATCGCGTCGAATATTGCGAATCGCAGTGCGGTGATTCTCCAGCACTTTGTGAATGTGTTTCACCAGGTCTTTGCGGCGATCTTCCGTGAGCGGCGGAATCGGGACGCGCACCACTTTCCCGTCATTGGTCGGATTCAATCCAAGGTCAGTGGTGCGAATCGCTTTGTCGATCATCGGTACCGCGCTGGCGTCCCAGGGAGAAATCATGATCATCGTCGCGTCAGGAACGCTCAGGGTGCCCAGTTGGTTGAGCGGCATGGACGTGCCGTGATAGTCCACGCGCACATGATCCAGCAGCGACACATTCGCGCGCCCCGTTCGCACTCCCGCGAGCTCCTTGCGAAAATCTTCGACCGCTTTTTCCATTCTGATCTTCGCCTGCGCGAGAGCGTCTTTGCTTGTGGCAATTGTGGTCATCTGAACATTGCCTCCGCCAGTTTTATTTATGCCGCTGTGACGACCGAACCGACTCGCTCGCCCAGCACCACGCGCTTCAGATTTCCCTCTACGTTCATGTTGAATACGATGATCGGCATCTTATTGTCCATACAGAGCGAAATGGCTGTCGAATCCATCACCATCAAACCCTTTTGCAACACGTCCAGATAAGTAATGTGCTGGAACATTTTCGCGCCGGCCACTTTTTCCGGGTCGGCATCGTAAATTCCATCCACTCGCGTGGCCTTGAGAATTACTTGAGCCTTGATTTCCATCGCGCGCAACGCAGCAGCGGTGTCAGTCGAAAAATAAGGATTGCCCGTTCCGGCGGCAAAAATCACTACACGCCCTTTTTCCAAATGGCGAGTGGCGCGGCGCCGAATGAAAGGCTCTGCCACTTGATGCATTTCAATTGCGCTCATCAGCCGCGTTTGGCAGCCGGATTTTTCAAGCGCGTCCTGTAGTGCGAGCCCATTAATCACCGTCGCAAGCATGCCCATGTAGTCGCCGGTAGCCCGGTCGATTGCAAGTTGTTTTTGGCGCGTGCCGCGAAAAATATTCCCGCCACCCACCATGATGGCGACGGACACGCCCAAGTCCCGAACTTCCTTCACTTCGCGTGCGATGCCCTGAATCGTTTCAGCGTGAATGCCGGAATCCTGCGGGCCGGAGAGCGATTCGCCCGAGAGTTTCAGAACCAGGCGTTCATAAACGGGCGAGCCGTCGCCCGGTTTTCCAGCGGATGCTCCTCGCGTTATCGGTTTCGTTTTCGCCAATTTTACAGGCCTGAAATTGCCACGGGCATTCTAGCAGACAAACTTCGCGGCGGTAACCGTCTAGCAAAACTTAATCGAAGCGGGGCACAAAAAAATCCGCCACGTAAGCGGCGGATTTTTCACCAATGTTTCAATCGAGCCTATGCAGACGGGGCCGCCGGCGCATCCGGCTCGTCCGTCGTCCCAGCGGACGACGCCGCGCCATCCATCTCGCCGACTTTGAAGCGGGAAAAACGGCGGATCGCGATGTTTTCGCCAAGTTTCGCGATAGCTTGGTCCACCAACTCCTTCACCGTGACGCCCTCGTCTTTAATGAAGTGCTGTTCGTAGAGGCAGTTTTCTTCGTAAAACTTTTCCATCTTTCCATTGACGATCTTCTCGATCACGTTTTCGGGCTTGCCGGTTGCTTTCGCCTGTTCCTTGTAAATGTCGCGCTCGCGGTCGAGGGTTTCCTGGGTAACTTCCTCGCGGCGCAGAAATCGCGGGTCCAGGGCGGCAATATGCATGGCCACGTCGTGGCCTAAACGTTGGAAATCAGCGGTGCGCGCCACAAAGTCGCTCTCGCAATTCACTTCCACCAGCACGCCGATTTTTCCGCCGGCGTGGATGTAGTAGCTCACAAGTCCCTCGGAAGTAGCCCGCTGAGCCTTCTTTGCCGCCGCGGCCTGCCCCTTCTTGCGAAGAATATTGATAGCTTGCTCGATATCGCCTTTGGATTCAAGCAGCGCTTCGCGGCAAGCGGTGAAACCTGCGCCGGTGCGGTCACGCAGCTCTTTCACGAGTTGAGCCGATACGTTTGGATTGCCGGGTGTAGCCATAGATTTACTCAATTCCTTTTGGATGAATTTGGACTTTGCCGCTTATGGTTCGGCATCAGCAGCCCTGCGTTTCCAAGCTGCTTTGACCGGCGGGCAGAAACTACGCCTTTCGCGGCGCTCCAGCGACGGAATCCTCTTCTCCAGCCGCCGCTGCATTGGCCTCGAGCGCAGGCTCGATAGCAATTTCAGCGTCAGGTTCGACGAAATCGCCTTCCTGCTTTTCGTAAACCTCGTACGCACTGGTGTCGACGTAATCTACGCCTTCTTCGCCGGCACCTTCACCGGATTTCTGGTCAGCGATCTGCGTCTGCTCAAACGACTGGCGGCCTGACAGAACAGCGTCGGAAATCTTCGAAGTGAAAAGCCGTATTGCGCGCAAAGCGTCGTCGTTTCCCGGAATGACCCAATCCACCAGATTGGGATCACAATTTGTGTCCACGATGGCGACCACCGGAATGCCCATGCGCCGAGCCTCGCGAACGGCAATCACTTCCGCGTTAGGGTCGATCACAAACATCGCGTCCGGCAGCGTCGTCATGTTCTCTACGCCGGAAAAGTTTTGTCTCAGGTGTTTTAGCTCACGTTCGAGCCGCGCCGCTTCTTTCTTGGAAAACTGCGCCATGCGGCCGTCTTCCACCATGCCCTTCAGCAGCTTGAACCGCTTGATGGATTTTTGCAGCGTAGCCCAGTTCGTCAGCGTGCCGCCCAGCCAGCGGTGGTTGACGAAAAACATGCCGCAACGGTTGGCTTCTTCGGCGATGGCTTCTTGCGCTTGGCGCTTGGTGCCGAGAAAAAGCACCCGCTTGCCTTGCCCGGCCAGCTCGGCAACATACCGGGCGGCATCGCGGAACATCTTTAAAGTTTTTTGCAGATCGATAATGTGAATCCCATTGCGTTCACCGAAAATGTATTCCTTCATCTTCGGGTTCCAACGCCGCGTCTGATGGCCGAAATGGACGCCAGCCTCCAGAAGCTCCTTCATCGTAATTTCGACTCCCAATGTACCTCCTCCGTTAGAGGGACGCTTTTTTCTCCGCGACGGATCGGAGCAGCATCCTTTTTTGCCGGTCCTTCCCGGCCGTGAATTAGGTCCGGCCCGACGAATCGAGCCGGACCTTAAAAAAATTAGCGCTTGCTGAACTGGAAGCGGCGACGGGCTCCCTTTTGTCCGTACTTCTTGCGTTCCTTCATGCGCGAGTCGCGCGTCAGGAAGCCATTTTTGCGCAAGGAAGGCCGCAGCTCCGGGTTTATTCTCGAAAGTGCGCGCGAAAGTCCCATGCGCACTGCTCCGGATTGCCCACCGACGCCTCCGCCCTTCACGATGCATTTCACTTCGAGCTGATCCAGCATCTGGGTGAACTTGAGCGGCTCCACCGCAGCGGTGTGCCAAGCGATGTTGCGAAAATATTCATCAACCGGCCGGCCATTCACTGTGAAACGCGCCGGTCCCATCTTGATGTATACGCGCGCTATTGATTCCCGGCGGCGGCCGGTTCCGTAGAACTGCTTTCCGGCAGCGCCTTCTAGCGAACTCGAAGCTGAACTCAAAGTCCCTCCCTGTTTTGTCGCCTGTGCCAAACTCTCTTCACAAGATGTTCCGTGAAGCTAGCGGTACAAGTGCGCTCTTGGCGAATTTCTCCGCCAAACGCAGAAATTTTTCGAATCCCTATAGCGTGGTTACAGCGCGAGTGGCTGAGGCTTCTGTCCGGTGTGGCGGGCGAGCGCTTCACTTCCGGCATAAACACGCAGCTTCTTGGCCCGGCGCGCGCGGAGCTTGTTCTTCGGGAGCATTCCCAGCACTGCTTCGCGCACAACCTCTTCCGGACGGCGTTGCAACATCACCCGGATCGGAATCTCTTTCAATCCGCCGGGATAACCGCTGTGATGACGATAAATTTTCTGATCGATCTTGTTTCCAGTCAGCTTCACGCGCTCTGCATTGATGACCACCACGTGATCGCCGCAGTCAAGGTGCGGCGTATAATTTGCCTTGTCCTTGCCAATCAGAAGGCGCGCGATGCGCGTGGCAAGACGTCCAAGAACGACGCCTTCCGCGTTCACCACGAACCAATCCTTCCCTACTTGCAGGTCTTCGGCCTCTCGGCCCTTTGGTACATGCGTCCGCATCTGTCCGGTCACACCTTTCCGTCTAAAGACAAACCATGAGTTTAGATTAGGAACCGATTTCTGTCAACGAAGAGTCGCGCGAGAAGCCGAGGATCAGTGAAAGGAAACGGGCCGCACTGAAGCGGCCCGCCGCAAAGTTGGGTCCAGTCGCATGGGCCTTACCAAACGGCCCGGCGTGGTTTCCGCGTTCTTAATCAGCCGAAGAAGACGCTGCCGCAGTGCTGCGAGCGCCTCGGTACGCTGGCTTGTCGTTATCGGCTGCGTCCGCGGTCTTGTCGATCTCGATCGAGCCCTTGAAGTAAGCGCCGTCCTCAATCATGATCCGTGCGGTAGTGAGGTCGCCGACCACTGAGCCGTCCTTCTTGATCTCGATGCGGTCGCGAGCTCGCAAGTTCCCCTTCACGTTGCCGTAGACCACGACTTCGCGGGCGATAATATCCGCGGTTACTTTAGCGCTCGCGCCCACCGTCAACTTGCGGTCTTCCAGTTGAACCAGCCCTTCGACCGTTCCGTCGATGTGCAGGTCTTCATTGCCCGTGATTTCGCCCTTAACATGCAGGGTCGCACCGAGCCTCGCAATACCGCTCGATGAAGATGATGTTGCCGGATACGTCGAATCGATAGGTGCCATTTTCTTAGCCTCCCCAGGAAATACTTGCGTGTTCTCGGTCGATACGGTTGATCTTGGCGATGCTTGTGGCTGTTGCTGCGGGAGCGGACTCTTTGCCGGAGCGTCCGGTTTCTTGTCTCCCCACATTTATCCCTCCTTGGGCCCGTTTTATGCTTGGACTATAAAGTAATAAGGACTGGTTTCTCAATGTAGCCCCGCGCAAATACGAAGCCAAACCCAAAATGGTACAGCTGTGTCCGGTGAGGTAACGCTACGGCTGGGGAGTTGGATAGTAAAGCTCCCAGACCAGAAACTGCAAGGGAATTTGACACAGAAACGTCTGTGAACTTCAGCGACCTTGATCCTCACTCCCAGCGATCCGCGGAAGTTACAGATAACGCTCTTGGAGGATTGCGACGTGGTGCGCGGTATGTCCGGCAATTATGTAAGCCAGTGCATTTACGGTGACGGACATTCCGCTAGCAACACCGCTGCGCGCCCAAGCTTCATCAGGTAAATTGCGAAAAAGTGCGACAGTAGCTTGGCGGATTTTCTCGAACTCCTGAACATGATCGGCCCATGGATACTCGTCTGCTTGAGCAGCGCTCGCGCCGGTGTTCTGATCGAAGCCGGGAAGTGGGCCGCTGAAACCGCGGCCAAACCAAAGTGCGCGAAACGCGAAGACGCGCTCGGTATCGTTGACGTGGTTCAATACCTGCCGAATACTCCATTTTTCAGGCGCGTAGCGGTGAAGAGACTTTTCCTCGGAGATGTCCCGGAATATCGCAGTCATATCTCGTAACTGGGATTCCAATACGTCCAGGATGTTATCGTCGGAGATTCGGTCTATGTATGTGGAGTAGTGCGCTGCGGCTTCGTCAGGTTTCGGAAATCCCATTGCCCTTCGCCGCCTCTAATACTTGCGCAGCACGCCCACCACGCGTCCCTGCACCTTGACGTCCGCGGCCAAGACTATAATTGGAGCCATCTGCGAATTCGCAGGTTGCAGTCTAACTTTCCCGCCTGGTTCACGGTAAAAGCGCTTCACCGTGGCCTCGTCTTCGCCAACTAACGCCACCACGATCTCGCCCGGGTTCGCCACTTGGGTCTGTTCCACCACGATGTAATCGCCGTCGAGAATGTGATCGTCGCGCATGGATTCGCCGCGAACTTGCAAGACATAAGTGTTCTGTCCGCGCGCAAAATCCGCCAGCGAAATTGTTTCGCGCTCCTCGACAGCTTCCAAAGGCCGGCCGGCAGCGATACGGCCAGCCAGGGGGAGCTCCACTACGTGACGGTCCAGAAGCTGTTCACGTATAGGCTTGGGGAGCTGCATCACTTCGATCGAGCGGCTTTGGTTGTAGCCTCGGCGGATAAAGCCCTTCTTCTCAAGGGTAGAGAGGTGCTTGTGTACCGTCGCCAACGAAGTGAGCTTCAATGAGTTCGCGATTTCTTCAAAGCTCGGCGAGTAGCCGTTCTTGTTTAGGAAGCCAACCAAGTAATCCAGGACTTCCTTCTGCCTTTTCGTCAGTGTCATCCCTGCCCCCTATGCGCGGTAGCATGGCCACTGTAGGCGAACCAAAAGCGAAAGTCAATAGTACTTAGGGCCACTGTACTTTTAACCGGGATGCAACTTCCCGTTTTCCTCTAGACTTAACAACTCCGCGAACGCAGATGGCGTTGCGCGAGACTTGACCATGTCGAACGACTCCGCAAGGCCACATCAAGACCCCGAATCCGAGTATCGCAGCCGTTTACAAATTCTGCGCGAGGCCGAGGCACGGTACAAACAGACCGCCGCGAGACTCGGACCGGCCACTCTGTTCTCTTTGGCCGTCTCGGTTGTTTCTGCGGGTTGGATTGTCACCACTAGGATTAGCGCAATCTACTGGGTCTTGCTTCCGATATCTTTCCTCATTTTCTTCGCGATCGCTCACGAGCGTATGATTCGCGCAACTCGAAAATGTTCCCGAAAAATCGGTTTCTACGATCGCAATCTCGCCCGCATCGCCAATAATTGGATGGGAACGGGCGAAACAGGCGACCGTTTTTCCGACTCCTCGCATCCTTACGCGCGCGATCTCGATATCTTCGGCGCTGGATCTCTCTTCGAACTACTCTGCACCGCGCGTACGCGAGCAGGCGAAGAAATTTTGTCCCGGTGGCTTCTGGCACCGGCGCCGCCGGATGAAGTCCGCCTCCGCAACGCTGCCGTGAGTGAACTCCGTACACGTCTCGATTTGCGCGAAGACTTGGCTGTTCTGGGAAAGGATTTTCGCTCCGGCGTTCAACCCGAAGCCTTGTCAGCGTGGGGAGAGGGCTCTTCGACACTCCGACCCGGAATCTTGCAGATTGTTTCGGCGCTGCTTGCCTTCCTGTGGCTTTGCAGCCTTCTCGCCTGGGCTATTTTTAATCTCAAATATCCTGCCTTACTGATTTCCGTTGTCAACTTGGGTATAGCGTCGATGCTTCGGCGGCAAACGTCGGCGAGTGCTTCCGCGATTGAAGAATCTGCTCACGACCTGAAGCTGCTCTCGCAGGTGCTCGCGCGAGTCGAGCAGGAGAAGTTCTCTTCGCCCAAGCTCGCGAAGCTTCACGCGGCACTCCAGAAAGACGGCGTCGTCGCTTCTATATCTATCGCCCGCTTGAATCGACTGGTTGATTTCTTGGTGTCGCGCCGCCATCTGGCTGTCCAAGTTCTCGACCCATTCGCTTTATGGAGTTTGCAGTGGACGCTCGTCATCGAAGCTTGGCGCAAAAAATATGGGACCGCGATAAAATCTTGGCTTCTCGCTCTAGGCGAGATTGAAGCTCTCTTGGACCTTGCCGGCTACGGCTATGAACATCCCCAGGACGTTTTCCCCGAATTCACCGATGAAGCGCCGCTCTTTGACGCCGAAGGACTCGCTCATCCGCTGATTCCCGAGAGTCGTGCTATTCGAAACGACGTAACCCTTGGAAGCAAACTCCGCCTCATAATTATCAGCGGCCCCAACATGGCCGGTAAAAGCACCTTCATTCGCTCGGTTGGAATCAATGCGGTGCTTGCTCAGTGTGGCGCTCCGGTGCGCGCACACAAACTCCGCCTTTCTCGCTTAGCTGTCGGCGCTTCCGTCTGCGTTCTTGATTCTCTCCAAGGCGGAATTTCACGCTTCTACGCGGAAATCACGCGCCTGAAAGTGATCGCTGATTTGACCGACGGACCGTTGCCGGTGTTGTTCCTGCTCGACGAATTGCTTCAGGGAACGAATTCGCACGACCGCCGCATTGGCGCCGAAGCCGTTGTCAGGAACTTATTAAAGCGAGGCGCTGTCGGATTGCTTACCACTCATGACCTGGCCCTGGCTGAAATTGCTGTCGCCACCGGAGCCTCCGCCGCTAACTTCCACTTTGAAGATCATCTCGAAGACGGCAAGCTGCGTTTCGACCACCGCCTGAGCCCGGGAATCGTTCAAACCAGCAATGCTTTGCAGCTCATGCGCTCCATCGGGCTCGATGTTTAGCGGCGGCGCCGGGAATGCCGGCGATGGGCGAGCCATGGAGAAGCGCCGAAGGCTCCTGGCCACATTTGCCGGACAACGAGCGATGTGCGCCAAGCATCCTAACTTAATGCCCGAAGCGTAAAGGTCGCTTCCCAATTTCCGTTTTACTGCTACTCTCGTTGTGCTACGCTTTCCTAGGGCAAAAAGGATTCTCATCCGCATGAAAAATTTCACCGAAAGAGGTAAGTATCCCTCCTATCTCTCTGCACTCATGGACGTGGGGTCCTAAAAACTATGGCTTTGACCACCATTGATATTCCGAAGCGTAAGCGCGAAATAATTGACAACGCCGTGATCCGTTTCTGCGGAGATTCCGGCGACGGCATGCAGATTACCGGGAGCCAGTTCACCAACACAGTCGCTCTCTACGGCAACGATCTGGCTACCTTCCCCGACTTTCCGGCGGAAATCCGCGCCCCTGCTGGAACTCTACCCGGTGTCAGCGGCTTCCAGGTCCATTTCTCGTCGAGTGACGTTTACACTCCCGGCGACTCGGTGGACGTTCTGATTGCCATGAATCCCGCCGCCTTGAAAATGAATCTGGCTGATTTGAAAACAAACGGAATTTTGATCGTAAATCTCGACGACTTTCAGCCAAACGATCTGCGTAAAGCGCAGATTGTGACGAATCCACTCGAAGATCACTCGCTCGACGGCTACCGCCTTTTTGCCGTTGAGCTCACCAAGATGACTCGCGCCGCCCTGAAAGATCTGGGGCTCGACGCCAAGAGCATGGATCGTTGCAAAAATTTCTTCGCTCTCGGAATGTGTTACTGGCTCTACAACCGCTCCATGGAGCCCACGCACGGATGGCTCGAAGAGAAATTCAAGTCTAAGCAGCAATTAGTGCAGGCCAACAAACTCGCCATGAAGGCGGGTTACAGCTACTGCGAAGCTACTGAAGCGTTTCAGATCAGCTATGAAATTCCGCCCGCAAAGCTCGCGCCGGGCGTATATCGCAATATCAGCGGAAACGCAGCCCTGGCGCTAGGTTTCGTGGCCGCTTCGCAAAAAGCAGGGATACCGCTCTTTCTGGGTTCGTATCCGATTACGCCCGCGTCGGACATCTTGCACGAGCTGTCCATGTATAAAGATTTCGGAGTAATCACTTTTCAGGCCGAAGACGAAATCGCCGCGATTACTTCAGCCATCGGCGCGGCGTACGCCGGAGCTCTTGGCATCACTTCAACTTCAGGACCGGGTATGGCGCTCAAGACTGAAGCCTTGGGCTTGGCCGTCGCCGTCGAGTTGCCGCTCGTGATTTGCGACATTCAGCGCGGCGGCCCCTCGACGGGCCTGCCAACCAAGACCGAACAAGCAGACTTGCTGCAAGCTTTGTTCGGACGCAACTCCGAAGCTCCGATTCCCGTTGTAGCGCCTTCCTCACCCGGCGATTGTTTCTGGATTGCTCTGGAAGCGAGCCGAATCGCGATCAAGCACATGGTGCCAGTCATAATTTTGTCCGACGGCTATCTCGCGAATGGCGCGGAGCCGTGGAAAGTTCCGACGATTGACGAATTGCCCGAAATCCCCGTTCACTTTGAAACGAATCCGGAAGGCTTTCTGCCCTATCGACGCGATCCGGTCACGCTGTCTCGTCCGTGGGCCGTTCCAGGAACGCCCGGCCTCGAGCATCGCATCGGTGGAATAGAAAAGCAGGACGTCACCGGCAACATAGACTACGAGCCTCTGAACCACGAGCATATGGTTCGTTTGCGTGCGGCGAAAGTAGAATCCGTTGCGAACGATATTCCGCCCGCTGTTCCGGAAGGCGATCAGTCGGGAGATTTGCTGATTATTGCCTGGGGTTCCACGCACGGTCCTATCACGGCTGCGCTGAATGCTCAGCGGGAAAAAGGCCGCAGCATCGGCCACGTCCATCTTCGCCATCTCAATCCCCTGCCGCGAAATCTCGGCGAGGTGATCAAGCGCTATAAAAAGGTGTTGGTGCCCGAGATGAATATGGGCCAGCTCTTGATGATTCTGCGCGCAAAGTTTCTAGTGGATGCGCAGGGCTACAACAAAATTCAGGGCAAGCCCTTCAAGACCTCCGAGATCGAGAATAAAATCGAACAAATGCTTGGCTTGGCTCCATTGACATCGCAGGAAGACGATTTTGATGAGCAGGCAGGAGAGTAGATATGACCACGGCCACTTTGCCCGTTTATACAAAGAAAGACTTTCAGACTGACCAGGAAATTCGCTGGTGTCCGGGCTGCGGAGATTACGCCATCCTCTCCGCCGTTCAAATGGTTTTTGCCGATCTAGGTATCCCGCGCGAAAAATTCGTGATCATTTCCGGTATCGGATGCTCGAGCCGCTTCCCGTATTACGTGAATACTTTCGGATTCCACACCATCCACGGACGCGCGCCTGCCGTTGCCACCGGATTGAAGATCGTTCGTCCGGACCTGGAGGTATGGGTCGCCACGGGTGACGGTGATTCGCTGTCCATCGGCGGCAATCACACCATCCACATGCTGCGCCGCAACGTAGGCCTGAAAGTTCTCTTGTTCAACAACAAAATCTACGGACTCACCAAAGGTCAGTATTCACCTACCTCGGAAGTCGGCAAGAAAACCAAGTCCACGCCTTTCGGCACCACCGACCGCCCGTTCAATCCGATCTCCCTCGCCATCGGTTCGGAAGCCACCTTTGTGGCGCGCTCTGTGGACGTGTTCCAACTACACCTGAAAGACACTTTGAAGAAAGCCGCGGCACATAAAGGTTCGGCATACGTGGAGATTTTGCAAAATTGCAACATCTTCAACGACGGCGCGTGGGAGACTGTCACCGAAAAAGAAGCACGCAGCGAAAACATCGTTATGCTCGAACACGGCAAGCCTCTCATTTTCGGCAAGAACCGCGACAAGGGCATTCGCCTGAACGGGCTGGACCTGGAAATCGTGCAGCTTGGCAACGGCATCACTGACAAGGATTTGCTGGTTCACGATGAAAAGCATCCGCGCGCAGCCTACGCCTTTCTGCTCGCGCACATGGAGCATCGTCCCGGATTCCCCACTCCGATCGGCGTCTTCCGTTCTTGGAGTGATGTCCCGCGCTACGAAGACCTGATCAATGATCAAATTCGCGAAGTGCAAGCGAAGCGCGGCAAAGGCGACCTGGCAAAGCTCCTCCGCTCAGGCGACACCTGGGAATTGAAAGCCTAAATTGGTCGTTTAGCAGCGGCCTGGTCCTAAAACGCGAATCGGCGCCGCTGAATCTTCCCGGCGGCGCCGATTCTGTTTCCACACCCGAACATGTAGCTCTGACAAAAATTCATTTTATGGAGTCGACCCGGGCTGCGCTCCAGGCGCGAACGCAGAGTTTTTCGCCAGCACCGCATTTGGCTGCGACAGTTTTATCGGCATCTGAGCTAGTGCGCGGTCGCGAAGCGTCGCGAACTCGTTCCAGTCGCGTTTGGCCACAGGATTAGACGGCGGCAAGGGCAGCCGCTCGAAATTCAGAAATTGTCCCTGCTTCTGGATTCGAAAATCGAGATGGGGGCCGGTAGCCAGTCCCGTCATGCCCACCAGACCGATGCTTTGGCCTTGTTCCACGCGCTGCCCCAAACGAACCAGCACACGCGATAGATGCATGTAGTAAGTGGTGTACCCGTTGGTGTGCTGAACTTCGACCAGATTCCCCGCTCCGCCTTTCATCCCCGCGAAAATCACGCGTCCTTCGCCGATCGTTTGCACCGGTGTTCCACTAGGCGCGGCGTAGTCGATCCCGAGATGCGGCCGGTATTCCTTCAGGATGGGATGGAAGCGATGCGCGCTGAAATGCGATGTGATTGGCGCGGCGAACTTGAGCGGCGAATGCAGAAACGCCTTCTTCATCGACTTCCCTTCCGGCGTGAAATATGCCGGAACTCCGGAATCGTCATGGAAAAGTACCGCTCCATATGGGCGCCCTGCATTTTTGTATTCTGCGGCGAGAATCCGGCCATAAGAAAGTACTTCGCCATTCGAAAGGAGCTTCTTCTCGACTACCACGCGAAACGTATCGCCCGGGCGTGGATCGGTGTAGAAATCCAAGTCCCAACCGAAAATTTGCGCCAGACGCATCGCCAGTTCCGGTTTTTCACCGGCGTTAATCACCGCCTCAAACAGCGAGCCGTGAACTTCTCCCATCACTCCAACCGTCTGCGTTTCCGATGGAATGGTTTGAATCTCGGAATGAAACTCGCCGCCCTGCGGAGCAATGGTGAGCACTCTGTCTGTGTCGATCCGATAGCGCACTAAACGCAAATCGCCGAGAACGGAGCGCCCCACAGTCAAGCGATTCCCCGCGCGCAAGTGCCGAAGGTCGAATACGGACTGCGCGGAGGAGATCATGCGCGCGGCAGTTACGGCATCGATTCCCAGGCCTTGCAAGAGAATGTGAAAAGGAAAACGCGGAGGCACGATGCGTTCGCTGTAGAGAATAACTTGCTCTTGGATTCGGCGCGCTTCTACTCTAGCGAACCCCGCCTGCGTGCCGATTTCAGTTTCTGCCGAATTGCGAACGTAATAGGAAGCGGCGATGCAGGCGGCGCCGGCGGCCACGAGAACGCACCAAAATAATACTTTGCCCAACTTGCCCATATCCCCCAAGCCTTGCCCCAGAAGTAAAGAAGGATAGCGCACGATGAGCTTCGCGCAATAGAAAAATGCCCAATTCTGCTACATGCAAGTAAACCTCAGGGAATTTCGAAAGCGATGGAATCGCAGCGGTCTAGTTCGAACTATTAGTGCGAGGCGCCGGCGGAAGCGGCGTATTGAGGTTGACGAACGGATTCGGCGAAGAAGTTACGTTCACGTAAGCCGTGATAGATTCGGCCGGCGATCTCGGACGCGTGCGGGCCGCTGATGGACCGGCTTCCTCCGCGAATCAGTACTACGAGAACTATTTTCGGGTGCGCTTGATCGGCGTAAGAAACGAACCAGCCAAGCCTGCCGCCAAGCGATTCATCGTTACAGGTACCCGTTTTTCCCAACGCCTGTTCATCGGGATCGTAACTCTGTTTCGCCGTGCCATACATCACCGCCGCCAGCATGCCTTCGCGTAAATCAGGGAGCAGCGGCGCGATATCGAGCTGCTGTCGAACGCGCGGCTGAAAATTCTGACGATCCTGTTCCGTCCGTGGATATTGCAAGTAATACTGCGTGCCGCCATTGGCCAGCGTGGAAACCAGCGATGCGAGCTGCAGCGGCGTGATGCGAATGCCTTCACCGAAACTCGACATGCGCGCGACTCCGCCATAAACGGGAGTGCGCGCCGGCAATAGTCCGGGCTGCTCTTCCCGTATGTTGTAGCCCGCGCGCGAGCCCAGCCCCATCAGCGTCGCGTATTTTGATACTCGCTCGAACCCCAATTGCTTGCCCACTTCTTCGAAATACACATTGTTGGAATGCGCCATGGCCTCGGTGAGATCCATATAGCGGCGGCGGCCAACTTTCATCATCGTGTCGCGAGTGATTACTCCCTCTTCCAAGCCTGCAAGCGCAATCACCGGCTTGATTGTGGAGCACGGCTCAAATCCCGAAGAGAAAGCCATTTTCTGATTGACGATTGTGAGGATGCGCCCGGTACTCGGGTCCATCGCGAGTACAGAACCATTGGCGTGTCCTAAAGCGTCGAGCGCGACCTGGCGAATGACTGGGTCGTCATATTCCACCATGTCGCCTTTTCCCGGGTCAGCGTAGCTAGGAGTACCGCGCTTGTGATGAGTGCGAGTCGTCGCCGGCGCTGCCCCAAATGCAACCCCGAGGGCGCCCACGAGAAACAGGCAGAATATCGATACCGCTTGATAAAGGACTGGTTGGCGGCGCATGAAATTTGTGTTGGCCCGTGATCTAACCTTATTTCAGGTTGTGACACCTAGTTTAAGGAAATGGCACAGGTTCACGCAACTGTTAAGGAGGGCAGCTTTCCTGGTAAGCATACTGGTCGGAAGTACCAGGCCATCGCGGGGCGGAGCTGGTTAGATTCTTGAGCGAACCCGAGCGCGCGCGAACCTCCGTTGAAGCCCGATGCCAACGAGAGACTAACGCTACCGGGCCGAGCGCCCTTGCACCGCGGCGGCAGCCTTCGGCGCCTGCTTTGGCAGTTCAGCCGCTGCGGCCGCTTTTGCAGGACTATCCTCTACCGAAGCAAGGTTCGTCGGCAGGCCTAACAGCTTGCGCAGGTCGTGTTCGATCTTCGCGCGGATATCCTTATTTTCCTTGAGGAACAGCCGGGCGTTGTCGCGCCCCTGCCCTAGGCGTTCGTTCTTGTAGGAAATCCACGTGCCCGATTTTTCGAGCAAGCCCTTTGCCACGCCCAAATCGATCAAGTCGCCCTCGCGCGAAACACCTTCGCCGTAAATGATGTCGAACTCAGCTTCGCGGAACGGCGCCGCTACTTTGTTTTTCACGATCTTTGCGCGAGTTCTCGAGCCCACCACACGGTCGCCTTCCTTTATTGACTGGATGCGCCGGATATCCACGCGAATCGAGGAGTAAAATTTCAACGCGCGTCCGCCCGTGGTTGTTTCGGGGTTGCCAAACATCACACCGATCTTTTCGCGAATCTGGTTGATGAATATCAGGCAGGTCTTCGACTTCGACACAATCGCCGTCAGTTTCCGCAGCGCTTGCGACATCAGCCGCGCCTGCAAGCCCATCTGCGCGTCACCCATGTCGCCTTCCAGTTCAGCCCGCGGAACCAGCGCAGCCACCGAGTCGACGACGATGATGTCCACAGCATTCGAGCGAATCAGCGCTTCGGCAATTTCCAGCGCCTGTTCTCCATTGTCCGGCTGTGAGACGAGAAGATTGTCCACATCCACTCCAAGCTTTCGCGCGTAAGACGGATCCAGCGCGTGTTCGGCGTCGATGAACGCCGCTTGCCCTCCGAGCCGCTGCGCCTCTGCAATCACATGCAGCGTCAGCGTGGTCTTGCCTCCTGACTCGGGTCCGTACACTTCGATCACGCGGCCGCGCGGGAAGCCTCCCACACCCAGCGCCGCATCGATCGAGATCGAACCGGTCGGAATCACATTAACCGGCACCAGTACATCCTTATTTCCCAGGCGCATGATCGAACCTTTGCCATACTGTTTTTCAATTTGCGATATCGCTAAATCCAGATTCTTGGTTTTCTCATCATTCATCGTCAGACCTCGAGAGGGATTTCGTTTAGCTTCCTGGGAAAGGCGCGCTGAGTGTACTACCAAGTATCCTCACCCCCAAACTTGCTCATCCTAACACAGGGCGAAGAAAAAGCAAAGGCTATTTGCGGCGTTTCTTGCACTCCCAGCACGGCTGGCCGTTACTGGTTGAGGTTGCTCGTGTGCGTCACCGTTGCATAAATTCGTTGCATAAAATCCCGGTCAGCCGGGACATCTCCGGGAGCGAACCACGGCTTCCAAGTTTCAGGCAAGCTTTCTGCCACGATCTCCTTTTCACTCTTCCCGGCGGAAACTTCCTGCCGCACGTGCGCAATCGTCTGCTCCAACAGTGGGACATACATCGCCAGTTCGGCGCGATTCGAAAATCGGCTATGCCCGGTGATGATGATCGTCTGGTCGTCGATCCGCTCCAGGATCGCCGAAAGAGACCGTGCAATTCCCTCCATGTCAACGCCGCCGGCAAGGCCTCCCTTGCTATCGAAAATGTCTCCGACATCGACGACATTGGCCTGCGCGAAATAAACCACGGAATCTCCGTCAGTATGGCCATTCGCATAGTGATCCATTTCAATGTCTTCGCCGTCAAAATGAATCGTCAACGAATCGCGGAAAGTGATGCGCGGCCACGCGCGTTCCGGATACGGCCCGATCGGTGTTGAAGACCATGCCGGCGTCTGCTTGGTCATCAGTCGCTTCCGCACATTCTCTTGCGCCACAATAATCGCGTCCGGCCCGTAAATTTCATTGCCGCCGACATGATCGTAGTGCCAGTGCGTATTCAGAAGGAATTTCACCGGACGCTTGCCCATATCATCCAGCGCTTTCTGAACCATAGGATTTCCAGCCGCCTCCGGATGATCCACCAGCAGATACCCTTCCGGCCCCGAGAGCACAGCAATATGAAAGACGTCTTGCGGAACGTGAATCTGAATCAGAGTAATATCGCCGCGCACCGGAATGACTTTCGTTTCCGCTTTCGTAAAATCAGCTTCGCCGATTTGGAAAGCGAACAATGGACGGCAAACGAAAGTCAACGCAAGAAAAGCTGCCAAGCGGAGAACGGTTTTCATAAGGTCCTCATTGGGACGATCCATCAGTCGGACACAATTCTTCCGGCTTAGACGCTTAAGGAGTTGAGTGGTAAGCCAGAGGAATTGAGTTGATGCGTACGCACCTACTAATATTTGTAAAACCCGCGCCCGGACTTTCGCCCCAGCCACCCGGCGGCAACATATTTCTTCAGCAACGGGCACGCGCTATACTTGGGATCGCCAAACCCTTTCGACAGCACCTCGAGAATATCGATGCAAACGTCCAGACCGATGAAGTCGGCCAGTTCAAGCGGCCCCATCGGATGATTCATCCCAGTTTTCATCACCGCGTCCACCGCTTCGGGAGTTGCCACACCCTCCATCACGCAAAACGCAGCCTCGTTGATCAACGGCATCAGCACGCGATTTGAAACGAAGCCCGGCGCATCGTTCACCGCCACGGGTTTCTTTTCCAGCTTTTCGCAAAGCAACATCGTCGTGTGAAAGGTCTCGTCGCTCGTCGCCAACCCGCGAATCACTTCCACCAGCACCATCATCGGCACCGGATTCATGAAGTGCATTCCGATAAATTGTTCCGGGCGCGAAGTTTGCGCCGCGAGCTGCGTAATCGAAATCGAAGAAGTGTTGCTGGCCAGAATCACGCCCGGCTTCAGCACCGCGTCCACATCCTTCAACACGCGCAATTTCAGCTCAAGCCGCTCCGGCACCGCTTCCACCGCGAAATCGGCGCCAGCCAGCGCGCCAACATCTGTGGTCGGCTTGATACGTGACAGGATCGCTGGCTTATCGGCCGCGGCAATTTTTTCTTTTTTCACTTCGCGATCAAGATTTTTGCCGATCGTCTCCAGGCCGCGAACCAGAAAGCGTTCTTCGACATCTCGCAGGATCACGTTGTACCCCGCGCGCGCAAACACGTGCGCGATCCCGTTCCCCATCGTCCCCGCACCCAGCACTCCGACAGTTTTGATTGAATCAGCGGTCATAGCGTCGTCGATGATAGCGGAACCAGCGCAGACAGGGAAGCCTCAGCCCGCGTCTTTATCTGCGCGGACTGCGGAAGCGTCAGCACATGCCTTTTATTTGCACGATTTGCAGATGACCCGAGAGCGATAACTCCGATTTTCGTCAGGGCACGACTTTTGTCGTGCCGCACGTGACCAAAACCAGAGCGGCTTTGGCCGCTGAGGGACAGACTGCATAGTTCGCAGACCCGTTCATTACCCGGAAGCCAAAGCCATCCACGCAACCAACGAAGCGAACTTCTCGTCCTGCGACCACGGTGGCCCAATTTCGCGGCCAAGGTCCGCGATACGCCGCCCGAGCTCGTCGGGTTTGAGACGCAGAACGCGCGACGCTTCATTCAAGAGCTCGCGCTCTTTCACGGCCGCGCTCCCAAGATCGCAGCGATCGCTCGCGTGCAAAATAGCTCCGCGAAACAGCTCGCCATCGGCAGTGTGAATCAGCGCGTGAGACGCCAATATCTGAGCCAGCCGAGGCAGAGGCCTTCCCGAAGCGAGCACCAGACCACAACATGTGAGCCGGTAGCCTTGCGCCTGCAGACTGTTCTGAAAATCACGGATCGCGCGATAGGCAAGCCGCCGCGCCTTTGCCTGAACTTGCGCAATGAATGCGCGTCCTTCGTCCGGCGCCATTCTCTTCGCCGTGTGGTAAGGCTGCCTAAATTTGTACGTAAAAGTCTCCACGAGATGAACCCGCTGCCGCGCGAGCACGCAAGGTACACCCTTCTGCACAGAGAGCGCCACCAAAACGGTCCAGCCGGAATGCGCGCGAAACCCCAGGGCTGCGGTTTTCACATCGCTAAGGAAACACAGGAGTGAGACCAACGTCAAGCCTTGCTAAAGTACGCCGAAGCGATCCTAACTACCGCCGCGACGAACGCCGCTTGCTCGTACTCGCCAACCGCCACGCCCTCCGGACCAGATCCCGCAAAGCATCAGGTTGCACGCGCGCTAGCCGAATCAATATCCATTCGTAATTGAGATAATGATCTGTGATGTAGTAAGTCTCCGGATCGGACGCCATCAACTCCTCGCGCTGCTCAAAATCCGTTCGAACGACGAGCGATTCGCCATCCTGATGCATCCGCACGAATAACTCTCCGCCCACCTTGAACGCCGGCGTGCCGTACGACGTCCCTTCTTCCACGTTGCCCAGCGCAAGCGCAATCCGCCGAATATTCTCGAACGCGGCCGGCGCATTCGCCGTCGCACGATTCCGCTTTACTTGTTTCTTCTTTGGAGGTTTTGAAGACCTGCGTCGCGCCGGCATAAAGCCCTCGAAAACGCACTAGAAGGGATTATGCCCGCCTAGTCGGGAACAAGCCCCGCAAATGTTTCGCGGATGATTTTCTCCGCGAGGGAAGCATCCTCTCGCCTCACGAAGATTCCATAGCTCGGCCGATACGCTCCGATATGTGACAGTTGATCGTGGTCGTCGATCTGGTAGCTCTGAATTTTATGCTCTCTTAGAGCGGCAAGCGCACGGCTGAAGGAGACGGGATCATTCCCGCGCCAGGCAAGCGCCGGGCCGCTGAATCGGTCAGACGCTCTTGAGGAATCCAATTCTGCGACCAGTGGTTCGTGACAATCCGGGCAGCGCTTGATATCCGCACAATATTCCGCTTTGCATTTAGGACAGAGCATGTCGGGCCGCGCTACGGACGCTCGATGGCCAGCGCCACGGCATTGCCGCCGCCCAAACAAAGCGCCGCAATTCCGCGCTTCAAATTGCGCCGCTGCATTTCATACAGCAGCGTAACGAGCACTCGCGCCCCCGACGCGCCTATCGGATGCCCCAGCGCAACCGCGCCGCCATTCACG
>Ga0209330_1000282_pt1 | contig 24304 bp, 14 predicted proteins | sample JacPinW_OM2H0_O3_FD_187969 | JGI IMG/M metagenome (GOLD analysis project Ga0209330, IMG submission 187969) | Forest soil microbial communities from Algoma, Ontario, Canada - Jack Pine, Ontario site 1_JW_OM2H0_O3 (SPAdes) (version 2) | ecosystem: Environmental > Terrestrial > Soil > Boreal...
CTGGTAGTAGTTGAAAAACTGGTCGTGCGCGTTCGTGCCGTCGTAGAACAAGCCTTCCTCGCGCAGCGTTACCTCACCCGAAATGCGCGTTCGCGTCAGCCATTCGGGGAGCGCGCCCGGTACACCCCATTTTTCCGTTTTCGCTTCGTTGAGGACATCCGCGACCACGCCGGGTTTGACCTCGTCGGCCACTTGCTTCGCGATCTCATCTTTGACGATTTGCGGTACGTAGGGCACGCGCACGGCGCCCTCGTCCGCTTTGGCCACTGCGGCGGCATCCGCGGCGGCTTTGTCCTGCGCGGCCTTGACCATTTGAGCGGCCTTTTCTCGCGTGATGACTCCTTGATCGACCAGGACCTGCAGCAAATTGACGACGGTGTTGCGCAGTTCCTCGAGCGATTGGCGCTCGTCCGCGCGGCACGCGATTGCGGGCGCCAACGTGATCGCCAATGAGGCGAGCGCAGCCCGCAATACTTTCCCGTTGAACATGATAGAAACTCCCTCCGGGCTTTTTTTGAATCGGAAACGAAAATTTTCAGAAGACGACGCGCAGATTCACTTGCTCCGGCATGCCCGGCGGCGGTGCATCCCCCACGGTCGTAATCGACGCCAATACCTTGTCGACGCACTCATCGACCCGTGCATTGCCGGTGCTCGTCGTTAATTGGATCTGCTTCACACGGCCATCGGCGGCCACCACGACACGAGTAGACACCGAGCCCTTGGCGGACTTGGTGCAGGGCGCGGCGGTCAATTTTTCCTTGATGGCATCGCGCATTCGATTGGTGTACCAGGCAAATGGCGCCGTGCCGCTGCCGCCGATCAGATCGCTGCCGCCGCGGCGAGCGGCGAGTCCGAACGCGTCTCCACCGGCGCTACCGTCTGCGTCGATCCCGAGCGGCTGATCCGGCGCCTGATCGGGCTGCTGCTCCGGAGTCGGATCCGGCACGTCCTTGGGCAAGGGCTCCTGGGTCTTCTCGGGCGGCGGAGGCGGCGGCTGATCGGGCGGTGGTGGTGGTGGCGGGCGAATAATTTGTACCGATTGCACCAGCCGCTGAGGTTTCGAAGTCTTGAGCGACATCATCGTGTTGACGAACCAGACGAAACCCGCGATCAGCGCAATTGCGATCACACCTCCGCCGATGCGCGAAACCAGGCGACGCTGGGCTCCCTTGTCGGCCACGCGAGCCCGCTACTTACTGAGCCGCTGGGTCACTAACCCAAGTTGATTGATCTCGAGCCGTCCAACGACGTCGAGTACGTCGATCACGCGCTGATACGCGATCGTGGAATCGGCCTTGACGACCACCGGCAGGTTCGGATTGGCCGCCTTGGCGTTGCGCAGTAGATTCTCGAGTTCCGGGAGACTGACCGGGTAGGTGTCCAAGTACATCGTCCCGTCCGCGGTCAGGGTGATCGCTTTGGTCTGTGGTTTTGCAAGCGATGGCGTGTCGCTGGCTTTCGGTAAGTTGACCTTGATGCCCTGCACGGACGCGGTGGTCATGATGATGAAGATCACCATCAGCACATAGGCGAGATCGAGCATGGGGGTGATGTTGATATCGTCGTAGACATCCTTTTCGCCGCTATCAATGGATCCGGACACGGTCGCGGCCTCAGCTGTACTGCTCTGCAACGCGCGTGACGAACTCGTCCACGAAAACGCGGTTGTCCGCCGTGATCGCCTTGATACGCGTGTTGAGCCAGTTGTAGCCAAACAAAGAAGGAATCGCGACCGCAAGACCCGCGACAGTCGCGGCCAAAGCCGCCGCGGTGCCCGGCGCAATGGCATTGACATTCACATCGCCTGAAAGCGCAATGGCCGCGAAGGTGATCATCACGCCGATGACAGTGCCGAGCAGGCCTAGAAACGGGCCGCCCGAAATCGCAATGGTCAATAGCACCATCTGACTCGAGAGAGTTTGCTGCAAACGAGTCATCGATGAATCCATCGCGGCGCGAATGGCGTCCATCGATTGCGGCGACAGCGTCTTGACTCGCTGTGCGCTCACGGTTTGGCCGCCAATGCGTTTGTTCAGCTCGAACACACCGTGGTGATAGAGCCGGTAGAGCGTCGATGCGCCATATTTGTTCTGATCCTTCGCAAGCTCGGCCATCGAAGGGGCGGCGGCGATGAGATCCTGCTCTTCCGACGAGGTGGACGGCTTGTCGAGCACGGTAGGATCACCGCTCAGGCGGCGAAACTCCCGCAGAAAGCGCGCGTTGGCGCGTTCGACACGCGCCAGGAAAATGGCTTTGAACACCATGATGAGCAGGGAGACCGCGAGCATCGCCATGCAAATGCCGATCACCACCCAGCCGTCGATGGTCAGGTTTTTCGCGATGGTGCCGAAGTAAGACGCTTGACTGCCGCCTTCTTTCTGCCCATCCGGTCCGTAGACGACCAGATTGGCATCCATGCCCTGAGCGCGCGCCGATGCCTTGATCCAATCCGCCGATCGCACGACTTTGGATACCTCGACTTCGTCGAGGTCCCCCGTCAAGAAAGCCTTTCCGTCCGCGGACCCGATCCTGAGGGTGCCTCCCAACTCGGCCAAGGTGATCGGAGCACTTGCCGTGGCGAGCCCATCGACATAGAGCGTGAGTTTGCCGCTGCCGACGGTCAGTGCGACATGGTGCCACTGATTCAACGATAGATCGGTCGGCTGCGTCGCTGTGGCAGGTGCGCCGTCAAGAGCCGCACGCGCGACCATTTTCGATCCGTCGATGGACAGTTCGACGAACTTGCCCTGATCGGCCAATGCAAGGATGGTGGCCTGCTGCGCTTTCTCGATCCTCAGCCACGCTGACATTGTCAAACCTTGGTTGGGAAGGAGCCGCAGGGATGCGCTGGCCGGCACCGCAATGGTTTCCTTGCCGGAAAACTTGGCGCCGCCACCGATCAGCGAGGCGGGCGTCAAGCCGGCGTTGGATGCGGATGGGTTGTTCTTATAGGCCGTTAAGTCCTGTGGAGTGCCGCTGCTCTCCGACATCGGCAGGACCAAAACTTGCGCGGCATCGTACGTGCCGGGCGTATCCGCCGCGTTGGGTGCGTCGGCGTTGCCATAGTAGGCGTAAATCTTATCGCTCTTCGAACCGCCGGTGATTTGCGGCACTCGCACCCACAACAGAGCCATCTGGTTTTGAACGTCGTACTTCTCGAAGTGAAACTTAAGCGGCGTCTTGTCATCGCCCGCGACGATGCGGAAATCGGAGCCATCCGGCTTGGTGTCGTTGAAGTAGCTGAAGTTCGCCAATGAAAGACGAATCAATACCGGAACGTCGAGCGGCGTGCCGGCGACATCGGCGCCGGTCGCAGACAAATCCAGGCTGATCTCTTTGCGATATTTCCAATCGTTGTTCCACCATGTTGCGGCGAGCGCCGCCATGGGAATAAGCGTCGCAGCGACGGCGATCAATGCGGCCAAACGCTTCATCAGACCGCAGTCCTTTCGAGGGAGATTTCTTCCAGCATCGCATCATTGTCGATGCGTCCCGTGATGGTTGTGTTACAGCTGCTAGGAGTTTTTTGCCGGAACTTTAGGGCGCCGCTGATCTCTGGCGCTTCAAGCATTCAATGTCGTCTTGCTTGCAATTTTCTTCGCCCAATCCCGTGACGAACACATCGAGCCAACTCAATGCGGCCTGCGCCAAGGGAACGGTTTCCTTGGCTGCGTTTGTCTCGGCAACGGATGAAGTGCTGCTGGTGGTAGCGCCGGCTGCGACCGCCGAGACGCCGGACAAGCTCGCGCTCAGATTGCTCAGGTCCGACGGCACGCCGGTCGCGGTTCCGCCGAAGTTGATGTTGTCCACGCCGATCACGTGCGCCGCGGCGATATTGATGTTTCCTGCGGCGCCGATGCCGGCATCGCCGGCATCCACCGTACCGACCGGGGCATCGAGATCCACATCGCCCGCCGGTATGCTGGGATTCGTTTGTATGGTTCGAATCCCCGAGCCTGTCGCCAGAGAACCGGCAAAGTTCAGGGTGACCACGCCTTGCTGATTCACGGAAACGGTGGGCGGCGGCACTGACAGCGACGACTTGGAACCGTTGCCGGCATCGATGCTGCCTTCATCCGACCAGATGAGAATATTGCCTCCGCCCAGCGTGAAGACGCGGGACTGATTCACATTCACATCGCCTTGCGTATAGATATCCACGTTGCCCGCTCCCTGCGCGACGATGCCGAGGCTGGATGCCGGTTTCGCGACGACGGTGGGCGGAGGATTCGCGAGTCCGACATCGACCTCTCCTCCCGGGACCAGGATCGAGATGTTGCCGCCGCTGTCGGTATAGATGCGGCTCGTGGTCAAGGTCAGATTTCCCGCGTAGGGCGAAGCTGTAGTGCTCGAGCGGCTGCCGGGGAACAGTGCATCGATGGCGTTGTAGCCTTGCTGGAAGCCAACGCCGGTTCCCGAATTCGCGGCGCGGCCGGAAAGCAGCAGCTCGTTGAAGAACACGTTGTCGACCAAAGCGGTCTGCTGACTACTCGAAAGACCCGCGAATTGAGATTCGGCCTGCGCAAAAGTCAGTCCCGAGGTGCCTTCGAGCGATTCTACGTAGCCGGTGAGCTGCGCCTGATAGGCGGTGGACGGCGCAATGATTTGATTCACGAATCCCGAGAGATCGGCGCCTTGCGTGCCGTAGCCGACCAGCACGTTCGCATTGGCGCCCTGCGATGTCGGCAAATTTGCATTGACCAGATTTCCCAGGGTCACCAGGCCATTGCCGAACCCGAAGTTGAGGTTGCGGCCGGTGAGCACATCGATGCTGCCGGGACCGCTCAATTGAATGCCCTGGTTCGATCCGCTTCCCGCGCTCGTGAGGTCGCGGCCCGCCGAGATCAGCGTGACGTCGTTCGCGGAAGTGTTTTGGCCGGCGTAGTTAAGATTGACGATGTCGCGGCCGGCCACGATGTCCGCGGCCTTGGGAATGGAAAAGCCCACGCCGACGATGTCGCGACCCGCGGTGATGAGAGCGGGGATCGGGTCTCCCGAGTGTATTACGCCCTGGAACGGCACGATCACGCTTCCCAGGAGCGACGGGTCGGCCGCGGTTGGGATAGTCGATAGAAATGCGTCCGAGAGAGTAATTTGATTGTTGCTGCCGGTCGTGCCCGCCGCTATATCTTGCGCGGCGAACAGCGAGAGCTGGCCATCGCTGGCTGGGGCAAGATTGGGTCCGCCACTGACGATGATATCGCCTTGCAGCGCTTGCACCCCTAGGTTGGGAGGCGCCACCAACAGGGACGTAACGCCGCCGCGGACCACTTCGGCCGTGCCCAATAATGTTCCCATCGGTCCGTTGGTCGAGGGGTTGAGCTCGATCGTCACTGCGCCGCTCGTGCTCGAGAGGTTGACCGCGGCCGCGGGTCCGTAAGTCAAAAATCCCCCGAGCAGCGTTGAGTCCAACGCTCCGTTGACCTGAGCTACCAGTGTTGGATTGTAGATCGCATCGATCTGCACGCCGTTGCGCGCCCAAACGGAAATCTGCGAGTTGTCCAATGCAATCGACGAACCGACCGGCAAACCGCCGGTCGCGCCGATTCGCGTCGAAGTTCTTATCGGGATAAGGCCGCCGCCCGCGATGACGGTCCCGACACCGTCCGCAACGAAAAGTTGTGCGCTGCCGATATCGCCGCCCGCAGTAATCGATAAACCGCCGCCGGCACCATACATGGCTGCGTTGCCATCCAGCGTATTGGCGCCGGAGACCAAGCTGTCGGCGGTCGCCGCGGAAAGGTTCGTGACATTCGATCCGGCCGTCACAGTCACATCGCCGCCACCGAGCGCACCCACATTCCAGTCGAATGCGCCGTAATCGATCCCATATTGCGCGGGAATCCCGGCAGAGCCCTGGTGCAGCTGCCAGCCGCTTACGCTGTAATTCCCACCGTCGCTTTTGGAGAATGAAACGCCCACCGGGGATCCCACCACGTCACCGCCGGCACTGACCCGGACGTTTCCGCCGTTGCTGCCGAAATTCTGAATCAACGCACCGTTGTCGAACGATACCGGTCCGAGCACGTTGGCCGGCGCATATCCTGCGGTATACACCGCGGCTCCGCCTCCGCCGGCCGCCGCAAACACCACATTGCCCGCTGCGGCCAGATTGATATCCCCGGTACCCGTGCGCACCACCGAAGGACCGACGCCGTCGGTACTGCCATCCGCTGCTCGGGCCGAGGACATGAGCGTCAGATTCGCGGAGCTGCCTCTGAGCACCGAGAGCGCATTGGCGCTGCTCACATCGGCTCCGGCCACGAAACTAAATGATGCCGAAGGCAGACTGCTGAGCGCCAGCAGGTTGGTATTGCCCGTCGGGTCAGTTATGAAGCCGTCAGAGAAAGTGCCATTGATATTGATCGAACCTGCCGCGCGCACCGATACATTGATGACCTGCGGTGCCTGCGACGAACCATAGTAGGCAGGATCGCTGTAGGTGCTCAGGTCCGTCAAACCTTGCAACGTCAGCGCCTCAATATTCGCATCCTGCAATTCGACTCCGGCCTGCACCGAGAGGGGCGTGCTGCCAGTGCTCAGTCGCGCCGCGATTCCTGGACTGGCGTTCGTCAAGAAGTTTGACGCGGAACCGATCGCATTCGCCAAATCCGCGTTGACTGTACCCGAGGTCGTTTGCAGCGTCGTCACGGCGTCGACGACGACCTGACCGACACGGCTGACATCGGCGCCGATGCCCGTCGATCCGACGTTGACGGCTACGTCGGTGCCGCCGACGGCCGGAGCGCGCAGGATGAGTTGGCCCATCTGGTTCGTGCCTGCGGTCGTAATCACGCTGCCCGGGGCCAACGTGATCGAACAGGCCGCGCAAGTCGAATTGAGCTCAATCTCGCCGCCCAGTTCCGTGGTACCAGTACCGTCTGCATGCAATTGCCCGCTCGCGTCGAGCCTTACGGCGGTGCCGGCCGATAGGTCGATTAAACCCCGCTGCGCACCCGACTGTGCGCTCAGTACGCCCGCGATCTCGACGGCGCCGGTATCGGCGGTCAGGGTGATGCTGTTCGCATCAATGACACCACCGTTTTGCAACTGTAAGTCGCCGCTGCGAGCCCGCACATTGACCGCGTTGCTGAAGCCGCCGCTGGCGAGCATCGATGCCAAAGGCGTGAGTCCGCCGGCCAACTGGCCGGCATCCAGCGTGAAGCTGCCGCCGGCCCCGCCGCTGCCGGCGGCGCCGCTGAGCGTACCCGCGAGCGAGACGACTTGGCCGCCGACGATGGTCAGACTGCCCGCCGGCGCCTGCTGTTCGCCGGCCACACTGAGCATCGAGCCCGCATCCAGCGTGACATTTCCAGAAGCAGTGAGCGCGATCATCCCGCCCGGTGAAGGTGCCTGCTGATTGACGGCCTGCAGCAGCGTGCCGGCCACGTTGATCGAGCCGCTGCTGCCGAGTTCCAGGTCGCCGCCTCCAGCATTCATAAACACGAGGCCCGAGGGCGCGGCGATCGCACCTTGATCGAAGATTGCGTTGGCATTCAGGGTCAGGCTGCCGCCGACGAGCGTCGTTGCGGTCGTGCCTTTGGCAGGCGCGGTAGGCGCACCGAGGGTGAGCAATCCAGAAGCGTTGATCGTGGTCTGTGAACCGGCCCCGGGCGTGAGCTCAACCGCGTTGATGGTCAAGTCGCCGGCGACGTTCAGACCGCTGCTGCTGCCCGCCGCGCTCGACACGGTCCCGGCGATCTGCGCGACGGTGCCGGCGAAGCCGCTGATGCTCATCGAGTTGGGCGCCAAGTTCAAGTTGTTTGCCACGAACGAAAGAGTGCCGCTGCCGACGGCTGGTGTGCTGACCGTCGTACCGCTGGCAGCCGGGCTAACGCCGCCCAAGGTCAGATTCGCTGCGCCAAAGACGGAGTCCGCGTCAACGGCGTTGTTGATTTGCGTACCCAGCAGGGTCAGGGAGCTCAAGGTCGGCGCCCCCGTACTCGCGCCGGCGCCGAGAGTCACCGGCGCGTACAAATCAATGTTGCCCTGACTCGAGATGCGCACCGCGCCCGCTGCCTGCAGCGATGTCAGCAAACCGGAATCGATATTGAGCGCATCCGGCGAGGTGCCCGAGCCTACGAAGGCCACGCTGTTCGACGCCAGAGACCAACTGGCTCCCTTGCCGTTGATCGTGCCATTCAGAATGACATTGCCCGGCGCGTCCAGAGCCAGCGCACCGCCGGAACTTAAGCTCGATCCGGATTCTAGCGTGATGGTCGCGCCGGCGCCGTTGCCCGAGCGCGCGACGACCGGCAACCCGACATCGGAAACCGCGACGAGAGCCGCGCCGGGATTGCTTAGAGTTATCACCTCGGTTGGCGGCAGCGTCGCGAGCGTGGTGCCGTTCTTTCCGGAAGTCGATGCGAGCGCGCCGTTGAGGTCGATGGATGCCTGCGCCACGACGAAAATTTGATCGGCGGTCAGATTAACGCCGCTATCCACAAGCACGCTGTTGGCGGCGACGCTGATGCTGCTGCCGTCAGTGGCGCCGCCCAGCGTCAGCGCGCTGGCGTTCCAGCTTTGCAGGACCGATCCGGACACGGCCACGAAATCCGGCGTCGTTGCGGCGCCGCCGTTCGTCACTTCCAGATTCGGGGCGCTGATATTGATCAGCGCACCGCGACCGCCTGTCGCCGCCGCGGTTTGCACATTGCCCTGCAGGTTCAACGAATTGCCGAGCAGGGCGTTGGATCCTTGCACCACAGAAAGACTCAATGTGCCGGCATCGGCGGGCTCGGCGACCGGACCTGTTCCGGCGAGCGCCGCCACGGCGCCAAAGTAAGTTGAGGCACTGCTGATATTGTAGGTCGCCAATTGTTGGCCGTAGCTGCCGGGATAGACGGCGAATCCCTCATAGACGGTCGAGCCCGTGTGAAGCGCGGTTCCGATTGAGCTTAGGTATCCGGCGACGACGGGCGTGCCATCCGCAAGCGACCCGATTTGGCCGCCGGTCGCGCTGCTGTAGCTGGGCTCGATTTGAATCAGAAGCGCGCCGGGTGCAAGCGCGTAGCGCGGCGGCAGGAGTGCGTAATAGCCGGGAGCGACGCCAGCGCCGCCGGAAAGATACACGGTCTGCGTGGGATTGAATCCGCCGCTTTCCTGCGGATCGAAGGGCGCCGCCTGTCCTCTGGCGGCCGGCAAGATCGCGTAGAGACCTGGCGTGCTTTGCGGGCCTGAGCCTGCCAGGGCATCCGTCAGCCCCCCGGTACCGGGAACCCATTCATAGGCGTATAAATCGCCGCCGCCACGCAAGTCCACGGTGGCATTGGATTGCACCGTCACATTGGGGGCGGTCAAACTGACCTGTTTTCCGGGAGTGGCGGTTATCGGCGTTTGGCCCGACGGAGTCTGATAAATCCACTGCGCACCGTTCTCCTGTGTCTGCCCGAACGGCACAGTGAGACCGGCACCGCTCACCGAGACCAAGCTGCCATTGGACAGCGTGAGCGAATTGTTGGCGCTCAGCGCGATTTCGCCGAACGGGGCGAGCAGTGTTCCGCCTACCTCGATGTTGTCCGCGACGATGGTCACGGAGCCACCGGCGGATAGAGGCGGTCCTGGCGATGGCGCCGGCTGACCGTTGATCATCACTTGATCGATGTTCACGCTCGTGTTGCTGCCGGCCGCGCCGGCTCCCGATGCCTGAATCGTAAAGCTGGTGAAGGTATCGGGATAAACACGCGCAGCTTGGATGGTGAGATTGCCGGCGGTCAGCAGGGAGCCCGTCTCAACGCCGGCTTGAGAACCAATGGTGCCCTGCAGTTGCACGTCGCCTTGACTCGTCAGCGTCGTGTTGCCGATCCCCTGCAGCGTCAGGTTCCCGAGCAGAGTGAGCTGATTCGCCGCCACGACCAGGTTTCCCGCGCCGGGGGTGGGAACAGGTTGCGTGATGTCGTTTGACAGCAGCGTGAGTGGGTTGCCGATCTGCACATAAGGCGCGGCGATACCGGCGGTAACGCCATCCGCCACCGACAGAGTCTGGGTCTCGAGGATGACGGACCGGTTCAAGGCCAGCGGTTGGTTGGTTTGAAGCGAGATCAGGCCCGGCGCGATCCCGCCGGCGTTGAGAATCAAAGAATCAATTCCGGAGTTTGCGATCTCAGAGACGCCGATGGTCGCGAGGTCCACGACAGGCGGCGTGGGGGACGCGGCTGCCGTGCCAACAAGCGCGATTTGCAGCGGCTCGCCATTGGGATCGGGTTGACCCAGGATCGAGTCACCGGCGAGGCGGGCCAAATCGATCTCCAGCGTACCAGCCGCCGCTGCACCGCCGGTGCCCACACCGGCTTTGCCCTGGATGTTTCCCAGGAGCTCGATCGACTCCTGTGAACTCACCGTGAGCGATCCGCCCGGCGTAGCGACGACTTCGCGGCTGTAACCGGCGCCGGGGCTGGCCACATCGAGTGTCGCGCTGCTGCCCGAAAAATTGATCGACGATCCAGCGTCGAGAACCACGGTGCCGCGCTGTGCATTGATGTCGACCGAGCCGCCGGCCTTCACGTTGCCCAACAACAGCCCCTGGTCATTCGGCGTCAATATGGCATTGCCGCCGCTGACATCGATGACGGCGGTCGGCGCCAGGGATATTCCAAGTCCGGCAACGTAACCAGGATCCAAAGTCGTCGCGGTGTTGTCATTGAAGAGCGTCGGCGACGTCAATACTATCGATACGGTGCCGCCGGGAGCTTTCAATGATCCGCCAATGAAGATATCGCCTTCGCCGGCAATGCTGATGGCGGCGCCGGGATCTCCGACGATGGCGGCGCCCGGTTGGATGTCGAGGGCGCCGTAGCCGGTCGAGCCCAGTTGTATGTCGTCAGCTAAGCGCAGCACGTTCAAAGAAACGTTGGTGGTTGGCCGGAGATCGGCCGGCAGCATGACGGCTTGGGAGAATCCGGCGACGGTGCCGCCGCTGACACGCGTTTGATAACCTGGCTCGAGCTGCAGTGACAGAGTCTGCGCGTTGATCGTGGCTCCCGCGGTCCCGGCTGCCGATCCTTGAACCGTGAGCACGTCATCGGTCGCTGACTGCACGGCGCCGGTGGCCGTCAAGGAGATGTTCGAAAATCCGTAGGTCGAGAAAAGCGGCGCATAAACATTCAACATCTGACCCTGACCGTCAAGGTCGTCGACACGCTGCGCCTCGGTCCACGCCGTGCCCGTGCCTTGAGAAACATCGATACGCGGCGCCAGAAGCGCGAAGCTGCCGCCCGCCGCCGTATAGACACCGAAAGCCTCGACGGCAAGTCCCTGGCCGAACTGCACGGCGCTTTGCGACGGACTGGCATCAAGCGTGATGGATCCGCCATGGCCGTAGATCAGGCTGCCATTGCTTTGCAGCCAAGCTCCGCCGTCGGCTTTGAGCGCGACATTGTCGCCCAGCACCAGTTCGCTGCCAGGCAATGTCAATTGCAAATTGATCGAGCCGCCATTCTGCAGCGTGGGGCCGGATCCGATGCCGCCGGCGAGCACGCTGTCATTGGTCCAGAGGCCGCTGACGTTCAATGTCACGCCGTCGCCGACACCGATGCCCAGGCGCGGATATCCGGTTCCCAATGTGGGGGCGGCCAATGGATTTTGATCGGCGATCGTGAGCTCGCTTTGAAAGCTCAGACTGCCGCCCAAATCGGTGATGTTCGAGTCGATGTCGATGCGCGAACCTTGAACAAGCAGCGAAGATCCGGCGGGCAGCTGCAATGGCAACTTAGCGGGCAGCTGAAAGCTCGTATTCGTATAGATTTGCGTATTGGTGAAGCCGTCGCTGGTCAAATAAGTCGCCGGCAACTGCAGCGTCTGCGGCGGCAGGGGCACTGTGTCGGCGACCACGATGGGCGTGGGGTTTGCCGTCACGATGATGGGCGGTGCGAAATAATCCGCCTGCCCATCGACATTGACGTTGCCCGTGGACCTCGGCGTCCCGATAATCAAGGTGCCTCCCAACGTGGCAGCGGCGCCGAAGGGGCCGCGCTGGTAAGGGCCATAGACGGCGCTCGCCTGCAAGCTGCCATTGAGGACGAGATTGGGGGCGGCGAACTGCACCACGCCTGCCGCCGCGCCTTGTTGGTAGCCGGACTCGTAATGGCTAAGCCCCGGCGTCGGGACAATCTCTTGGACGCCCCACTTGTCGAAGGACTGTGTCAATGTCGGGTTGACCACACCGGTGTAAGTCAGCAGCGGATTCGCACTGCCGATATCGTAGAGCTGGCCATTGGCGCCGACGAGTTGCGTGGTCTGAATGCTGCCACCCAGATAGGTGGTCGCGCCGCCCGATACGTTGATCGTGGCGCCCGGGTTGAAGACGATGTCACCTTCAGATAAAAACGTCGCCGTACCGCCCGCTTCGGTCCGCTGCGCGACGGTGCGGCCAACCGCGGCGATCGCGGAGGAAACATCGGCGATGGGTGTCCCGGCTCCGCCGTCCGCGCGTACATCCACTGTGACCGTGTCTCCACGCAACGCGCCGTTTCGCTGAGTGGGATCGCCGCTGAATTCGTTGGAACGCAACTGCACCGTGACAAGGTTGGCATCCATCGGCAGCGTGGCATCGCTGCCGGATAAATCGATATCCGTTCCGGCATCGATGCGAATTCGCGCCTGCGAATTACCGCCGGATTGCAGGCCCGCGCTAGGATCGGCAAGCGCGGTCACGGTGAGATTGCCGCCGGGCGCGTGGATGGAGCCACCCTGCATCAAGACCTGTTGGGCGGTGATGGTAATGGCCGATGGCAGCTGAACTTGTGCGTCGACGGCCGTGGCGGTATCGGCGTATTCCGGCAATATCTCGATGCCGCTATCAGGCCCTATGGTGATTTGCCCACCGACTGTGGCGGTGAGCGGATTGGACGCGACTGACGGCTTGTCGGCCGCCTCGAGAGTGACCGAGCCATTGGCGGACACGCTGGTCGTCGCTGAAATGCGCCCGTCTTGATTGATCATCAGCCCGGTCAACGTGACATTGCCGCGCGGGGCCGACAAATCGCCCGTGGCTTCATTGGTCACGCCCATCAATTGGCTGGCGGCCGAAGTTCCTCCGTCAACCTGTACGATCAAGCCTCGAACGGACGGATCCTGGCTGGCCTGCAAGTAAATGTTCTGCCCGGCGGCCAAAACGATTTGACCATCGGGCGCGGTCAAGGTGCCGGCGTTATCGACAGTAGGAGCGGCCAGCAAGAGCCGTCCGCCGCTAGAGGCCGTCAATTGCGCGCCATTTTGCACCGTGATACTGCCGGTATTGGTGAGCTTGGCGCCAAAATCGTCCGAGAAATGCTGCGGATTGCCAGTGAACTGTTCAAGCGCCGGCAGTCCGTTCACCAATGGTGAAAGAACGCCGCTGTTGAAGGTGCTGTCGGTGAGATTGAGCGACGAGGCAATCAAGCCCGCGACATTCACCGTTGAGGTGGCGCCGAATAGAAAGCCGTTGGCATTGATCAGATAGATCTGACCATTGGCGCTTAGCGCGCCGAAAATGCTGCTGGGATTGGCATCGTAGATGCGATTGAGCGCCACCGAGGTGCTGGACGGCTGCTGGAAAACCACTTTGCCGTCGCCGCTGATATTGAATGAAGCCCAATTCAGCGTCGCATTGTTGCTGGTCTGAGTCACGGCAAGGGTCTTGCCGGATTGAACCGCGGTTGCGGCACCCGAGGTCACGAAGACATTGTTGTTTGCGCAGGCGCCAGGCGCGCAAGGAATTGGCAATTGCGTAGCGGCAAAAGCGATGCCGCCGATACCGAGACCGATCGCCGGGAGAAGGACCGCCTGCCCGAGCCTGCTCATTTCACATCCAGCGATGCTCGATCTACGCATCTCACTACGATATCCGCGCAATGTGACATGGGCATGGCTCGCTCGAGTCAGAAACTGCCGCGCGCAATAAACAAAACGCGCGAGTCGCCCGCGTGCGTGACGCTGGCGCTATCCATTGCCCTCGCCCACGTCGCGCTCGCCGTGAATTTTTGTCCCGGCAGGATATCCATGCCGAATCCCCAGCTGCGCAGCCTGGCGCTAGCCGGTTCTCCGGGGAGGGCATCGAATATCGAACCTTTACCGACGTCAAAAAAGCCGTACGCGTCGATGATTATCAGATCGTGTCGATGCAGTCCGGGCGAGATCAGCTGGAGGGTTCCCTTGATACCCTTGTCCACCAACTCTTCCGCTTCAAGATAGCCACGCACGCCGTCAGCCCCCGCCAATGAGAAGTCCTCGTTGGTAATCAAGGGCTCCGTCGCACCCTGGCCCGCGGCGCGTAGACGCAAGCTGAAATCCTCGGGCAATTTGATGACGGTGACCAGGTCCGCGCGTAAATCGAAATAGTTTGGGCGCCCTTTGAATCGATCGTTCTCGAATGCCGGCGCATTGTTCACCAAGCCGCGCGGACCGGCGTTGGCCGAAAAGACCAAGGTTGTCACCTGACTGTCCGTGTGCCAGTAGCCGTTATAGGCAGCCGAGAGATTCAGATACGTGATGGGCGTGTCGAGCGCGGTAGTCGCATCTTGGCTGATGGTATTGCGAAAATGCTTGTAGTCCACGCCCACGCTCACCGACTGCAGCGAGGCGGCCGACGTCAGGAGCGAATAAGAGAGCTTCGCGCTGGTGATTTCACCGATACCGAGTACGCCGAGACTGCCTGCAGTTGCCACATTGCTGTTGGAGTTGATATAGCTCAACGACGGCTGCAGACCCGAATCCCAAGCGTGCGCGACGTAGTTGACCGCAATCACCCGCACTTGGTCGAACTGCTGCGGCGTGAATTGGTATTGAAGGGCCAACGTGTCGAAGCGACCAAACAGGTCGTCGTAGTTGAGGCTGACGATCGTACGCAATTCCTCGGTATCAACGGTCGCTTGGTTATTGAGTTCAACGCTGCCGTGCAGCGGCAGCGTGTCGTTCACCTTGAGCGCCACATCCACGGTCCCGGGGGCCGATCCGGCCTTGAGGATGGGAACCACTGCGCGATCCGGCGTTTCGCTATTGACGGCGCCGAGTTGCTCCTGCAGCTTTGAAAGCTGCAGCACCGTTCCCGGAGTGGCCGCGGGCAGCTGTGCGATCACATCGCGTTCAGGAAAATATTTGGCGCCGCTGATGACGGTGCTTTCGATTCGTCCCTCCGTCACCCGCAGCCGGACCAAACCCTCGCGGACCGTCTGCGGCGGAATGTCGACAAATGCTGTCCCGTAGCCGCGCTGGTGATACAGGTCTTCCAACTGTTTGCGCGCAACTTCGACGTCTGCGATCGTTTTCTTGGGGCCCAACAACGGGTACAACAACCGCTCTATGTCTCGGCCGGCGAGCACCGTGTTGCCGACCACGCGATACTCCGTGACCTCGAAACTTTGATCCGACGTGCCCACCCTGACCGGGTCGGGCGGGTTGGGCACTTCCGATGCCGACACAGCGGCTGCCGCCAGTATTAGACAAGACGCAATCGCTGAGCCCAAGGTCCGGGTAGCGCCCGAGCGAGTCATGAAACCAACAAGCAGGTTGTGCGCAATGGCTGTCCCGAAATAGAACTGGCCTCCCTTTACGGGGAGGCCAGTGAATCGTCGTTAGTCGTCTTCTTTTGGCTGCTTATTGCACAGTCGCCGTGTACGTCGGCGCATCGCAGGTCACGCCGTTGCGTGTGAACGGGTTGACGTATATGGTCGCGGCGCCCAGAGCTGCCACAGTGCTTGCACTGTTGGCAACCACGGAGTGAGCCACGTTTGCTCCAGTGCCCGACGGGACACCCGGTATTGCCAATACATCGGCCAGATGTGGTGCGGTTGCCTCTGTCTGCAGCGCCGAGGTGATGAAACCCATCACATTGGCGTCCGCCTTGGAAGCAGGATTGATGACGAACGTCGCTTCCACCCAAAACGGATAGGCGCCCGTCGCGGCACTCAAGTTGCTCGGCGCGACGCCATTCAGCGTGACCTTTGACACGCCCGTTGGCGGTGTCTGGTCGATGGTCGCGTACGTGATGGCGCCCTGTGTCGCGCCCACCGCGGTCAGCACATCGCCGGTGGAGAAGAAATCCGTGGCGCCGACCGCGTCAAACAAGGCACTGCCGCCGGTGGTGCAGACATCGCCCGCAATCAAAAGATCGGTGGCGGTACGGCTGCCCGAACCCTTTTCCCGGTTCACGATGGTAATGGCAAGTGACGCGTTGGTCACCGCGTTGCCGTTGACATCGGTCACCAGGCTCCAATTCTTGATCTTGTGCGTGAGGATTTGCTGCACGGTTTGCACGCTCAGGTTCAGCGGATTCTCCGTGAAGATGGTCGTGCCTTCGTTCACAAACAGCGCATACACCTCGCCGAAGAGCTGCGTGGCCGCAAGATTCACCAGGCCCGACGGGTTCACGGGTCCCCAAACAGTGGTCGAATAAGGTGTCGGATAGTTATTGCCGATCAACGCTGCCGGTTCAACATCGGCAATGCCGATGTCCACGGTCTCTTTTGCAAGCGTTCCCGCGGGTCCGAATGAGTCATCGACGCCGTTGGTCGAACTGGTTCCGGTCACCGTGATGTTGCAAGGACTCGAGGTGCAGCCGCCGATGGTGCCCGCCACGAGACTCAGCTGATTGATCTGTTTTGAATTGACAATCGGCAGCATGCCGACGACCGAACCGCCCTCATCGCGGTAAAAAAAGTTGTAAACGCCCGCATTGATGGGGTTCGCTGCCGCCACCGGGACACAGGAGACCGCAAAAAAATTGGCATTGCCCGAACTATTGAAGATGAACGCGTTCGCCGCGCCACCGCATACATTTGTCTCCAGAGCACCGAGGACGGCATTCTTGGCCGCGGATGAGCCGGCGATGTAGACGTTATTGGTTGAGGTCTCAATTTGCGCCAGGGTCGGCGGAGAGGCGTACGCCGCTCCGGTGCCCAGCACGGCAGCAATCGCAGCTGCCAGGGTCATTGTACGATTCATGGATAAACTCCAAATTAAATGATGGATGCGTTCTCGGGTACCGTTAGGCTGCAATTGTCTTGCGGCGGCCGATCCCGAAGAGACCCAGCAGGCCACTGCCCAAGAGCCAGATGGCAGCAGGCAGCGGGACGGGCGCAGCAGCAGTCGAGAACACCAAGCCAGCAGCCGTCAATGTGACGTTGCCGAGCGCGGCGGTCTTCACCAGATTCGTCGAGGTCACGGAATCTCCGGTGACGCCGTACAGAGTCGCGCTCGTGCCGAGCCCGTTGACCAGATTGGTGGGTCCATTGGAATACCAATTGGAGGCGTTGGAAAACAGGATCGTCGGATCCCAACCGGCCGCGCCGCTCGCCGATGTCGCAAAGATATCCGCACTACCGCCAGGACCGCCGGCGACCGGACCGCCGGTGTTGGTGTTGAGTAGCGTCGCGGTATTTGTCATACCCGTCACCCAGCTACCCAGGTTGCCGCCCTTGCGGCCCGTCAATGTGCCTAAGGTGCTATTGGTGTCGGTAGTGACGAATTGCAGCGTGTTGGTGGTCTGCTGACCGCCGCCGCCCATGACAGCCCACTGAATCGTGTTGCCGGCTTGCGAACCCAACGCAATCAGGCTGGCGAGATTCGTGGTTGAGCCGTACAGCGTTTGGCCGTTGGTCAAGTTGCCGGTAACGCCGGTCGCGCCATTCACTGTCACCGTGGTGTCGGCCGCAAAAGCGCCGATGACCGAGCCGCCGGAGATGACGTCGGCAAACAAAAAGACATCGCCGGGATTTGAACTTGAAGGAATCACGGCGCCGGCATGGGCCGTTACGTATCCCATGGCGAGCGCGCTGGCCACACCGATCTTAGCGAGAGTATTCATTAGCAAACTCCTAATAAAAGAATTGAAAGCAAGGTAATCATTCGCGCAGCGCGCTCCCCAATGAATCCCAGGTTGGTTTTTTTGGCGAACTCGATGCCTTGTCTGATCAACTGGGGCGCAGTTTGGGGACGGCAGATGGCAAGCGAGTGAGAGAATTGTGAACCTTTGCTCACAAAATGAACTTTAGAAAAGCGCGCTCGCGCCGATAACGGCAGCTTCTCGAATTTTGTGTAACGAATCGCCCGCGAACGTATGACACATGAATGACGCGCGTAGTCGAAATCGCCGATCCGCGTTGGTCACGGGATCTGTTGGCTGAAGTCCTTATATGATGGACTGCGCAGCGTCAATTGATCGCCCGAAAGCATTTTCAGTCCTTGGTTCGAACCGAAATGTTTTTGCGTGCCGGCGCCCAAGACAAACTGCGTCTGCGAGGTTTCTTGCGTGGCGATATTCACTTCAGTGGCCGTGATCGTGAGCGGCTCGCCGGATGAGTTGGAGATGATTCCTTCCTTCACTTGCCGGGAGACGTTGACAAGTTTGCCTTCGTCATTTTCCTCTGCCGTATAAGTCGCACGCTCGGAAAAGGCGAACACAATGGGCAGATCAGGTCCATCGTAATTGTCGGAAGGCGTTTCCTGCGCTCGATTGCCGGGAACCGGGGGTACGCTTGCGCGATCGACGGGTCCCGCGACCATCGGCGTCGGTATCAATGGTGCGACAGGCGCCCGGGGAAGCGGTGCGGCTGGACTCGTCGAAGGGATTGGCGCCGGCGCCGCGTTCTTTCCCGACCAATACAAGACGCCGCAAGCGACCGCGACCCCGATCAGCAGCGTCAATGTGATATGCAGGTCTTCGTGATTGGCCAACGCAGCAGGTCTCTCCGCTACGCGGCCGACATCACCGAGCGCGCCAGTGGTTTTGCCGCGATTTGCGGGGATCCCATGTCGATGTAGGTCAATTGATCGCCCAAGGCGTCGCGCAAATTCTCGAGCTCAGCCAATTGCGTACGCGCGCGCCGCCAGGCCGTCTCAGCGAGTTCCAGCACCTCACGCAATACTTCGCACTCGGCTTCCGCAACCCGAACGGCCGCGAGCGACGAAAACCAACGGCGCTCGAGAAGATTCGCCGCCGCATCCCGATCTGTGTAACCGTCGATCATGCGATCTCCTTGGAGACGTCCGTCCTAGCCGAGCAAACGGTCTTCGAGCCTCTCTATCTTTGCCATGATGTGCGCTTTCGCCCCTTCCGCGCGCTCGAGTCGCGTTTGCGCCTTGGCAATGGCCGTTAGGCTCGGCTTGGGTGTGGCGGCGAGTGCCTGCAGTTCCGCGCGAGCGGCGACCGTGGTTTCGTAAGCCTGGCGCCATTCCGTTTCGAGATGGCTCATCTGGGTATCCAGATCGAAATCGAGACTGCTCATGGGTTTTTCTCCGGGCCCAAAGTAGGAATGTCTCGATACTGCCCGGCCAACATGACGATTCGCGGACAGTGATGCGGCAAATTTGTTTAAAGAAAGGGCCGCGCCCGGCGGCCGAGTCATCGAGGGGGATCGATCAAATCGATTTTATTAGATGATCTGACACACCTGCACTTTGCGGCTGCGGGCGCGTACCAGCCAGGAACTGGCGGCCAACGCCCGGGCCTGAACCGGCGCTTTGGAGGCCGAACCAATCGCAACGGGTCCCGCCCCTCCGAGGCTGCTCGCCAAATTCTTCTGCAGCGTCAGCCAGGGCGAACTCCACAACACATTCACTTCGCTCATCATTGCTCCGGCGTTTAAGCGGCCTGGCCCACGGGCAGCGGCAGCGGTGCCGGCTGGGCTTGCTCGCGGACTTTCGGCCAATCGATCAGTCGCAGCTGTCCGCTCATGTCCTCGACCAGTGACGTGCAGCTTTCCACCCAATCGCCATCGTTGCAGTAGCGGATGCCGTCGATGTCGCGAATCTCGGCACGGTGAATGTGGCCGCAGACCACGGTGTCGACGCCGCGCTTGCGCGCAGCTTGCGCCACGGCCTCCTCGAAACTGCCGATGTATTGCACGGCGGTCTTGGCCTTCTGCTTGAGGTACATGGATAGCGACCAGTGCGGCAGATTGAGCTTGCGCCGGAACCAGTTGATATAGGGATTCGCGGCCAGCAGAATGTCGTAAATGTTGCTGCCGAGCTTGGCCAGCCAGGGGCTGCACTTCACGACACTGTCAAATTCATCGCCGTGCAGCACCAGCATACGCCGGCCGTCGGCGCCCTCGTGGATGTACTCGCGATGAATTTCGAGGTTGCCGAACACGGCTCCATCGAATTCGCGAAACACTTCGTCGTGATTTCCGGGGACGAAGATCACCTTGGTGCCGCGCTTTGCCTTGCCCAGGATGGTCCGCAGCACATTGTTGTGCGATTGCGGCCAGAACATGTTTTTTTGCATGCTCCACACATCGATGATGTCGCCGACCAAAATGAGCGTGTCGGTTTCAATGATGTGCAGGAAATCGAGCAGCCATTCGGCGCTGCAGCCTTTGAAACCCAGATGGATGTCTGAGATGAAGACTGTTCGCAATCTCATCGGCGAGTGGGCGTTACGCTCCTGCATCTCTCGTCCTCCAAGTGTCCTCCGACGCCCCTAAGATCGCGATTTGGTGTTACGAAAGGATTACTTCGGGAAGAAGATTTGCTTACAAACAAGGAACTTAGGCGTGGAACATCACGTGGAACAACAGAAAACGTGATCAGATGCTCATTCGGCATAGGCCGGCGGCGCAAACCGATAGCCGAAACCGCGCACGGTTTGGATATAGGCCTCGTAGCCTCGCTCGCTTAGGATTTTCCGCAGTCGCTGCACGTTGACATCGACCGTACGTTCATCGACATCGGTGTCGCCGCCCCAAACCTGACTTAACAGTTGCGTCCGGTTGAAGGTGCGGCCGGCGTGCGCCATCAAAAACTCCAGCAGCCGATATTCCACGCCGCGCAGATTGATCAAGTTGCCGCGAATCGTGACGCGATTGGTCGCTGCGTCCAGAACCAGCTCGTCGCAGCAAAGCGCCAAATGTTCGGCTTCGTGAGAATGAGAACGCAGCAACACGCAGACCCGCGCGACCACCTCACGCAATGAAAACGGCTTGGTGATGTAATCGTCGGCACCCAGATTCAGGCCGGTGACCACATGCTCTTCGCCCGACAGTTCCGACAAGATGATCAGTCGGATGGATTGCGGCGATTTGGCCTTGCGCAGCCGCTGAATCACCTCGAGCGCCGCAAAGCCGGGGACGTTCCAATCGATGATGAGCAGGTGAGGCGGCCGCTCGGCCACAGCGGTAACCGCCGCCGAACTATCGGTGATGGCGCGCACCATGAAACCTGCCTCGCCCAATTTCTGGCGGAGCGGCTCCACTGTTGCAACATCCCGATCGACGATCAGTATTTGTTTAGAAGTTTCTGTGGCGAGCATGACGCCACGCCATTAGAGGTAGCAAGCTTTACAATACGTTGACGGATTTGTGACCTTTGCGATGAATCGCTCTAGCGCTCCTGCGCCGAGACCCGGTGAGCCGCTCTAACAGAAACATAGGAATAGCCGCGCAATGCTTCCGGTCTGGGACGTGCGTTTGCCACCGCATCATTATCCGAAGCATTCCAGGCCGCGAGCAGCAGCCCGAGCGCCAACCAATTCAGCGAGGCTTCGCGCCGCGCCGACCAGAACGAACCGGTGGGATGTCTTGGACCTAAAGTTGTGATGGACATGGGCTGCTCTCCTCTTGGCGTGGGGTCAGTGTCTGAGGGAAAACGCCATTTTCTGAGGACGCGAATCGGGCGATCCGCGGGCCAATTCTGGCCAATCATGGCAATCGTCCTTAGCCGCCGAACCTAGGGCCCTGTTCGGCTATGATTCACTCATGAAAAAGCAGATTGCCATCGTCGAGGACGAGCCGGCTTTGCGGGAAAATTACGCCGCCGCCCTCGCCCGCCACGGCTATTCGATCAAGACCTACGGCAATCGCCGCACGGCCATGCAGGCTTTCAACGCGCGGCTGCCTGATCTTGCCATCATCGACATCTCGCTCGAGGACGAGGCCGAAGGCGGCTTCGATCTGTGCCGCGATCTGCGCGCGCTGTCGGCGGAATTGCCGATCATCTTTCTGACCGCCAGGGACAGCGAGCTGGATGCGGTGTCGGGACTGCGGTTGGGCGCGGATGACTTTCTCACCAAGGACGTCAGCCTGCCGCATTTGGCGGCTCGAGTCGCCGCCCTGTTCAGGCGCATCGATGCCCTCCGCCGCCCCGACAATGCCGCGGAGATCGTGCGTCGCGGGGCTTTATCGATCGACGGCGAGAAAATGCAAACCACCTGGAACGGCGCGCCGGTCACCCTGTCGCTGACGGAATTTTGGATCGTGCATGCCTTGGCGAAGAACCCCGGCCATGTGAAGAACCGCCAACAATTGATGGACGCCGCGAATGTCGTATTGGACGACAACACCATCACCTCGCATATCAAGCGCGTGCGGCGCAAGTTTCAGCAAGTCGACGCCGCTTTCGACGCCATTCAGACCGTGTACGGAATGGGTTATCGCTGGGTCGAGTGAGCATCCGACTTCAATTGTTGATCGTCGCGCTCACCACCCTGGTGTTGCCGTGGGCCGGTTGCCAATACGCTAAAGAACTCGAGACCGCGCTGCGCAGCTCGCAGGAGCAATCGCTGTTGGCGAGCGCCGCCACCATTGCCAACGCCCTATCCGCCCAACCGCAGCGCGTGTTCCACGATGCCGAGGACACTCAGCCATTTTCGGCGGGTGCCGGCGATCTGTATGTCTATCCTTTGGTGACACAACCGCTGCTCGATGGCTATCGGCAGGATTGGGATGTGCCGGCCGAACCGACCCCGCTGCCCACCACGACCGGGTATCGCGCACGCCTTCAGGCCGGCTCGACGGAAGGGTTCCTCTATCTGTTCATCGCAGTCGATGACTCGCATTTTGACGCAGAACCCAATGACGTGCGGCCGGACGTCGACCGCTTCGATCGGGTGAATCTCGTGCTGGATGGACCCAACGGACGCGAAACGTATTTCTTTGGAACGAATGCGCCGGGGCTGATTGCCGCGCAAAGCGTGGTCATAGGGGAGGATGGCGTCGATCGAGTGGTTGCGGAACCTCGAATTCAGGCTTTTTGGCTGCAGACTGCGGCCGGCTACCACCTGGAAGCCCGCATCCCCTTAAGCTTTGTCGGGCGGCATCTCTGGGTCGAGGCGCTCGATGGGCGCGGCAAGGGCCAGGCCGGGTTCGCGGCTGACAGCGCCGCGGGCGGCCGGCTATTTTTCGCGACGCCGGGACTCGACACCCTGCTCGAGACCTTCATCGGCGATGGCACCCGCGCAACGGTGATCGACGCCAATGCGCTGAAGCTCGGCAGCGCCGGCACGGTGATCTCGAAGAAGCGCGGCGAAGCGGAAGAATCAGAACCGATTTGGTATCGCTATTTTTTGGGCATCGACACCTCCGACATGCCGACTCTGCCCGTCTCTCCCGATCATTTGAGCGGCGAGAGCGTCAGCTCGGCGCTTCACGGCCGGGCGCATGCGCAATGGGTACTCGGCGGCAGCTACCGGGAAATGCGCTTGACCGCTGCGGCGCCTATTGTGATCGACGGTCACCTGCACGGCGCGGTGGTTCTGGAGCAGGCGGCGGATCAGCTATTGGCGCTGCGCGACCGCGCGCTGAGCCGCCTGTTCAATCTCACCCTGATCGCAACCGCGGCCGCGGTCATCATCATGTTCGTCTTTGCCACCTGGATCAGCTTGCGCATCGGCCGGTTGCGGGATGCCGCCGAATCGGCGGTGGGCAGCGATGGAAGAATTCAACTGACCATGCCGGAGTCCGCGAGCGCGGATGAGATCGGCGCGTTGTCGCGCGGCTTCGAGAGGCTGTTGGCGCGCTTGAATGAACATGCTCAGTATCTGCGAACCTTGGGCGGCAAGCTGTCTCATGAGCTGCGTACGCCACTGACCATCGTCCGTTCTTCGCTGGACAATCTTGAATCGGAGGGCCTGCGCGACGATCAGCTTCACTACATCACACGCGCTCGCGAGGGAACCCAGCGACTGCAATCGATCTTAAGTGCGCTGGGCGCGGCGGCACGGGTCGAGGAAAGCATCAAACAATCGGAGAGGGTGAATTTCGATCTGCGGGAATTATTGGTCTCCGCCGTCGCCGCTTATCGCGACGGCTTTCCGGGCACGCAGTTCGCGCTGCAAACGCCGGAGGATCCCTGCTTTGCGCGCGGCGCGCCGGATCTCATGGTTCAGTTGCTCGACAAGCTCATCGAGAATGCCGTTGATTTTTGCCCTAAGGAAGGCACGGTCACGGTGCGCCTGGAGCGCGTGCCCGAGAATTATTGTTTGCAAGTCGCCAATGACGGGCCGCTCATCCCCGAAGCCTTGATGGGCCGGCTGTTCGAATCCTTGTTCGAACAGCGCCAGGGCGGCGATGACAAGCCGCATTTCGGTTTAGGCTTGTACATCGTGCGGCTC
>Ga0209330_1000284_pt1 | contig 24235 bp, 17 predicted proteins | sample JacPinW_OM2H0_O3_FD_187969 | JGI IMG/M metagenome (GOLD analysis project Ga0209330, IMG submission 187969) | Forest soil microbial communities from Algoma, Ontario, Canada - Jack Pine, Ontario site 1_JW_OM2H0_O3 (SPAdes) (version 2) | ecosystem: Environmental > Terrestrial > Soil > Boreal...
TCCGTCTCTGACCGTGTTAGCTGGATCTGGTGGTACCACGGGCGGTCTGATGGGCACGGGAAATACCGCGACCGAGCGGCCTAACTTAGTTCCCGGAGTTTCGTGCTCAGGCTCGGGAAACCAGTGGATTAATCCCGCGATGTTCACGTTGGATCACTATCAGCTCGGAGCCGACCCAACATCACCGCGCGGGATTTGTTCAGGACCTGGGATTGCAGATACTGACTTTTCGGTGCGCAAGAACTTCAAAATCACCGAGAGAGTCAGAATGCAGTTCGAGCTCGATTTCTTCAATTTCTTCAACAAGACTCAATTCAACTCAATCGGGATGGATCTCTCTTTATCAAATAGCGGTACGACTTGCGGCGTAGGAGCAAGCTCAAACCCGCTTACGCCTTGGTGTGCTGGTTACGCCGACAACTCGATTTTCTGGAAGCAGAACTCGACTACATGGGCTTTGCCCAACAGCGCATGTTCTAGTCCCCCATGCACGCAGACGATTGTCGGACAGACGCAGAGTGCTTTCGGAAAAGTCGAAAACGATCGTGGACCGCGGCAAATTCAATACGGCCTGAAGGTCGATTTCTGATCTAAACGTCCTCTAACCTTTAGGGTGAGGCTTGACGAAAGTCATGCCTCACCCTTTATCCTGTCTTACGAATGGGCCCCCGCAGTTCCCTCTCGTGTTTGAGTAAACCGAGGCATCCACGATCGCGACCTGATCGTGTCCTCGCCCTTGCGGCGCTGTTCCTGTTTTTTCTTTCTGCCCTGGCTGCGCAGAGTTCGAAACCGAAGCCTTCGGTTTCCAAAGAAACACAACCACCAGACTTGCTTCAGCAGCACTACGATGCCGCGCGCACGTTTGCTGTCGGCGGCGACCAGGAGCATGCCGCATTAGAGTACAAGACCTTCCTGGCGGAGGCGCTCCGGCGTATCGCCAACGCGCGCACTCACGAGGGCAATCGCGCCGCCGCGGATTCGCTGTTCAAAGAAGCTTTAGCAGTTGCTCCGGAGAACCCGGAGATTCGACTGGACTATGCAGTACTGTGTCTCGACCAGGAGGACCCCGCAGAAGCAAAGTTGCAGGCAGAAGAGGCGCTGAAGCTGGCACCTGGCCTGATGCGGGCGCACTATCTGCTCGGGCGCATCCTCTACGAACAGGGAGACTATGCCGGCGCCAAGGCGCAGCTAGAGGCCGCCATTATTGATAACCCAACCTTTGAGGTTGGATATAACCTCGCGCTGACCTATCTGCACCTGAAGGACCTGAACCGAGTGCGTCTTTTGTTTGACGAGATGATCGTTGGTCTTGGAGACTCGGCGCAGATTCACCTCCAGTTCGGACACGCATACTGGCGCACAGGCTATCCCGACAGAGCGATCGAAGAGTTCAAGACGGCCTTGGCACGGAACCCGAAGGTCGCCCAGGCTCACTATTTTCTCGGACTCGCTTATCTCGAGCGCGACGAAGATAAGGGTTGGGATGAAGACGCGCAGGAACAGCGGGAAGAGATCAAGAACAATCCCGACGATTTCCGTGCCCACTACGAGTTGGGCAACATTGCCTTGAAGCAGCGCCGTGCCGAAGAAGCCGAACGCGAGCTGAAACGTGCCTCCGAACTCGCGCTGGAGAATCCCGACCCGCTGATCTATCTGGGCGAGCTCTATGCCGGCCTGGACCGCCCAGTCGAAGCTGAAGCTGCCATGCGGAAAGCTATAGCCCTGACGACGGATCCCGCGCGCGGAGGCTATCAGATTCACCGCGCTCACTACGTTCTGGGCCGGATCCTCATCCAGTCTGGACACCGCGAGGAAGGGACAAAAGAGCTAAAGCTTTCCGCCGAACTGCGCGAGCAGGCGCATCCGGAGCTCCAAAGAGACGGAAAGCCGCAAGATGCCCTTCCTCCATCCGCTAAGGAAAATCAAATACGTCCCTACCCCACGCCTGACCAGTCGGCGGAGAAACAAAAATTGGAGGCCTATCTCGATCAACTCAAGCCTGGGATCGCGGATGCTTACAACAATCTCGGCGTAACCGCAGCCGGCCAGAAGGATTTCGTGGCCGCCGAGAAATACTTCCGCAGTGCGGCAAAATGGAATCCATCTCTTCCGACTCTCGACCGCAACCTGGGTATGGCAGGCTTCTACGCCGGTCAGTATTCTGACGCCATCACCCCCCTGTGGCATCACCTGGAGCAGCACCCCGACGACATGCGGGCACGCGCCGCCCTGGGGCTCAGCTACTTCGAAGTTGAAAAGTATTCTGCGGTGCTCGAAACTCTGCGTCTCCTGAAACCTGAAGAGGTCAATACAGATCCGGGCTTGGCGCTGGCTTACGCGGTTTCGCTGGCGAAGACGGGAAAATATGACGAAGGCATGGCGCGGATGAGGTCCCTTGAGCAGGCGAACCCTGATGCCGCCGGCGTCCACGTAGCCCTTGGGGAAGCTTACGCAGACCAGAAACTCTATGGGACCGCGACTGAGGAATACCGTAAGGCGCTATCGCTCGATCCAAATCAGGCACGAACGCACTTCTTGCTGGGCCTTTCTTTAATGCACGAAGCGACCGAGGCCGATGCCGCGCAGGAATTTCGCGCCGCTCTCCGGCTGGACCCAAAGGATGCAACCGCGAAATATCATCTTGCTTACGCCCTGATCCAGATGCAGAAAAAAGACGAAGGCCAAACCTTGCTGCGTGAAGTAGTCTTGCAGAATCCCGCCTACGCCGACGCCTTTTACCAGTTAGGCAAACTACAACTGGAACAGGGTGATACCAAGACAGCCATTTCGAATCTGGAGATCAGCGCTAAGTTAAGTCCCGCCAGCGATTACACTCATTACCAGCTTGCGATGGCCTATCGTCATGATTCTCGCACCGAAGACGCCGAGCGAGAAATGCGGGTGTACGAAGCCATGAAAGAGCACCGCCGTGGAGATCATGAGCCTCCGCCATCAAATTAACCGGGCTCGGCTTCTACCGGTCGCGGCGCTTTCTCTGTGCTTGGCCTACTCCGCCTCTCCGCAAGTTCGAAAAGACGCCTCTGCAGACTCGCAGAAAAGCGGAGATTCGCTGGCCAAGGCGCGTACCCAGTTCGCTCGTGGAGACCTTGGGGGTGCGGAAACTTCTCTCTGGACTGTGCTCGCCACCAATCCTGATCAAGAACAGGCGCTGACCCTGCTGGGCACGATTCGCGGCCGCCAACAGCGTTACACCGAGTCCGAGGCCCTTTTCCGGCGAGTCTTGCAGCTCAATGCAAATTCCGGCATGGCACATCGCGGCTTGGGAAGCGCATTCGTGGCCGAGAATCATATCGATGACGCTATCGAGCAGTACAAAGCAGCCATGGACCTGGCTCCCGAAGACTTGCGATTAAAAGTGGATATCGCCCGCCTCTATGCCGGGCGTGGGCAATTTCCACAGGCGCTCGCATTGCTGCAGGCGATTCCCCAAAACCGCTTTCCCGCGGAAGCGATTCCGGTGAAGGCCGCCAGTATTCTCGCGCTGGGGAAAAGCGCAGACGTCTTGCCGCTGGTTGAGCAGGCCAGAGCTTTTCCGCTCGCCGAAATTGAGCTCGCCGAAGTCTTCCTTGACGCCAAGCTCCCCGATCAAGCCCTGCGGTGCTTGGCCTTCGCTGCCGAAAACCTAAAACGGCGGCCCGCACGATTCTATTACCTTCAGGGAAGGGCGCTCCAGGCTAAGGGGGAGCCGAGGCTCGCCCTGGTTGCCTTGCAGCAAGCGCTGGTGGCCGATCCCAAGTCGGCGGACACGCTCGTGGCCCTGGCGGAATTGTATGCTGTGCAGAACCACCATGGAGACGCGGTAAGTGCGCTTCAAAAAGCGCTCAGCCTCGCACCCGATAACGTCATTGTTCTGCGCCATCTCGTGGTGGAGGCGACAAAAACCGGAAAGGGACAGACCGCACTCGATGCAGCATCCGAGCTGGCGGCTAAGAGTCCCGACAATCCTGACGATCTCTATCTCGCGGGCGCAGCCATGCTCCAGGAAAATTCAGCCGCCGCGAGTACGGTTCTGGAAAAATATGTTGCCCTGCGGACCGACAATGCTAAGGCTTGGTTGGGATTGGGAATGGCGTATGTGCAGCAACAGAAGTATTCCGAGGCCCGCGGGCCTTTGGAGCATTCCTTGCATCTCGATCCTAAAATCGCCGAAGCGGAATACCAACTCGGTGTGGTGGCGAAGAATGAGGGCGGTTCAGCCGAGGCCATCCAGCATTTCCAGCGAGCGGTAACATTGCAACCACAACATGCCAAGGCATTGTGGAGTTTGGGCAATCTCTACTTGCAATCGGGAGATCTCGAGAAATCTCAGGAGGCTTTGCAGTCGGCAGAAGTCATTGATCCGAACAATCTTGAAACCGAATATGACCTGGGCCTGGTTCTGGGTAAGCTCGGCAAAACGGCCATGGCGCGAGAACATCTTGCAAGATTCCGCAAGCTGAAAGACGCTCAGCCCCCGGCAGCTCGCGATGCTCACTAATACTAATCCAGTCGGCGACGGTTTAGCTTCCGGGCAAGAGCTACTGTTTCCCGGCCGCGCCACTTGCGGCCCCGGTCGATGCCCCGGTAAAGCGGGTTTTCTCGATAATCCCTTTGTCTTCCACGATGGTGTAAATAAAATCAGCAGCCAGCTCTTGGTAGGTTTCTTTCTTCCCACTTGGCCAAAAAACCTCAGCCGTGATAGTTTTTTCCGTCCCCAGACCAAAATGCAATCGCAGATCGTTCTGCGAGCAATAGCTCGCGCCGCCCCTCACTTCGCTGAACTGGCGAAGGTTGCCTGCCGTAACCGTCACCCGAGCGCCGATTGCGGCTTTGTTGCTCCTGGTCCCGACCAGACGAAACAGCACTGCATGATTCTGATTTTGCGTGCGATTGATCAGCAGCGTGGGAGGCTGCCCAACATTCAGGAGTAAAACATCCACCTTGCCGTCGTTATTCACGTCTCCGAACGCCGCACCCCGGCGCGACGCCGGCGGCAATTTGTCCAGTCCAGAAAGAGCACTGATGTCTTCAAACGTTCGATTGCGATTGTTGCGGAAAAGTTGCACGGGCTGGCGGTAGGGCGAGCTCCCCTTCACATTATCAAACTGCGGAAAAATGTGGCCATTGGCGACAAGGATATCGAGCCAGCCGTCGTTGTCCACATCTACGAATCCGGCGCCCCACCCCACGAAAGGGACACTGGGACGAGCGATTCCCGCGGGCCATCCTACATCGGGAAATCCGCGCTCGCCCTGATTCCAGTAAAGCGCGTTCCCCTCCCCATAAAAGTTGGTCACGAGAATGTCGAGACGTCCATCGTGATCGAAGTCGCCAAAATCTACCCCCATTGCGCCTCGCACTTGACCCTCCAAACTCAGAGCCGATCCCGAAAATAGGCCAACCTCTTCAAAGCTACCATCGTGTTTATTGTGATACAGATAGTTGGGCCCGCCATCATTGGTGACGTAGAGATCGGGCCAGCCGTCATTGTCGTAATCCGCCCAAATTCCCTGCATGCCGAGATAGGTCCCAGGATCGTTGACGCCCGCCTTTTTCGAAACCTCCTCAAAGTTTCCGTTCCCCCGATTGCGGAACAGCAAGTCCGATTCCCCGGTGTGACCACGCCTGGCACATTCCATGGAGACACCCGAGAAATCGCAAAGCTTGTCGATGTCCTCCGGCTTGGGCAGCTTGCTCAGGTCCACACTCAGGTAGCGAGGCACAAACAGGTCTACATAGCCATCCCGGTCGTAGTCTCCCCAGGCCGCACCGGTGCTGTATCCTCCGGCCCGCAAGCCAGCCTTCTCCGTCACGTCTTCGAATTTGCAGTTGCCTAGATTGCGGTAAAGCACGTTACCGCCATATCCCGTAACGTAGAGGTCCTGCCATCCGTCGTTATCGAAGTCTGCAACCGCCACTGCCATTCCCCAGCCCTTTCGAGTCAGGCCGGCCGCCAGCGTGATATCGCTGAAATGTAAGTCCCCATCCTGATGGTAGAGCGTCACCATGGGATCGCCGCCGTTGCGATAGTGCTCCATGGTCGAACTGTTGACCATGACGATGTCCAGATTCCCATCGTTGTCACAGTCGATGAAGCCCACGCCGCCGCTGGTGGATTCGACAATATAGTGTTGGGCAGGCTCTGCGATGTGCGAAACCGTAAGACCAGCCTGCCGGGAGACGTCTTCAAACCGGGGAGGGGACGGAGCTTGTGCAACACAACACAGTGGGGAAGACAAGAGGATACACAGTGACAGGATCCGCATAAAGCCCCATGATTGTAACACCGCAGAATTCGCGCCAAGATCGAGGTCGGCTTGTGCCTCCTGATACCGTCGAGTATCTTTGAATTGGAATTCTGAATTGAAATTATGAATTGGAATTCCGGATCGCAATTCTCAGAGTATGCGCATAAATCGCCCGGGCGGCCGTTTTATTTGGCAGGTTTTTGTTGCGTGTCTTCTTATTTCTTTCGCCACGCGAGCCCAGAGTCCCCAAACCATTGCGGATCAGTTCAGCACCGCTGAACGACTCAAGAAACACGGCTGGTGGCCTACCAAGGGCGATGCGCCCAAAGACGAATATGTTGGAGCAGCCGCCTGTGCTCGATGCCATTCCGAAGTGGCTGGGTCTCAGAAAACCACCAACATGGCGCGCACCGCAATGGCCCCCGCCGACTCCGAGGTGTTGCGCTGGCGCGAAACCGCGGCTTTTTCGCAAGCGCCCTACACCTACCAGATGACGCGCACCACGCGGGGCGAAGTTTACACAACCATCGACGGGCAACAGATGATTTCTGAGCCCGTAACCTGGGCATTTGGCACGGGCAATCACGGACAGAGCTATCTATTTGAGCACTTGGGATCTCTCTACGAAACTCGTCTGACTTACTATCAGTCATCGCAATCCTTCGGTCTTACACCGAACCACCCAAGTTCCCCTGCCGAATCTCTGGAAAAAGCAATTGGCCGAAAGATCTCCGGCGCTGAAGCGCAGAAATGCTTCGGCTGTCACACGACCGCTTCCACTCTCAGCGGAGTTTTTTCCCCAACTAAGGCGGTACCCGGCGTTACCTGCGAGGTTTGTCACGGGCCGGGAGCAGCCCATGCCGCAGCCGAAAAAAATGGCTTTAGAGACGAGGGTGCAGGGTTAGTCCTGAATCCCGCTAGACTCTCGCCTGGAGACTTAGTGGATTTCTGCGGCGCATGTCACCGAACATGGTGGGATGTGAATCAGGACGGCTTCACCGGGATCGCAACCCTGCGCTTTCCTGCATACCGTCTAGAAAAAAGCCGATGCTGGGGCAAGGGAGAGGCTCGCATCACCTGTATCGCATGTCACGACCCCCACCGGGCGCTGGCAAAGGAGTCGGCTTCCTACGACCAGCAATGTTTAAGTTGCCACCAAGTCACTGGTGCGCAACCAAAGGCCGACCATCCCGGCACGGCATGCACCGTCAGCACCAAAGATTGTGTTACCTGCCACATGCCCAAGTACGAGACCCCGGAGATGCACACCAAGTTTACCGACCATTTGATCCGTATCGTCAAGAAAGGCGCGCCCATTCCCGACTGACTGGTTGCTTCTTACGGCTTGTCCCCCACCTCAAATGGGGTTTTCTGCTGCACGCCGGTGCCTTCCGTAATCGTGTAGATGAAATCGGATGCGAGGTCCTTGTAAATCTCTTTCTTGCCACTCGGCCATGAGACTTCCACCGTGTCCATCGTCGTTCCTTTTCCCAGCCCGAAATGGAGGCGGAGATCGTTCTGCGACAGATAACTGGTGCCGCTGCGCACTTCGGTGAACTGCACAACTCCGCCGGCGGTGACCGAAACCCGCGCGCCGATAGCTGCCTTGTTACTCTTAGTTCCGATCAGTTTGAAGAGCACAGCATGATTGGAGGTTTGGGTCCGGTTGAGAAGCAGCGTGGGAGGCTGACCAACGTTCAGCATCAGGATGTCAATCCTGCCGTCGTTGTTAAGGTCCCCGAATGCGGCTCCGCGGCGGGAGGCGGGCGGTAGTTTGTCGAGTCCAGAGAGCGCGGTGATGTCTTCGAATGTGCGGTCGCGATTGTTGCGATACAGAATCACCGGCTGCTTGTAGCCCGCGGCACCTTTTATGTAATCCATTTGGGGATAGACGTGGCCGTTCACTTCAAAAATATCGAGCCAGCCGTCATTGACGAAATCGACAAAGCCAGCGCCCCACCCCACCAGCGGAGTCGTGGCTTTGGCGATGCCAGCCTTCCATCCAATGTCGATAAACCCCTGTTCGCCTTGATTCCAGTAAAGCGCATCCGGCTCGTTCACAAAATTCGTGACAAAAATATCCAGCCGGCCATCATGGTCAAAATCCCCGAAGTCAACGCCCATCGAGCCTTGCTCCTTGCCGTCGAGGCTCAGCGCCGTGCCCGACAAGAGTCCAACGTCCTCGAAGGTTCCGTCGTGCTTGTTATGGTAAAGATAGTTGGGTTTGCCATCGTTGGGTACATAGAGGTCGGGCCAGCCGTCGTTGTCATAGTCGGCCCAAACCGCCTGCATGCCAAAGTAGTGATCCGGATCGTCCACCCCGGCCTTTTTCGACACATCCTCGAAGGTTCCGTCGCCGCGATTGCGGAATAAGAAATCAGACTCGCCGGGTAGTCCCCCGGGCCCGCACTGCACCATGACCCCGCGATAGCGGCAAAACTTATCGTCACTGCCAAATTCGGGCAGGTTGTTCATATCCACGTGTACGTACCGGGGCACAAATAGATCCACGAGTCCGTCGCGATCATAGTCAGCCCACGCCGCCCCGGTGCTGAATCCACCCACGCGCAGACCGGCCTTATCGGTTACATCCTCGAACTTGCAGTTTCCCAGATTACGGTAAAGCGCGTTTCCACCATACCCCGTGACGTAAATGTCCTGCCATCCGTCGTTGTCAAAATCCATGACGGATACCCCCATGCCCCATCCCTTCCGCGTGAGGCCGGCAGCTTGCGTGATGTCGGTGAATTTTAGATCGGCATCCTGGTGATAGAGCGTAATCATCAGGTCACCACCTTTGCGATATCTGTCTACGGAGGACCCATTGATCGTAAGAATGTCTAGCTTGCCGTCATTATCGCAATCGATGAAGCCCACGCCGCCGCTCATCGACTCGACGATGTAGCGCTTTTCCGGCGTAGAGTTGTGGGGAACGGTTAGACCCGCTCGCTTGGTAATGTCCTCAAACTGCGGAATAGGCCGGGCTGCAGGAAGGGTCTGGGCCAGGAGGGCAACGGGCAGAAACATCCCGAGAATAACACTGAACCGAGTGCCCATGAGAACCCCTGGATTTTAACATGATGGAAGAGCGGCGCTTGGGCCGCTTGCAGCCGCCTTCGACGCCGTTTGAATAAGGATTTTCGGCGCCCCGGCGACTTATTGGGATTTCCTCGAAAGGCCTGGCTTTCCTTTTTCGGGCACGGTTACAGAGGCCTGGACGCTGCCGATTTTGTGACTGCCGCGATCCAAGACTCCGAGCCGCAATGTATAAGTCCCGGGCTTCAATTCCATTTCCTGATGGAAGGGCAAACCCGTGCGCATTACTTGCTGGTAGGGTTCGGCGCGGAGAGTCGTGTCCATGCCGCCCGCGACCCGGCCAACTTGTTTGAAGTCCTTATCCCAGGCAGTGGCCACGAAATCGATCGACGCCTGCTTGCGCTGGTCGGCGCTATCCGTGAAATTGATGTCATGAGCATCGACAGCGTAGTCGATGCGAACGGTTTCATGCGCGGCGTCGGGAGGCAACACCTGTACCTTAAGCAACAGCCCGGTAAACTCCGGCACGGTGGGCTGCATGGCGGCCGTCATAACCGCCGCCGCCCTGGCTGTGGACAACTCTCTTCCCTCGAGAGCGTAATAGCCCCGGCGATAGATTAAGTCTGTGCCCGGAAGCGCGGCCTTGACTTCGATCTTTCGGTACTTGCCGGTCCAATCGCGATTGCTCGGAGCGTAGGCCAGCGTGTAGTAGGAGGAGCCCTGTTCCACACTACGAGACATGGCATTGTTGAGATCATTGGTTCCGTAGAAGGCGCGCCCACCGGTCTCCCGCGCGACATCGGCCATGGCTTCATGCGCGTCCCAGATCGCTGTCGTCTGCCGTGTATAAGTCGAGCTGACCTCGTTCCGTAGGTCAACCGTTCCCAGAGAGGCGGTCTGTGTGCTGATGTCGATTCCGGTTCCCAGGCTTATCTGCCCGCGAACGTCAATGGGATAAACCGCCATACGTGCGGCCGCGAGCAGCGCGGCGGTCTGCTGCACCGGGGGCGCTTCAGCCTGAAGATTGCGAAGCTGACGGTTCGTCTCAAGTCCCACATTTTCCACGATGCCGGCCTGATTGTAGGGGTTTAGGTCGGGTCCAAAGGTGACCGGGAATTCCGCGGAGAGCCATATCAGATTCTTTCTCCCCGGATAGCCGGCGACGGATTGCGCCAGAGCGTCAAGTGCCTGGAGCGTTAGATCCATGCGCTCTAATTTCTGAAACGAATCCTGTGCCGCCAAGGCTTCGCGGATGGCCTGGCCGACGGGCGCCACCGGCATGGAAGGGGAAGAGCCGGTCGGTCCCGTCGACGACGGACCAGCATTATTCTCGAGGGCTGTAGCACCATTTTCCTCTTGCTGCCACTGCGCTTCCGGACTGGTGAAAGGAGACTGGTATCCCAGCAACGACTTTGCCGCCGCCACCAGCGCGCCGGAGTCGCTCGAGAATCCTTGAATCATTTTCAGTTTCGTAGTGAGCACGAACAACGCAACTGGCCGATTTTGGGGCAGATCTTTCAGAAACTGAATCATCTGCTTGCGCGCGTAAGCCTGGTCTATCCCACTGGTGTTCAGCATATCCATCAAAACCACAGTGACAGGTTGGTCGCTGTCCTGCTTGATGAACGTGAAGTTCGTATATTGATGCGGCGGAAGTTCAAGCGGTGGTAGAGGTTTGGAGGGAGTTGGAGGAGCCAGATGCACCCCGAACGCCGAAATTTTCTGCGGTTGCTTATCCTCGAAAACTGTAAAGTCACCGGCTTTCAAGCCGGGCACGAATTTTCCGTCGTGGTCAGTCACAATTACGTCGAGCAGCACCAGTCGCGAAGTGGCGTGGATTACCGGAGCTGAGTTCGATTGACCGGGGGAATCGTTCTTAGTCGGGGAGGCATTGTGGGAGTCTTGTGGGTCTGAAGGAATTGAAAAACTCAGCACGACGACCGAAATCAGCGACAGCCCGCAAATCCCGATTCGTCTTTTCATGTTTCCTCGGGCAAGACTTAAGACCGTGCGGACGGTAATCTAGGGACGAACGGCCTGCACGCCGCCGATTGTAGCATTGCCCACTTCGGGCCGCACGGGCGAAGCAGCGGCTTCCGGCGCAGGGAGCGGAACCTTGGACTTGATGCCTTGCCCCTCCACAACGGCATAGATGAAGTCGCCTGGGACATTCTTGAAAACCTCGCTTTGCCCGCTCGGCCAGCGTATGGTCACCTCGTCCATGACGCTGTTGCTTCCCAGGCCAAAATGTTGGCGAAGATCATTTTGTGATAAATAACTGCTGCCGCCCTTCACTTCGCTGAACTGTGTAAGACTGCCGGTCCGCACAGTGACGCGCGCGCCAATCGCAAGCCGGTTGCTCCTGGTTCCCAGCAGCTTGAACAGCACGCGATGGTTGCCGTTCTGGCAGTGATTCAGCAGCAGCGACGGTGGCTGACCCCAGTTCAGAGTGACAATGTCCACACAGCCATCATTGTTGATGTCTCCAAACGCCGCCCCCCGCCTCGACTGCAGAGCAGCACTGTTGAGCCCCGCGGCCGATGCAACTTCATCAAAGGTTCCATCCCGATTGTTTCGAAACAGCAGCATGGGCTGGCGGAAATGGGCCGCATCAGGAATTGTATCCACCTGTGGATAGACGTGGCCATTGGCCACGAAGATATCCAGCCAGCCGTCATTATCCATGTCGAAGAAGCCTGTGCCCCAGCCCACATAAGGATGGCTCGGTTGCGCAATGTGAGAGTTCCAGCTCACGTCCTCGAAGCCGTTCTTTCCTTTGTTGTGGTATAAAGTGTCCGACTGATCCACGAATTCCGTCACAAAGATGTCCAGAAGTCCGTCGTGGTTGTAGTCTCCCATGTCAACGCCCATGGAACCGAGTTCCTGGCCGTCTCCGCTAAGGTCAGCGCCGAGCATCAGACCGACTTCCTCAAATGTTCCGTTGCCCTTGTTGCGAAAAAGATAATTAGGTCCGGCGTCGTCGGCTACATACAAGTCCGGCCAACCGTCGTTGTCATAGTCAGCCCACTCAACCCCCATGCCGTAGTAGTGGTGAGCATTGTCTACTCCCGCCTTCTTCGAGACTTCTTCAAATTTGCCATCCCCGCGATTGTGGAACAGCAGGTCGGTTTCTCCCTGCAGACCCCAAGGCCCACATTGCACCAGCACCCCACGAAAGCGGCAGAACTTTTCGTTGCTGCCTAACTCCGGGAGCTTATTCATGTCAACGTGGACATAGCGGGATACAAATAGATCCACGTTGCCGTCACGGTCGTAGTCTCCCCAGGCCGCCCCCAGGCTCAACTCTCCGCCGCCAACCCCCGCCTTTTCGGTCACGTCTTCGAACTTGCAGTTCCCCAGGTTGTGGTAGAGAACATTTCCTCCGTACCCGGTAACGTAGATGTCGGGAAGACCGTCGTTGTCGTAGTCCGCAACGGCCACTCCCATACCCCAGCCCCGGCGCGTGAGTCCAGCCGGTATTGTGATGTCGGTGAACTTGAGGTCGGCGTCCTGATGGTAAAGCGTGATCATCGGATCACCACCCTGTTGACGGTAGCGCTCGACGTTTGAACCGTTGACTGTGATGATGTCCAGTTTGCCATCGTTATCACAGTCAATCAGGCCGACACCGCCGCTCACCGATTCGATGATGTACCTTGCGGCCGGCGAAGAAATGTGGGAGACGGTCAAACCAGCTTGACTGCCGATGTCTTCGAAATGTGGAACCGCGATGGCCGTCGAACTCTGTCTCCGGGGAGAGGCAGAATTTGGCCGGGCTGGCCCCGTCTGGGCCAACCCAGCCGCGCACAACAGACTGCAGATAAGAAATAAACGCATTGCACGAAGAATACAGCAATCAAGTCCTGAAGTTCACGGTGATGCATTTTCTCGCGTGTCCCAGTTGAACTGGTTTGACGGCTGGGCTTATGGATTCAGTAAAAGTCTGGCAGGAAGCCGTTGTCGTATTCCCGGTCCATGGTTATGATGTGGGGCACGATCTTCTCGTGAAAGGGTCGGAATGGAGTCCGCGCATTCCCCTCGCAGTTTTGTTTCCGCGCGAGGAAATCGGCGCAGGTTGCGGGCTCTCGCCTTAGTTTGTTTGTTGTTCCCTGCCGCCTGCGCCGCGCAAAGCTGGACGCTCGCCTGGAGTGACGAGTTCGACGTCGCCGCCGGCAGCCCCATAAACAGCAGCAACTGGCAGTACGACACTGGGATCCTGAAGGTCAACAATGAAGTGGAGTACTACTGCGCGCCAGCGAGCAGCACGCCGCCCTGCGTTTCCGCCGCGCCGAATGCCTACATTGATGGCAATGGGCACCTCGTCATTCAGGCCATCAGGATCAATTCCAGCGTGACGCCATACAGCGGCAGTTGGACCTCCGCTCGCCTCAACACGGGGAGGAATCTGCGGAACTTTCAATTTGGCCGGCTGGAATCGAGCATTTCTCTTCCCGTCGGGGCAGGACTTTGGCCCGCCTTCTGGGCGCTTGGCAATAACATTGGCGGCATAGGCTGGCCGGCCTCAGGCGAAATGGACTTCATGGAGAATGTTCCGGCCTCAGGCGGACTGGGACCAAATGCCTTCCGGTCAACCATCCATGGCGGGAATTCGTCGAGCAGCTGCTATTGTGGCGGAAACGGTCTGGGGCAGTCGTACACGTTTCCCATCAAGGATCACAGCCGCCCCACTGTCGCTGGCTTCCACAGTTATGGCGCAATTTGGTCGACAAACATGGTGCAGTTCTACGTTGACGATCCCAGGAATGTCTTCTTGGTTCGCACCGTCAATGACCTTCCCGCAGGTTTTAGCTGGGACTTCAATCGTCCATTCTTTCTGTTGCTGAATCTCGCCGTGGGCGGGACTGGCAGTTGGCCAGGGCCGGCAGACGGCAACACGCCCAATCCTGCCGTTATGACGGTGGACTATGTTCGCTGGTATAAGCCGTCGGCGGTGGCAGGACCAACCATGAGCGCTGCCCCTATCAGCGTGAAGTCTGGCGGCGCAGGTAGCGCCACGCTCAGTGTGAATTCGACGAGTGGCACTGGGCGCGTCTATCTCTCCTGTACCACCACGGCTCCCAAGGCGACCTGCTCGATCAACTCTGGCGATGTCCTGAATACCTATACCGTAGACTTCAGCAAGACCGGCCATGGCTCCGCTACCGTAAAGCTGACTACCATCGCCAACCCGCCGGGATTGCCTAAAGGCGGAAGGCGCAACGCAACCCGTCCGGGCAATTATTCCGTCACAGTCAGTTCCTACACCGTCAGCAATACAAGCGGGAATCCTGATTCTGTGCTAAGCATTCCCCTGACGGTCAATTAAAACGCTTCAGCCGTGCAGCCCACGAAGTGTTCGACAGAACGCATGCTTTGTTAGGGTTGCACTCGGCTGAGCGTTGCCGAGTCAGCGGCCGGCGCCGCCAGCAAGTCATAGAGCGGCTGCGCCGGTCTAATCTCCGGATTCTCTTTGCTCACAGATATGGCCAAAACGCGAATCTTTTGGTTGTCGGGCAATTGAATGCTCTTGGCGCCGGCGGGAAGATCGATCGGGTACGCGAACAAATACGAGTACCGGTAAGCCACGTTCTGTCCCGCGGTGTTGTGATGGTGCGAGCAATACCACGCCAGCTCGGCGCGCTTGATGTAGCCCGGCTTGATGGCAGTCATCTCGCCATAATCGTCGTGCGAAGTATCTTTCGAACTCCACTGCCGGTCGTCCCACTGGCCGATGAATCCGCCCCAGTCTTGGATATTCAGTTCTACTTTCTTGCCATCGACTTCGAATGTCGCTTTCTGATCGCCATCCGCCGAAGCTGCTAATACGTATGCCCGGTTATATTGGCCCGATGGCAGATCAATAATCTGCCCCTTGGCTACAGCTGCGTTGGGCGCGCCCGTTTTGGCTGGGGCGAGTTGGAATTGCACATCGTTGAACCTGATCCGCTCCGGCAGCATCTCTGCAGGCAGCGCGTTTCCCTCGCTGTCAAACCCTCCCACTGAGCGTGTCCCGTCATTACTCGCAGTGGCGAGATCATATTTCAACGGGACCGGCAGCGATTGCACCACCGGTACTTTGGTTGACCCTTTCGCTAGCTTCACTGCGAAGGTGCGCGGCTGATAAGCTGAGAACGAAGTAACCAGGGCGCCACCGTTCACCCTGGCCGTTCCCACCGGCTGCTCCTGCCCATTGACTTCACGTGCGGCGACGATCGGTGCTCGAAAGGCCACACGGACATCTACCTGCGGTTTACCATCCAGTTCCACCAGTCGCACGATGATCTCGTCGCTCAGCTCCGCTTTCTTCAGCGCCAGAACTCGAATTCGCGGATTGCTGACCTGCAGTAAAGAAAATTCCCGTCCTAGCGCGCCTGCATGTTGTGAAGTTTCGAAGGCAATCATCAGATCGTTCAACCGCTGCGCTTGCCAGTCGGTCCCGCTGTCGCGCCAGCCCGCCTTATGCCCGGCGATTCCGTAAACGAATTCGTGATGTCCAATATCCTGGGTGCCTTGGTCCGCATAACCTCCGCGAGTTCCGGGGGTTCGGATCAGCGTCAATCGAATGGTATGATCGTTCGGCTTGTCCGATCCATTCTTGCAATCGGTCAAGATCGTTGCGCCGAATTCGCCGCTCGCGTCGGTTAAATCAATCCACTGATGTGTGGGCACTTCGAACTTCTTCGGCTCCGCACTCGGTCGCTCGATCGTGCCGATATCCCAGTTGTAAGTGGCCATCTCGTTTGAAACCGTCAGCGGAAACGTCGCCTTCAGATTCGACTCTCTGGTCTTCCAATCAATCACGTCTTTAAACTCAACGCGCTGTCCCGCATCGCCCGCCGATAGGCTGATGGTCTGTACAAACTTGGAGCCCGCAGCCTCTCGCGAAACTTCCACGGCCACACGCGCCGGGCCCCTTTCCACCACCCGAATCTTCGCCGGACCGCCGGCATACGCTTTCGGTGCAGCCTGCTCCTGATCCCAGTCCATGTTCCACGCCGGCCAGTGCTCCGGGTTGTCGTAGGAAATCGCCAGCCGGGCGGGAGCGCTCAGTAACTGCTTGCCTAGCGACTTGTCGAAGATGCTGGCGACATCACCATCGGCGTTCAACTTGACCCGGTAATACTGGTTCTCGAGTGAATTCTCCGAGACTTTCAGACCGTACTGGTCGGCCGGTCCTGACCCCGGCTGCACGTCGTAAACCGCGTAGCCGACCGATGGCGCTTTAGCGACGAAGACCACTTTGTCATTCGAAATCTGCGCGGGAACGTCTTTCCCATCCGGACCGGTCACATGCACAGACTTCGGTTCGCCCCCGCGGAAGCTCACGCTCGCCTCCACCAAATCTTCGCGCGCGATGTTCAATGGATTGAAGACAACGATGGGGGTGCCCTTGGTCTCGGTGTTGAGGGCCGCCGCAACGCCCTCGGTAGCGTTTGAGAGCACGCCGGCAAACTGATTCATCGCGATCACATCGTCATTCCAGGCGAACTCGTACGCCTTGGGCGTGGCCGTGCCGGCAGCGAGGTCGTGAAAGTGCCCGCCCATTACCAGCGTCCACGCATCATTCAGCCGCTCGAGCGGATAGGGCCGCGCTCCCAGCCATTCCGCGGTGATGGAGGCTTTCTCGGCGGCATCGGCCAGCAATTCTTCCTTCCGAAGCCAGCGCTTCTGATATGCCTGCGAGGTCAGCGAACCAGCTGAGTGATTGGTAAGCTCCATTTCTCCGGTATAGCGCGGTAGTTCAGCGGCCTGGTCGGGCGTGATATCGAGAAACATCTGCTCGGCATTCGCGGAGATCACATGCACTGGCCCATCGCCGACTTTCACCGGCGGCCCCTGCGCATGCGAGAGACGAGAAAAGAGCGGATCCGGGCCGGAAGGGAAACTTGCCGCGCCTTCAGTCACGATGGCTTCGAGCCGCTTTACTGAGTCTTCGTCCGGGGTTCCCCCGATATCGCCCGTGCCGAAATAATGGTAGTCGGTCAATACACCGGTGACCTTCCCATTCAGCTCAACCCGTGCCGCCCAGTCCCCCTGATGTCGATTCAGTTCGCGATCCTGCTCGGCCCTGGAGAATGCCCTCTGCTGATTGCGATAGTCGAGGAACTCCTCGATCTCTTTCACATCCAGGGTTTGTTCACTTTCCTCAGCCTTCTGAACTTTCTGTTGTAGCGGCTGCAGCCTCTGGTTAAGGTCTTCAAGAGCCGCATTGGGCGGGACGGGCGGCCATGGCTTGCTAAGATCGCTGTAAATTCCTCCGCTGTAATCGCCCGGATTCAGTCCGGTCAGCACACTTTCGCCATCCGGGCCAACCCACACGCCGACATTGAACGGCGTCCCCTCCGGCGTTTTTTCGAGCGACTCCACGCCCCCGCCCGGCGCCGACGATCCCCATACCAGCTTCTGGGTGGAGAATCCCTTCACTCCGGAGTGCGCGAGAATTGTCGGCAATGACGCCGGAAATCCGAAGCAGTCGGGCAGCATGTACTCCGCGCTGGCCTTCCCGAGCTCTTTGCGAAACCAGTTATTTCCGTACAGAATTTGCCGAATGATCGTTTCGGCGCTGGGCGTGTTCACGTCGCCCTCTTCCATGGAAGAGCCCGCCGGGAACCAACGTCCCTGATCGACATATTTCTTCACTCCTGCGAAATCGCCGGGAAAATATTCCTTCATGAAGCGGTAGCGGTTCGCGCCGCTGAAGTTAAAAATGTAGTGCGGATATTTCTCAAAAAGTTTGAAATTATTCTCCATGGTTTTGCGAATGTATTCGTCGATCACCTGGGGATATTCCCACCGCCATTCCGTATCCAGGTGGGCATAGCCAACCACATAAAGCGTCGGCTGCTTGCTCAAATCGGTTTTTTCTGCAGTTTGTGCCCGGGCTGCGCTTAGCCATCCCACACCAGCCAATACCACCGCTATCAGGTTGAAAATTGTTCGCATCGCATCTCTCAGGATATTTAGATTTCCAGGGCGGTTGCCGGCCCGTCGAATTCGAAAGCAACAACTATTTGCGCATAACGTGGTTATGCGAAATTTGGCCTCAGGGGATAATCGATGATGATGGCCCTCCCGTCAGTGAGGGCCTTGACCGAGTGAGGGACGTTTCCTGGCACAATCGCGACGACACCTGCTCGGGCGATCTGCGCCACGCCGTCGATGGTTACCTCGAGCTCGCCTTCGGTCACTTCATAGACTTCTTCTTGAGGATGGAAGTGCTCGTGAATGGACGAGCCGCGTATGAAGTCATAGTGCGCGAATGTCATGCTCGGCGAGTGGAAATAGCGTCCGTACCAGCCGGGCAGGCGTTCAATCACATCGAGCGTGCGCGTATCGATGAAGGGCATAGACCTCCTGCGCTTTCACAGAAGAGTTTACACGCCTCTCGAGAAATTACGGCAGCGTTTGCACCTCCACCGAAAGCACGGCCGGAAGGTCACGAACAATGGGAGCCCAATTATCTCCAGCATCGGCCGAAGCGTAGACCTGTCCACCGCTGGTGCCGAAATACACGCCGCACTCGTCCAGCGAATCGATGGCCATGGCGTCGCGCAGCACGTTCACGTAGCAGTTGCTTTGCGGCAAACCTTTGGTGAGCGCCTCCCACTCGTTTCCTCCGGTGCGGCTGCGGAACACGCGCAGCTTCCCATCGGGAACAAAGTGTTCCGAGTCGCTCTTGATGGGCACGACGTAAATCGTCTCAGGCTCGTGCGCGTGAACGTCAATCACGAAACCGAAATCTGTGGGAAGGTTCCCGCTGATCTTCTGCCAGGAATCGCCGGCGTCATTGCTCCGCATCACATCCCAGTGCTTCTGCATAAAAAGTATGCCAGGACGCGATGGGTTCATGGCGACGTGGTGAACACAGTGCCCGACCTCAGCCGTCGGGTTGGGAATGTATTTGGAATACAGACCACGGTTGATTGGCTTCCAGCTTTTGCCACCGTCGTCGGTACGAAATGCTCCCGCCGCAGAAATCGCAATGTAGATGCGCTGAGGATTGCTGGGATCGAGAATGATCGTGTGCAAACACATACCACCGGCGCCCGGTTGCCACTTTGGACCGGTGCCATGGCCGCGCAGTCCGGCGAGTTCGGTCCAGTTCTGTCCGCCATCAGTCGAGCGGAACAGGGCGGCGTCTTCCACGCCTGCGTAAACCGTATCGGGGTCCTGGAGCGATGGCTCCAAATGCCACACGCGCTTGAACTCCCAGGGATGCTGCGTCCCGTCATACCACTGATGAGTGGTCAGCGGCTTGCCGCTTTCATCCGACGCGTCGTAGACGAACTTGTTGCTTGCTGGCTGCGGGGGACCGGGGGCGGGCGCTTCACCCGCTGGTGTTCCAGGCTGATGCCAGGTTTTGCCCCCGTCATCGGAGCGCTGAATGATCTGCCCAAACCAGCCGCTGGACTGCGACGCATACAGCCGGTTAGGATCCGCCGGCGATCCCTTCACGTGATACATTTCCCAGCCGGCAAAATGCGGACCGCTGATGTCCCATTTATCGCGCTTGCCGTCCGAGGTCAGAACGAACGCACCCTTGCGTGTCCCTACCAGAACTCGTACGCTGCTCATTCCGTCTTCCTCCTTCATTCCATTGCGCATCAAATCCTACAACGTCCCAAACTCTTCGTCTCCCTGAGACCGGAATGCGAGCCTGCGCCGTGGCACCGTTGTGCACCTCGACGCAGGCTCTCCCCGCGGTTTCTAAGCTGCTTTCGCAGTGGGCTGGCTGCGCATCTGCTTCATAAATCCACGCATAGCGGCGACATGGCCGGGGGATCGTTTCTCGATCCAGGCTTCATACCGCTGTGCGGCCTTTTCCATGTGTGCAAGAAACTGCTGGTTCTGGAATTTCTCCCGGGCTTGCGGGACCATTGATTTCGCCGTTTCCCATACGCCAAAAAACTCCCCGGTGGTTTCAAAGAACAGATCCTCGTGAAGCAGGCCGTAGTTGAGCAACGCGCAGGCCTGCTCCCAGTAAGTGAGCACCATCATCGCGAATGTTCCGCCTTCGGTTCCGGGAGCCGCGATTCGCATGGCGTCGTCAAAATTCTCTACAGAATAATTCTTAAAGAACCAGTCGCGGGCTTGGCGCAGACGTGCCTCCCGGCGCTGTTCGTAAATTTGCAGATGGAGTTGAGCTTGCTCGCGCGTAGGTCCGGTTTTCATAAGTCTTGCTTCTCCTTTATTCGTTTGAGTTCGGCGTTCTTGATGGTCCGCCGTCCAAAGCATGACCTTCTTTGGTGCAGACGTAACCCCTACTATGTAGTCGAACGGCTGGGGCCCAAATCGACAATCCAGGCAAAAAAATGTAGCCGGCTCCAGAGTGAGGTTTTGAACGACTGAGGTCGCTTAGCTCAGGTACTGACGGAGCCTTGCCTGGAAGCCTCACGCCAGAAAACCGGCAATCAGCCGCTGCTGGACTCGATGCTACGCGACAAAAGAGAAATTACGAGCTGGGGTGCGAGAACCCGACTCAGCCGAGCCGGTCGGCCCATGATCGTAGCCTCGGGTAACATGGATAGGTGCTGAATCGGAATCTCGCACAAAGCAAACTCAACATTCTTCACGCCGCGCAACTGAGCCAGCTTCCCTGGCTCGTCCACGGATTTTCCACGCGCGTGGGCGGATTCTCGCGCGCATATGGGAAGAACGCGCTCAATCTGGGATTCACCAAAGACGATTCAGAGGCTGCGGTCAAGCTTAACCGTGCGGCGTTCCTGGCTACACTCGGGGTCAGGGACGAGCCCGGAACAGGGTCAGACCCTTGGCCGCTCGTGACGCTGCGCCAGGTTCACTCCGACATAATCCGGTTCGTCGATTCACCCGCGGAATCGCAGCATGCCGGCGATGGACTTATTACCGCCACACCTGGTTTAGGGCTGGCTATCCAGACGGCCGATTGTCTCCCTGTCATCCTTGTCGACCCGAAGCGCCGTGCCGTCGGCGTATTTCACGCAGGCTGGCGGGGGACGCTCAACAGGATCGTCGAGAAGGGAGTGGGCGAGATGCGCCGCTGCTTCGGCAGCCGGGCGCGAGATCTTAAAGCCGCGATTGGCCCCGGCATTCACGGTTGCTGTTACGAGGTCGGGCAAGAGGTTCGAGAGCAGTTCGCCTCCCAGTTCGCCTATGCTGCGAAATTGTTCCGCGAGATAGAGGAGACCGATCCCGTGCGCGAAAAATATCCTATGCTGTTTCTCACGGCACGCGCCCCCGGCCATAGCGATTTGCCGAAGAAGATTTTTCTCGACCTGGTGGAAGCGAATCGCCAACAACTGCTGGCGGTTGGCTTGCCCGCGAACGCTATCGAAGCTTCCCCCTTATGCACGTCCTGCCGGACCGATTTGCTGTTCTCCTATCGCGCTGAAAAAGGCAGAACAGGTCGCATGATGGGAGTGGTGGGGATCCGACCCGGGCCGCAAGAATCAAAAGGCAGAAGTCAGACGGCAAGAATCTGATCGCATGTTCTCGATGTTACCCGCTGAATTCTCAAGCCATGGGCGGCGCGGTGGGGGGTGTGGGAAGCGCCGCGGCCTCGCCGACCCCTTCATTCACCAAATCCTTTAACTCCTTGCTGGGCTTGAAGAAAGGGATCTTCTTGGCGGGCACCTCGACTTTTTCACCGGTCTTCGGATTGCGTCCCACGCGCGGTTTGCGTTGTCGCGTGCGGAAACTGCCGAAGCCGCGTATTTCGATTTTGTCGCCCGCGCGCAGGGAACGCACCACGCTGTCAAAGATCGTTTCCACGATCACTTCGCTGTCTTTGCGCGTGAGTTCCGCTAAACGCGAGACTTCATCGATCAGGTCGGCTTTCGTCATAGTGATTGTTCGCTCCTAGCGGTGAGGGTGGCCGACATGCTGCCAATCGCTGGCGTGAATCTCGGGTTCAGGTCGGGCAACCTGCATAACCTTCTCAAATTTCAGGGGTTGTATGCAAGTCACAGCCTTGGGGCCGAATTCTCTGCCGTCTCCCGCCACGTCACCCTACTTCCACAAATAGTAAAATCCGACATGCTGTTCCAGCATTTTCTCGGTGTTGGGGATATACTGCGAAACGTCGCCCAGCATTAGGTCAAGTAGGGTTTTACGATCTTTCTCCGGATGCACCAGCGTGGGTTCACCGGAAATGTTCACCGATTTCGCCGTCTCCTTGACGACGGCTTCAAAGTCGCCAACGTTGTCGATCAGCTTCATGGACAATGCCTGCTCTCCGGTCCACACCTTGCCATTGGCGATGGATTTCACATCTTCAAACTTCAGGCCGCGGCCATCGGCCACCGCCTGCACGAACTGGCCGAACATATTGTCGATCAGCGACTGCATGTAGGCCTGCTCGGCGGGAGTGAGCTCCCGGGCGGGATTGCCCGTGTCTTTAAATTCGCCGGTCTTCAGCACAATATTTTTCAGCTTCGCCCATTTCAGCAGATCGCCATAGTTCACCCACTCCGCGATGACGCCGATCGAACCCACGATACTGCCATTGTCGGCATAGATCTTGTTCGAGGCGGAAGCGATGTAGTAAGCACCGCTCGCTCCCACGGTTTCAATCGAAACCACAATCTTTTTCTTCTTTTCCTCGCGGATACGTTTGACCTCGCGGTAAATCTCCTCCGACGCAGCCACACCGCCCCCGGGCGAGTTCACATGAAGGATGATGGCCTTGATGGAGGAATCGTCGCCAAACTTCTTAAGTTGGCCGACCACCGGTTGAGGGGAGAGAATGATGCCGTCAAGATCCACCACGCCAATACGGTCGCCGAAGCCCCCCAAAGAGCTCTCGCTGCCGCCCGCGTGCAGAGTCAGGTAAACCAGCGAAAATACGGCCAGCACAAAGAGGAAAAATGCTCCTCCACCAATCAAGATCCAGAGCAAGGTGCGGGAACGTGGTTCAGCCATGAAGAAAGTTTAGCACCGGACTAGAGTGTAAGCATTTTTAGTGCTCCACCCTGAACTCCGATTTCAGCCGGCGTGCGGCACACGTACTCGCCATCTGCGTAGATTTCGAGCGGGGCTTCGGTTTCCACGCGGAGGCGCGTGGCCTGGAAATAATCCACTTCGCCGATGCGCAGGTGGCGGCCAAAATAGACTGTGGGAAACATGCAGGCCAGTTTGAAAGGATCAATACCGCCGATCACACACACGTCGAGATGGCCATCGTCCATTTGCGCGTGAGGAGCAATTTTCATCCCGCCGCCGTAAGTGGAAGTGTTGGCAAAAGCCGCCAGGATGGTGGGCTGATGGCTGCGCACTGCCCAAATGCCTTCGTCGCCCGCAATCATAATTTTCACGGGGAACGGCGCAAACCGAAAGATTGCTGGACCCAGAGTTAGCGCGTACCCGCCGTGCCTACGTAGCCAGCGCGGCAACTTGTGGGCACGGCGAGAGACCTCGGCGTCGAGGCCGATGCCGGCCACGCTGCAGAAATATTGTGGAGGCTCATCTGGCGCGGAAGGCGCACCGGCTTCCAATGAAACTGGAGTAATGATTCCCAAATCGATGGCGCACACATTGTCTTGTCTGTCCTTGAACCGCCGCCAGGCCGCGAGCGAATCGCGCACCCGGCGAATGCCCAGCGCGCGCGCAAAGTCGTTCCCGCTGCCGGCCGGCACAATCAGCACCGGCAGTTTCAATTTCACCAACTGGCTCAGTTGGCGATGGATGGTTCCATCGCCGCCGAACAGCAGGATGATGTCCACCTGATCCGTAGCCGAGGGCACCCCGACCCGCCAGTCGACAGTCTCGTCAGTCTCGAAAGGCTTGAGGTTTTCCGGAGAACATCCCGGCCCGAAGATGGCGGCAGCGCGCATGTGGCGGTCGAGAGTAGCAGAATCGACCACGGAGCACAGAGACACGGAGGAAAACGCGCCGGAAAGAAACCGGCATACCTCAGGGCAGGATCTGCACTCTCTTTATCCGGTGGCCTAAGCGAACATCAATTGTCAAAGGCG
>Ga0209330_1000285_pt1 | contig 24172 bp, 18 predicted proteins | sample JacPinW_OM2H0_O3_FD_187969 | JGI IMG/M metagenome (GOLD analysis project Ga0209330, IMG submission 187969) | Forest soil microbial communities from Algoma, Ontario, Canada - Jack Pine, Ontario site 1_JW_OM2H0_O3 (SPAdes) (version 2) | ecosystem: Environmental > Terrestrial > Soil > Boreal...
CTGAAAGTTTCGCGGTGAATCAGTTTTCGGCGGTCGTTCCGCCAACCATCGATTCGGTCTGTACTTCAACCATGATTCTTCTATGCGAACCCCGGTCGACTGCTTCGGTCCTCCAACCCAAAGCATACTCGGCTACCGATCGAGCCTTCGTTCTCATCCAATCAACTCTTCGACTTGTGAAGGGTGCGGGTTTAGATCTGCCGGTGGCCGACCCTTTTTGCCGCACACCGGACTTCACTCACGCCGGTTTCTGCTCGCCGTACAAGATGACTTTTCCGTCCGCCACAACCGCAACGTACCGCCCGTCCTGAATAAACTGCATCACCTTCTTGCCCGACCGAGCCAGCAGCGCCCATCTCGATTTGGTTTTAGGATTTTGCTCGATCCCCATGATCGCGTTCCCGTCAAACACAAATGCCACTTGTCGCAGCCGCTTCGCCTTACTGATGGTCACGGGATACCGTTCCGCGCCCAGACTGACGACTTGAGCCTTCTCGACCAGAACCTGCCGCCACACGTCGACAAGAGCATCTTCGAAGCTCATTGAAGGGAATCCTACCGCACAGAGCCGCTTTTCGGCGCTGTAATCCGGCCGAGACCTCGCATTCAACGCTTAATTGACCCTCCAAGCCTCCAGCATTTCGCTTCAAATACCCGTTCAGAACCCGCTTTCCAGCTCGTCTCCCGTTACGACACCACCTCACCCCGCCTGTCTTGTAAGCGGGTTTATCCCGGGCGTATACTCCAATAAACAGCGCCTATCGAGCCGTATTTCGGCCAGACTCTTGCTCGCTGTCCCGCGCAAAAAAGGAAGTCATGTCGGACAACCGACAACACGCCGAGAAACCTCTCGCCATTGGCGAAAGACGTCTCAGTGCGCGCGCGCCCGTTTCGCCCCAGGCTTTTGTCAAATTCGGAGGAAGTAACTACGGTTTCGTCTTCAACATCAGCGAAACCGGCTTGGTATTCGCACCCACCGGCACTTTGACCTTAGCCGTCGGCGCCGTCGCGAAAATGCGCTTTCTCCTCCCCGAATCTCGAGAATGGATCGAAACCAGCGGGGAAGTGGCCTGGATTGCCGGCTCCCAAAAAGAAGCAGGAGTACGTTTCGTTGATTTATCTGACGAGACACGCGAACGCATACGGAACTGGATTGCGCATGAGCCTTCGCGCTCCCAACCCCCTCACCCGCGATTTGCTGAGCCGTCCAGAAGTCCTAACGATGGCGCGCCCGTCGGCAGCACGGAGGCGAAGCCCGGCACCTTTGTCGACAATGCAGCTTTGAATTCTATTCTCGCGGACCCCGCAAAATTGCTGCGCGAAACCAAGACCACCCGAGAAAAGATTGCTCCGCAATCCGCGAAGATCGCGGCAGTCGCGCCGCGCCCGGCATCGAGCAACGCGCATGTCCCGGAACGCCGCTCCAGCCCGCGTCGTCGCGTTTTGTCGCTCGAGTACATCGATCTGGGTTCATTTAACGGCGGCATCCTTCTGAATCTGAGCGAAGGTGGAATGTACGTGCAGGCCGTTGCAGGCTTGTCCGGCGACGAACTTCCCCAAATCAGTTTTCGCCTGCCTGATTCCGCGTACATCGTTAAGACCAACGCGCGGATTGCCTGGACCGGAGAATCGAAAAAAGACGCGGGAATACAATTTGTCAATTTGTCCGCGGAAGCGCGTTTGAAAATACGCGAGTGGGTTGCTAAGGAGCTGCCACCGGTTGAAACCGCAATCCCGCTGGAACCCCAAGTCGCTCCGGCTTCCAAGAAAAACGAACGCCTGCTCGAAATGCCGGCTCCGCCTAAAAAGACAGCTACCGTTCAAGAGACGCCAGCCCGAGTTCCTAAAAAACAAGAGGGCGATCTCGCGGTACCTCTGAGTGCTAGCGCAGCGGATGCGCCTGCGCCGAAGGGAATTGACCTGCTGCACTTGTCGGGCCCTTTTTTGCAAACGCGATTCAACGAAACGCCGCAACTAAGCGAAGCTGCCGACTACGCGGCGGACAATCTTGACGTTCCGCGACGCGGTTGGCGTAGCATCGCAGCCATGATTTTTGTGGCCGTGCTCCTGGCCTTTGTTGCTGGATGGATAGTCGCGGGGCCGGACGCTAGAAAACAATTCTTCAGCATTTTCGACAAGCAACAAAGTAATCCGCCCGAAACGGCCCAGAACTCCGGGACGACTCCAGCCCCCGCCGCTGTGGCCCAAAATGCTCCAACCACACCGGGCGCAAACGACGCTTCGCAACAACCTGTCCAGCACACTGAGTCCGCCCCAATTGTTCCTGTCGCGGCGACCGACAAGCCGAAGCTCGCAACGCCAAATGCAAATCCCCAACCTTTGCCGAGCCATGCAAGCAGTTCCGATCTTTCAGCTGCCAATGTTTCAACGCCGCCAACGCAGAAACCAGCCCCGCCCGTCGCCCACTCAGGTGCTCCCCCTGTCACTTCAAGTGACGCGAATCGTTCCGCGGCGCGCCCGTCTCAGCCTTTGACATCCAGCGCCAACTCGAACTCCCCGAGCGCGCCAGCCCAAAACAAAACTCAAGAAATTCAGCCGACGCCAACGCAACCTGCGCGCGCGCAAACTCCCGCTCCTGTCACGTCAGTCCCGTCAGCGAAGCTCACGCCTTCGTCTGCCGCTTCAAACGCTTCGTTGCAGCCCAGCTCAGCCAACATCTCGTCCCCGACGTCGAACGCGACCCCTGGTGCAACTCAACCAACAGTTCACGCCGACGCGCCGCCCGTTGCTGCAAAGCCTTCCGCGCCCGTGGAAGGCGTCAAAGGCACAGTCTCCGTCAGCGCCAGTCCGTTTCCGTCGATACGCGTTCCGCCCGAGATGAAATCCCAAATTTCCAAACAAGGCGCCAGCCTACAGTTAGGCCAGCTAATCTCTCGCGTCGAGCCAGTCTATCCCGAAGACGCCGAGCGCCAACGCATCGAGGGCGCAGTCAAGCTGCACGTAATTATCGACCGCGACGGAAACATCCAAAACATCGATCAAATGTCCGGCCCGCCTCTCCTCGAAGCCGCCGCCGCGAATGCCGTTCGTCAGTGGAAATATAAACCAACCTCTCTCGGCGGCCAGCCCGTCGAAGCCGGAGTCGACGTCACCGTAGTTTTCCGTCTCCAACCCGCCCGCGCAAACTAGCAATCGGCCTAGGCACCCCGATTTCAGCCCTGGCAATGCGGTTTTTAGGTGCCCGAGACGCGCTCCTCGCCGCCAGCGCCTCCTGCAAACGCAGCTCGGTCGCGCCGTCGCAAACGCAAAATCCTCACCCTGTCAGTATGTTGGATTGCAATACGATCGATTTCCATTCCAGCGTGGAGAACAACGCAATCGCAGCCTGATTATTCCGTGGCGTCTGCGGGACTAACCGGCGGAGAACTCGAATGGTGGCCGCCTAACGCCGCCGCAGCGCCCGCCGCGCCCGCGCCGACCACTCCGAGAATGATCCATTTCGTATAACTCTTGCTCTGTTGAACCGTCCCGGGCGTCGCATTAGGCGGCGCAGGCCCCGTTTCTTTGACTGCCGACAATTGCCCCTGCGCGGAAATGCTCACCGTCTGTCCGGCTTGCATCAAAAGACCATTGCTTCCCGTAGTCGGAACTAGAATCACGCTGCCGTCGAGGCAAGTCACCGCGAACGTCCCGTCCCCCGCTTTCTCAACTTTCGACGTCGACTGCTCTCCGTCCGTCACTCCCACCGCCGTAAAGCCTCCGAGTCGCAAGTTCAGCCCTTGCGGCCCGCGCATCGAACTCATCACAACCATGCCGGACTGCAACTCCGCCACGTATTGGTCCCCGCCATTGAACGCAACCTGGCTCTGCGGCGAAATTTGAAACGTCCCTTGCGCGCTGCTGGTAAATGTCGCCGTCCCCGCCAAACCAGTACGCACCGTGTCACCGCTGAAAATCGTCGAATCCGCCGGCGCCGGAGAATTGTTCACGTAAACTTCCCCCACGCTGCTCAACGATCCGAGTGGCTGATGCTCTTGCGAACGTCTGCCAGCCTGACTAGTCACGGGAAATAGAAAAGTGGAAAGCGCAAGCAGCACAAGCAAACGAAGAGAACGCCTTGAACTCCGCGTCCGCATCTTGTCTTCGGGGTTCGCCCACAATGAACTCAACGCATCCCCTCCAACGCTCACAAGAAACCGTCGCTGATTATTTACCACCCCTGCTTTCTTTTGTCCATCAAGAACCGCACCGAGATTGCCGGAATCCTCTTTCGCCACGCACCAGCCTCGCGCGAATTTGCCCCATCTTTCCCGCCTTTCGGGATTAGAATGGTCGCCGCGATGAAGGTTCTGCACATCGTCAAAACCGCCGTCGGCGCAAACTGGGCCTACGAACAGGTCCGTGTCCTCTGCTCCCTCGGCATCGAAGTAGTCGTCGCGCTCCCCTCCGACACCGAAGGCCTCGCCCCCAAATATCGCCAAGCCGGCGCCACCGTCCTCGCCGCCAACTTAGATTTCCCCGCGCGCGAACCTTGGCGCCTCCCCTCAATGCTTCGCGCCTGCCGCCAACTGGTCTCAGACGTCCGCCCCGACCTGATCCACACTCACCACGTCGGCCCAACCTTCATCACCCGCCTCGCCCTCGGCAAAGATTCCCCCATCCCCCGCGTCTTCGGAGTCACAGGAACTCTTCATCTCGAACACAATTTTTTCGCATGGCTCGATATAAATCTTGCAGGCCCGCGAGACTTCTGGATCGCCACCTGCCGGTGGACGCAGTGCAAGTACGAGACCCTAGGTATCCCGACTAATCGAGTGTTCCTCGCCTACCTCGGCACCGATGTCAAAAATTATCCGAGGAATCGAACCGGCGCGCTAAGGGATGAATTGAAAATCCCGGCAAGCGTCCCGTTGGTGGGGATGGTTTCTCTGCTTTATCAGCCCAAGTGGTACCTCGGCAGTCAGCGCGGCCACAAAGGCCACGAGGATTTCATCATAGCCCTAGCTCGACTTCGGCAAGAGCGTCCGAACGTGCGTGGCGTGATAATCGGCGGAACCTGGGGCGGGGAACTCTGGTACGAGGATCGCGTGCGACACCTTGGCAAAAGGCTATGCGACAGTGGCTTGGATTTCAGCGGCACGCGTACAGACGTACCAGCAATTTATCCTGATTTAGACCTAGCGGTCGTTCCGACTTATTCGGATGGACTGGCGTACAGCGTCGTCGAACCACTTCTATGTGGCGTGCCTGTTGTCGCCACAGACGCCGGCGGAATCCCCGACTTGATTCACGATGGTGATACCGGATGGCTCGTCCCGATCGGCAATCCCACTGCTCTTGCGAGCGCGATGCGGGAAGCCCTCGATAACCCTGGGGAAGCCCGCCGCCGCACCGTTGAGGGTTCTAAGTTGGCGCGGGATTTGATCGGTCTAGAAAAGACCGGACGGGAAGTGGCCTCAGCATACGACAAAATTTTAGCGCATTCCATCAATTGACGAATAAACGCGCCTAAGCTAATGAGCCAAAATCAGCGTCGAATATTGCACGTGGTCGGAACGATGGACCCAGGCGGGCTCGAAACTTCGCTTCTTCATCTTCTGGCGCATATTGATAAAGATCGATTTCAATTCCATTTCTGCATTTGCGGGACTGAAGCGGGGCTTTACGCCGGAGAAGTCGAAAAACTCGGCGGTAAGGTCTTAATGTGCTCTAAGGGGCCGGACGTGTGGCTGTTTCGTCGGAACTTCCAAAATCTATTGCGTCAGGGAAGATACGATATCGTGCATAGTCATGTTAGTTTTTTTTCCGGCGCGCTTCTGCGTTGGTCGAACGAAGAGAGCGTTCCTATTCGAATCGCCCACAGCCATAATGCCCACGATGGAAAACCACGCAGCTTCAGTCGGTTCTGCTACCGCAGACTAATGAGATCGTGGATCGATCGATATGCCACGAACGGATTAGCAGTTTCAAAACCCGCTGCGGCAGAATTGTTTGGCAAGAACTGGCAAACCGATAAGCGCTTTCAGATTCTTTATCACGGCCTTGACTTGCGGCCGTTTCAACAGAGTTTTGACCGGGATCGTGTAAGAGCTGAGTTTGGAATTCCGATAGGCGCGCCGGTCGTGGGTCACGTCGGACGCTTCGATCATTCCAAAAATCATCGATTCATTCTTGATACTGCCGAGGCGGTCCTGAAACGTAGACACGATGTCCATTTTCTGTTAATCGGCGATGGACCCCTTCGCGCTGGGATAGAAGCCCGCTCGCAACAGTTGGGACTCTCCGACAAAATACATTGCATCGGAATTCGGACCGATGTGCCGCGTCTGATGATTGCCGCAATGGATTTGTTCTTTTTCCCCTCCTTGCACGAGGGTTTCGGAGTCTGCTTGTTGGAAGCTCAGGCAGCCGGACTTCGATGTGTTGTCTCCGACTCAATTCCACGAGATGTGGTAAAAGTCCCCGAGTGTCTCGATTTTCTGGCCCTCTCAGCCGGAAGGGACTACTGGTCCGCGCGACTGCTTCAAGCTTTGGATGCCCGGCGATTGAAATCACATCCGGCTCTGGACACCGTCGCACGAACCAGTTTCTCGATCCAGCGACCATTGCGGGACCTCATGAGCATATACTCTATGGGTCAAGATCCAGTTCGTCTGGTTGCCGCGGAACAACATGTCTAGCGTGCTCTCCTTGGGGACCATTCACGTTGGCGCTCGAAAGCGTACTCATCTAGAAAGCCGCCAGGACTTGCGTGGCGATTATTTTATCGCCGCCGTTGCTGTGATTGTTTTGACCTCCCTTTTTGTTTTCTGGAATCGCGCGGTAATACACTGGTTCATTGTTCCGGTTATGGTATGTGGAATCGTAACTGGAGTGGATGTCGTGCGGTGGTTGCGCGGTCGGCTTGACCTCTTTGATCCAAAGACGATCGTTGCCTGCTTAGCTTTCTATCTGTTCTTTATCAGCCCACTCCTTCACGTAGCCTGGGATAGCTTCGGAGCTGGCTATGACTTGATCCTGTTTGGAGACTGGCGACATTGGCTTGCGGCAATGGGCCTCCTGAATGCAGTATCGTTGATTGTTTATCGCCTTGTGCAAAACTGGGCGTATGCGAAGACCAAATCCTCGGTCACCCGCTGGGAAATTAACCCCAGGAAGTTCTATCCGGCATTCGCGATTGCCTTAACCTGTTCGGTTGCTGCAGTGATAGCTTTCCTCTGGCAATTAGGGGGAATTGCCGGCTTGCTCGATGCCTATGAGTCTAATCCAGACGCATTTATTGGCAAGGGTTGGCTACTGGTGTTCGCCTGGCCTCTTGCCGTCCTATCGTTCATTGTCCTCGTTTTTATGTGGACTGGCCCCCGAGAGAAGGATCGTCGTCATTTGGCGATCGGAATGATGCTGTTGAGCTTGGCCGGAATAAGCCATTTCCTACTACTCGGCTGGTTCGGAAGCCGAGGTACGACGATCTGGGCAATTTTCTGGATGGCGGGTATCGTTCACTTCCGTTTTCGGAAGCTTTCTCCTCCGCTGACGGCTGCTGGCGCTATCTTTCTGATCGGGTTCATGTACTTCTATGGTTTTTACAAGGAACAGAAGCGCGCGAGTTTGGAAGTTCTTCGTTCGCCTGCGATGTGGTTGCAGCCAACTGGGTACGAAAGAGACATCAAGTACTTGCTGCTCGGCGACCTAGCTCGCTCAGACTCTGATGCCTACATCCTCCACAATCTTGTGAAAGACCCAGAGGATTACAATTATCGTTGGGGGCTCACGTACGCGGGAGGCTTCTCGATTTTGATCCCTAAGAGTCTCTGGCCCGACCGCCCAGACTTCAAAATTGAGGCCGGAACTGAAGCGCAATTTGGCAAGGCGACTTCTTGGCGCTCGCTTCGAACGTATGGCCTAGGCGGAGAGGCCATGCTCAACTTTGGTCCCTGGGGTGTGGTACCTGCTTTCACGCTGTTTGGCGCCGTGGTTGGCTGGTATCGGAGAAAATTAAAAAGTTGGACTCTGCCGGATACTCGAATGTTGCTCGCTCCCTTTTTCTGCATACTCGCCGCGATCGTTCTAGTAGGCGATAGTGACAACCTGATCTATGCCGTCTTGACTCAAGGGGTGCTAATCGCAGCGGCTCTCTTTGCTTCGTCAGACCGCATCCGGAACAGCAATCTTGAAGGCACTAATCACGCTTGAAGACCATCTGCGGCGTGGCCCAGACGGCTGCATTCGCGGCCACGGCCCAACCGGTTATTCCATTTGGTCCGAACTGCTCGATTCCTTTGAACAGGTGGTTTTGCTGGCTCGAGTGGGAAATCGCAATGATTCGTCGACTGATGGGAGCAAGGTCGAAGGCCCCTCCGTTTCGGTTCACGAGCTACCAGATTATTTTGGTCCCTGGCAGTACCTCCGGACTCTTCCGACTCTGCGGTCTCGTGTTCGAGAGGCAGTTGCGCAGTGCGATACATATCTGGTTCGCGTGCCGGGTTTAATTGGTCGCCTTGCGTGGCAAGAAATTCGACGTCTGAGGACACCTTACGCCGCCGAAGTCATGTCTGACCCGTGGGACACGATGGGCCCGGGAAGCATGCCCACTCCCTTCCGCCCTCTCTATCGAGGATTAGCTGTTAGGAACCTAAGAATGATCTGCGAAAACGCAACCGCCACCCTCTATTGGAGTGGCGGAACAATGCGTCAACGCTATCCATCGGCCGATGTCGCGTACACGTGTGTTGCCCCAAGGATATTTCTGAATGGGGGATATGTACCGCCCGAACGTCTGCACGAAAGGTGCCAGCGAATCGACTCGGGAAGTGAGCGAATATGGCGTGTCGGCTTTGTAGGTAGCTTCGCGCAACTCTATAAAGGTAGCGATACGCTCTTGCGGGCATTGGCGTTTTGCCTTGGGCGAGGAGCTACGTTGGAGGCATCATTTGTTGGAGAAGGCCGGTACCGCAAAAACATGGAGTCATTGGCCCGTGATTTATCAGTTGAGCGAGACGTGAATTTCCTGGGTCAACTTGGCTTTGGCGAGCCCGTTCGTGACTTCGTTGATTCCATAGATCTATTTGTTATGCCATCCCGCGCTGAGGGCCTTCCCCGCGCATTAGTCGAAGCGATGGCTCGCGGATGTCCATGCATCGGCTCTAACGTGGGTGGCATCCCTGAACTGCTCGCTGCGGAAGATCTCGTTCCTCCAAACGATCCCGGAGCTTTAGCGAGGAAAATCATGGAAGTGACTGCCGACCGTCAGCGCATGAAGACCATGTCTGAGCGAAACTTGGCGCGGGCCAAGCAATTCGACCCAGAAGTTTTACTCGAGATTCGGCGCGCTTTTTATCAATATGTCAGGGAGCATTCAGCGAACAACACGAAATCGGCGAGGTAAGGGCGAACGACCCTTCAATTCTTGTAAGCCACTGCGATTATATTCAGTCGAAAACCCGACAGAAAATCGTAGCGATTTACCAACCGTTCATAGACCAGCCCCATGCCGTGCAGAAGGGAGTTGAACGCCAGCACGCTGGGAGGTCCCTCGACCATACTGATATCCGCGCGGTCGAATCCCGACTGCAGGAATAGTTTGCGAAGGCGGCGGCGAGTGTTCGCGCGATAGAGTGTCGGGAAAATATCATTTCCATCGAATCCCCGTACTCGGCTGTTGAACCACACATGGAACCAGTGGGGCGTCAAACTCGCAGCCGCTCCGAAGTAATGCAGTAGGTTGGGAGTGAAGATCGCCAGCCTTCCACCTGGTTTGAGTATGCGGTAAAACTCTTTCAACACTATATCCGGAAAATCCACATGCTCGATAACCAGTCGGCAGTTCACCACATCGAATGAGCCATCTGAAAACGGCAAGCGATTCAACTCTGCCCGAACTCCAAAATCGATTTCAGAGTTGGCGCTGAGGCCTTGCCGCAGATCGATTCCCACCAGCTGACAGCCTGCCTGTCTTGCAAAATCCATGCTAAAGAATTTTCCTGTGCCACATCCCGCGTCCAGCACACGGTGCCCGGGTGCAACAATCTCCCTGAGTTTCCTCTCAAAGACATTCTCGGGAGACAGCCCGACCTCCTTCGCTTGGGGCGCAAGCGGTCTGTCTGCGCGTGCAACGGAGGTTGCGGCAGCAATCGGATCGTGTTTTAGCTCAAAGTCCACAGCGTCCGAGTCCTTGATCTTTTTTTCGCTCCGTGCCACGCTCAATGTGCACATGAATAACGACATCAAATCGGCGGCGCCGGACGCCTTGGGCGAAGCGGCTAACAGCTTCGACGGCCTGAATCCGGCTCACCTCTTCAGAGGTGAGGCCTTGGATTTTTTCGGGTCCGCGCGCTCTGAGTCGACTGCTGCGAACACCGTCCAGAATCTCGGAATTAACGCTCTAAACAGGACGCCAAATCGCCCCTTTCTAACCGGTTCTGGCCCACAAACAGAATGCGACGTAACTCACTCAAAACAAAGGACCGCCCCATTTCTAACCGGGGCCAGAACACACATTAGCCGGCTCGCAATAATCACCGAAAAAACGGGCTTCGCTCGGCCAAAATCGAGTTCAAGACAGGTTCGCTTCCGCCCGTTCAAGGATGCCGAATTGTCCCGCTGGGGCGAGCTTTCCGCCTGCCGCCGCAGCCATAGCGCGCATCGCCGTCTGGTTGTTGAACTGGTCGGTCGTGAAGTCGGCAATCAGCCCGGAGCGAATCGCCTTGTAAATTTCCTCGATCCCGGACTCCAGAGTTCGCTCGCATCGAAAGTTCAAAATTCTCTCGATTTTCTCGAACGAGACTCGATAGTTCCGTCGATCCGCATTCTCGATCCTCACGATCTCCGTGTTCGGGACCACTCGCGCGATGGCCGCTCCGAGTTCCTCGATCCGAAGATTCATCGCGGAAGACCCCACGTTAAAAATTTCGCCGGAGACTGCGCTCGTCTCTGCGTCCAGGCACGCAATCACCGCGCGCGCCGCGTCTTGCACATGCAGGAACGGACGCCATTGATCTCCATTGAGCACGGTGATCTTCCCAAATGCCGCCGCGCGCGCCACGAACAAATTCGCCACCAAATCGAACCGCATCCGCGCGGAAAGTCCGAACAAGGTCCCCAATCGCAAGATCGTCGGCGCAAAATCGGCAGCTTTCGACTCCATCAGAATATTTTCGGAATCCGCCTTCGTCTGCGAGTAGATCGAGAGCGGATTCACCGCGGAAGTCTCGTCCAGGCAAAATTCCGACGCTCCGTACACCCCGCAAGATGAAGCAAAAATAAACCGCCGCACCCCGCACCCGTGCGCCACGTCGGCAAGCATTCGCGTCGCCGCCCGGTTCACTTCGATCGCGAGCTGCTTATTTTCTTCGCAAGCCGGATCGCCAACGATCGCAGCGAAGTGCACGACGGCGTCGCATCCCTTCATCGCCTTCACTACCACCCCGATGTCGCGTATGTCACCGGAGATCACTTCGCAGCCATGGTGCCCCTTCACCTCAGCAAGCGCCCCCTCCCCGAACAAAAACGAATCCAGCACGCGGACTTTGAGCCCGCGTTCCAGCAGCTGCCCGACCGCGACCGACCCTAGGAACCCTCCTCCTCCCAGCACGAGAACTTGCCTCACACCCTCCGGATCGCCTTTGAGTTCGACGTGGTAGCGCTCGAGGATTTTATGTTTCGTAAGCCGAGCTCCGCCGACCGTCGCGAGCATCAGAATCCATCCGATCACCGCGACACCGCGTGGGACGAGAGCCCCTCGGTAAAGAAAATAATCAGCGAATACAAACAACACGATGAACAAGCTGACAGCGCGGAATACAGCGAATACTTTGCGAGTGCCGCCCACATCCCGAATGCGCGGATAAAATCCGCTGAGCTGAAATACCAGCAACGCGAGGAAAGACCACAACAGCCAGTAATGCGTTACAAAGTTCTTGAACCGCTCGGCCAGCGCCTGTGGATCCGGCGTGCGCAGAACTACCACATAAAAAAGAAACCAAAGAGCGAATGCGGTAAGCAGGGAAGCGTTCACTAGAAAAACATCAACACTCATGCGCAAAAGACTGTTCTTCCATGGATACCCGCGCGCTTGTTTTCGCAGCGAACTCCAATAACGACGCGAATTCAAGTTTTTCACGCGCGCTGCGCCTTGGCAAAACCGGATTTATTTGCGAATTCGTGACTGCGAAGAACAGCGTCGCAAACCTTATCAACCTGTCCATCGCTCAAAGTGGAGTAGATGGGCAAATTCAAAATGCTGCTAGAAATTCGGTCCGTGACCGGAAGAGGCCGCTTGTCCCAAATGTCGCAGTAAAGCTTTTGGCGGTGGACCGGCGGCCAAAAATACCGCCTCACCTGGATATTTTCTGTTTCGAGAGCGTCGACGAGCCAATCACGCGATTGACCAAACGCGCCTTCATTGACGAGAACAGCGAAATCTTTACAAGCGCTGCTGCCGCAGGGCGAAATGTGCTGAAAACTTATGCCGGGAATTGCTCCGAGGCGTCGTTCGTAATGCAGGCGTATCTCAATTCGTCGCGCGATTCGGGCGTCAAGACCGTGCAGCCCGCGAAGGGCCAGCGCGGCGTGGAATTCACTCATGCGCGCGTTCAGACCTGCCAACTCCGGATCGTAGTTGCCGCTATCGCCGTAATTTCGCGCAGCGCGCAGTTTGCGCGCAAGGTCTGCATCACGCGTAGCGACCATTCCTCCTTCGCCGGCTACCAGCAGTTTGGTAGGCGAAAAACTAAAGACTTCAGCCGCGCCGAACGTGCCGACGCGTCGGCCGTCTATATCGCTTCCAAACGCGTGCGCGGCGTCGCAGATCAGCGGGATACCTAAATCGGAAGCAGTCGTTTGGATCTCTGCAACAGATGCCGGATTCCCGAACAAATGGACAGCCATAATCGCCGCGGTTCTGGAAGAAATCTGGACCTTGACTGCGCGCGGGTCAATGCAAAATGTTTCCAGATCGCAGTCTGCGAACACGGGTTTAAGGCCATTCCAGAGAACGCTGTGAGCGGAGGCGTGAAAAGTAAAGCTGGGAAGTATCACTTCGCCTTGAAGATCTAGCGCACGTAGAGTAAGGGTGAGACCTGCCGTGCAACTGGAGACTGCCACGCAATGCGTGACGCCAAGATATTCCGCCGCGGCTTCCTCGAATTTGCGAACGAAAGTCGCATTGGTGAGCTGCCGGCTCCGCAAAATCTGTTGCACATCGCGAAGGAAGTCATCGTCCGGCAGTCCCTCCGGCGAAACGATGGGTAAGCGTTCTTCGAACATCGGACGCCGTCCCACTGTCGCCAGAAGGTCAGAACTTTTCGAGTCCATTGGTTGACTCCCAACTATTCGGGCCGTTTCGGTTGCTTGCCAATTTCTGTCGCCGGGCTACCTGCTACAACCACGCCCTCCGGCACGTCTTTTAGCACAATCGCGCCTGCGCCGACCTGAGAATATTTGTGAATTATGAGGTTGGGGGCGACGACCGCCCCGGATCCTACATACGCAAACTGACCGACTCGCACTCCTCCGGTTAAGGTCGCATTGGGAAATACGTGGCAACCCCTCTCGAGGTGATTGTCATGATCGACGGAGGCAGAGGTGTTCACACACACATTGTCTTCGATCACCGTGCCGGGGTTAATGACGGCACCTGCAAGGATCGTCACCCCCACTCCCAGTTCCACGAAGCGCGAGAGATGCGCGTTCGGATGAATCACGTTCATCGGCGCCAATCCGCATAGTCCGGATTCTCGGAATTTCTTGTCTCGAACGTAATTATCGCCGATTCCGATTGCTACTCCATCGAAGTCGAGGATGTTTAACAGCGATCGCAGCCCACCAGGAGAATGTAGGACAGCTATTCCGAGAAGCCGTGTACCGGCTTTCGCCGGATCATCGTCCAAAATTCCAACCACGTCACATGACTCAGAGGCAAGTAGAGCGTCCACGATCACTTTTCCGTGTCCTCCCGCTCCCCACACGATCACCCGGAATCTTTTACGGTTCATTTTCAGAGTCAAGCCAAGTCGTGCATCTTAACTGTGCCGTCTGCTCCATAAACTCCCGTACCGCGAAGCAATACCGGAATCGTACGCACGAGAATCTTGAGATCCAGCCAGAGTGAATAGTGATCGATGTAGGCAATGTCCAAAACGACTCTCTGCTGCCAAGGGAGAAGATTCCGTCCTTGCAACTGGGCGAGCCCGGTGAGACCCGGACGCATCAGAAGGCGACGCGCTTGCGCGCATGAGTAACCTGCGGCAATTTCAACGAAAGTCGGGCGGGGTCCAACGAGACTCATCTCGCCTCGGACAACGTTCCAAAGCTGAGGGAGTTCGTCGAGACTCCACCGCCTCAAGAAGCGGCCAACACGCGTGATTCGCGGATCCGTCGAGGAAGTCTCGAAACGATCGGCTATATCCCGAGCATTCTGCACCATAGTTCTAAACTTCCATTGATCGAATGCTTTTCCGCCAAGGCCAGCGGCCCGCAGCCTGAAAAAAACACCTCCCGGTGAATCGAGGTGCACGCAGAGGGCAACTAAGGCAAATAACGGAATTAAGACCAACAGACCGAGTAAAGCAGCTACGACATCGAAGGCGCGCTTCAGCGCTAGCTGAGATTTATTCGGCAACGGCCGAACCCCCAAGACGCGAAGCTCGAAGCCGGGCCGATACGGCGAGTCCCAAAATTACCGAGAATAGGAGCGCGTTCGCGGGGATGTAGAGATTAAAGTCCGCGAAGCTGTGCAGCAGGATGGCCACTATGCTTCCAACGCAACCTAGCGCCACAACCCTTTCGAAATCTCGCTCGCCGAAGAGAAATACGCGCACTGCGCGAGCTAGTATCAGGAATATGGACACGAAGAGAATGAGCGCAGCCGGAATACCCATCTCAGAAGCGAACTCGAGGTAGTCGTTGTGCGCATGGTTTACAAACTGAGTGAGGAACGCGGTTTGGCGGTTCGTGTAGGCGATCGGAAAAGTGCCGAGGCCCGTCCCGAGCCATGGATGATGCTGAATAAGCGGGAGCGCATCACGCCAAATGGAAACGCGACTAGGGCCTCCTAGCGAATATTCGTCGCCAACGCTTTGAAATCTGGAAACGACCGGACCGGGGCCAATCCAGACAGCGAGACCAATGCTCAAAATGATAAACATCGCGGCCAGCAGGGAACTTAGGCGTCCGTGAAATCTTGAAATTGCAATCAAAGCGGAAACGACTAGAACAGAACCGGCCGCTGCCAGAATACCCATTCTGGAGCGTGAGAAAGCGAGGGAGGCGCACACTATCACCGCAACGCACAGCGCGAGGATCAGTTTTTGGAGTCCTGATTTTGCTATCAGCTTTCTGAAGTTGATTCTCGATCCTGGGTTTCCGCGCAGTTTCGCATATTCATAAAATACGAGAGCCAAACTGAATGGTAGAATCATTTCGAGAAAGCCTGCGTAGTGATTTCGATTAATGTAAGTCCCCGTTGCTTCTTCGAGGTCAAACTTTTTGACGTAACTGAAAATCTGTTGCCATCCGGTCAGGTATTGCACCAAGCCATAAAAAGCTTCAAAAGCGCCGAGGGCGACAAGCGAGACGGTAAAGACTCGCTTTCGATGACTATCGTGACTGACGATTTGAGCGAAGAAGAAGCCGGCAAAGCACATAAGCAGAATCAAAAAATGTCCGCGCGTCGCATGAGGTTCGAAACTAAGATATCCAGTGCGCATACCGATCTGCGAAGCTTGGTGACCGTCAAATCGAAACAGCAAGGATTCCGGCAACGGGCAAATTTGCAGCAGGACGATGCCACCTAACATCGCCGGAACTGCAAATAACTTTGCAAATGAGGGAGACGCGGACTGCGGAAGCCTAGCTAAACAGAATGCCGCCGTGCCGAAGAAGAGAACTTGAACGATCGCTAACGAAATGGTTCCGGTGCCGCCGAACGCGAGGACCGCCAGCGCCAATCCAGCTGTGAGAGATATCTGAACGAACATTGCAAGCTGCGGATTGATCGATGATGGCTCGAAGACAACTTCGGCGGCCTGCGCACTATCCCTTGTGGCCATTATTGTCCTGATGATAACCGTAGGAATAATAATCGCTCTTCGCGTCGGCGAAGTTGATCGTGGCGCCGAGGACGTGCGAGCCTGCATCGACAGCCGAAGCATAAGCTCGATGAACGAGCTCGCGCGGAGTGATTCCGCCACCGACGACCAGGATTACGCCGTCAACGAGAGTGGCAAGAACGCGGCTGTCCGCGAGATTCAAGAGCGGAGGCGAATCCAGCACGACGAATTTATATTCTTTGGAGGCTTCGCGGATCAGTACCGGCATGTAATCCGACGAGAGCAAGTCCGCCGGGTTTGGCGGCACTGGCCCGCTAGGCAACACGGAGAGACCGATAGGAGCTGCCTGTGAGAGAAGGCTTCGCCAATTCGGGTTTCCAGTAAGGAAGTTTACGAGGCCAGAGGCATTAGGAACTCCGAAGAACTTGTGGAGGCTTGGCCGTCGCAAGTCGGCGTCAATGAGAAGCACTTTTTCTCCGAGTTGGGCAAGCGACACAGCGAGATTGGCAGCCACTGTGGTTTTACCTTCACCGCCCTTCGCGCTCGTCACCAACAAAGTTCGCGGCGGATGTTTGGCGGTAGAAAGCAAAACGGAGGTCCGCAATTCATGAAAGGCCTCAGCCAGCGGGGTGTTCTGGCCATTGCCCTCGATTCGGTTCCAAGAGGGAACGATCCCATTACTGCGATATTTGTCGGTGGCAAGGTGTCGCGCACGTGCGTACAAGCCGTGTCCGTTGCCGTTGGTCGAAGTTGCAATCGCCGGGACGGACGCGAGCGCGGGCAACTGCAGAAAGCGCTCGATTTCTCCAGCAGTCTTGAACGAATTGTCGAGGTGTTCTTGCAAAAATGCAGCTCCGACTCCCAAACCCAGACCCAAAAGAAGGGCGAGAGACAGATTCAGCGGAATCCTGGGACTGTCGGGTTTCTTAGGCGGGTATGCAGGATCAATTACTCGAATGTTCGTCGCTTTCATGCTGGTGGAAACACCAGTCTCTTTCAGTTTTTCAAGGAGACCTACGTATAGTTGTTTATTCGTGTCCGCTTCGCGCTTCAAAATGTTGTACTGCACGGATTTTTCCGCGATGAGATCAGCTTCACGCTGTTGGTCTTTGAAAGCCTGTTGCAACATATTTTCGCGCTCAACGGCAGCGCGATAGTCATTGGTAATGGCCTTCGCCGCGCGTTCGCGCTCGCTCGACAAGGTAGTTTGCGCTTCGTCAATTTGGTTCTGTATCTCTTTTACTTGTGGATAGTCAGGATTAAAAATCGACGATAGGCGAGAACGTTCCCGTCCGAGATCCGCCAATTTTTCAGTGAGATCCTGCATCAATTTGTTATTGAACACGCCGGGAAGTGATGCGAAGTCTCCCTGCTGCACCAGCAGATAAAGCGATTCTTTTTCGTAACGGTCGGCTTGCGATTTAGTGAGCTCCTCCTGCAACTGGCGGAGCCTTTGGGTAACGATGTTTTCGGACGTCCCCTTGTCCGTTTCGAGGAATAAGAGTCCGTTGTCGCGAGCGTACTGCTGGAGTTCGTCCTCTGATTTTTCGAGCTTTGACTTCATGCCGAGAAGTTGCTGCGAAAGCCACTCAGAAGCCTTTTGAGAAGCCTGCCAGCGAGCCTCCAAATTCTGTTGAATGTAAGTGGCGGCCAGAATGTTTACAACCTGCGCAGCAAGATTCTTATCATTGGATTCGAAACTGACCTCGACGAGACGGCTGCGCTTGAGCGGTTCTACGTCTAGCCGGTCTTGAAATTTCTTTAGCACTTCGTTGTCGATTACGGATTCAGGCGGAATATTTCCGGCCGCACTACCGGCAGCGGGGGATAAAGAAGCCTCGTGCTTCGGCCGTGTCCACCAAGACGCCGGCTGATCAAATTCCGGAAGCTGATAGAGCTTGAGATCGGCAATCACACGACGCGCGAGATTCTCGCTTTTCAATATCCGGTACTGAGTTTCGAGGTATGTGTCGGAGATACTCTCGACCTGAAAGAGTTCTTGAAGTGTCGGGATATCGGGATTTTCTTTTTGGATTTCGACCAGCACGCGAGCCCGATAAACCGGTTTTTCTTTGAGAGTGGCGAAAAGCCCTATAGTAAAAGCCACAAAAGCGATCGTGAGTATCGTGGCGCGGCGCTTTCTTATGACACGGCCGTATTCGACTAAATCCGGAACTTTTTCAGCTTCGTCAGCTTCAAATGAAGGAAGAGCGGGCGCGCGACGCTTCGCGATCGCAGCCGGCGTGCCGTCGAAGAGGCTGATTTTGGTTTCCGGGTCCATTAGCGCCAAATAATCAGGCCACTGGCTGTGGCTACAGCGGCCTCGCTTCCTTTATAAAGTACGGTCTTTCCCGAGCTATTCGGGACGAACACGATGTCAGCTGCCTTCAACGGAGTGTCGGGCGACTTTCCCGCCAGCACTTTTCCCAAATCGATAGGGAACTCTGTGCGTTGACCAGTCTTTTCGTCCGTCCGGATTATTTTTGCGCGGCTCTTGGCTGCGGTTGCATTCAACCCTTCCGCGAGAGCCACTGCCTTCAGCACTGACATATATTGATCGCTTTTGAGCACGAACCCGCCGGGCTTCTTGACGTCGCCAATCACGTAAACGATGCCGCCGCGAGTTACTTTTACAATGTCTCCGGGATAGACGGCCACGTTGTATCGAGGGTCGCCGGATTCGAGCAAGTCCTTCAAATTGATTTTTATGGTGTCATTTTCGTCAGGGCTTGGGAACGCCCCAGGGGCGGGCTGCGTTTGCGATGGTGCCTGCGCGGTGGATGGAGGCGCGGCATCGGGAGTCGCGTTGGTGCGATTCGAATCCGGGCTGAACTGCAGGCCGGCACCTCGCATCACGAGCACTTCGTCGCCGGCATCGTCGGCCAGACCTTCTGACATAGAGAGCATTTCCAGCACGGTTTTGGTGCCGCGAATTTGAAAGACTCCCGGCTTTTTTACCGCTCCCACTACAGAGACGGGATGGCTTTCGACAGTGGTGACGAACACTCCGACATGCGGATCTTTCATGTACTGGCGCAACTTTACTTCCAGCGTTCCTTCGAGTTCGCGCGCCGTCAGACCTGAAGACTGAACGGCGCCGAGCAGAGGCATCGAGATTTCACCCCCGGCTGAAACGCGAAGCGAGCGATTGAGGTCGGGCGCCTCAAACACGTTTATTTCGAGTAGATCGTGCGCGCCGATTCGATACTCACCCGATTCGCTGTCCTTGAGGGGAGTTGTAAGCGATCGGTTGAGTAGCTCGATCCGCCGATTGTAGTCTTCGGTCGTTTCTCCTAGAGCCGGTTTTCCTGTTCCAGGGGGATCGCCTTGGGCTGCTTGTGAGTGCGAAGCTGGCGAGCATAACAAGACAGCTGCGCCGAGGCATGCGGAGAATAGAGTTAGAGGTCTTTCAAAGAGCTTCTGCATAAAGTTTTGCACCAAACCGCTTCCGTTCGATACGAACTGACGTTTATTGCTTGGCTCGGTTGATATCCCAATGCACAGCTATATGTCAAGCACTGCGAGCGATCTTCATTTTTTTGTTTATCTTTATGGAGATCCACTCACGCAGCTGTAGCCCAAACACTTGGATCGCGGCCTAGAGGCTATGGAGCTAGCGGAACCAGATTGGTATCGAACGGAGAAAAATAAGAAGGAGAAGGGAACTGAGTAATTAAGATGGCACCCCGGGCACCCGGCTACGAAGCGAGCTTCGTGCCGGGGCCAGGAATAGCGTTATTCAGAGAATACTAAGCGATTGGTCGGACGTTCCAGCGCTTCTTGGCGAAACCAAGCGCAGGCAGACCCAACGAAAGCAGAAGTAACATCGAGCCGGGTTCAGGAGCCATGAGATTTCCTACCACACCCTGACCATCCGTAAGGCCATCCGTGGGCGAGCCGAAGAATTCAAATCCCAGCGTTTCCTGGCCATCGTGATCCGGAGTCGAAATTAATGTACACGGCGCCGTGGTGAAAATGTCGACCGACGCGCAGCTGTACGGCGTGCCCACCGGGCCCTTCAGGAAATCAACAAACAATTCCTCCAAGGTTCCCTGGCCATCCCAAACGAATTCCGTCGGAGTGTTCAAAGCCGCGACGAAAAGGGGATCCGCAGCGCTGTTGTCCGAAAAACAGGTGTAGGTCGCACCTGGCGCAGGAGGGCAGGTGGGATCACCCGGCTTGCCGATGACGAGCTTTGGATCGGCAGGCGCAGAGTCAGCCTTCACCGCTACCGCTGACATCATACCTATCAGCGCCACCATGCCTAGGATCTTCAAAAATCTCATGAGTAAACCCTCCAAAGAATAAGAGCTGCGTCAGCAGCACCGCAACAAGAGCACCTTTAATACCAAAGTACTGCCTAGGATGTCAAGCGTAACTTCTTCATTTTCTTTGTGAGAACAAGAGCTCCCAGCTAAGGCTGTTGCAAGTATGCAACTTATTGCACAATCCCGGAACCACGGAGTCTAAAAGAGACAACCGCGCGTTGACCCCCAAATGCATCTGGGACTGCAACATCCGAGCAGTCAGCGGCAGCCCGAATTCATGTTAGGCGCTGTCCACAAGCGCTCTTGCCAAAAGCCGCCGAACGATTTTGGTCTAGCAAGAAGGTGCGCTCCAAAAGTCCGGAGCCGGCTCCTGAAAGCCGATTACGACCGCGGTTCGCCCAAGGTATCTCGATCGTTCAGCGACTACTAGGCATTCACGCTCTTTCTGATTTGCCTTATTGATGAGCCAGAGTTGTTGGCCCCGTTGTACCGGGATCGTCAGCGTGATTAGGCCGCCGCCGGCATTCACTCGCAGCGCTTCGGTGCTTTCGTGGAAAGGTTCGCTGTCAATTGCGCGCCCATAAATCAGTACCGGAGCATAGATCCAAAAGCGGGCGCCGCTTCGACGTTCGGGAATCTGACCAGTGCCTTCGGTCTCCGCTCCCGCGCGTGCACCATTCGGGGCGCGCTCCGAAGTTGCTTTGAGAAATTTCCAAATCCCGCTCACCTGCATGCCTTGCGCATCTTTGTATTTCGCCCAATTGTAACTCAATCGGCGGTGAAACGAACCGCAGAGACGCATACTAAACGATCGATACTTCTGCTTGAATCTCACCCTAAAAACCGCTAATAGTTGCAGACAAGACTTCTATGCCGGATAATCGCAGTATTGGAGCGCTCTCCAGCCTTCCCGGCTGCTTCATATGATGAATTGTCCGCATTGCAGCACGGCAAACCCGGACTTCGCGGTATCCTGCAAAGAATGCAGCACCCCTCTCCTCTCTCTTAGCGATTCTGATTCAGAAACGATTCAGATGGTCGATCCGGCGGCGATCACTCTTGGCAGCGATTTTGGAACCCGCTACCGAATTGAATCGCTCCTGGGACAGGGCGGGATGGGAAGAGTTTACAAAGCCTACGACAAGGACCTTGATCGCACTGTCGCCATCAAAGTGGTTCGCGAGGGCGCAATCGGACAGGCCGACGCTCTAAAACGATTCAAACAAGAGTTAGTGCTGGCCAGCAAAATTTCGCATAAAAATATTTTGCGCATCCACGATATGGGGGAAGTGGGCGGAGTGCGGTTCATCTCCATGGCCTACATCGACGGCAAGGACTTGCAACACATAATTCGGGAAAATCCGAAGATGCCGCTCGATCGCGTTTTGAAATTTTCCCAACAGATTGCGGAAGCCCTGGCAGCGGCGCATGCCGAGGGCGTGGTTCACCGGGATCTGAAGCCGCAAAACCTTCTGATCGGCAATGACGATCAAGTTTTCGTTTGCGACTTCGGCCTCGCTAAATCCTTCGAAGAAAGCGCGATTGGCATGACGCGCACTGGCGCGTTCCTTGGCACGCCGCGCTACATGTCGCCCGAGCAGGTAGAAGGCAAGCCGGCTGATCAACGCGCCGATCTTTACGCTTTCGGCTTGATTCTCTACGAAATGGTGACCGGGGACGTTCCGTTTACCGGCGAATCGACGCTGAAGGTGATGTATCAGCGAATACAGGAAAAACCCAAGAATCCAAAGCTGATCAACCCGGCGCTGCCTAATTGGCTGGTTCGCATCATCATGCGGTGCCTGGAAAAAGATCCGGCGGATCGTTACCAGAGCGCTTACGAAATCCTGGCCGACCTGCAAGGCGCAAAGACCGCTTCGAGCAGCGGTGTTTCACGCAGCGGTGCAAGCATACAAATCCAACTCCCTGAGTTCGCCAGCCGGCGCTGGGTTTGGGTCACTAGCGCAGCCGTCACCTTGGTACTTCTCGTTGGCGCGGGTTTTCTTGTCCGTCATTTCATTGCAACGCGTGGCGTCGGAGGAGGAGCCTCGGTCGTCTCCGGCATTCCTCCAATCTCGAAGGGTCGATTCGTCGCAGTCTTGCCCATTCAAGTCTTGGGCGACTCGTCGCAAATTGGCTATGTAGCGCAAGGAGTGGAGGAAGCGCTATCCACCAAGCTATTTCAGCTGAAAGATGTGCGGGTCACTTCCAGCGATGAAGCAGATAAGCAGGACCAAAAACAGCCATTAACAAAGATCGCGCGTAATTTAGGCGTGAATTATCTCGTTCAGGGCACGCTGCAAGGCTCCGGCGACCGCATACGCGTCACGATGCGGCTCCAGGATGCGCTGCACGACAAGCGTATCTGGAGCAAGGAATTCGACGGCGTTTCTTCGGACCTCTTCACCTTGGAAGATCAAATCTACAGTGAGATCGTCACGGCATTGGATGTGAGCCTAACCAGTGAAGAAGTCGCCAGCGCGAAAACTCGTCCCACTGAGAATGGCGCTGCTTACGACTATTACGTTCGAGGCCGCAATTCTTTGCGCGGCCACGACAGTAAGAGTATTCAGGCGGCTCTCGATTATTTCGAGCAGGCTTTGAAGGCCGATCCCAAGTTTGCGCTCGCCTTTACCGGCGTGGCTGATGCCAGCTTGCGCATGTACGATTCCAAGAAAGACAATTTCTGGACGCAGAAAGCGCTTACGGCCGCGCAAGAGGCGGCGCAGTTAAACGATAAGTTGCCCGAAGTTCACTCGGCTCTGGGCAGCGCCTACATCGCCACAGGAAAATACGCGGAAGCTATTACGGAGCTCAAACGCGCTATTTCACTGGCACCAAGCTCAGATGAGGCGTACCGGCGTCTCGGAGCGGCCTATCTTGCAAGTGGTGACTATCCCCACGCGATCGAAGCGTTTCAGAAAGCCGTCGATCTGAACTCCTACTTCTGGGTAAATCAGAATGCGCTCGGAAACGTCTACTTCCAATCGGGAGATTATCCCAAGGCTCTGCAACTTTTCACGCAAGTTACTGTTTTGGCGCCTGATATCGAAACCGGATTCGAGAACGTAGGCAACGTCTACGCTCAACAGGGCAAGTATCAAGAAGCGGTTCCATATTTCCAGCAGGCGCTGCAAATTGAGCCTTATTACACAACCTACTCGAACCTCGGTACCGCTTACTTCTTTCTGAAACAATATTCGCAGGCCGCGGAAATGTTTGAAAAGGCGGTCGAACTCAATCCGAACGATACTTCTATGTTGGTAAATTTGGGCGACGCATATCGAGGGGCCGGACAGAAAGACAAGGCGCGCGCCACCTACCAGCAAGCTGTTTCTCTGGGATACAAGGAACTCCTGACAAATCCGCAGAATTCGGACGTGATGGACCAGATCGCTTTGTCCTACGCGAATTTGGGAGATGCGCAGCAGGCCTCCACGTTCATAAAGAAAGCGCGCGCGATAGACAAGACCAACGTCGGTTACATTTACGACGAATCGAAAATTTATACATTCCTGGGACAAACAAAAGAGGCTTTGAAAGCCTTGCAGGACGCTCTCGAGAAGCATTACCCTGCGGAGTCGGCTGCCGCAGACTCGGATCTTGACAAGTTGCGAAGCGATCCTGCGTTCAACGACCTGATTAAGAAATATTCCGCGAAAAAGCCCTAGGCGGTTTTGCTCTTTCGCCCCTCGCAGACAAATTAGAAGAGTTTTTCGCCTGCACGCCACGCGCAAATAAAAAAGAGGGTCACGATTGCACATCCGGCGCGCACAGTGAGTGTGCTAACCTGATGAACAATAAAAAACGGAGAGGTGTCCGAGCGGTTTAAGGAGCACGCTTGGAAAGCGTGTGTTGGGGAAACTCAACCGTGGGTTCGAATCCCACCCTCTCCGC
>Ga0209330_1000286_pt1 | contig 24153 bp, 25 predicted proteins | sample JacPinW_OM2H0_O3_FD_187969 | JGI IMG/M metagenome (GOLD analysis project Ga0209330, IMG submission 187969) | Forest soil microbial communities from Algoma, Ontario, Canada - Jack Pine, Ontario site 1_JW_OM2H0_O3 (SPAdes) (version 2) | ecosystem: Environmental > Terrestrial > Soil > Boreal...
GACATTTATCTCGAGCGCAAATGGGTTGGCTATTACGGCGGCGTGATGGCCTACCGCCGGGACAATTCCGCCGATGGCGATCTCTCCCAACTTTCGCCCGACTATAGCGACCAGGAGATCGGCCATATCTGGGATGGCAACAAGTTCGCAACGCCGTACCTGCTGCCCGAGGTGGTCGCGCTAGATCTTACGAAGGCGAACAAGCTTGCAGTTCCGCTGATCCTCTTTCTGGGCCGTCACGACCGGAACGTGAATGCAGAAGTCGCCGCCGCGTGGTTCGACGCGGTGAAGGCGCCGGACAAACATCTCGTTTGGTTTGAGCATTCGGCGCACATTCCGATGACCGAGGAACCCGGAAAGTTCCTCCTTTCACTAGTGCGCTACGCACGGCCGATAGCGGAGAAGGCGGGTGATGTAGCTCCGTGAGTCTAGAATTCTTATTCATTCGATCGTCAATAGACTGCTGAACAGTTCAGGACTGTTTCTGGATTGCTCCTGGGTTATGGGCAACCCTTCCATAATCCGGCAAGGTAAAGTTCGCCGACCACCCGGAAGTTATCGCGGGCGGTTCCCCGTCCGTCAGTTACCTCGCTTCTCCTCCTCAAATTCGGATAGTGTCGCGAGAAAGTCAGAGGCGGCGTTTAGGTTATACCCTGCGAGTTCTTTCATGAGCCACTGAATCTTCGGGGATCGGTGCATGCGGTCGCCGAATTTCTTCGACAGCCATATCGCCAGCGGGATGATGGCCAGTCCGAATAACAGATTGGCGAGCAGATAAGCGGCTCCCAGTGTTTTGTACGCGTCTACCTGCAAAAATCCCTCTAACGCGACAATCAGGAGTGGTGTCCAAAGGAGAGGCGCTAGCAGAAGCGTCCACTGGAAGTGACGGATATGTAGCATCCGAAGCGATTCAAGCTCCTTTTGCATGGCGGCAACCCGCTTGCTATAGTCGATGTAAAGTGCGATCCGAATCTGCTGGATCAGCACAATCAAGGTTGCAATCTCGAACAGGTCCAGGGCGGCAGCAGGTGCCACAAACCGCACCGTCGCAATGTGGTCCCCGATGAAGGATCCAAGTACGATGATGATGGCAAGCGTGACGGCTGACTCCAAGGCCAGGAAAACGGCCAGGCGTTGCAACGCGGACCGCGCGCGGTTCATTTTTGTCGCGCTTAGAAGCCGACGGGTCAGGTGGATGTTCACTTCGAGCTTACGGTCATGTTCCGCCCACTTCTGCTTGAGTTCATCCAGTTCCATCATGCCTCGCTCCCTGATTTAGCCTGGGATTCAGCCTGGCCAGTTCCTCGAAATTCCTGCTTCATCTTGCTTTTCAATCTGCTTATCTTCGTTCCCACATTGGTTTCACTGATGCCCAGCACTTCCGCGATTTCCTGGTAGTTGTTCCCGTCTAAATAGAGCAGGACGAGCGCCTTGTTCAGTGGGTCAAGTCCGTCTATGAATTCGTATAGGAACCGTATTTCTTCAGGCTGATCTTTCGTCTCATCGATCGCTTCCAGAAGGCGCTCCTCGTCGGAAATGACATATCGTGTTCTTGTGTTCTCGCGGCGATGGAACGAAATCGCGACATTTAGGGCGATGCGGTACATCCAGGTGGAAAAACGGTAGCGCTCGTCGAACTTGCCGAAAGATCGCCATAGTTGGATGATGATCTCCTGCGCCAGATCGTCCCGGTCGTCACGGTTCCTGCAGTACGAGTTGCAGACCTTGTAAAGGATTTTCTTGTGCTGATCGACCACGGTCTGGAACCTTTCCTGGAGTTCTGGTATGGCCATCTGCTCCCTTATGTTGCGTCCGCTGCTGTCGCAACCTGTGCGGTCACCCTGTTATTCGCGCCTGGCACTAAAAAAATCACAGCGGGTCCGCATTTTTCCCCGGGAGGTGCTCAAGAACGGTCCGGAGCTTCGAGTCCGCCCGCCGTGCGTGGGCGTTGATACCACAGTTCCTCGACTATGCCGGATTCGGGGGCGAACTGACCCTTTGGCTCACGCGACTGGTGCACTGCCGCAACCGCCACCTGATCGGGCGCAGGGGACTTGGCATTATGCCCGCATTACGGCTACCCGGAAGTTATGTCCTGGAACAAACTTTCAACTACGTGGTCGACAAGTCTTAGGGCTGTATCTGAAGCGCCCACATACAATGCTTTGAATCCGTAAGTCTTCACTCGCGGGCGCTCAGATACAGACCTAAGACTTGTCGTTACCTATCCGTGGCCTCGGCCCTCGCATTGCGCGGACTAGAGGACCGCCTCTCCAGAGACCGTCTTTTCCCGGTGTTCCATCAGAAACTCTCGCATTGTGATGGCAATCTCCTGCAAGTGAATTTCAAGCGCGAAGTGGCCCGTTGGCAGGAATTTGACCGTAGCGGTTGGGATGTCTTTCTTGAACGCTTCTGCTCCTGCAGGGATGAAGTACGGATCGAACTTGCCCCATACCGCGAGGAGTGGGAGCTTCGCCGTTCGAAAGTACTCCTGAAACTTGGGGTACAGCTTCACATTGTTGGCGTAGTCCAGGAAAAGATCGAGCTGAATATCAACGTTCCCAGGACGCGCCAATAACGCGGCGTCCAGGGTATAGCCCTCTGGTTTGATCAGGTCCGGATTCGGTATTCCGACTGAATATTCGTGACGCATTCCTTCGAGCGTCAGGCCTGCGCGAATCGCATTCCGATGTTCCAGGGTGGGCTCTCGCCAGTAGCGTTGAATCGGCTGCCACGCATCGCCCAGACCTTCTTCGTAAGCATTGCCATTCTGAGAGACGATGGCCGTCACGCGTTCGGGGGCCATCAGCGCCAAGCGGAAGCCAGTAGGCGCTCCGTAATCGAAAACGTACATCGCGTAGCGGGTCAGTTTCAGAGCCTGGATAAATGCGAAGATCGTCTTTGCCAGCGCGTCGAAGGTGTATTTATAATCGCGCTCCGCAGGAACCTCGGTAAAGCCAAAGCCTGGCAGGTCTGGAGCGATGACACGATAGCGGTCGGCGAGGCGCGGGATCAGTTCTCGATACTGAAACGATGACGTGGGGAATCCATGGAGCAAGAGGACGACCGGGGCGTCCACGGGACCCGCTTCGCGGTAGAACACATGTACTCCGTCAGCTTCAATGCGATGGTGGGACGTCAGTGGAATATTTGGAATGTCAGTCATAGACCTCTCCTTCGGAGTGTTTGCTTTCTGGTTGAAATCGAACAAAGCGATCTTGCGACGGAAGACGTCCAGGCCAACGAAGGCCGACGCGACAAAGGTGCGGCGATCAAAGCTCATGAGTGATGCTCCACAGCTACCGGCGCGCTGTCTGGGACAATCATGGACTCTGGGACAAGGATTTGATACCCCAGGCTATGTCGACCTCAGCATTAGGCAGCCAAAAAGGCCAAGCGGCTCGTCGAGATGATACTTCCCGCCATCAGTCTTGAGAAACGCTAGATCCCTATCGGGACTGCCCCGGCGCGACGAGCCAGGGTGTGTCCAAGGACTATTTGCCGGGGCAGTTTCGATAGGTCGTTTGAAGCGAGCCGCTGGGGTTTGCGGCGCGGAAGCGGTGATCTACCTACGCATTTTCAATCTTTGTTCGGTGCTGACTGTGAGCATTGCGCAAGCGAAACTGGACCGATGCAGCAGTGGGAGCCCTGTATATGACCATAAGCGGGTCCTGCGGGTCATGAGCAAGTGCCGTATAGAGGGAGCTTGGAGAGCTTGTGGGCAGACGGCGGCCTTGCATCTGGCAGGAAGTAAAGTTGAGCACTCGTGAGCCGTTCGATGACCAGCATGGTGCCAGAGCAGGCGTGGACAACGCAGCCAGTTCGTTGCTTCGGGGCGATCTGCGCATGCCACTATGCCGAGCAACTCGCGGCAACCTGCGAGGGCGTTTTTCCTCCTTCGGTTGGCGAAGAGACCGAAGTGCCGGATGCGGACCAGCCCTTTGGGCAGAACGTGAAGAAGAAATCGGCGCAGGAACTCATCGGCGATGGTCCATGCGGAGCTTTTGGCCAAACGATCAGTCAGGGCAGTCCCATTGTTTTCAGGCTGCCACATATTTTCGTCCAAAAAGGCGGCATTGGTTGACCTTGCCGTCGGTTTGATCATCGCGATGGTTGAGCAGACGTGTCCGAGAATCAGCAGGTGATACCAGCGTCGAAAGACCTGGCACTCGAGGAGACAGCTAGAGTGAAATGAAAACTTGCTCCGCGAGGGTAGTTGTCCGTCGCCCACAGCCGGCCACCGTGGGCCTCAATGATCGTTCGGCTGATACGAAGTCCCATGCCGGTGCCGTGTTCCTTGGTCGTAAAAAAAGCGTTAAATATCTCGCCAGCTTGGTTCGGGGGAAGCCCGACGCCAGTGTCTTCGACCGATACCAGAAGCTGTTCCTCGCTGTCATTCTGGGTGCCAAGCGTGAGTTGACGCGGGCCATCTACGGCCTTCATTGCGTCGATGCTGTTGATCATCAAGTTCATTAATACCTGCTGCAACTGAATGCGGTCCGCCGTAATGAGGGGTAGATCGGCAGCGAGCTTTGTCTGCATAGAAACCGAGTGCTGAATCGCCTCGTTTTTCAGAAGAATCTCCATCTCTCGAATCACTTCGTTGACGTCGAGGGGCTCCTTCGTCACCACGCCCTTTCTAAAAAACAACCTGACTCGGTTGATGATTTCCGCTGCCCGGTTTGCATCACGAATTATCAACGAAGTCGCAGCCCGAGCGCCTTCGAGATCCGGCTGCTCGCGGTTAAGCCGACGCAGGCAGGTTGAAGCGTTTGTGATGGCGCCACTAATAGGTTGATTAATCTCGTGCGCAAGGGAGGCGCTGAGTTCGCCCATAGTGGTTACGCGATTCGCATGTGCGAGATCTGCCTGCGCCTTAAGTAATGACTCTTCGGCGCGTTTGCGGTCTTCTATATCGATCCCGGTACCGTACCACTTGACTATCCCTCCATGACCGTCTCGCAAAGGCACGTTACGCACTAGCAACCACCGATAGTCGCGCTGCGCAGTCCAAACGCGCGCTTCAATCTCGACGGGTTCTCCCACGGCCAATGCCAATCTCCACTTAGCGAGGTATCTGGGAAGATCATCCGGATGCACGATCGATTGCCAACCGGAGCCAAGCAATGCCTCGATCGATAGTCCGGTGGATTCCAGCAACCGCTGGTTGATGAAATCGACTGAGCCATCCGGCAGAGTGCTCCACACATGAGCTGGAATCGTGTTGATTACCCGGCGAAGCCGATCCTCACTTCCTTGTAAGCTCTCATAGAGATCTTGCAATTGGCTCGCCGTGTCGTTAAACACGCCTCCGAGTTGGCCAAGCTCATCTTCTCCATGGATGGGAACCCGATGTTTGAACTCGCCTCGTGCCAACATCTTTGAACCTTCAACTAATTGTTCGAGCGGCCGTGTGATGCTGCGCGTAATGACCATTCCCAACGTCCCGGCAATCAACAGCGTGAGAACTACAGTGGTCGGCACGACAATAAAAATCCAGTGCTGCACTTGGCGAATATTGGCTGCAGCTTGCGCGTGTTCCGTATTTACCTCGCGATCGACTCTTTCTACCAAGGCGGAGGTCGAGAATCCGAGTGGGCGCAATTGATCGGCGAGCCGCAACTGCACGGCGCTCCAGTCACCCGCTTCCGCCAAGTCGATCATTGAGGCGGTCTGCGATCGGAGCGTCGACTGGACGACTGCGAGCGTTGGAAGAATCGTCGGATCAGAGGCGGAGGTGTTGGAATGCACGGCCAACAGCGCGCTTTTGGCACGCCGCATGTCCTCCGCGAACGCGTCATTCATCGTTTGAGTATCAGCCTTCAGACTTTTGGGGTTTTTTGCATTCACAAGCAACTCAAGCGCGTCGCGAAACTTCAACACGTCTGAGTGAACTCGTAAGACGGTTGCCAACTCCTCGTCATATTCATTGAGTCGCTCTGCTTGTGCCTGGACAACGTGGAATTGCCATAGAACAATTACGTCACCGGCTAACATCGAAACGATGATGAGCGCGAAGCATAGAACCAGGCGCGGGCCAATATTGAGTCTCAGGCGATTCATCTCAGTGCAAAGCGGTTCCCGGTTGAACCTTGCGATTCCCCATAATCTGAACGAGTTCATTCTCGAGCGCCGCGGCCGCTGCTGGAGCCGTGGACTCTCGGGTCAGAACGGAATGAAGTGCCTGGGAATAGGCTTTGGAGACCGCCTCATAGTTTGATCCGGCAGTCGCCGAGGGGCGCAAAACGACAGCGCTCCCGGCCGATTCGCCGGGCTTGCACCACCAAGGGTAGATTTTCGTCATCACCAAGGGGACTTGGAAGTACTCCACCTTTCGCCCTGGCTTCTCAAGATGAGTGGAGGCCGTGACTTGTGCCTGTTTGCGAATGAGAAACTGGATGAACTGGACGGCTTCGGGACGATGAGCTGAAGTGCGGGAAATCCCCAAAGAGTAGGCTCCCAGGGTTGCGACTCGCGCGCTCTTTCCACCAGGGACGCTAGTCACTCCAGCTGTGTCGCGGAACGGCTTATCTACTGCGTCAACCTCATACATTTCGGACCACCCGAGCTGAAACGCAGCGCTACCGGAAACCCAGAATTTATCTTCTGCGTCCATAGCGGTGTACGAAACCACACTGGGAGGCGAAATCCAACTCACCCAGTGTGCGGCTCGTTGCCAGGCTCGAACAACATCTTGATTGTTTACGCTGATCTTGCCGTTGGGTTCGATGATATGGCCACCTCCTTCCGCCAACTGCCAGTCAAGCCCCTCGCAGGTCAGCTGTTCGCTTTCCGATGTGATCGCGCCCGACCAGACAAACCCCCAAAAATCTTTCTTCCCTTTTGTGCGCTCCCCAGCCTGGATCCGGACGGCCATCTCCTCAAGCTCATCCCAAGTTCTGGGTGGTGTCTTGTAGCCATACTTGGCGAGCAGATCCGTCCGGTAAAACAGAACCTGCACATTTGGGTTATACGGCATTGCCACAAGTTTCCCCTGAACCATGTAGCTTTCGATGAGGTCGCTATCCTGCGAGGAAATCTCTTCCGGGGCAAAGCTCGGTTGGAGGTCGATGAGGTATTCACCCATTGTTCCGGCCCATATCGTATCAACGCCATAAAGGTCAGGGGAGGGGGCGCCGTTGCGGAGCAAATCCATGGCAAGATCGAATTTTGAGGCATTGTCCTCTGGCGTTGGAAGATCGTTGACGCGAATGCCTGTTTGCCGCGTGAATTCCTGCAAATAGGGGACCGGGATCATCCGATGGTCGCCAGGAAATCCCTGGCCTTCAGCATCGAGAAATGTGATGGTCGCCGGAAGTGCGGGCCGGCGGCAAGCGGAAAAAAGGAACGCCGACAGCAGAATTCCCGCCACGCCGAAGCGTCGGAAGCGACGCGTTGAAACGGCCGCCGTTCGGCGCAGCACGTCACATGATTCATCAACTTGATTCGGATGGGTACGGGAAGCAGTCCTCATCTCCTTTGCAACGTCAGCAATAAGCGACAGGGTGCACTCCCCGCACATCAATCGATTTTCCTAGTTTTGAACCGACAAATGGTAGCAGAAATCGCGAGCGGACGTCCCTACTCTGTCGCCGCCCCGCATCCGTTCAGCAGGCTCGCGCCGGCAACTCAAGATGGGTAAACACGAAAGCCCACCCCGACAATCCCGCTCGAGCTTTGGATACTTTTAGCGTGGCCCACTACGAATCAGTTGGAATTTCGAGGTGGCTTGGTGAGATGTGGGCTTTTTAAATCGGAGCGGATCAATGCAAGCGGTGCAGGTTGATTAGCCAAGGGGTTACCGCGAACTCAGACCGACTGAGCTGCCGTCAAGCCAAGTGAATTGGCTGACTCCCAGGCCGGAGTTTGGCCGCCATCCTCACCAAGTCGGCGAGGGAATTCGCTTTCATTTTTTGCATGACCTGGCCACGGTGCGCCTTTACCGTAATTTCGCTGATGCCGAGTTCGCCGCCGACTTGTTTATTCAGTAGTCCGGAGACGACCAACGCCATTACCTGCCGCTCGCGGGAAGTAAGCGATGCATAACGGTCCCGAAGTTCCTGCATCTCAGCATTCTGAGCGAGCAAGACACTACTTCGTTGGAGGGCGTTTCGGATGGCACTCACTAAAGCGTCGTTATCAAGAGGCTTGGTTAAGAATTCGAGAGCGCCCGCTTTCATGGCCCGCACAGACTGCGGTACATCGCCATGACCGGTGATGAAGATGATTGGTATGTCGATGTGTTCAAGCGCAAGCTGTTTCTGCAATTCAAGACCGTTTAGGCCCGGAAGTGAAAGGTCAAGAACAAGACAGCTCGGGACACGTTTTCTCGGGCGGTCGAGGAATTCTTGTGCGGATGCGAAGGTCTCCGGCTTCCAGTTCTCATCCTCGACCAACAGTTCCAGCGATTCGCGGACTGACACGTCATCGTCAACGATGAATACGATGGGAATGTCCCTCAGCATCGGTAATGACCCTACTTCATAATTTAGTATGCGCGCCGTATTCATTGTATCCCCCTTGAGATTCCACCGGTGGACCTCAGACATCTTGCAGTGCGGTCGTAATGGCCGCAAGTAGAGCCGCGTCACTGAATGGTTTGAGCAGAAACCCCGCCGCGTCCTGCTCGAGAGCTCGAGCACGAATCGTTTCATCCTTTTGACCGGTCATGAATATGATCGGGACCTGTTCTCCGCGACGCTTCAGTTCCTGGTGAAGTTCGAGCCCACTCATGCCCGGCATAGCGATGTCGAGGACCAAACAGCTAGTCTCATCAAGACAACCGCATGAAAGAAACTCTTCCGCCGACGAAAAAGCTCGAGCGGCAAAGCCGAATTCCTCAATCAGGTCAGGCAGCGACTCGCGTATGGACTCATCGTCATCTACAACCACACACAGAAGCGGACGTTCGTTCCCGCTCCTGTCCTTAATGGACTTCATAACAAGATAATGCGGCATTCAATGAAGGACGTCCATTGTACTTTGGTATTGCTTCTGAATCATGGTGTTACTGGATTGCGGCAGCGGCTTGCGTTGCGGCGAACTGACCGGGCTACAGTGGCGGGACTTCGATTTGGGCTGCTAACAGATGAGTGTCACTCGGTCGGTTGTTGACATGGTCAGCGGGAAGGTGAAAACAGAGGCATCGCAGAAAATGGTGCCGCTGGGCGACATCGCTCCGACGAGCGCGCTAAAAATCAAAATCGCTCTCGATCTTGCTGTCCGCTTGTCTCTGCTGGAAGCAGTGTGGCAATCAACTGAATGTCGTTGCGGACCTGTTCGGAGGTAAGCGAACGGGTCCGCTTATCGCTGCGGGCCGGAGTAGCGAAGTTTGCCGCCCTCGGAACAATCACCGAGGAGCTCAACGACTGGACGTTCGACATCAACGTGAAAGGCATGCTTTTCACGGTGCAGAAAGCTCTTCCCCTTCTAACGGATCTCTATCATTTTGAATTCGTCCATCGTCACGAAGCGCACGAAGCGCAAGTCTCAGTTGACATGTACATAACATGAAAGTATGCTTGCAGCATGGCCAAGATGATTCAGCTTCGTAACGTGCCCGATGCCCTGCACCGCGGCCTGAAGGCTCGCGCTGCCATGGCAGGTATGTCGCTTTCGGACTATCTGTTGGCTGAGATCAAGGAAGTCGCAGAGAGGCCAACGCTCGCGGAATTGCGGGAGCGCTTGCACAAACGTAAACCGGTTTCGGCGCCGATCGATACCGCTCATTTAGTTCGAGAAGAGCGCGAGGAACGATGATCGTCCTGGATGCCTCTGCCGCAGTTGACTGGCTTCTTCAGACATCTGCCGGGCAGCGCATCGAGAACCGAATTTATTCGCGTAACGAAACCCTACACGCGCCTCACCTCCTAGATCTTGAGGTCACGCAGGTATTGCGGCGTCTGGCATTACAAGCAGTGGTTTCTGTACATCGTGCTGACGAAGCGGTCCGCGATCTGCTGGATCTCCGTATTACTCGATATCCTCATCTCCTGCTCCTGCCCCGGATCTGGCAACTCCGTCACAATGTTTCTGCCTATGATGCTGCCTACATCGTGCTTGCCGAGAAACTCGGGGCCGCGTTGGTTACAAGGGATGCTCGACTCGCTTCTGCTTCGGGCCATGCGCCCGTCGAGCTCTTTTAATTATTTCAACGGATCGCTGAATGCACTCCTGCGTTACTGGTATATCCCATCCGCGAGCCGTGCGCACCCTCTTCATTCCGACTGATCGTCAGTGCCCGCGATCGTTCGCTTTTTTCCCCTGTCACATCGCGAACTGCCGAACTGCTGCCTGGATGTCGTACCGACAATCACGACGCCCAGCCACTTCCCTGCCCTTGGAATCCCTGCGGGTCTGCCACTTGCTGCGTTTCTGCTAAAGCCAAACAGAGAGTAGACATCGTTCTTGTAAATTATTGATTTGGCGTCCCCGACGGGATTTGAACCCGTGTTACCGCCGTGAAAGAACGAGGTCTGATCGTAAGCTCCTGAAACCACGCTACACGGATGGCTACCTGAAGCGGTTTCAGTAAGGCATGGGAAGCCTTCGTGGATCATAAATGGAGCAAGAATCTGATCCTTAAAAATACCCAAGGCTAGTGGCGAAACATTCTGAACCAAGCGCGGATGTCATCGGCAAGCAGTTGCGGTTCTTCCAGTGCAGCAAAATGACCACCGCGGTGCATCTCCGTCCAACGCTGAACATCTCCGCCTCGGTTTGTAAAGAGTGCAGCTCCGTACCCGACCGTAACCATTACACGGGGATTTTCTATCCATGACGGTTGTCCGTTGGACGTTTTACCGTGTGCCCATCTGGTTGCAAGCGTTATGTACAGCAAGGATGACGCGCATTGGGTCTATCGCGATGCGGACGGCGACGTGCACGACCCTGACGCTCTCAATCTCCCGATAATCCTGCGGCGGCTTGCATAGCTTCTTCAGTACGGGATTTGAACCCCTGTTACCGCCGTGAAAGCGGGATGGCTAAACTAACTCTAACAAACAACAGGAACACAAACGCACTGGATGGCGTTCTAGGAACAGTAGGAAACACCTTATGGTGTCCCCGATGTGTCCCCAGTAAACCGGGGTCTCCGGCTCATCGCCACCATGCAGGCGGTTGATTCACCAGTACCCCAGATCCGTCGGTCCGTCCGTCCTTGACCACTTGACTTGTATATATGTTATTAATAAAATGTATATATCGTTGAACGGAAGGTAGAACCTATGGTGGTAGCCATCACATCGATAAGACTAGACAAGCGCCTGGCGGACGAAGCAGCCGAAGTGTTAGGTGTGAAATCGCGAACCGAGGCGGTACACGCAGCGCTGCGCGAAATCGTTGCCCTGAAGCGCTTCAAGAGGCTGATGTCGAAATACGGCGGGAAGCTCGAATTCTCGGGACACGATGAGTAATTTTGTTGTCTTCGACACCTCGATCTTCATCGACCATCTCCGTACCGGCCGTCACCAGCAGCGAATCGCAGCAACAGCAGGTTTGGTGCGAAACTCAGCCGTGGTGCTGGCGGAGCTGAGCCGGGGAGCGACCAAGTTGGCCGAGCGACAGTTTGTCGAACGCCTTGCTCGCAACCATCCCATCTTGACACCAAGCGAAAACAATTGGCTTGAATCAGGACGCCTGCTTAGCAAAATGCATGTCGATAAAGGCTTTGGTCCAGAAAAGCTTCGCGATCTGCACTTTGACCTGTTGATCGCACTGACTGCCAGGTCCGTAGGAGCGCGCCTAGTTACCTCAAATCGAGTGGATTTCGAATTGATCGCGAGCTATCACAAACTACAATTAGAGATCTGGTGAGCTAGACATCGCAGCTGGCTCCAGAAGCGCAGCGGCTTTTTGAACGATCAAATGCTGGACCGAATCGATCTTCCCCAGGGTACCTTGGATCTCTTGATACTGCGAACGCGTGCTCAGCGGCACCCAGGAAAAAGTGTTCGGCCGCACCTACTCGAGCATTCTTTAAGACAAAAGAGAGGATGTGAAAGTGATGCAGGAACTGCTGCACCATTCTTCAAGCGAGATGACATTGGATGTCTACGCGCAGGCGCTCACCCCAACCAAGCGAGCGGCGAAGCGGAAGGTGGTTGCGATGATCCGGGTAGATCTCAGTGCGCCGCGGAGTGTACCGCGGGGAATTGGGGCGCCGGTCTAAGTCTAAGTGCTTGATTAGATTTGGCGTCCCCGACGGGATTTGAACCCGTGTTACCGCCGTGAAAAAACAACCACGATGATGAAATACAATGACTTGCAAACGGCGGGCGGCCACCTAAGTCTTGCTAGTCCGTAGAAGCCAACACATTTACGTACCGTCTCGAAAGCCGCTACGTCGGGATCCAGAGCTACGGGGTGCCGTCGCGAAGATCCTCAAAATGGCGGATCAGGCTGGTGATATATGCGGGTATCGCGCTTTCTGGCATTGCTTACCTCCTACCTAAGAATCCTCTTAAAAGGATCTTGATCTTTGTTAACAGCGTCTGGTGAACGGCCGTCACTTTCCGGAAAACGATGTCTCCGGGGACGACAAGTTTAATCTCGGTCCCTGAGTTTGAAGAGCTTCCGAGCGTCAGATTGCCTCCGATGCGAGCGGCACGCTCCCGCATACCCTGTAGTCCGAAGTGCCCTTCCTTGCCCCTATCTGCGATAACCGGGTCGATACCTATGCCATTGTCACTCACACGCAGGACAAGGTCGTGCGCATATCTGAGCTCTACGTCCAATTGACTCGCCCCTGAATACATACATGCGTTGCGAATAGCTTCGTAGCCGATGCGATAGATTTCATCACGGACGATGGGATGCATCTCTCTGGCATCGCCAACCACAGAAAATGTGACCGCCATGGAATTTGGGATGAGGTCGTCCTTGGTCACGCGTCGGAGCGCTTCAGCGAGGTCGTTTGTCTGCGCCGGCGCGGTGCGCAATGAGTTGAGCGCCGCCCGTCCTTCTTGGGTGGCTCGCTCAAGCCAGACTGATAGCTGTTCCAGGGCCCCGCGCATTCCAATAGGATCGGTGGACGGCTTTAGCGCAAGATCTACCACCAGCTTGCTACCTTGGATGGTCTGAAGGAAGGTGTCATGGAGGTCCCGTGCCATGCGAGTACGTTCTGCCAATCGCTCATCGAAGCGCGCGCTGATGGCTTTCGAAATCCGCCGCACACGGAGTCGGTAGGTAACGCATACGATGAAGCCACCGGAGACCAAGCAGAGAGCTCGAAACCAGTTCGTCTGATACCAGGTAGGTGCGATGCTGAAGTTTAATGTTGCCCCCTCCTCGTTCCAGACGCCATCGTTATTCGACGCGATCACGCGGAACTTATAGTTACCGGGACGAAGGTCACTATAGAAGGCCTGTCGCCTTGTTCCTGGCTCCTGCCAGGCCGCATCGCGGCCCTCGAGCTCGTATCGAAAGCGCACTTTCTGCGGAACTACAAAGCTCAGTGCCGTATAGTCAATTTCGAGATCACGAGTGACGGGAGGAAGACGAAGATCCTTGCCAGGGGGATAGTTCTTTCGGTCGGCAATAACCCCTTCAACATGAACCGGCGGAGGCAGCGCATTCCCACTCAGATGAGCCGGATCGATCATTTGCAGCACGTCACCATTTGCAAACCACAACCGTCCGTCAGGAGATCTTGCGGCCCCGCCAAAAGGAGCACGGCCTGGTTGCACACCATCGAATAGGTCAAAAGTCTTTAGCTGCACCGTGATATCAGGCTGTGCCCACCATCGTTGCAGTTCCGTACCCGCAATCTCGACGAGCCCGCACTCCGTGTATAGCCAAAGAGAGTGCTGGTTGTCCTCGACGAGTGCATACACAGCATTGCAAGGAAGGCCGTTCTGGACTGTGAGAGTCTGCTGTTTTCCTTGCTTCCATCCGACAATTCCTAGCGGTGTTGCTCCCAATACCGAACCATCGGAATTAACAACGAGCTGATTTACGCGAGAATCTTCATCGTGCTTGAAAGGAAAGATTTCTGTCTTGCCATGCCGATACCGAGCGAGATCGCCATTCATTAGACCTAGCCAGATTCCGCCTTCGGCATCTGCTGCGACTTTGCGGGCCGCCGGCATCTGCGCTACAGGAAATTCTTCTTGGACTTTTAGATCGTGAATGCGAATGAGTGTCCGGGGAGGTCCAATGGTCTCAACCCAGATGTTGTTGTCCACATCTTCGCCCATTCCGACAGCGACACCTATCGGACTGCCATCACGCCTGTCGATTCTCTGGAACTTTCCATTCTTGTAAATTGACATCGTCTTATCGATGCCGACCCACAAGCGACCCGCATGATCTTCGAGCATCGACGTAACTTGATTCCCTGGCAAGCCTTTCCCCGCTTGAACGGAAGACATCCCGTCCGGATGAATGGCATCTAAAGCATCAGTGCCGCCTATCCACACAGTGCCATCCTGCGCGGCGAGAACAGAATCCACCTCTGGCGTGGCTAGTCCTTCGCGGGTTGAAAAGGTAGCAACTCGAACGTCACGGAAACAATCGATGCCCTTGGTCGTCGCAACCCACAGATTTCCTTCACGATCCTCATAGAACGCATTCAGGTTCACGGAGTCGCCGGAAAGACCATCCGCACTGCGAAAATGATCAACCTTGCGATCATGAATGCGGTAAATACCCTGGTTTACCGTCCCAATCCACAGAGCATTTTCGCGGTCCAAGAACAGCGCGAAAACCTCCAGGGTGCTGCCATCCAATTCGGGGATGACAAAGGGCTTCCTGGCACCTTGGACCACTTGCTGTAATCCCAAGCCCCGGCCAGGCAAATCTATTCCAACCCATACAGAGCCATCGGGGTTGGCGGCAAGGCTCTTTGCGCCGTTTATCCCTTGTTTCGACTTCAATTCTGTTAACATGAACGTGTTGGATGAGCCTGGTTTCCAACGGACAACCGCGGTATCGTTACCGATCCAAAGGTTTCCCAGGGTATCCTCGACCAGAGACGAGTAGCCGTCGGAACCCGCCATTCCATCGGCCTTGCCATAACATCGCATTCCCGTGCCGATGATCTGGCAGAGACCGCCCTCGGCCGCATCGCTTACTCTGGAACGCACGAACCAGACAGCTCCATTGCGGTCTTCAATAATGGAATTGATGCGTTCCGGCTTGAGCAGATAATTGGTCAGGTGCTGATTGTCCCAGTGGCTTAGACCACCTTCCATCCCGATCCACAGACTCCCATCGCGCGCCCCCAAAAGAGAGCTGATATCAGAGGACGGCAGATACTTCCCATCTGGAGAAGTCCACGGGACGAATCGAATCCCATCGAAACGCAGCAAGCCGGTCCGCGTTCCGATCCACAAATATCCATCCGTGGTTTGTGTAACAGCAAATGGACTGCCGTTAAAAACTCCATCCGCAATCCTCCACGCGGTGTGTGCGTATTGGGAGATGTGGCGGGACGGATCGACTGCCCAGACCGAGCTTACCGCCAAGAAGCACAATAAAAAAGAGACTGGGAACGACCGCGGAACATTCAGCTTCTTCCTCTTGGTTACGAACCTCGCGCGCTGATTTTCGAGGCGGTTCACATCCAGACCTGGGTTTCCCGATTATGAACCTTACCGTGTTCCTGGCTGTCGCGGAACATAAGGATCTGTAGCTGCCATCCTGCAAATTTCTGTAGGTCTTGGCCGCGCCATCAGATTTGTAGCAGGCCGCGCCGGAGCGCGATGGTAACCGCATGCGTCCGATCGTTGGCCCGGAGTTTGTCCGTGAGGTTCTTGATGTGAAAATTGACCGTGTTCTCCGAAATCGCTAGATGATCGGCAATCTGTTTGTTGCGATGACCATCTCGAATGAGTCGGAGAACTTCCAACTCCCGAGCCGTCAGATCGTCATCACCCATATGCTCAGCGAGGCGCGCCGCCACTTCGGGCGAAACGTACCGACGGCCGGCGTAAACCGACCGGATCACGCTCAGCAACTCGTCCATGTGCATGCTCTTCAGAACATAACCCGAGGCTCCGGCTCGCATCGCACGCTGGATGTCGCCGTCACCATCGGAGGTTGTCAGCATAATGACACGAGCGTCGCGATACTCCCCTCGAATTGCGATCAGAAGGTCGGTGCCATCCGTTCCGGGAAGACGAAGATCCATCAGGGTAACGTCGGGCCGGTGACGACGAAATTCCGCAATCGCCTCCACCGCGTTGGCAGCATGCGCGACAAGAAGCATATCGGGCTCGGACCCGATGATCATCCTCAGTCCTTCGCGAAAGACTGGATGATCCTCGACGCTCAGGATGCGAATCGGCTTGGCCGCAACCATACGCTCTTGCCTCGTGCCCGCAATTGTATAGTTGTTTGCCTTCTCGCCAAAGCGTCGATCTGACACCGTGGAGTCTAGAAGCCACCGCGCGGGATAGTCGTTCAGATTGACCACGGTGCGCGCGACGAAGCGACAGCGAATCTGCATGGGCGAGGTGCGGTGTGCCACCCATTCCAGCTTCGCCTTCCTTGAGAAATCCCAGCCCGTTGCCTACAGAAAAATGGGGTGAAAGAACTACCGCATTTGGTGTGGTGCGCGGGCCTGATCCGTTTCATTCTTGTGACTATCAAACCAAGAAGTGCTAACGAACATGGATGCACCTAATCTCTCTTCAACAACAGGGTGCGAGGTTGATAGCAATGCGCGAATTGCGAAACATCCAGACGGCAGCATTTTTATGGCTACTGCTCTTAGTGCCGGGTTTTATCTGGGCACAAGCTAGCACTCAGAAACTGGATTCCTCCCCGAACAGCTCGGCCGCTGAGCTGAGTGCTCTCCGCGAAGCTCTATTACAAACTCAGAAGCAAGTGGCTTTGCAACAAGAGGAAATTGAATCGCTAAACCAGCGATTGGGCGCTAGACAACCCGTTTCCGTTAGCACGCAAGGAGAGGCTCGGCAAGTGATCGAGACCGGCTTGACTCAATCCGTTCTCCGCTCCGGGGACAGTTATGCTGGCGCCAATGTGGCCGATAAACCAGCGGCTCAAGACAAAGGAAAGGAAAATAAGTCGCCACTGTCATCGTTCAAGCTTGGCGACGCGTTATTAACTCCCGGCGGGTTCGTCGACCTGGAAAATATATTCCGCACCACAAACACCCAGAACAACATTGCGACCAACTTCGCCGCCATCCCCTTCAGCAACACGGCTCAGGGGCACCTTTCAGAGTTTCGTACGACCGCGCAATATTCGCGTCTCAACCTCAAGGTTACGGACAAGTTCGGCCGTAACGATGTGACTGCCTACATCGAAGGAGATTTCAGCGGCAACGATGCTGCCAACGTCTATCAAAGCGTGAATGGCCAGACCAACCGTCTGCGCCTTTACTTTATGGACTTGAAGCGCCGCAAGTGGGAGGTCCTTGGCGGGCAAACATGGAGCTGGCTGACCCCCAACCGCAACGGGCTCGGTCCGATGCCATCCGATTTGGCCATCACCTACAACGAGGACCAGAATGTTGGGGTCGGCATACCTTACACCCGCGCTGCTGAGTTCCGCGTCGCGTATCACGCCAGCGATCATCTAGCGATAGGGGTGGGCATTGAGGACCCCAATCAATTCATCGGCGGGTACGTCGCCCTCCCAACGGCATTTAGCGCAACGCTCGGCCCCGAATTTGACAATGGCGCTCAACCTGGCGCTCCCAATCTCTTCCCAGACATCCTTTCCAAAATCGCGTACGACAGAGGCGTTGCGGGCAAACACTTCCATCTGGAAGCTACCGGCTTGCTCACGGGTGCGAGGGCCACGGTTTTGCCTGTCGGTGGAACGTCTTTCTCCTCGCACTCGACTGTGGGCGGCGGCGGTGACATCGCGACGAACTTCGAATTATTCCGAAACTTCACCTTACTCGCCAATGCGTTTTGGAGCGACGGTGGAGCGCACTATCTGGTAGGCACTGGACCGCAACTTGTAATTCGCCCGAACACGGCGGGAACGAACGTCGGCCCCTCCATGGTGCACGCTGGGGCAGGGTCTGCCGGGTTTGAATGGATCGCGACTCCAAAGACGGCGTTCGCCATGTACTATGCCGGGGATTATTTTCAGCGAAATTTCTTCCCGGACACGACAAATACTGCCAATCCCACCACGATCATCGGATATGGCGGGCCTGGCTCTCCCAACACAAACAATCGAGCGATTCAGCAGGCGACCTTCGATTGGCTGCTGACTTTCTGGAAACGCCCTAGGTACGGAGCGTTGCAGTTTTACACTCAATACTCCTACCTGACTCGCGCCCCGTGGTTTGTACCTGGAGGCGAACCTAGGAATGCCCATCTCAGCATGGTCTACATGGGTTTCCGATACGTTTTGCCTTCGACGTCAGGCACGTTGCTTCGCGTGCCATACCCCAATTGAGAAAAGAGGTAGGACGAAATGCCACTTCAATCGTCGGGACGTTTTGATTCGGAACAAAAGCCGAACGCGGTTCAGACACGAGCATTCGTCTTTGCTTGGGCTTTCACAGTCGTCTTTTATTTTCTCGAATATGCGGTGAGGTCATCGCCATCCGTAATGATTCCGGAGTTGGAAGCCTCGTTTCACACCACGGCATTGGGCATCAGCGCGATTCTTGGCGTCTATTACTACACCTACTCTTCTGTAAGCTTGATCGCGGGTGCGGCTCTAGACCGTTTAGGAGCAAAACAGACGATTCCCGTCGGCTTCGCGGTTCTCGGAATCGGCTGTCTGCTGTTCAGCGCATCGACGGCACTTGCAGGGGATATTGGACGACTGTTGCAAGGGGCGGGCTCGGCGTTCGCATTCACTGGCGCCGTTTATCTTGCGGCGCGAGGATTTCCCGCACGCTACCTCGCGACTGCTATCGGCGCTACGCAATGCGTAGGAATGCTCGGCGGCTCGGCTGGACAATTTCTTGTCGGGCCAATCATCGAGCACGGTGTAGCTGTTCATGTCGTGTGGGTCGGACTCGGAGCCATAATCCTGGCCAATGCGCTTCTTCTTTATATCGCGACTCCGAAGGAACAGTTTGGACCCCACGGCCAAAGCGGCCTCGACTCGCTGCTGAAACCGTACAAAGTCGTGTTCTCAAATCCCCAGTCGTATCTCTGCGGCGCCGTTGCAGGATTGCTATTCGCACCCACCACGATCGGAGACATGATCTGGGGAGTTGCGGGATTTCAAAAGGACCTCCAACTGTCCTACCACAACGCGGTGGTCACCGCTTCCATGGTTCCGCTCGGCTGGGTTGTCGGATGCCCGCTACTCGGTTGGCTTTCCGACCGTGTCGGACGTCGGAAACCGGTAATCATAGGGAGCGCGGCGGTCATGATCCTGGCTGCCGCTCAAATCGCGTTCAGGCCGATCCCGACTCCAGCAAAGATCGGGATGTTCATATTCGGTATCGCTTCTGGCGCCGCGATGATTCCCTACAGCGTGATCAAGGAAGTCAACCCGGACAATGTGAAAGGTAGCGCAACGGGCGCGATAAATTTCCTCGTTTTTGGAATTACAGCGTTCATGGGGCCAATTTTCGCAAATCATGTTGGGAAAAGCATCGGGATCGGTCCAAACCTGGTATCGCATTTTCAGCAGGGCGTCCTGTTTTGGATCCCTTGCTGTGCGGCCGCGATTATCGTGAGCTTCTTTCTACGTGAAACAGGACGAGCGGCGCATCTACAACCAGCACCAAAATAAAGAGGGAGTGCGGCATCGGTTGGTCGCGAGTTTGTCGCTTGGGCTCGGAATCGACGCAGAGTCGACGAGATTTTAGAGGAGATATAAGCGGATGACACATCGAGTTGCGGATCAGTTGGTTAGCAGTCTTCTAGAGGCAGGCGTCGAAAGAATCTATGGGGTCGTCGGAGATAGCTTGAATCCTGTAACCGATGCTTTGCGCCTAAATGGCAAACTTAAATGGATCCATGTGCGCCACGAAGAAACCGCCGCGTTTGCGGCTGGGGCCGAGGCTCAACTCAGCGGAAAACTCGCAGCCTGCGCGGGCAGTTGCGGCCCCGGTAATCTTCACCTCATCAATGGTCTTTTCGATGCTCATCGCAGCAATGCTCCGGTGATTGCGATCGCATCGCATATTCCGACCAGTGAGATCGGTACCGGATACTTCCAGGAAACTCATCCGGAAATCCTCTTCAAAGAATGCAGTCATTATTGTGAGCTGATCTCGAACCCGAATCAGTTTACGCGTGTTCTGCACATTGCAATGCAGAACGCTGTGGGCAGGGGAGGAGTGAGCGTGATCGCGCTGCCCGGCGACGTTGCCGGCATGGAGATGCCAGAGGCTGGTTCCTCTCGCTCCCTAGTAGATCAAAGGCCGGTGATCCGCCCGTGTGAAAAGGATTTGGCGCGATTGGCGGAGTTGATCAACTCCTCGAGGAAAATCGTCTTATTTTGCGGGATTGGCTGCGCCGACGCTCACGATGAAGTGATCGCTCTGGCTGAGAAGCTGAAATCTCCCGTCGCGCATTCCTACCGCGGAAAGTCGTTCGTCGAGTACGACAATCCATTCGACGTGGGAATGAGTGGATTGCTCGGCTTCGGCTCGGCCTACCAGGCAATGCACGAATGCGATCTGCTGCTGCTCCTGGGCACTGATTTTCCTTATGACAAATTCCTGCCAACCAAGCCCAAGATAGTCCAGGTTGACATCAGGGTCGACCACTTGGGCCGGCGAAGCAAACTGGATCTCGGTATTTGGGGCGACATACGCGAAACCATTCAAGCGCTTCTGCCCATGGTAGAAGCAAAGGCCGACCGAGCGTTTTTGGATGCGATGGTCACTAAATACAAGGATGCACTTCGCAGATTGAATGTTTACGTAAATCACGTTGGAAAACGAACACCCATGCACCCAGAACCGGTCGCGGCTGCACTGAGTGAAATTGCGGCAGCCGATGCGATCTTTACCGCTGATACCGGCATGTGTAACGTCTGGTCCTCCCGGTACGTTCGATCGACCAAGGACCGGCGGCTGATCGGCTCTTTCACCCACGGGTCGATGGCGAACGCTCTTCCTCAGGCCATCGGTGCCCAACTCTGTTATCCCGGAAGACAGGTAATTGCGATGGCGGGAGATGGCGGCCTGGCGATGCTCATGGGTGATTTGTTGACGCTGACACAGTACGACCTTCCCATTAAGGTCGTCGTGTTCAACAACAGCGCTCTTTCAATGGTGAAGCTCGAAATGGAAGTCGCAGGACTGCCCGACTATCAGACGGACTTGAAGAACCCAAACTTCGCAAAGGTCGCCGAGGCCATCGGCATGATGGGTGTACGAATTGAGAACCCAGCCGATGTTTCCTCGGGACTGAAGCGAGCACTTCAGCATTCGGGACCCGCGCTTATCGACTTGGTGACTGATCCAAATGCGGTTTCGTTACCGTCCCACATCACGGCCGAACAAGTTGTTGGCTTCGGGCTGACGATGGGAAAACTGATTCTGGCAGGCCATATCGATGAGGTGGTGGACACGATCGAGACGAACATCCGACATATCTGAACCAGTTGATGTAGATGAGGGTGAGAGGGATGAGGCATGGGAAGCCCAAGGCATGCACCGGGCTTAAGAGGAGAACCGTCGCGGCAAGGGATAGAAGCGGGCGAGTGTAAGGAGTCAGCCTAAAGCGCGTTTGGAGAACTGCCATGAATTTGACCGATGTTTCCCCAGTTGAGAACTACGATGGAGATGTTGAGAACTACGATGGAGATTTTCCGTTGGCTGGCATTAAACAAGCAGCAACAGCTTGACCGAGGTGGTGTGCGCTGAGGACGAAATGAATTCTATAGCGGGTTTCCAGGGAATCGTGGGACAGAGTTCCGCGCTCCGGGAGGTGCTCCAACAGGTCCAAATGGTTGCAGGAACCGATTCGACCGTCCTCGTCGAGGGGGAAACCGGTACTGGAAAGGAACTCATCGCATATGCCATTCATAATGCTAGTCAGCGCTATGGGCGGGCCTTTATAAAACTGAATTGCGCGGCTATCCCGCTGGATCTTCTAGAAAGCGAATTGTTCGGTCATGAGAAAGGCGCCTTCACCGGGGCGATCGCGCAGACGATCGGGCGCTTCGAAATGGCCGATAAGGGTACGCTGTTCTTGGACGAAGTCGGCGACATCCCTCCTGCGTCGCAAACCAAGTTGCTACGTGTGCTGCAAGAACAGGAGTTCGAACGATTGGGAAGCGGCCGAACCCACAAAGTGGATGTCCGGCTGGTCGCCGCGACCAATCGGAATCTCGTTGATTTGGTAGCGCGAGGTCAATTTCGCAGTGATTTGTACTATCGTCTGAATGTCTTCCCGATTTCAGTACCGGCACTTCGAGAGCGACGTGAAGACATTCCCGCCCTGGTCTCGCATTTCGTGAAGATATTTAGCCACCGAATGAAAAAGCAAGTGGATAGCATTCCTCCGGAAACCATGGCTGCCTTCCAATGGTATTCATGGCCTGGCAACATTCGCGAGTTGCAGAACTTGGTGGAACGCGCCGTTATCCTTTCGCGGGACGGTGTGCTCCGGAACCCCCTTCACAAAAATAAAACAGAGCTCATGATCTCCAGTCTGCATCGTACCCGAACGTTCCAGCCATCGATGTCCTTGGACGACACCAATCGTACCGTGATTCTTGGAACGCTTGAACAGCTTGGCTGGGTCATAGGTGGACCAAACGGTGCAGCTACCAAACTGGGCCTGAAACGAACCACGCTGCTTGCCAGGATGAGAAGGCTGGGAATCTCGCGACCGATTACTCAGGAGGGAACCGAGATGATCGGGATGGCGCCGGAAAGCATTTGCTAAGAAAATAGCCAGATGTCAAGGGGTGTCCAACGCCGGCGACGGTCTGGCTTCTGGACCATGCGTCCGCTACGCGGTGCCACTACCTCTGCTTTGGCAGCAGGGTTGCCCTTCGTATCCAAACTAAACGGGCAACGGCAGGTCCATGAAATGAATCCAGACAACACATTCTGGCCAAATGGAGCTCGCATGGTCATTTCCGTCTCGATGCAGATGGAAACCGGCGCACAACCTAGCGGCGGAGCCGAAAGCCCTATGCCGAAGATCGATCAGAAGTATCCAGATCTGCCGGCGAGCAAATGGTACGACTGCGGCTTCAAAGAGGGTTTGCCTCGGCTCCTCGACGTTTTTGACCGGCGCAAGATCAAGATCACTTCCTAAGTATGGCCTGGGCAGCGGTCGACCTGCACCCCGCACTCGCAAAGGAGATTGTTCAGCGTGGGCACGAAGCAACCGGACATGGCCAGACCTGGACCGCACAATTTTCCATGACTCTTGAAGAAGAGCGCGCCTCGTATCGGCAGAGCGTTGAGCGAGCGACCGGTACTCGGCCAGTCGACTTCAACACTTTCTCGCTGCGTGGCACTCCTCAGACCCTGGAAATTCTTCAGTCCCTCGGCTTCATCTACCACATTGACGACCTAACCGGGACGAACCATTTTTAGTTAACGTGCGGGACAAACCCTTCGCTGTGGTGCCCTACACACTCCACATGAACGACATCGTGGACTATGAAACCCGGTACTTCAGGACGGCCAGTATGCGGACGATCTCAAAGCGGAGTTCGACGCGCTCTATGCTGAGGCTGGAACACGGCGCCGAATGATGTCCGTTAGCGCGCACGATCGCATCGCGGGTCGCCCCCCTCGCGCTGAGGTGCTCGAAGAGTTCATCACCTACGCTCAATCTCATCCGGGCGTCGCATTCATGCGTAAAGATGAGATTGCGCGCTTTGCTTTGAAGAGCCCGCTGATCGTCCGAGAAGGCATTTAATTCACAAAGGAGCAACAAAAATGAGGAATTCCATGAAGAGCATGCGAGTCGTGCAAGGAATGTCTCAGTCCCTCTGCATCGTGTTGTTGCTGTTGACTTGCGTCGCGCCCTACGCGCAGAACGAAGACCATCGTGTCCGGAATATTGTTCTGGTGCATGGTGCCTGGGCGGATGGTTCTGGCTGGAAAGGCGTTTATGACATTCTGGTCAAGGATGGCTACAACGTTAACATCGTTCAAGAACCGGAGACGTCTTTTAAAGAGGATGTGGCTGCCACGAAACGAGTCCTTGCTTAACAAGATGGACCCTGCATTCTTGTTGCTCACACCTATCAGCCCGTGGTGCAAGGATCTGAATTTCGGAAGCGCGA